>Ga0208823_1000191_pt1 | contig 52742 bp, 38 predicted proteins | sample AD_UKC075_MetaG_FD_184440 | JGI IMG/M metagenome (GOLD analysis project Ga0208823, IMG submission 184440) | Active sludge microbial communities of municipal wastewater-treating anaerobic digesters from USA - AD_UKC075_MetaG (SPAdes) (version 2) | ecosystem: Engineered > Bioreactor > Anaerobic >...
TATTCTCCAGCGTCGTTATTGTGGCAAGCTGTCGTTAATGCTACGAGTAACATGATAGCCATAAAAGCAATATTCTTTTTCATGCTCTCACCCATCCTTCGCGTTTTTACGTTAATCAGCAACCTGACTTCAAACAAACAAGGTTGAGTTTGTGATAAAATCTTGAACGGTGGCATGTTCTGTTGCCAGATTTTGCTCGATTTCAATGGTGATTGCATCACCAGACAGAAAATCGGGCGAATCTGCTTCCAGTAGATAAAGTTCGGCGATGGTAGAAAAACAGAGGGAAAACATCGTGGCAATTACTGAAAACATAACTATCAGCAAGAATGCACGATTGAAAACTTGACTAATCTGAGTCACCTCCCTGGAATATTTGGGAGGAGCGAGGCAGTTTCCCCTCGCTCCAATCTAAACTAAAAGTACTCCGACCAATTGTAACTGGTGTAGGTTGTATGGAACCCGTTCACTTTTAACGCGCCCAGAATCATATTTGCCCTGAATTAATCGGACGCAGCATCGTTTTATGTGACAGAAAATTTCTCATAAGGCCTTCTTGCTGTAATATTACCATAAGGTCGCGAAAATGGCAAGAAAGTCTTAAATATTAAATTCGACAAAATAGACAATGATCGTAAGCCCCGGAAGCTTTGCTTGCCCAGTGCCGCCTGTATCTTTAGCGTAAAGCAGAAGACTTGGAAGCTTGCCGGGCCAGCCACGGCTTTCACTGGATACTACCGGCAATCGGACCTCTGCCCCTTGACAGGAGGTTGCCGGGGGATTAAATTAAATACAGTATGCACAGGCGAAAGTCCACTGCGGGCTTTATTTTTCTGTCTCAGGAGGTGCGCCATGGCGGCAAGCAGAGGACTATTTGCAGCTAAAGATTTGACCCAGGGGACGCCGTGGAAGCGGATTGTGGAGTTTGCCGTCCCCATGTTAATCGGGAACATCGCGCAGCAACTATACAACACTGCCGATTCGATTATCGTCGGCCGCTATATCGGGGACAACGCCCTGGCCGCCGTGGGCAGCGCCATGCCCGTACTATACCTGCTCCTGGTGCTGTTTGCCGGGATTGCGGTGGGGGCGGGGGTTGCGGTGGCGCAGTTCTTTGGCGCCAGGGACCGGGAACAGCTTTCCCGCACCATAGGCACCTGCATCACCCTGACCGCCTTGTCATCCGCCATTATCATGGTCATCGGCCCGGCAGTGAGCAGGCCGTTGCTGCAGTTTCTGAACACGCCTGCTTCCATCATTGACTGGTGCGCAGATTACCTCAATATATTCTTCCTCGGCATTGCCGGCTTTTCGTACTACAATATCTTTGCCGGGATTCTGCGGGGACTGGGGGACTCGGTGTCGGCCCTGGTCTTCCTGCTGGCAGCCACCGCCCTCAATGTGGGTTTGGACATCTTGTTTGTGTCGCAGTTTGGCCTGGGGGTTCCGGGCGTGGCCCTGGCCACCGTCCTCGCCCAGGGAATCTCTGCCGCGCTGTGCTTTCTGAAGCTGCGCAGCATGACCGAAAACTTCGACCTCAATTGGTCAATGCTCAAGCCCAGCCGGGAACTTACCCTCACCATAATGAAGCTGGGTTTGCCGTCGGGGCTGACCCAGGCCATCTTTTCCCTGGCCATGGTGGCGGTGCAGTCGCTGATTAACAGTTTCGGGGAAATGGTCATCGCCTGCAACGTCATCGTCATGCGCGTCGACGGCTTTGCCATGATGCCCAACTTTTCCTTCGGCGCTGCCATGACCACCTTCGCCGGGCAAAATATCGGGGCGGGGAGGATGGACCGGGTGCGGCAGGGGAGCAAGCAAGGGACCCTGATTGCCGTGGGCGTTTCCGCCACCATCACCGTGCTGCTGTTGTTGTTCGGCCGTCATCTCATGAACGTCTTTACCGACACTCCCGAGCTGGTGGCCCTGAGCATGCGCATGATGCGCATCCTGGCTCTGGGTTACGTGGCGGTGGCGGTAACCCAGTGCCTTACCGGCGTCATGCGGGGAGCGGGGGACGCCATGACGCCCATGTGGATTTCCCTGATTGCCGCGGTACTGTTGCGGGTGCCCACCGCCTACGGCTTGGCGTACCTGACCAGGAGCGCGCTCTACCCCAACGGCAGGCCGGAATCCCCCTTTATTTCGCTGCTGGTGTCCTGGACCCTGGGGGCCGTTATTACCGCAGTGATTTTCAAGCGGGGCGCCTGGCGGCAACGGATGTTGACGCTGGAGAGAAAGAGAGTTGCGGAAACCTAAGGCTGCTGCCCTGCCGGCATGCGTTTTTCCAGGAGAAATAAACCGGAAAATTATCCGGTTTATTTTTTTATCTATTGTGATAAGATAAACTCCACCGCCATAAATGCCAATTTTTAAATAACTGAGAGAGGGGAGGGATGAAAAGAAGTTCAGCGGACAGTATGGCCGGTTATCCGCATAGATTCAGATCTGAGCGCCAACCTCGGGTAAAGAAAGGGTGAGAGTTGCTTGAGAAGGCTCAGAGATAAGCCGCTGGCCAGCGTGCTTATTGTGGATGATCACCCGGTTGTGCTGCAAGGACTGGTTTCCTGGCTGGCGGGGGAACCGCATATTGAGATTGCGGGTACCGCTGCCAGCGGGAGAGAGTGCATGCTGCTGGTAAAAGAGAAGGATCCCGACGCAGTAATACTGGATGCACACCTCCCTGATATTTGCGGCATTGACTTGGCCAAAGACCTGAAAAAAATCGCTCCGCATTTAAAGGTTATTTTAATAGCAGGACAGCCAGAGTCCGGTTTTTATATAAATAATATTTTGGCTGCCGTCCTTTCCAAGGGATGCAGCAGCCGGGAAATAATCAGGACTGTATATGCGGTGTTGAATATGGAGCCCCCAAGCCGGGAAGAGTGGGCCTGCCCTCTCAATGTCCTTACGCCCCGGGAGGCGGAGATTATGAACCTGGTGATGAGGGGGCTGCAGAACAAGGAAATAGCCGACTGCCTGCGGATAAAGATCAGGACGGTGGAGTTTCACATCGGCAATATCCTGGACAAGCTGGAGGTTTCAACCCGCACCGAAGCCGTGACCCGGTGGCTTAAGCTGATGAGCAGACCGGGGTTATAGGTCTTAAGGCTGCGGCTGAGCAACTGTGCGCGGGCGCGCCGCAACGGCATTTATCCTGTGGTTCTCTACAGTGTCAAAGCGGTGGGGCAATGTTATAGTGATGTCGGGTTATGGATTTCCATAACCTGGAAGCTTCCGCCCATTCCAAAGGTGAGGAGGTGACATCGTGACTTACGTTGCTCCTGCGCTGGTGCAAGACGTCGCGACCAGGCATGAAGAATGCGGCGCAATAGTGGAATTGCTCGCAGTCGTGCTCATCCTTTTTGGCGGTGCCGCTGCCTTCTGCGTCGCCGTCTGCGGTATTGGCAAAGTGCAATCCTGCGATGTGGGCTGGCTGCACGTCACTGCTGTCTGCAAGTAGGCGGCAGGCAACCTGGGGCCAAAGTAGAGAAAGCCGGTCCAGGCTTTCTCTACTTTGGAAACTTACCGAGATAAGGAGTGGCATAGCAATGTACATCGGCGCCAACACTGTGGTGTCGCTGCCCTGCGGGGTGGCCGTCGACGGCGACGGCCTCTTCGACGCGGCGGTAAACCACAACTACAAGCTCAACGAAACCGGCAACGCCGTCGTCCGACAGTTGCTGGAAGGGGCTACAGTGGGCGAAGTATGCCGGCGCATTGCCGCACAATACGGCTGTTCTGCGGACACTGTATTCAGGGACATCCGTGCCCTTTTGCACCAGCTCAACCAGAGGGCGTTGATTCACGTACATACACCCGGAGAATTTTGGGCCCGCATCCGCGCCCTGGTGCGGCAACCGGCTCAAATCTTCTTACATATACTTAAGTTTGTGCAGACCGGACCGGAGTACAAAATACACCGGTACCCCGCCAGCCTGCAGGGCATTTGGGCTGGCCTCAGGCCCTTTGCCTCCTTCATGATGTACGGAGTGCTGTTTGTTGCGGCGGCAATTTTCCTGTCGGCGCTGCTGTCTGCAGGGGCGGTGGATATTACCGAGACGGCATTGCTGTCGGCTGCCCCGGTGCTGGGGGCGCTGCTCTTCCTGCTCAGCCTGGTGGTCCATGAATACGGTCACCTGTGGAGCCTGCGCCGGTACGGCGCCGGCGAGCAGAGTATTATAATCCGGCGCGGTTTTTCCATCAACGTTGCGCACCCCCAATTGCCGCGCAAAGCCGGCGTCATTGTGGCTCTTTCGGGGCCGCTGCCGGCCATGCTGGCGGGGCTGGCGGCGACGGGTATCCTGTCGCTGCTGGGGGCCCCCCGGCTGTATACATTGCTGGCGCTGTTGATCAGCATTTCCCACCTGTATACCCTGACCCCCTGGAACAAGGACGGCCGCGTGCTGTGGAAGGGAGCCGGTAAATGATGCAGGTAAGCCAGGAAAAGCCGGAGCTGAAAAAACAGGCGCTGACCCTCGCCGGGGCAGTCGCCGTCCGGGGCCGCTTTCAATTGGGCCCCCTGGAAGCCTCCCTTCCCTTTGGCCAGATTACGGTGGTGGTCGGGCCCAACGGAGCGGGCAAGACCACCCTGACCCGGGTGTTGCTGGGGCAAATCCCGCTTAAAAAGGGGCACATCCGCTTGCAGGAGCGGGAGATTCATACCGCCCGGGCCGAGTGGCGCGCGCGGCTGGGTTTTTTGTCCGACGACCCCAATGAACTGCTGATTGAGTGCAGTGCCGAAGAGCTGTGGCGGTTCTGCATCGGCGTCAATGTCCTGCGATTTCCGAAGGATATCCGGTCCCAAATGCGGGCCGCGATGCTCAGGCGCGCCCGGGCGTTGGCGGACATGCTGCATTTTCTGCCGCCGGCGCGGCAGCCCATTGCCGAGTACAGCCTGGGCATGCGCAAGAAAACCCAGCTCATTGCCGCCCTGTGTACTGATCCGGACATAATAATCCTGGATGAGCCCAGGAACGGGCTGGATCCCATCGGCATCGATCAGATGCACCGCCTGCTGCGCGCCCTGGTGGCGGAAGGCAAGTTGGTGCTTATCGCCACCCACGACCTGGCCTGGGCTTTGGCCCATGCCCATAATTTCCTCGTCCTGCGGGCAGGCAGGATGGTGCTGGCGGCAACCGCCGATGAGGTAAAGCGCAAGGGGGGTGAGGCGTATTTGCTGGACCGGCTTGCGCAGGACTGAGGGCAAAGATTTTCTTGCGGTGACGGCCAGTCTCATTGAGGTGACCCTCAACTCGATTATCCGCAAGTTGCCCTTTGCCCTGCCCTCGGTGCCCGTGACCGTTGGGGGGGCGCTGTTGCTGGCCCTGGGGCTGGGCTTTGCCTGGGCGGCGCCGCTGCAGCGGGCACTGGCGGCAATGCTGGACATCACCCCCGGGCATTTTCGGTTTACGGTGTTTTACGCCCTGTTTGCCCTGTGGTTTTACCTGCCGGTGTCCATGATGTTTCCCACCATTGCGCCCGCCGAAGGGCGGCTGCGCTTTTTGGCCCGGCTGCCTTTGCCGCCGCGGATGCTGGGCATTTGCCTGATGTCCCCGGTGCTCCTGGTGCTGGTGCTGTTGGTGCTGATGGTGCTGCCGGCATATCTGGGGGCAGCGGCAGCGGCGCTGGGGCTGTCTTATCTCAATGCGCTGCTGATGCTGGTGGCCCTGGCGGCGGTATGCGCCACCCACGCCCAGGCCACCTACGCCCTCGGTGCCAACCTGGCGGTGCGCTGGAATGCTCTGGGGTTAAGCGCAACGGCGACCAACCAAATCCTGGCCTTTGGCTATGCAGCGCTGCTGGTCTTTGCCGTGCGCCAGAGTTTTCTGGGGGTGTACAGCTCTTACGGGCAACTGGTCAAGTACATACTGGTGCTGTTAAAATGGCCGTTGCTGCTGGCGCCGGCCGGCAGCGGCAGCCCCTGGTTGCCGGCGGCGGCGGGGGCGGTGTTGCTGGCGGCGGGGGCATTGGGCACGGCCTTGTTGCCCGCTGTCCTCGCCCCGCGGGTCAACGAAGGGTTTGGGCGGGCAAGGTTTGGCTCCCGCCTGCTGCTCCGCTTTCCCCGGCTGGAGCTGTTTGTGCGCTTTGCCCGGTCGCCCCGCATGCGCGAACACATCAACGTGTATACCCTGGCGCTGATTATCATCACGGCGCTGATCAAAATAAGCGAGCAGGTCTTTCAACGGGCGCTGAGCACCCAGCTGGTCTTTTTGCTCGCCGCCATAGCCGGCAACCTGGCGGCGCTGTGCAGCGCAGTGACCACCGCGCCCGCAGAATTTTACCAGTTCCAGGTCGGCCTGTCGGTGCATAAAATGCGGGCACTGGCCTTTGCCTTCGGAATTGTTTTTTCCTTGGGGTTTGGGCTGGCGGCGGGGGCGGCGGCCCTGGCTGTTTTAAACCAGCCCTGGCGCCTGTTGTACAGGTTGCTTACGCTGTCCGCCGTCAGCAGCCTCGTTGGCTATGCCTACGGGGCACTGGCCCTGTCCCGGTCTTACTACCGCACGCCCGTCGACGGCCTGGCCCTGATTGCCTGCAGCATCTTCCTCCTGGCCATCGGGGCCGTCGCTGCCAGGCTGGGGTTCCCGCTGGACACGGCCCGGGGCGGAGCGGCGGCGGGCGTGGCCCTGGCGGCGGCGCTGGCGGCTGTGTTTGCCCTTCAGCACCGGCGGGCCAAGGCCGGCAAGGCCTTTGGGGACAGACAAGGGGAGGTGAAGTCTTGAAAAGCGTCATCAGAGTGCTGACGGCGGGGGTATTTATCGGTTTGCTGATTTGCGTCGCCCTGTTTATCGCTGTAGGCATAAAGTCTTCCGGAGCGACGGGTACGGTGACCCAGGAATTCCTGGGCGTTCCCGTCCTGGAAAGCACCAAAACCGCTTTGGCGGCAGGCGGCTTTTCGGCGCAACTGCGGCCGCTGCCGGGCCTGTTGCTGCCCCTGCTGGGCCCGGCGCTGGTCCTGCTGGCGGCGCATATAATAATCAAGCCCCTGGCAACCCGCGGCAAGGGGCGGGTTGCCGAAGAATAAGCGGGGAGGAGTGGCCATGTCCAGACAGGTAAAGATGTTGCTGCTGTTCTTCCTGTTGGCGGGCAGCGTGTTCAGCATTGCCCGGTTCGCCGGGTCCGGCCTGCTGGCGCAGCCCCAGCCGGCGGGCAAGACGGTGAGCCCGGCGGATTTGCCAGTGCGGGAGTACAACCACCGGACGGGGAGCGGCGGCGCTGTGACGGTGCTGGTATTTTCCGATTTCCAGTGTTCGTCATGCCGCACCGCTGCCCAGGCCCTGGACAGGCTGGCTGAGGAATTTGCCCGGGAAATAACCCTGGTGTACAAGCATTATCCCCTGCCCCGCTTTGCAAACTCCTTTGCCGCTGCCCTGGCGGCGGAGGCGGCGGGGGCGCAGGGCAAGTTTTGGGACATGCACGATTTGCTGTATGAAAGGCAGTCTGAGTGGACAGACGCAGCAGAGCCCGTTGCGGTTTTTGGCCAATGGGCCGCACAACTGGGACTGGATGTGGAACAGTTCCGGCGGGATGTCGCCAGCGAGGAAGTGGCGGAGAGGGTGCGCCAGGACATCGCCGACGGGCAGCAGCTGGAGATCATCGGGACGCCGACCATCTACGTCAACGGCACGCCGTTGCCCGTTAAACCCACTTACAGGAATCTGAAAAGGGCAATTGAACTGGCTCTGGAGCCCTGAGAGGCGATTGGGTCCTTGAACGAGGGAGGGAAAAAAATGACGGACAAGCGCGCCGGCATCCTTGCCCTGCTGGCCGCCATCAACGTCCTGGTGTTGGGGGCGGTCTTCTGGCTGGAGAATTCCGGGCCGGGCTGCGACTGGCTGTGTCAGGAGCAGGCGGGTGTGCTGGACAGCGGCACCGCTGCTGGTTTGGGCATATTGGCTTCAATGGGCCTGGGTTGGGCGGGCCGTGCGGCCCGGAGAGCGGATAGGTTTCGGTATGCCGCCGCCGCTCTGGCAGCAGCGGCGACGGGGTTGGCGGCCCTGCGCCTGTTTCAGCCCGCCGGCCTGGCGGCGCTGTTTGCGCTGCGCCTGCTGGCTGTAGGCATTTTTGGCCTGATGGGCGCTCTGCTGCTTTACGCACCGGCGGCCCGCCAGGCGCCGGAGTGAAGCGGCGGAAAAACGGAAGGAGGGGTTGCGGTGGCTGACGGTATTTGCAGGCGGGCGGCGGTCTTTCTCCTGCTTGCCATAGTCCTGAGTTTTGTTTCCCCGGCTGCAGCCGTCCCGGAGGGCGGGGAGGCTGAGCTCTGGTATTTCTGGGGGGAGGGGTGCAGGAAGTGCGCCTCGGCCCGTGCCTGGCTGGAGGACCTCAAGGGCAAGTACCCGGCGCTGACGGTGCATGAGGCCGAAGTGTGGAAGGACCCCCAGGGGCAGCGGCAGTATGTGGAAAAGCTGAAGGCCATGGGGGCAGAGGCGTCGGTGGTGCCGGCCTTTGTGGCGGGGCAAAGGGTGTGGCTGGGTTTCAACAGCGCCTACGCCGCGGAAATTGAAGAGGAGATAAGGCTGGCCCTGGCTGCAGAGGGCGGCGGGGAGGGCGCTGCCCTGGCCCGTAATATCCTGGACCTGGGGCCGCTGGGGAGCATTTACCTGGCCGGCCAGCCGCTGTTGCTTCTTACGGCGTTAATTGCCTTTGCGGACGGATTCAACCCCTGTTCACTGTGGGTGCTGACGGTGCTGCTGGCCATGATTTTAAGTTCCGGTTCCCGCTCCCGGGTTATGGCAGTGGGCATTACCTTTTTGCTGGTCACCGGCCTGGTGTACGGGCTGTTCATTTCCGGTTTTTTTGGCATACTGAGCATCGTCAATCATTTGTACTGGCTGCGGGTAGCCATTGTGGCACTGGCCCTGGTCTTCGCCGTCATCAACATCAAGGACTTTTTCTTTTTCAAAAAGGGGGTTTCCCTGACCATCCCCGAGGCCATGAAAAAGAATATCTACCGGGGCGGCCGGGAAATAAGAAAGGAGCGTTCGCTGCCGGCCATGCTGATGTTGACGGCGACGCTGGCGGCAGGGACAGCCCTGGTTGAACTGCCGTGTACGGCGGGATTGCCCATGCTGTGGGCCAGCCTGCTGTCCAATGCCGCGGTTTCCGGCGGCGCCTTTTTCTTGCTGTTGCTGGTGTACCTGGCGGTGTTCCTGAGCATTGCCATTGCAATTCTCATTGCGGCGGTGGCGACGATGCGCACCAGGCGCCTGCAGGAAGTGCACGGGCGCACCCTGAAGCTCATCGGCGGAATCATCATGGCCATAATGGGCGTGGGGATGGCGCTCAACTTGTAGTCCGGCGCCGGGCAATTGATATACCGGTAACAGGCCCCGTTGCGGGGCCTGTTTGTTCATTGAGGCGCAGTATTTCCGGAAAAAATTAGTTTCGGGCGCAGTTTGGCCTTTAAATATTTGCCCGATGATGATAAGATTTTTTTAACTGATTGTGCAGCGCGTTAGGGGGGATGGACAATGGCGGGTCGAAGCGGCGGAGGCCGCATGGGGGGCGGAAGGAGTTTCGGCGGCGGCAGCGGCCGCGGCTTTGGCGGCAGAAGCAGCTTTGGCGGCCGGAGCAGTATAGGGGGCAGAAGCGGCTTCGGCGGCCGGAGCAGTATAGGGGGCAGAAGCGGCTTCGGCGGCCGGGTTGGCGGATCCTTTGCCCGGGGCCCGCAGCCCCCGCGGCAAACCTGGCCTGTGCGCCCCGTCATCCGCCCGGTGATCAGGCCGTACCGCCGCACCGTTTGGGTAGGCGGCGCGCCGGGCTGCGGAGGCGGCTGCCTGTTGCCGGTGGTGATTTTGCTGATTATCATCCTGCTGGCCGCCATCTTTGCCTGGCAAGGGTCGGGCCGGGACGGCGACATCACCAAATCCACGGTGAGGCGGGAGCCGCTGCCTAAGGGCAGCGTGGTGGAAACGTCTTACTATACCGATGAGTTGGGGTGGATTGGCAATCCCACCAAGCTCACAGCGGGGATGAAGAATTTCTACCGGCGGACCGGGGTGCAGCCCCATGTGTTCATCACCGACAACATAAACGGTTATCATTATCCCGATGCTGATGTCGTGGAGGAATTTGCCTTTGCCCTGTATGACGATTTGTTCAGGGATGAAGCCCACCTCTTGCTGATTCTGTTGGAGTACCAGGGCGAATTTTCCGCCTGGTATGTCACCGGCGCCCAGGCCAAAGCGGTCCTGGACCAGGAGGCCATGGACATCCTCCTGGACTACATTTTCCTGTATTACAATTACACCAACCTCAGCAATGAAGAGTTCCTGAGCACCGCCTTTGACAAGGCCGGCAAGCGCATTATGTCGGTGACGGTTTCACCGTGGGTTTACGTTTTCATTGTGTTGGGTGTCCTGTTGATTCTGTTGCTCCTCTTCCTGTGGTGGCGCAAGGCCAAGCAGCAAAAGAATCTGGAGGCGGAACAGACCGAGAAAATGCTCAACATTCCTCTGGAGACTTTTGGGGACAGCGAGTTGGAGGAGCTGGCAGATAAGTATAAAGACGACGAAGACGAATAAAGACAAGGAGGTAGCGGAATGGGAATTTTATCCAGGTTTGGGGAGATCATTTCGGCGAACATCAATGCCTTGCTGGACAAGGCGGAAGACCCGGCCAAGATGGTAGACCAGTACCTGCGCAAGCTCACCGAGGACCTGGCCCAGGTCAAGCGGGAAACAGCAGGAGTAATGGCCGAGGAGAGCCGGACCAAGCGCTTGGTGGAAGAGAATGAAAAAGAGGTGGCCAAGTACACCGAACTGGCCAAGAAGGCCCTGTTGGCCGGCAACGAAGACGACGCCAGGGTGTTTTTGGCCAAGAAGCAGGAAATCGAGGAAGCCGGGGTCAGCCTGCAGACTGCGTACGCCGCTGCCCACGAGAACGCAGTCAAGATGCGCCAGCTGCACGACAAACTGGTGCGGGACATCAACGCCCTGAACCGGCGCCGGCAGGCCATCAAGGCCAAAGTGGCGGTGGCCCGGACCCAGGAGCGGATCAACAAACTGGGCGATGTGGCGGAAAAAACCCGGGGCAGTATCAGCGCCTTTGAGCGCATGGAGGAAAAAGCCGACCGCATGCTGGATGTGGCCAACGCCATGGCGGAGCTGGACAGCCAGCCCGTCGATGAGGCCCAGGCTTTGGAAGAAAAATACAAGCAGGCCGACGTCAACGCTTCGGTGGAAGACGAGTTGGCGGCCCTCAAGAAACAGCTGGGGCTGGACAAATAAAAACAAAAGAACCCTGGTCGGGAACCAGGGTTCTTTTTGCTGTGGTTTAAATTTCTGCCGTTTGCCCGGCTTTTTTTATGCGCTTGAGCAGGATGGCGGCCACAATGGCGACCAGGGCGCCGCCCCAGTAGATCAGCGCGATGTTGCGGGGGATGGTCAGCATATTGGCCATGAAGGCAGAGGCTGCTTTTGCAGCGCTGTGGTCGACGTTTTCCGGAAGTGCCGGCATAAAGAACCCGCTGCCGCCAAAGAGCAGGAACAGGAAGCCGCCGGAGACGATCAGGGCGACGGCGGTGGCGATGAGGCCCGGTCTGAGCCGGATGAGCAGCATCAGTGCGATGAGGAACAGGCAGATGCCGATGGCGATGAAAAACGCCGGGCCGATAAGGCGGACTGACCTGGAGAACCTGGCCAGGTTGTCGGCCAATTCGGGGTTGTCTTTGGTAATTTCCGCGAGGAGGTCGACTTCCACTGTCTTAAGGTTCAGCTGGGCTTTGAGTTGAGAGACGGCCTCCTCCTGGGCCTGTCTCAGTTCGGCGTCGGGAAGCTTCAGCAGCCTCTCGTGCTCTGCGGGATTCAGGGTTTTGGCGCGGTTCAGGAAGAATTCCCTGTCCATTAAGAGCGCTTCAATCTGGGTGGCAATCGGGGTCAGGTCCAGGCTGAGCATCATGTGCTCTGTTTGCCCGACAAAAAGGCAAAGATGGTGGAGGAAGCAGTCTTGCTTAAATCCACCAGGACCTTGTTCAGATCCAGGTGGGGCAGGACGGTCTCGATAAATTCCTGCTGGCCGGGAGACAGTTCGGCCTCCTGGGCAAGGTACTCATGCAGGAGCTGTTGCAGGTCGGCTGCCATGATGATCTCTTCAAGGGTTCTGACGATGAAAGGTTCGGACATGATGGTGCGGACTGCGCCCAGGACTCCGGTTATAATCAGGGCGGGGATTAAAAAAAGCGTAATTAAAAAGACAAGAAAAGCGCGCATGTCATTCCTCCTTCTGCGCGGTAAATTCCACCAGGGAAGGCAATTTTCCTGCATGCGCGCCGTAAAAAATCATTTTTCTTGCTCAACTGCCAGCCGGAGCCTGCACAACAGCCCTTTGGAAGGCACGCCGGCGGGTGTCCAGCCCCGGAGACGGTAGTACTTTTTCAGCATTTTCTCCAGCCTGACCGGGGTGGCGCCTTCCTCCAGCAGACGCCGGGGCAGGGTATCGTCTCCGGGCTGCAGGCCCTGGCGCAGGTTGATGAGGCGTTCCAGGGTAAAGCCCCGCTCGCCGATGCGCAGAAACTTGCCCAGGGGCATTTTGAAGCCGGTGGCCAGCTGGATGGCCAGGGTATGGGGGAGCAGCGCTTTGAGATGTATCGGCATCAGCCGGGGCCGGCGGTGGAGCAGGCCGACAATGCCGCCGGCGGCGGGCGCCAGCTTGTTGACCAATCGGGCGGCAATGCCACCGGGTTTATTGAGCAGGAGGGCGGGCAAGACAGCGTAGGTGGTGAAGAGGCAGGTGCCTCCCGCCGATACCGCTTCCATCAAGTCCTGGAAGAATACGGCAAAGGCGGCCTTGCCCATGGTGGCGGCGCCGCTGACGTCCAGGCCCAGCCCTTCCAGCACCACTGTATAACCGCCGTTGAGATGGCAGCCGCCGCGGTTGGCGGTGGCGTAGCCCAGGCCCATTCCCTGGGCGGCGCGGGGTTCGTAGGCGGCCAGCTCCAGGCCCTTGACGTGCATGGCAAATTCCTGGCCGCCGTACTTTTGGGACAGGCGCCGGGTGCCTTCTGCCAGATCTGCGCCGATTCCCTTCCGGTACGCCACCAGCTCCACCAGCTCTGCCAACGGGCCGGCATCGCCGAATTGCAGGCCGTTGTTCCACAAGCCCCTTTCATTGAGCTCCATGGCCAGCCCGACAGTGCTGCCGAAGGAAATGGTGTCGATGCCGTACTCGTCGCAGAGGTGGTTGACCCGGATGATGCTTTCCAAATCGTTGTTGAGGAGGTTGCTGCCCAAAAGGCAGATGGTCTCCAGTTCCGGGCCCTTGACGGCCTTGCCGTCCACCATAACTACCCGCCCGCACTGGATGGGGCAGGTGGGGCAGCCCCGGTTGGTTACCAGGTATTTTTCCCGCAGGGTTTCGCCGCTGATGAGGTCGTGGTCCTGGTAGGTGCCCCGGGCGTAATTCCTGGTGGCCAAGAGCTGGCGTCGGTGCATCGGGCGCACCAGGTTGGCGGTGCCCAGTTGGGGCAGACGGTGTCCGGTGATGGGGTGGGCGCGCAGCTGCTTTACCCACCGGCGGTTGAGGGCGCGGAACTCCTGGGGGCGGTACAGGGCAACGGTGTGTGTGCCCCGGGCCACCAACCCCTTGAGGTTCTTGGCGCCAAAGACGGCGCCGGCGCCGCCCCGGCCGGCCGCCCTTTCCTGGCTGACCAGGGAGGCGTAGCGCACCATGTTTTCGCCGCCGGGCCCGATAACCAGCTTGCCCCCGGGACCCAGGAGTTCCTGGGTTTGCGATGTGGTCTTGCCCCACAAGCCGGTTGCATCCTTGCAGGCGATGCCGTCGGGGGAGATGTCCAGGTAGACCTTGTCCGGGCTCTTGCCGGTTATGATGAGGCCGTCGTAGCCGGCGCGCTTTAAGGACAAGCCGAAATTGCCGCCGCAATTGGATGAGACCAGCAGGCCGGTCAGGGGCGAGATGGTGGATACATTGAACCGCGAGGAGCAGGGGGCGGCGGTGCCCGTCAGGGGCGAAGTGGTTATGACGACGGCGTTTTCCGGGGAATAGGGGTCAGTTTTACGGGGCAGGAGATCGTAAATGATTTTGGCGGCCATGATCTTTCCGCCCAGGTACAGCTCCCGCTCCCGGGCAGAAAAAGGATAATCGGTTACTTTGCCCGTACTCAGGTCGACATGGGCGATTTTGCCGGTGTAAGCGTACATGGCACTCTACTCCTTGATTTTGTAGTAGATTTTGGTCATCTCGTCCCTGGACATGAACTTGGGCACGGGGTAGAGGGGATGGGCTTCCCGCAGGGCGCGTTCCACCATCAGGGGGATGTCGGCCTCGACAATGCCCTTGATCTTGGCGGGGATATTCATCTTGCGGTTCAGGTCCTTAATGGCGGCGATAAACATTTCCGCTCCCCGGGCCGGGGTGTCGGCGGGGCCGAAGACCAGGCCGGACAGTTCGGCCAGTGGTTTGTGGATGGAAGCGCCGAAAAATTCCAGGACGTGGGGAAGAATGACGGCATTGGCCAGGCCGTGGGGCACCGAGTAAAAGCCGCCCAGGGTGTGGGCAATGGCGTGGACGTAGCCCACATAGGCCCGGGTAAAGGCGGCGCCCGCCAGGAAAGCCGCTTTTTGCATGTTGGCCCGGGCGGTGAGGTTGGAGCCGTCGGTATAAGCCTGGTAGATGTTGGCGAAAATCAACTGCACGGCCTGCCGGGCGTCCCTCTTGGTCTGGGCGGTGTTGCTGCGCCCGATGTAAGCTTCCACTGCATGGGTGAGGGCATCCATGCCGGTGGTGGCGGTTAGGTGGGGCGGCATGCCCACCGTCAGCAACGGGTCGAGGACGGCAAAGTGGGGGATGAGGACTGTATCGTTGATGGCGTATTTTTCATGGGTTCTGCTGTCGGTGAGCACCGCAGCCAGAGTCGTTTCACTGCCGGTGCCGGCGGTGGTGGGGATTGCCACCAGGGGCGGCGTTTTCCGCAACACCTTGAGCTGTCCCCGCAGCTGGGGGATGGTTTTGTCGGGCCGGGCCAGCCGCGCCGCCACTCCCTTGGCGCAATCCATGGGCGAGCCGCCGCCAAAGGCGACTATGCCCTTGCAGCCGCTGGCTTTATAGAGCGCCAAAGCTTCTTCAACGTTGTCTATGGTGGGATTGGGCACGGTTTTGTTGTAGATGGCGTAGTCAATGCCGACCCGGCTTAATCCTGCCTGCAAGTCGTCCAGCAGGCCCAGGGCGGCCAGTCCGGCGTCGGTGACAATGAGGACGTTGTCCAGGCCCTGGTCTCTGAGCAATTCCGGCAGTTGGCCCAGGCTGCCCGGACCTTCCAGCAGCCGGGGGCGGCGCCAGGGCAGAAAATAGGCGGCGAGCCGGAAAACTCCTTGGTACGCGCGACAATACAGTTTGTACACCGAATCCCTCCTTTGGCGTATGTTAGGGAGTAATTCTACGGCCCGGCTCAATCTTCCTTTAATTTCCGGGCAATGAAAAACCCGCCCCAGCGGGGCGGGCGAAGCGGAGGGATGGAACTACCTGATCTTGATTTCCCTGGCTTGCGGCAGCAGCTTTTCCGGTTTGGGCATCGTCAGCCGCAGCACACCGTTTTCAAACTTGGCTTCAATTTTATCGGGATCCAGGTCTTCGATGATGAAGGTCCTGCAGGCATGGTTGAAGCTGCGTTCACGGCGAATGTAGTTTTCGGATTTTTCCTCTTTGGCCTGACGACGCTCGGCGGAAATGGTCAGCTGATTGTCGCTGACATGAACCTTGACTTCATCCTTGTCGAAGCCGGGCAGTTCGGCCTCGATAATCAGTTTGCCGTCCTTCTCATAGATGTCGGCCTTGATGGAGGACAGGCCGGGGAAAAAGAAGTCGTCGCTGAAGAAGTCTCTCAGGAAAGAGCGCGGAAACCAGCGGTTGCCGAAGAATGGAGCCGGTTTGAACATACAGCCACACCTCCCGGTTTGTTGGTTGTGTATATTTCCACAGGTCCCTGACCTGTTGTTTGTCTTCATTATAAGCTGAAGGTCAAAGAAGGTCAAAGTCAAATAAGGTCAGAAAAGGGCCTTTTTCGGCAGAACTCGGCCAGAATTTGACATTTGCCTTGCTCCTGCGCACGCCGGCGCCCGCATGCTCAGGCTGGCTGCGATCCCGGGCTGCCGGGGGCTGGCGGCGGCCAGGCTGTTGGGATACAATAGCAGAGGATGGGAGGGCTTAGAGATGTGGCTGATAATCATTCCCCTGGCGGGGGGATACATATTGGCTGCCAGCCGGCCGGGACTTGTGGCCCGCTGGCCGGTGGTGGCCCTGACCAACGCCAGTTTGGTGCTGCTTCTCATGGTCATGGGGGCGCGCATTGGCGCCGATCCGGATATCATCGGCCAGCTGGGCAGCCTGGGCCTGACGGCCTTTGTGCTGGCCGGGACGACGACGCTGGGCAGCATATTGGCGTTGTGCCTGGTCCAGGCGGTATTGCCCGGGACGGCGGGGTTCATGGCGCAGGGGGACGGCCCGCAGGGCGGCGGGCGCAGCCTGACCCTGTTGCTCCTGGCGTCGGTGCTGGCCGGGCTGGCCCTGGGGGTGCTGGCGCTGCCCCCCGGCGCCCAGTCCGTTCTGGGTGTGCTGACGCCGTGGCTGCTGGGGTTGCTTCTGTTCGGTATCGGCCTGGATTTGGGCGGTTCCGGCAGGGCCTTAGTCCGGCTCCGCCAGTTGGGCCCGGGCGTGTTATTGGTCCCGGCGGCGGTCATTGCCGGCAGCCTGTTGGGTGCACTGGTAGTGTTGATCTGGCCGGTGCTGGCCTGGCCGGCAGCGGCGGCGGTGGCGTCGGGCTTCGGCTGGTACAGCTTGTCCTCGGTGTTGATTTCGCCGCTGGACCCCGCCCTGGGCGCTTTGGCCTTCATGGCCAATGTTTTTCGCGAGCTAATTGCCGTGGTCATCACCCCGGCGGTGGCCAGGGCCTTGGGTCCTGTTCCTGCTCTGGGCCCTGCCGGGGCCACGGCCATGGATGTCCTGCTGCCGGTAATTGCCAAAGGGGCGGGGCGGGAGTACGTGCCGCTGGCCTTCTTTACCGGGGCGGTTTTGTCTTTGTCGGTGCCGGTTTTTGTCAATTTGTTTATGTCTATGCTGTGACAAGGGGGCCGCTGAGGCCCCCTTGCTGCTAGTACGGATCCGGAGAGAGGGCGGCGGCTGTTTCCGCCGCGGCCTGCTGCTGAGGTGCGGTCAGTGCGGGCAGGTAGAGGGCAAAGGTGGTTCCCTGGCCAGGTGTTGAGTCCACGGTTATATGGCCGCCGTGCTTTTTGATGATGGAAAAGCTGGTGGGCAGGCCCAGGCCGCTGCCGTTGGCTTTGGTGGTAAAAAAGGGCATAAAGATTTTTTCCAGATCCTCCGGGGGGATGCCTGTGCCGTGGTCCCGGAAGGCGATCCGGATGTAGTTGCCGGCTTCCAGGGGGAGATCTGCTCTGGATTCTACCCATTCCCGGCTCATTTCAATGTGCAGAAAACCGCCCTGGGGCATGGCCTGGATGGCGTTGAGGACGATGTTGTTGACCACCTGGCCGATCTGGGCGGTATCAACTTCGGCCAGGAGGGGGGTGTCGGGAAGGGAAAAAGAGCAGCGGATCCTGGCGCCGCTGGCAGCCAGCAGGGCTGTCTCCCTGACCAGCCGGACCAGGTCTGCCTGCTCCTTGCTCAGCCCGTTGTTCCGGGCATAGTCCAACAGGCGATTGGCCAGCTCGGCGCCCTGCCGGGCAGCATTGGCGATGTTGACGAGATTTTTGCGGACCTTTTCTTCACGGCTGTGCATATGGGCCAGGCTGGCGTTGCCCAGGATGATGGTCAGGGTGTTTTTAAAGTCATGGGCCAGACTGCAGGCAGCCGTGGAAATGGAGACCAGCCGGGACAGCCGGCTCATTTCCTGTTCATGGCGCCGGCGCCGGTCTTCTTCCTGCAGGCGCGCCATTTCCCGGGCCATGGCTGCATTGGTTTTCTGCAACTGCAGATAGGGCAGGTGCAGGCTGGCGCTGACCAGGGCCTGGTGGATAGTGATGTAAGCAACCAGTTTCAGGAAATGCCCGGCGACGCTGAAAAAGTCGTAGGTATTGATGTGCCGGACAAACATGAGCTCGGCGGCAAGGGCGGCGCCGTACGCCGCCAGGACTTGGGTGTACACAGCCGGGCTGGCGAAATGCTCTTTGCTGCGCAGGACGTTGACCAGGCCAGCGCCAAACAGCAGGGCAATTATGTGCTCGCATATTGTTGTAAACGGGGTCGCTGCACCGGCTGTGAAACATGGGGGGAAGTTGCGCCAGCGGAAGATGGACAGCAGAGCCCCGGCGAACAGGATCAGGTACAGGGCAAAGACGCCTTTGGCGCTGACCGGCCTGGCGATGAAGCAGGTGGCGGCAAAGAAGGTGAGCCCTTCCGTAATGCGCGCCGCCAGCCACAGCTGCCAGGTGGCGGGGCCCGGCTGGGCGGCTCCGCCGGCAAAGGTCAGGACGTGGAGAAAGTCCAGGCCGGCGATGAACAGGCAGGCCAGGCCGACAAACAGGAAATAGCCGGTGCGGGCATAACTGCGGGTACTGAAGGCGGTGACAAATACCGACCAGGCCACGGCAACGCTGAGGAACTTAACTGCGGTATGAAAAAGCCGGCAATCGAGCTGGTTGAGGCGGCAGGCCAGGAACAGGAGGCCGCCGCCGGCCGTCAGATACAGCAGCGGCCTGACAAGGCCGATTTTTCCTGTACCCAAGTTCATTCCCCCTCTTCCCATCATTTGGAACCTTGGCGATTGCGGGCTTATTTCTACATTTTAACGCGTTAATCCTTTTTCAGAGAACAGGATGTTTTTCTGGCAATGGCGCCGTTGCCAAAAACTGTAGATGGTACAAATAACCCCGGCGGACAATACTAATACAGAACCATCAGCGACAGATAGGAGGAGATGCTTATCCGCGGGGTAATAATGGCCGGCGGCAATGGCACGCGCTTGCGGCCTCTCACTTGTGATGTGCCCAAACCCATGGTGCCCATTGTCAACAGGCCGGTGATGAGCTATACAGTGGATTTGCTGAAGAAGCACGGAATCCGGGACATCGCTGTAACTCTGGCGTACTTGCCCGGGAAAATCCGGGATTACTACGGCACCGGGGCGGATTTTGCGGTCAACTTTGAGTACTTTGTGGAGGAGTCTCCCCTGGGCACGGCGGGGAGCGTCAAAAATGCCGAAGCTTTTCTCCGGGATACCTTCATTGTCATCAGCGGTGATGCCCTCACCGATTTAAATATTCAGGAGGCCGTTGCCTTTCACCGGGAACGGAAAGCCTGTGCAACCCTGGTTTTGCACCGCCAGCCGGTGCCCCTGGAGTACGGCGTCGTCATTACCGATGAAGACGGCCGGATAACGCGGTTTTTGGAAAAACCCAGTTGGGGGGAAGTGTTCAGCGACACCGTCAACACCGGCATATACATCCTGGAACCGGCCGTTTTGGAATACATTCCGGCCGGGCAGCCCTTTGATTTCAGCAAGGACCTTTTCCCCCGCCTTTTGGCCGACGGCCTGCCCTTGTACGGGTACATCTGGCCGGGGTATTGGTGCGACATAGGGGATTTGCGTTCCTATCGGCAGGCCAATTTTGATGTCCTTGCAGGACGGGTGCAGGTACAAATTGCCGCCGGGGAAATGGCCCCGGGCATTTGGGTGGAAGCCGGCGCCCGCATCGACGACGGCGCCGACATCCGGCCGCCGGTGTACATCGGCCGGGGTTGCAAAATAGGGCCGGGAGCCTGTCTGGGCCAGTATACCGTGCTGGGCGATAATTGCACCGTAGAGGCGGGCACATCGCTCAAGCGGACGGTGGTCTGGAAAAATACCCGCTGGGGCCGGCATTGCGAAGGCCGGGGCGCTACAGTATGCGACAGGGTCAGCATCGCCGACGGCGCCAGGCTGTTTGAAGATGCGGTGGTGGGCAGCGCCAGCATACTGGAGGAGGGGGTGACCCTGCGCCCCGGGGTCAAGGTGTGGCCCGGCAAGACCATTGCCCAGGAGACGGAAGTATCGGGCCACCTGGTCTGGGCCGACCGCAAGAGCAGGAGCCTCTTTGGCCGTCGGGATGTCAGCGGCCTGTTCAATGTGGAGGTGACCCCTGAGTTTGCGTCCCGGCTGGGTTCGGCCTTTGCCGCATTGGCGGGTGAGAAGGAGAGCTTTGTGGTCGGCGCAGATAATACTGAAGCGGCTGCGCTCATCGCCGACTCCCTCATTGCCGGGATTCTGGCCTGCGGCTGCCGGGTCATCCGGGCCTCGGGACTGGTGGCGCCCATAACACGTTTTGGGGTTACCCATTACGATGCCTGGGGCGGGATTCACGTGCGCCTGGACGCCCAGGACAATAACAGGGTGCGCCTGGAGTTCTTCGACGCCCGGGGCGTTTGCCTGCCGCGTTCGCTGGAACGCAAGCTGGAAGCGGCTTTCAACAGCGACGATTTCCAGCGGGTGGAGGCCCAGGATGTGGAATTGGCGGAGCGGAGCACCGATTTGCTGCGGGTCTATTTTGCCCGGGCCGCCGCGGGGCTGGAGGTATTGGGCCGGGGCAAGGCCGGACCCCGGGTGGCGGCGGGGGCGGAAACCGAACTGATGCATTTTTTGGGTTCCAGTTTTCTGGCCCGGGCCGGCTGCCGGGTGGTGCACGGCGGCAACACCGCTGCCGCCGTAAGCCAGGCCGTGGTGGACAATGCCGCCGATCTGGGGGTGTTTTTCCGGGCCGACGGCGAGGAGATCATCCTGTTCGACGCCCGGGGTATTCCCGTTCCCGAAGAGAACTACCAGGTCCTGGCCACCTGGATTGCCCTGCAGTTTGAAGGCAAGCACATAGTGGTGCCCCACAACGCCAGCCAGGCAGTCCGGGATATGGCTCGGGGGGCGGGGGTGGTGCCGGTTAAATCCGCTCCCGGCGAGATGATGGCCGCCATGCAGGAATACGGCAGGGAGGACCGGCGGGTGGCGCTGCAGTTTCTCCTGAACTTTGACGGCATTCAGGCCGCAGCCAGGATCATCGACTACCTGGCCGCCCGCGGCGTCGACCTCGACCAGCTCCTGGCCGAAATTCCCCGCTTGCATTTCCGCAAGGTGACCGTCCCCTGCCAGTGGGGGGACAAGGGCCGTGTGTTGCGGGAGCTGATTGCGCGGCACCGCCAGGGACAAATCCAGCTGGAAGAAGGGGTTAAGGTGCTGGGGGACAAAGGCTGGGCCCTGGTGTTGCCCGACAGCGAAAAGCCCCAGTTCAACGTCTATGCCCAGGGCTACAGCGAGGAATATGCCGAGGAACTGGCGGCAGAGTTTACCGATAACATCCTTTCCCTGCTCAGGCGCAGCGGCGAAAAAACGCTCAGGGGATGATGGCAGTGGAATTGGTATTACTGGCTGCAGTGCTGGCTGTGCTGGTCCTGGCCATGTCCGGGCGGTGGCGCAAGCCGGCCATCTGGTTTGACGGGGCTATCCTGCCTCCCGAAGAACTCAAGGCCCATGCGGCCAAGCTGGGCAGGTTGTATCGCGTGGCACCCCGCCGGCGCGGCTGCGCTCTGACCCTGCGTCGCCTCAAACAGAATTTCAGCCGCATTACCCAGGCGTACACCTGCACCGCCGAAGATCTGAGCCGGGAGCTGGAGGTGGCCCCGGCGGGCGAGTGGCTGTTGGACAACTACTACGTGGTGGAAGAGCATGTGCGCGAGATGCTCCTTTCCGTCAGGGGCAAGAGGTTCCGGGAACTGCCGGTGCTGGCCAACGGGACGTACCGGGGCCACCCCCGCATTTACGCCCTGGCCCTGGAATTGGTGGCCCACACCGACGGCAACCTGGACCGGGACGTGCTGGTTAACTTTTTCAACGCCTTCCAGGAGGAGCAGCCGCTGACCATCGCCGAAATATGGTCTCTTTCCCTGATGCTGCGCGTCGCCCTGGTGGAGAAGATCCGCGATGTGTGCCGCGGCCTGCTGGCCACCCACCGCAACTGGCGCCTGGCCGAGGAAATGCTGCGCCGGCCCGAGCAAGGGGCGGAACGGCTCAGGGCCATGGCCTGCCCCGAGCCGGCCCTGGTGGAACGCCTGCTGGAGGTCATGCGCCAAAGCGATGCCGACAACCAGGCCCTGCGGGATGCCATCGGCGCCAGGCTGCTGGACGTGGACTGCAACATCGAGGAGTTGGTGCAAAGGTCGCACAGGGCCGAAGCCGCCCGGGCCACGTCCCTGGGCAACGCCGTCACCAGCCTGAAAAACATCGCGGCCTGGAACTGGAACGCGCTGTTTGAAGCCCTTTGTCCTGTGGACAAAGTGTTCCAAAAAGACGAGATTTACCGGCTCATGGACTTTGAATCCCGCAATTACTACCGCCTCCAGGTGCAGCGCCTGGCCCGGCGCGCGAGGGTAAGCGAAGTGAGGGTAGCCAAGCTGGCCATGGCCTGTGCCGAGCAGGGCGGCCGGGGCCTGGAAGGGCATTGCGGCTACTATCTCCTGGATGCAGGCAGAAACATATTGTTGCAAAAGCTGGGCAAAAAAGGGCGCCGGCTGTCCTTAACGCCTGGGGCATACATACTGGCCGTCGTCCTCCTCACCCTGACCCTGGCCGGGGGCGCCGGCATGTACGGGGGGCGGTGGTCGTGGGCGGCGGCAGCTTTCAGCGCAATTCCCGCCAGCCAGGTAGCCGTCAGCCTGCTCAGGTCGGTGCTGGTGCGCCTGCGCAAGCCCGCTTTTTTGCCCAAATTGGAATACGCCGACGGCATTCCCCCCGAAGCCGCCACCCTGGTGGTGGTGCCGACTCTGCTCACCGGCGTCGACCAGGTCCGGGAAATGGTCCGGCGCCTGGAAGTGCACTGCCTGGCCAACCCCCACGACAACCTGTACTTCGCCTTGCTGGGAGATTTCCGGGATGCTCCCCAGCAAAACCTGCCCGAGGACGAGGAGATTGCCGCGGCGGTCAGGGATGGGGTTGCGGCTCTCAATGCCCGGATGGGGGAAGAGCGCTTCTTTGCCCTGCTGCGCCGGCGCAGCTATTCCCAAACCCAGGGTAAGTGGATGGGCTGGAAGCGCAAGCGGGGCGCGTTGATGGAACTCAATGCGCTCCTCATGGGCGAGGAGGGCGGCAGTTTTTTGGGGCGGCCCCGGTTACCCCGGGTCAAGTACGTTCTCACCGTCGATGCCGATACCCGCCTGCCCATTGACATGGTGAAAAAACTGGTGGGCGCCATTTCCCACCCCATCAACCGGGTGCACCTGGATGAGCGCGGCAATGTGGCGCGGGGCTACGGCCTCATCCAGCCCCGCATCGGGGTCAGTGTCGAGAGCACCAACCGCAGCAAATTTGCGCGCATCATGGCCGGTCCCGCCGGCCTGGATACGTATACCACCGCCGTGAGCGATGTATACCAGGACTGGTTTGCCCAGGGAGTATTCACCGGCAAGGGCATCTATGACGTGGCCGCCGCCCGGCAGCGGCTGGCCGTAATCCCCGAAAACAGCGTGCTCAGCCACGACCTCCTGGAAGGGAGCCTGCTGCGCACGGGGCTGGCCACCGACCTGGAACTGGTAGACGACTTCCCCACCACGTACCGCGCCTTTGTCCAGCGCCACCATCGCTGGACCCGGGGCGACTGGCAGCTGGTGGTGTGGCTGGGGCGCAAGTCGCCCCTGGGACTGCTCAACCGCTGGCAGATCCTGGACAATCTGCGCCGCAGCCTGGTGCCTCCGGCGCTGCTGGCGTTGCTGGCGGCGGGGCTGACGGTGCTGCCGGGCAGCCCGCTGTTTTGGGCCGGGCTGTTTCTGACAGTGCAGCTGGCGCCGGGCATACTGGGGTTGCTGGACTTTAACTGGGCGGGTTACATCGACAACATCGCCGCCGGGGGCGGCGCAGGCAGGCCCTGGGGGCCCCACCTGGCTCTGGCGCAGCTGGGGGTTGACCTGGCCGTGCTGCCCCACACCGCCTGGATAAACCTCGATGCCATCGTGCGCACCTGCTGGCGGGTCTTTGTTTCCCGGAAAAACCTGTTGGAGTGGACCACGGCGGCCCAGGCCGAGCAGGAGAAGGGGGGCGTTCCCATGGTGCGCCCTGCACTGGCCCTGGTGTTGTTGCTGGCAGTGGCCATTGCCATGCTGCGCCCCCAAAACCTGGCCGTCTACGCTCCGTTTTTGGCGCTGTGGCTGTGGGCGCCCCGGCTGGTGCAGCGCCTCAGCCGCCGGGAAGATGCCGCTGCGCCTGCTCCCGGCCGGGAGGAAGCCCGGACGCTGAGGCAGCTGGCCCGCAAGACCTGGTACTATTACCAGGACCTGGTGGGTCCCCAGTCCAGCCATCTCCCGCCGGACAATTACCAGGTGGACCCGCCCAACGGCATTGATACCAGGACTTCGCCCACCAATATCGGGTTTTACCTGCTGGCGGTGCTGGCGGCCCGGGACTTCGGTTTTATCTCCACTCTGGAGCTGGTGCGCCGCCTGGATGCCACCCTGGATTCGGTGGAGAAAATGCGGCGCTGGAAGGGCCATCTCTTCAACTGGTATGACACCAGGGATTTGGAGCTGTTGCGCCCGTGGTTTGTCTCTACCGTGGACAGCGGCAACTTCGTCACCATGCTGGTGGTGCTGGCCCGGGGATTGCGGGAGTACCTGGACCGGCCGGTCATCGACGCCGGCGCCTTTCAGGGACTGATGGACACTTTGGAAGCCGAGGTGCCTGTTCCCAAGGAGCTGGACATTGTCCAGTGGTCCGCCCTCATTGCCGACCTGGAGAAGGAGGGGCGCGGCGGCAGGGCGGGACAGCTGCTGTCCTGGCTGCGGGAAGAAGTCGACGCCCTTTTCCCCCGCCAGGACCTCATGGCCAGTCCGCCCCGGTTTCTGGGCAAAGAGGCGTACCGCCCCCTGGCCCGGGTTGTGGAGGAAGTGCAGAAAATTCCTTCCCTCGGCAATTTGGTCCGCTGTTACGACCGGGGCCTGGCCGCCGTTGAAAGCTGCCTGCCCGCGGCCAGGAAGGAGGAACAGGGCTACCTTTTGGCGCTGAGGGACGAAATGCAGCGGTGCCGGGCGGCGGCCGGGCTGCTGGCGGACGCCCTGGAGAATCTGGCCCAAAGGGCGGAAAAGATAGTTGCCGAAACAGATTTTTCCGCCCTGTACAACCGGGAAAGGGATCTGTTCTCCATCGGCTACAGCGTCGACGAAGAAAAGCTGCTGGATTCCTACTACGACCTCCTGGCTTCCGAGGCGCGCATTGCCAGCTTTCTGGCTGTAGTTTGCCGGTGGGTTCCCGTCAGGCACTGGCTTAAACCGGGGCGGGCGGCGACCCGCATTGGCGGCAAACGCGCCCTGGTGTCCTGGGCCGGGACGATGTTCGAGTACCTGATGCCGGCGCTGTTCCACCGCACCTACCCCAATACCCTCCTGGCAGAAACGGTGGAGACGGTTATTGACGCCCAGCAGCGGTATGCCCGCAAGCGCAACCGGCCCTGGGGCGTTTCGGAATCGGGTTACTACGCCTTTGATTACCGCCTCAACTACCAGTACAAGGCCTTTGGCATTCCCGACCTGGGGCTGAAACGGGGACTGGCCGAAGACATGGTGGTTTCCAGCTACTCCACATTCCTGGCCCTGCCCTTTGCCCCCCGGGCCGCTGCAGACAACCTGGCTGCCCTGCGTGAGCAGGGGCTGGAGGGGGAGTACGGTCTCTATGAGGCCGTAGACTACACCCCCGCCCGCACCGGCGGCCACGACAGGCGCATTGTCAAGAGCTACATGGCCCACCATCAGGGCATGAGCCTGGTCGCCCTGGCCAATTACCTGCTGGATTTCGCCATGGTGCGCCGTTTTCACGCCGACCCGCGGGTGGAAGCGGGCAAGCTGCTCCTCCAGGAGCGCATCCCCCTGCAACCGGTGCTGACCAAGAAAATCCGGGAGCCGGTGCTGCCCCTCAAACACAATTTTGACAAGGACCCCGAAGTGGTACGCAGCTTCGGCGTGCCCCGGTCGCCGCTGCCCAACTGTCACCTGCTGTCCAACGGCAGCTACACCGTGCTGCTCACCGACAGCGGCAGCGGTTTCAGCAAGCGCGAGCATATTCAGGTCAGCCGCTGGCGGGCAGAGCGCCACTTCCGCCACGGTACCTTTATCTTTATCAAGAGCCTCAACAACGACCGGGTGTGGTCGGCCACCTATGCGCCGCTGGGGCAGGAGCCCGACTTCTACCGGGTGCGCTTTAAGCAGGACCGGGCCAGCTATTTCCGCGAAGACCGTTACATCGATACCCGCACCGACGTCATCGTGTCGGGAGAGGACAACGCCGAAATCCGCCAGGTGGTGCTGACCAACCACAGCAACCGGACGGTGGAACTGGAGGTCACCAGCTACCTGGAGGTGGCGCTGTCTCACCAGGCCGCCGACGTGGCCCACCCCGCCTTCAACAAGCTGTTTGTGCAGACCGAGCTGCTGGCGGAACACAACTGCCTCATCGCTTCCCGGCGGCCCCGCGCTCACGGGGAGGAGTGGCTGTATGCCATGCACCAGGCGGTGGTGGAGGGGGAAAGCATCGGTACGCTGCAGTACGAAACGGACAGGGCAAGGTTTTTGGGCCGCGGCCGGGATATAACGCGCCCCGTCGCCCTGCATCAGCCCCTGTCCAATTCCGCGGGCGCGGTGTTGGATCCCATTTTCAGCCTGCGCCGGCAGATCAGGCTGGGACCGGGACAGACCGGCGTCGTTACCTTTATCACCGCCCAGGGCACCCGGACGGAAATACTGAAGCTGGCTGAAAAATACCGGGATGCCGGCGCCGTCAAGCGGGCCTTCGACCTGGCCTATACCAGGAGCCTGGTGGAAACCCGTTTCCTCAACATCGGCTCGGAGTTGCTCAGGGCCAGCCTGCAGGCCTTGGGGCACCTGCTCTTTCCCAGTCCCCTGCGGCGGCGGTATGCCTCGGCCATCGCCCATAACACGTTGTCCCAGCGGGCTTTGTGGGCCCAGGGGATTTCCGGCGACAACCCCATCGTCCTGGTGGAGGCCGCCGGCACCCAGGACCTGGACATGGTGGAGGAAGCCCTGCGCGCCCACGAATACTGGCGCTTCAAGGGGCTGATGGTGGACCTGGTCATCCTGACCAGCGGCGGCGGGTATTTTGAGCCGGTGCGGGACGCCGTCCGGCAGATGGCGGAGCTGAGCCAGATCGCCGAGCTGGACCGGCCCGGGGGCGTGTATATCCGCAATGTTCACCAGTTGACAGAGGCCGAGCGCCTTCTGTTCAGGGCTGCGGCGCGCCTGGTTCTCAAGGGCGGGCGTTCCCTGGCCCGGCAGTTGGAAGGCGAACTGCCGCAGTGGCCCGGGGATAAAGTATTTTCCGGCACAGGGGAATACACCGGGCCGTCCCTGCAACCTCCCGAAGACTTGCTGTTTTTCAATGGCATCGGCGGCTTCAGCCGCGACGGCAGCGAATACGTTATCTGGCTGCGCCAGCGCCCGACCCCGGCGCCCTGGATCAATATTCTGGCCAACCCCCGCTTCGGCTGTACGGTGTCGGAGCAGGGCGGCGGCTATACCTTTGCCGAAAACAGCCGGGAAAACAAACTCACCCCCTGGTCCAATGACCCCGTATCAGATCCCCCGGGCGAAGTCCTGTATTTGCGCGACGAAGAAACGGGGGCGGTGTGGACCGTCACCCCCGCGCCGCTGGGGGAAAAGGAAGGAACCCTTGTCGTGCACGGCAAGGGGTATACCAGGTTCTGCAGCAGCAGTCACGGCCTCAGTCACGAAAAGACGGTTTTCGTGGCCAGGGACGACCCTGTCAAGCTCACATTGCTGCGCTTGAAGAACCACTCGGCGCAAAAGCGCACTTTGTCGCTGACGTACTATGTGCGTCCTGTGCTGGGCGTCAGCGAGCAGGCCGGCTGCGCGCATATCGTCTCGGCCATGGAGGGAGACATTTTTACGCTGCGTAACCCGTACAACGGCGATTTCCCCGGGCGCATAGCGTGGCTGAAAATGTCGCTGCCTGTTTCCGGATACACCGGGGACGACGCCGAGTTTTTGGGGGTGCCGGGAGACCTGTCCCGGCCGGCGGCGATGCGGCGGGAGGGATTGTCCAACACCGCCGGCGCCGGGCTGGACCCCTGTGCAGCCCTCCAGGGCCACGTCACCCTGGCGCCGGGGGAAGAGCGGGAAATCCTGCTCCAGCTGGGGCAGGGAACTGACATGGACGCCGTCCGGGAGATATCCGGCCGCTATACCCTCTCCGCAGCCCGCGCCGAGCTTGAGGCTGTGCAAGATTTCTGGCGCAGCCTTACCGAAAAGGTAAGCGCCCGCACGCCGGATCCCGCTTTGGACGTGCTGCTGGGCTGGCTGGTCTACCAGACCGTGGCCTGCCGCCTGTGGGCCAGGACTGGGTTTTACCAGTGCGGCGGCGCCTACGGATTCAGGGATCAGTTGCAGGATGCAGTGAACATGGCCCTGCTGGCGCCCCGGCTGACGCGCCGGCAAATCCTGCTTCACGCCGCCCACCAGTTTAAGGAAGGAGATGTGCAGCACTGGTGGCATCCCGGCACCAACAACCGCGGCGTGCGCACGCGCTTTTCCGACGACCTGCTCTGGCTTCCCTATGCAGTGGCCGAATACATTGAATTGACCGGCGACGCGGCCATCCTGGACGAAGAAATCCCCTTCCTAGAGGCGGCTCCTTTGGCGGAAGGGGAAGACGAGCGGTACGGTGAAGCCGAGGCGGGCGGGGAAACGGCCAGTTTGTATGAGCATTGCCGGCGGGCCATTCAGCGCGCTTTGCGTTTTGGCCGCCACGGCATCCCCCTGATGGGGTCCGGAGACTGGAATGATGGCATGAGCACCGTGGGCAACCGCGGACAGGGGGAAAGCGTATGGCTGGGTTGGTTCCTGATTTACATCCTGCGGCGCTTCGCTCCCCTGTGCCGGGCCCGGGGCGACGCTGCCCTGGCAGAGCACTGGCTGGCCCAGGCGCAAAACATTGCCCGGGCCTTGGAGGAGAAAGGCTGGGACGGGCGCTGGTACCGGCGGGCGTACTTCGACGACGGCACGCCGCTGGGTTCCGCCGAAAACCCGGAATGCTCCATCGACTCCATCGCCCAGTCCTGGGCGGTCATTGCCGGCGGCGATCGCCGGGACCGCCAGGAGGAAGCCATGGCGGAGGTGCTGGCGCGGCTGGTCAATGAAGAGCAAGGCCTGATAATGTTGCTGGCGCCGCCCTTTGACAAGAGCGACCTTAATCCCGGTTACATCAAGGGCTACCCGCCGGGGGTGAGGGAAAACGGCGGCCAGTATACCCATGCCGCCTGTTGGGTCATTCAGGCCATGGCCCTTTTGGGCCGCGGCGACGCCGCCGGCAATTTGCTGCAGCTCATTAACCCCGTCAACCACAGCCGCACCCACAAGGAATGCTTTACCTACAAAACCGAACCCTATGTGCTGGCTGCCGATGTCTATACGGTTGCGCCCCACACCGGCCGGGGGGGGTGGACATGGTACACCGGCGCCGCCGGCTGGCTGTTCAGGGTGTGCGTGCAAAACATTTTAGGCCTGCGGCGCCGCGGAGAGATGCTGGTCATCGAGCCCTGCATACCCCGGGAATGGCGGGAATACACCCTTCAGTACCGCTGGGGAACGGCTCTCTACCTCATTCATGTCCGCAATCCCCACGGCGTTTGCACCGGGGTGCGGGAACTGCGCCTGGACGGCCGCAGTGTGGAGTGCGTTCCCTTGCAGGACGACGGCAAAGAGCACAGGGTGGAAGTCATTCTCGGCCGGTAAAAAAAGCAGCCTCGGGGGCTGCTTTTTTATTCGCCTGCTGCGGCGGCCTCATCAGCCAGGGGGAAGGGCTGCTTTTTCAGCATTTTTCTAAGGTGTTTTTGGTTCCACAAGTATATGTTCATGCGTTCGGCAGCCTTGGCAATGGGGCGGCCGAAACGGCCGGCGGTAATGAGGATGGCTTTGTTGCAATGGTGGGACTGGGCAAAGCTGCGCAACTCGTCCAGGGAATTGACGGTTACCTTCTTTTTCCAATCCTTGACCTGGACATAGGCGCGGATTCCGCCCCGGACAGCAATGAAATCTCCGCCGAATATACCCTGGTAAACCACCTGTTCTATGCGGAAATTTTGGCTGTTGAAAAACTCCAGGACGTCATTGGCCAGCTTGGAAGACAGGTAGGGCAGGGGAGAAGTTTGCTGGATGCCGCCGGGGAGCCCGGAGTCGGCGTCCTCCACCGGCTGCGGCTCGGGATCCAGCACCGGCTCCCGGGAGGGCAGCGGTTCGGGAGCGGGGACGGCGGCAACAAATTCCTCTGGGATCTGGGCGGGATGGGGCTCGGGGTCCGGCTCTGTTTCCTCCTGCTCTTCTTCGTGGCGGCGATAGACGATTACGGGTTCGTCGCCCACTTCCACAGACTCAGTTTCCCGGGCCTGCTTTTTCCGGGCTTTTTTGGGTTTCTTGGCTTTCTTGGGTTGTTCGATATCTTCCTCATCCTCATCGACATCCCGGCGGCCATAAACAATGACGGGCTCGGGCCCAACTTCGACAAATTCATTGTCTCCGCGGCGCTTTCTCCTGGCCAACATCAAGATGAGGAGCAGGAACAAAGCGCCGGAGCCGGCAATGAGGAGCATGTAATCCTGGATATATACCGAAAGCTCATCGTATAGCGAGGTGATGATGTCCAATATTTCTTCCATAGCACACATCCTCCCAGGTATATTGCCACAAAATTACTTTCTAATTTCCATATTCGCCGCAGGTTTGGATTTTCCTGCCTGTGCCGGCGGAAGCGGGTTTCCGGGCTGGGGCAAAGCAAAAAGGGACCTTGCGGTCCCTACATGCCGAAACGTTTTTTGCGCGTCTTGAAAATACTGCGCCGCCTCTTGCGCCGGCGGCCTGCCCGGAAGGCAGCTGCAGCAGAAGCGCCAAGGCTGAGAAAGACCAGGCCGGGCCGGAGCACCGGGCGCCACCAGGGCATGGCGGCCACCGGTTCGGTGACCACCAGGGGGGTTTTAAACAGCTCCTGGTCGTCCAGGGAGAAGACCAGCTCCCCCACCACCTGGTCTTTGTCCAGGGGGGCGGCCAGAGTCGGCTTTTCAGCGGCGGAAAGACGGGAAGCGACAGCGCCTGCCACAGCCTCCGGGAGCAGGCGCACCGAGCTGCAGATGCGGGAAACATCCCGGCGGGGGAAGACGGCTGCAAAGCCCCGGGCGGCGGCAATGTCCACCCGGTCGGGCTGGCCGACATCCTGACCGGCAACGGTCGCCCTTTGCACGATTTCGTTGGCTTCCACCAGTTGCAGCCATACGTAGTTGGCAAACCCGTACTCCAGCAGCCCAACAGAATCCAGCCAGCGCCCGTCTTTGGAGGTGTTGAGGACAACGGCAATAAGTTCCAGGTCATCCCGGGCCGCCGAGGCCACTATGCAAAAGCCGGCGGGGCCGGTGTACCCGGTCTTGATGCCGGTGGCGTGTTCGTAGGAAAATTGGTAGGGCCTGATGAGAAGATTGGTGTTGCCCCAGGGGCGGACGTATTCCCCTGTCCAGGTTTGGGGAGTGAAATGGCCGGTGGCAACCACTTCCCGCAACAGAGGGTGTGCCATGGCCGCCCGGGCAATCAGGGCCAGGTCGCGGGCGGTGGTATAGTGCTCGTCGTCGTGATAGCCGTCGGGCGCGGTGAAATTGGAGTGCATCGCCCCCAGTTCCCGGGCGCGCCGGTTCATCCTTTCCACAAAGACATCCAGGGCTGCGCCGATGGGCAAATCCGGGTTGCCGGCAATTTTGCGCCCGATGTGCACGGCAATGGTGTAGGCGGCATCGTTGCCGGAGGGCAACATCAGGCCGTAAAGCAATTCGCGCAGGGTCAGCCGGTCTTCTGCCATGAGGCCGGCTTTGCTGCTGTCCCAGGGGATCCACAGCACCTCGTTGCCCACGGTGACCATCTCGTCCACATCGCCTTCTTCCACTGCGATGAGGGCGGTGAGGATTTTGGTAGTACTGGCGGGAAACATCTGCTTGTCCGCATTTTTTGCGTAAAGAACGGCGCCGGTTTTCTGCTCCACGAGGATGGCGGCTTCGGCGGCCGTTTCCGGATAATCTGCCTGGGCGGCATAGATTGTGGCTACGCTGCCGGTGAGTACCATTAGTGTAATTGCGGCAAAGACAAGTACAAAAACAGTAGCTCGTTTCATTATCACTGCCCCTCACTATGCTGCTATGTTAAATTGTAAAGCAACGGGCGGACAAATCCAACCCGAACTTATAGTCTGTATAAAATTACCAGCAATATTCATTTTTTGGCAGCGAGGACAGGTAACCGTTTGCGTCTGGCCCTGCCAGGCATACCCAAGCATCAGGCCCCGGCACTAGCCTTTACCCCGCGATGCCCAATTATTTGGGGGATTTAGCGCTGTGCAGAAGGGATTGCAGCTGCCTCTGGCAGCGGGCCAGATTATGCCCCCGCAGGATTTCGGTGAGCAGCCGCGCTCCCTCGTCCCGGGGAAAGAGCTCCATTTCCACGCCGTGTTCCAGGCAATAGACCAGGTCGGGTCCCCGGGCGGGGGAAGCCAGGATGGAAGCAATTTCCCGGGTAATCTGCTGTCGGAAAGCCTCGGCCTCCCGGTACACCAGGGCGGTGAGTTCCTTTTCCAGGGCCGGGTCGAGTTTGAGGTGGAGGGCGGCGCAGTTTTCCTCCAGGTGGCGCCGGTCGGCAGGGCCGGTGAGGGCGCCCGCTACCCCCGGCTGGGCCAGCACCCAGGCTATGGCGATTTGTGCCGGCGTGGCGCCGCTGTCCCGGGCCATTTCTTGCAGTTTGGCGGCAATGCGCAGACCTGATGCCAGTTTGTTGCGCCGGAACAGGGGATCGATGCTGCGCAGGCCGGCGTCGGCCGGCTGAGAAGCCTCTCCCGCCAGCAATCCGCGCCCGGTGACGCTGAAAGCGATGATGCCGAAGGAGTATTTTTGCTGCAGGGAGCGCAGTTTTTGGTACTGGCCCGGCATGGCGCAGTGCATTTCCGCCATAACCAGGCGTGGATTGCCCTGTTCCAGATAAGCGGCAGTGCGGCTTGCCGGGAGGTGTCCCAGGCCGTAAGCGCGAATTTTGCCCTGGTCCTGCAGCTTTTCCAGAGTTTCCAATACTTCGTCGACAGCGGTAGCGTCGTCGTCATAATGGACCAGGTACAGATCCAGGCAGTCGGTGCCGAGGCGGCGCAGGCTGGCATGGCAACTGGCCGTGATATGTTCCCGGCTCAGTCTTTCCGCGCCGGGATATGCGCCCACCTTGGTGGCAATGGTCACCTGGTCCCGGTGCCGGGCCAGGGCTTCGCCCAGGATTTCCTCGGTGTGGTAAAGAGGGGCTGTGTCAAAATAGCGGATGCCCAGGTCATAGGCCAGGCGGATGAGCTGCACGGCTTCTGCCCGGCTCAATTTTTTGCCGTAGGCCCCGCCCAGGGCGTAACAGCCGTACCCCAGCCGCGACTTGAGAAGGGCGCTATTCATGCCGGTTCCCCCCGCCCAGGGCACGGTCAATTTTGGCCAGCAACGCACCCAGTTCGGCTTTGACGGCCCGCAGGCTTTTCTCCAGGTCTTCCACTTTGTCCAGCTGGGCAGACACCTGTTCCCGCAGGGCCAGGATGGCCCCGGCCGCCGGCCTCCCCGCCGCCAGGTCCTGGTCCACCTGCCGGTCTATGGCCAGGATGGTGCGGATTTCCGCCAGCGAAAACATCAGTTGCTTCATCTGCAGGATTGTCCGGATGCGGTTGAGGTCTTCGGCCCGGTAACGGCGCACCCGGCCATGGCGGGGAGGGGAGACCAGTCCGATGCGGTCGTAGTAGCGCAGGGTTTCCACGGAAATGTTCAGCGGTCTTGCAGCTTCGCCAATCAACATAAAACCACCTCGCCTCCAGCATACCACCTGGACTTGACTCCAGGTCAAGGGTAAATGGGCATTTTTGCGCCATACGGGGGCAGGGCTGAACAGGAGTTCTGAAACCTGCTACCGAAATGATATAAATACCACGGGAAGGAGGAATGGCCATGCACAGAACGGAAAGGCTTTTGCGCCAGGAGATTTCCGGCCGGCAAGCCTGGCGCTATGCCGAGGCAATAGCCCAGTACAACCGCATTCAGGCGTCGCCGGGCTACCGGGAAGCGGCCCGGAAAGTTGCCGGCCTGTTGGCCCGGGAAGGAGTGGAGGTCGGCATCCGGGAATTCCCCGCCCGGGAAGGAGTGCGGTTTTTGGCGCGCCCGTCCTTCAGGGAATGGCGCTGCAACGGGGGAGAATTGTGGTTGCTGGGCCAGGACGGGAGCAGGCGGCGCCTGGCCCGGTACCAGGAGGAAGAGGTTTCCCTGGTGCAGCGTTCGGCGGCCACGCCGCCGGAGGGGGTGGAGGCGGAACTGGTGTGGGTGCCCGATGCTGAAAACCCTGACAGTTACCGCGGTTTGGACCTGCGGGGCAAATTTGCCCTGGTGCGGGGCAATGCCATGGCGGTGCACAGCCTGGCGGTGGAAGAACACGGTGCCGCCGGCCTGGTCTTTGACAATCTCAACAGCTATCCGCCGCTGCGCACCCGGGAGGACATGCCCGATGCCATCCAGTACACTTCCTTCTGGTGGACGGGTCGCGAAAAACCGGCCTTTGGTTTTTGCGTACCGCCCCGGGTGGGTGACGAACTCCGGGCTTTGCTGGCCAGGGGGCCGGTGCGGTTGTTTGCCCGGGTGGATGCATACCTGACGGACGGCGCTTTGGAAAACGTGGAGTACTTTATCCCCGGCAAGCAGCAACAAGAGGTGCTTCTCGTCGCCCATCTCTGCCACCCGTACCCCGGCGCCCAGGATAACGCCTCCGGCCCGGCTGTGCTCATGGAGGTCATGCGCGTCCTGCACCGCCTGCTGGACCGGGGGGAGCTGGAGCCGCCCCAATTGGGTATCAGGTTTTTGCTGGTGCCGGAAATGACCGGGACCTTTGCCTGGCTGGACCGCTATCCGCACCAGGCCCAGGCCACGGTGGCGGCCCTGAACCTGGACATGGTGGGGGCCGGGCAGGACATGGGCGGCGGGCCGTTGTGCATCGAAAAACCGCCGCTGGCGACGCCCACTTTTCTGCACGAGTATGCCTTTGGCATCCTGTCTGCCATCAGCCGGGAAGCCACCAGTACCACCGGTTCTTTTGCGTACAGCACATGCCATTTCCTGGCCGCTCCCTTCTCTGGCGGCAGCGACCACTATGTGCTGTCGGATCCCACCATTGGCATTCCCTGTCCCATGGTCATCCAGTGGCCGGACAGGCATTACCACACCTCGCTGGACCGTCCCCTCAACCTGGACCCGGGGATGCTAAAGCGGGTGGCTTTCCTGGCGGCGCTGTATGCCTGGGGCCTGGCCGCCGGCAGCGAAGAGAGCTGGGTGGAATTTGCCTATACTTATGCCGCCCAGGCCGGAGCCAGGGTGGTCAAAGCCCTGCAGGGGGCGCTGCAAAACGCCGGCCTCCGCAGCCAGTGGCCGCAGGTGCTGGACTTTTTCCTGGATTACGAGGCCAGGGCCCTGGAGCAACTGGGGGCGTACGCCGCGGTGCGGGAGTTTCCCCGGTTGGCCGATGCTGCAACCTGGGCGCAGATATTCCTGGCCGACAGCGGCGCATTGGTGCGGCAATGGGCTTCCCGCGCTGCCGGCGGCCGCGACGAAGTGCCTCTCCGGGAGGCTTTGGACCCCCGGAGGGGGGCGCAGGTCTACGCTCGGGTGTACAAGGGCCCCGTCGATCTCAACGCCGAACTGACCCGGCTGCCCCGGCAAAAGCAGCGGGAATGGAGGGCCTTTGCCAAAGCACAGGCGCCGGGCGTTGGCTATGACACGTTGCTGTTGTACTGGCTGGACGGCAGGCGTTCGGTGGCTGAGGCGCTGGAGCGGGTGTATTTTGAGTCAGGGGTCTGGCATCCCAATTACGCCCTGCGGTTTTTGGATCTCCTGGCCGAACTGGAACTGGTCCGCCTGGTGAAATAATGGAAAACGGGCTGTCCGCGCCGGACAGCCCGTTTTTTATTCAGTTTCCTTCAGGGTGATGCTGCCGTTGACGGTGGAGCACTCCAGGCTGAGTTTGCGGGCGGCCTGCTCCCAGTTAACCGACCGGGCTTCCACAAATTTGTTGCCGAAACCGCTTAGCGAGCGCTTGCCCAGCTGCCAATGTTCAACGGCAATGCGGCCGGTGACGGTGGAGGCGGACAGGGCCAGGGCGGTGTCCTGTCCGCCCGGCCAGAAGACCTTGATGCTGCCGTTGACGGTCTTTAAACTTACGTCGCCGTCCAGGGCGGCGGCATGGAGAGTGATGCTGCCGTTGGTTGTGCCGGCTTCCATCTGGCTGAGGCTGCCCGCGGCCTTGATGCTGCCGTTGACGGTGTTGGCCGTCAGCGGGCCGCCGTGCAGGTGCTCAGCGATTATCGAGCCATTGCTGGTGCGCACCCTGAGGCCGTGGTTTTCCAGGCCGGTCAAAGTGACGCTGCCGTTGGCGGTTTCGATGGCGCCGGAAACGGCATGGCCCCGGGGCAGCTGCAACAGCAGGGAGACGGCGCAAATCCTGCGGGGCCGGGCCTGGTCAGGCACCCGGGCGCGGATTACATTGTCCCGGATGTCGGCAATTTTGTACTGCCGGGCAATGTCTTCGGCCTCCTGCTGGTCGGCAGCCCGCACCCTTTTCTTAATCAGCAGGCGGTACTGGGGCGAGTCCCAGGTTTCTATGCGGATGCTGCCGTTGACGGTGAGGAGATCCAATTCCACCGGCCCCGGCTCCAACTGGCCGCAAATTTCCTCTTCCAGGGCAATGCGGTTGCCCAGCTCCAGGCAAATATCCAGATTGTCCAGGCAGGAGCGGATGGAGTGCAGCAAGCCGGTCTTGCCTTCCAGCCGGCGCAGTTCCTCCTCGGCCTGCCCCACGTCGATTTCTCCCGCGCTGAGACGCTCCAGAATTTCCCGTCTTCTGTCCGACATGGTATACCTCCTCGGCTTGGGGCGAAGCCCCGTAGTTACCCCCATTATATACTCCAAAAATTAACTTGTAAACCCCTATAGTTAAAAATATAAAGCATAGGTATAAAAAATTGTATAAAAAGGGTATGTATATTATGCCACCGATTTTCTGCCGGGCTTGCCATGGCCGCCGGCAGGATGTTGGCAGGGGAATGGAGAATTAAACGCTTTACTGTGATATAATATGAGCATAGTTAAAGTAGGCGGTGTTGAGCTTGATCAAAAAGGTTTTGAAATCAATCATATGGGTATTCTATACTTTGGGCACGCTGTTGGTGGCAGGACTGTACATCCCCTATTTGCTGTACTTGGAATGGCGGGGGTTGCGCCGGCGCCGGGAAGAGGTGGCCTGGAGCTTTGCCCGCTGGTGGGGCAGGGCGGTTTTGGCCGCCACCGGCAGCCGGGTGACGGTGCGGGGCAAGGAGAATGTCCCGCCGGGTCCGGTGGTGGTAATGGGCAATCACCAGAGTTGCTTTGACATCATGCTGGTCCTGGGTTACATCGACAAGCCCCTGGCGTTTATCGCCAAGAAAGAGCTGGCCAGGTTGCCCCTGATCAGCCAGTGGATGAAATTTCTCGGGTGCCTGTTTTTGGACCGCCGCGATGTGCGCCAGGCCGCCCAGGTGTTTCAGCGGGCCGTGGAGGCGGTGCGCAACGGCTGGTCCATGGTGATATTCCCCGAAGGCACCCGCAGCCGCAGCGCAGAAATGCGGGAGTTTAAGAAAGGCAGTATGAAACTTCCCGTGCGGGCCAATGTGCCCATCGTGCCCATCAGCATTGACGGTACTTACAAAGTTTACGAAGGCAACGGTTCCATGATTGGGTCTGCCGACATAACGCTGACTATTTCCCCGCCCATTTTGCCCAAGGACTACGCGGGGATGGGCACCGCCCAGCTGGCGCAAATGGTGCAGCAAAAGGTGGCAGGCAAGTTAACGGCTCCCGTCAAGGTGTGAACTGCCTAGTTTGCCTCGGTCGGGCAAAAATGCTATTTTAATATGGCAAGGAGGGAGCATATGGCGACATCCAATCAGCCCCGTGACAAGCAGAAGATGCTTTTTATTACCACGGGAGCAGTGACCCTGGTTCTGGCCCTCATTGTCGTGTACGCTGCCCTGACCCCCCAGCCGCCCGAAATGGTCGTTTCCGGGATGCTGGACAGCCTGGCCCGGCAGGACTACGGCGCTGCGGAGAAATACGTGGCGGGCCCGGCCCGGGAGCAGCTGCAGGCGGCAGCAGAATCGGTAAGCAATTCGCGCTGGAATCTGTTTTGGGATGAAGGGGCGGAATTATTTGCCCAATACAGGATTGGCGAAGTCCAGGTTACGGGCGATGAGGCGGAGGTCCTGGTTTACTATGGTCCCGGCCTCATCCAGGAAGAAATATTTCACCTGCGCAAAGTGGACGGGCGCTGGAAAGTCACGGATTACGTCATGGACAAATAGAACAGGGGCTGTCGCACAGTGTAAGTGCGGCAGCCCCTGTTTCTGTGGGACAGGTCAATTCACACAGTTCACCGAATTGGGTACTATCGAAACTTGCCAGCGGTTTCTTGACAGCCCCGCCGGTTTTGGTAAAATTTACATCACCGGAATGGGGTGGGAATATGGCAACGGTTGTTAAACGCCTTTTGGGCGCATTCTTAAGCGGAAAAGGACATATTTTTCTGTTTATCCTTGTCCTGGCCGCTGCGGCGGTATTTCGCTTTGTCTGGCTGGTTCCCCGGGGCATTCCCATGGAACAGCTCAGCTTTTCCAGCGCACCGGGGGATGAATGGGGAAAAATACTTTTCAGCGATGTCAACAAAAACCGGTTTTTGATTGCCCGCGGGGACAGCTTGTACTGGCGCCACGGCGATGAACTGCGCCCGGTGGCCCATAACCTGGTCAATGTGCTGTACAGCCAGGGCCGGTTCTGGCTCAAGACGCAACGGGAAGTATCTGAACTGATTTTCAACAACGGCGCCGTGCTGACCCAGTTGACCAGTGCCGGCAGCGGGAGCATTTCCTTTGTCCACTCCCGCTTGGTGGGGGTAAAGGGCGGCTGCTTTTTCCTTAATTCCGGACCGGTGGTCGAGGGCCTGTCTATCCAGGGGCAGGCTGAAGGGCCTTATTATCTGGAGGGATACCGCATGGCCAGGCTGCTGGAAGGGGATTGGCAACGGGGGGTGGCCCTGGTTAAAGACAACGCCTGGACGGTGTTCGTCAACTTCATGGAACGGGAACGGGTGGTCCTGAGTTACGAGCAGGGCAGGCTGTGCCAGGCAGAACTGTCCGCCTCCGGGGACCAGGTGATTTACGCAGTGCAAAAGGGCAACGAAGTCCAGGTGTGGCACGCCAAAAGCAACGGCGAGCGCAGCACACTGCTCTACAGCGAGGAGATGAACTTCAGCAGCATGGAAGCAGTGTGGGCTCCCGACGGCAGCTATGTGGCTGTTTTCGTTTTGGGCTTTGAGGGCGCCGCGGGGGTGGAAGACACATTCCACAGCGCCACCTTTCTGTACCAGCCCGGCAAGGGCAAGGCCATGTTGCACAAGTCCCGGGACGTTGAGATCAGGGCGCTGGTCCCCACGGCCTGGGACGTCAGCGAATCCTCAATCTGGTTTTACTGGCTCCACGAAGAGGAACCGGTTCCCGTCAAGTACACCTTGTTTCGCCACTGAGCGGGTATTGTTGCCCTGAACTGGAAATGATATAATGAGGAAAATATTGATATGGCAAAGACGATGAAGGGGAGAGCCGTTTTCCGGTGCTGGCAGAGAGCCGGTGGGTGGTGCAAACCGGCAGCGAGGATTGCGGCGTACACCCCGGAGAACCGCACCGAAAGGCTGCGCTCAGTAGGCTGCGGCGCCTGACCCCCGTTACGGGTCCCAACGAGGGGGCTGTATCTGCAGCCAATTTGGGTGGTACCGCGGGCAATCCCGTCCCATTGGGGACGGGTTATTTTTTTACGAGGAGGAATTGCCATGGACAATGTCATCAGGGTTTTGGAAGAGCGGGGTCTGGTCAAGCAAATAACGCACCCCGAGCCCCTGGCCAAACAACTGCAACAACCCACCGCCTTTTACATCGGTTTTGACGCCACCGCCGACAGCCTGCATGTGGGGCACCTGCTGCCCATCATGGTCATGGCCCATTTGCGCCGGGCCGGCCACCGGCCCATTGCCCTGGTGGGGGGAGGCACAGCCATGATCGGTGATCCCAGCGGCAAGACGGAAATGCGCAAAATGCTGGCTGCCGAGGCCATCGCCGCCTACGCCGACGCCATCAGGGCCCAGATCGCGGACCTGATGGCAGGGCTGCCCGGACCTGCCGTGGAGATGGTCAACAACGCCGACTGGCTGCTCCGGCTCAACTATATCGACTTGCTGCGGGAAGTGGGAGTGCATTTTTCCGTCAACCGCATGCTGACCTATGAATGCTTTAAATCCCGCATGGAGCGGGGGCTGTCCTTTATCGAGTTTAACTACATGATCCTTCAGGCTTACGATTTCCTTACCCTGTTCCGCAAATACGGCTGTCGCCTGCAGATCGGGGGAGATGACCAGTGGTCCAATATCATAGCCGGCATCGACCTGATTCGGCGCATGGAACAGGAGGAGGTCTACGGCTTGACCATTCCCCTGCTGGAGACTGCCGACGGCAAGAAAATGGGCAAGACCGAGGCCGGCACGGTGTGGCTCAGTCCGGTGCACACCAGCCCCTACGAGTTCTTCCAGTACTGGCGCAATGTCCGGGACGAGGATGTGCAGCGGTTCCTCAAATTGTACACCTTCCTGCCGCTGGCGGAAATTGCAGAGCTGACGGAGGGGACGGGAGAGGAGCTCAACGCCGCCAAAGAGCGCCTGGCCTTTGAAGTGACCAAGTTTGTGCACGGCGAGTCCGAAGCCGTCCAGGCCCTGCAGGCAGCCCGGGCCCTCTTTGCCGGGGCGGCCGAGGAGGGGGCCATCCCCACCACCGAGCTGGACAGGGAAGAGCTGGCGGCAGGGGTGGACATTGTCGATCTGCTGCTGGCCTGCCAGCTGGTGGCCAGCAAGAGTGAAGCCCGCCGCCTCATTCAGCAGGGGGGCTTGTACGTCAACGGCCGGCGCATCCGGGATTTCGAGCTCAAGGTGGACGAAAGCTGGCTGGAGGAGGGCCGGATTGCCATCCGCAAGGGCAAGAAGGTTCACCACCGGGTGGTGCCCAGGTAGCAGGTTCCCGGGCAGGGTATTCTCTGCCCGGGGTGAATAAATATTTCAGTAAAGAAGTGAACGGAGGGATAGCATGACGGAAAACAGCAAGGGCAGAGTGCCGCTGCGGGAAGAGATTGACCAGAAGTATAAATGGGATGTGGAGTCGGTCTATGCCGACGACGTCGCCTGGGAAAAGGACTTCCACCGGGCCGGGCAACTGGCGGAGGAAATTCAGCAGTTTGCCGGAAAACTGGGCCAGGATGCCAGGACACTGCTGGAATGCCTCAAGCTCAGAGATGAGTTGTCGGTGCTGGCCGGCAAGGTCATCGTCTACTCCTACCTGCGGCAGGACGAAGACACCGCCAACACCAAGCATCAGGGCATGGCCGACCGGGCCAGATCACTGCGGATTCAGTTGATGACGGCTTTGGCCTTTATCGAGCCGGAATTGCTGAGCCTGGCAGAGGGCGTGGTGGAAAGCTTTTTGGAACAGGAACCGGGTTTGGCCGAGTACCGCCATTACCTGGACAATGTCCTGCGCCGCAAGCCCCACACCCTGTCGCCGCAGGAGGAGAAGCTGCTCTCCATGGCCGGTGAGCTGGACGCCGCTCCCTACAACATCTTTACCATGCTTAACAACGCCGACATGGCCTTTCCCGAAATAATCGACGAAGACGGGGAGCGGGTGGAACTGTCCCACGGCCGCTTCATCAAGTTCATGCAGTCCAAAGACCGCCGGGTGCGGCGGGAGGCGTACGAGGCCATGTACACCACGTACGGCAAGTACAGGAACACCTTTGCCGCCAGCCTCAACAGCAAGATCAAAGGCGGGATATTCTTTGCCAGGGCAAGGAATTTCAACAACGCCCTGGAGGCTTCCCTCTTTGAGGACAACATCCCGGTGGCGGTGTACGACAATGTGGTCAATACCATCAACGCCAACCTGGAGCCCCTGCACCGCTACGTTCGCTTAAAGAAGCGGGTGCTGGGCCTGGACGAAATTGCCATGTACGACATCTACGCTCCCCTGGTGCCTGAGGTCAAAATAGAGATGTCCTTTGAAGAGGCCCGGGACCTGATTCTCACTGCCCTGGCGCCCCTGGGGGAAGATTATGTCAGCAACGCAAGCCAGGGATTCCGGGAGCGGTGGATGGACGTCTTTGAGAACAAGGGCAAGCGCAGCGGCGCTTACTCGTCGGGCAGTTACGGCACCAAGCCCTTCATCCTTCTCAATTACGACAACACCCTGAACTCGGTCTTTACCGTAGCCCATGAGCTGGGGCATTCCATGCACACCTATTACAGCAACAAGTTCCAGCCGCCCTCCAGTGCCAGCTATCCCATCTTCCTGGCCGAAGTGGCCTCGACCCTCAACGAGGCCCTGCTCAACGCCCACCTGCTGAAAATTACCCAGGACAAGCAGAAGCGCCTGTTTATCATCAACGAGTACCTGGAGACCATCCGGGGCACGGTGTACCGCCAGACCATGTTTGCGGAATTTGAGCGGGAGATCTATGCCCGCACCGAAGCCGGTCAGCCTCTGACCAACGAGGACTTCAGCCGGTTGTGGCGGGAACTGAACCAGAAATACTACGGCCCCGAAATGCAGGTGGATGAGCTCATCGGCATGGAGTGGGCGAGGATTCCCCACTTTTACTACGATTTCTACGTCTACAAGTACGTCACCGGCTTTGCCGCCGCCACCTGTCTGGCCCAGCGGGTGTTGGCGGGGCAGGAAGTGGACAGTTACCTGGAGTTCCTCAAGAGCGGCGGCAGCGATTACCCGCTGCAAACCCTGAAAAAGGCCGGGGTGGACATGACTACGGCCGAACCGCTGGAGACCACTTTGGCCGTCTTTGCGCAGCTGTTGACTGAACTGGAGCAGCTGCTGTAACCTGGAATTTTTTTCCCGGCGCCGGCATAGTATGGGATAAACAAGACGGGCCCGGTGCCGCGCCGGGAAAAAAGACGGGAGGGGTGTCCGTGACGCTGGTTCAGAGTGTGCTGGCAGATTTCTTTGCGTACACTGCGCGCTACTGGACAATCCTCCTGGTCCTGGTTGCCCTCCACCTCTTTTTGCAGGCGTCGGGCAACAAAAGGGGGGCGCTGCCGGACACTAATCCCGGAGTACTGGAATCGTTTTTCCGTAAGGGCTTTGCCCTGGAAGACGACATTTTTCAGGGCCGCTCCCGGGCGGAATTTGTGCTGAGCAAGACGGGAGAGGCCATTTGCGTCCATGTCCACTGGCGCAACAAGCCCCTGGGCGCCGCCCAGGTGGAGGAAATAGCCCTGGCTCGCAGGAAGTTGTACTGCCGTTACGCCATTATCATCAGCCGGGGCGGGTTTACCCTGGGCGCACGCCGGCAGGCTGCCGCCCTGGAAGTGGCGCTGTGGGATATGCACCTGTTGGAGCGGCATTTGCACCGCTTTTCTGCCAGCCTGGCCGAAGCTGCGGCGGCCAGGTACGGGTATTGACCGACCGCGGGCGACCGGCGCCCGCGGTTTTGTTGTTCCCCGCGGCCGATGGCAATGGTATAATGGCGGGGGGAGGAGATTGGCATGGACAAGATTTTGTACGTAGGACCCGGGTCTGCAGGGAAGACCGAGCGCCTGTGGCAGCGCTACCTGCGCCTGGCCGGCCAAGACAATACCAATTCCATCCTTGTCCTGCTGTGGAATGCCCGGGATGTTCGGGACTGGCGCGAGCGGGTGGATTTGCCCTGGGCCGGTCCCCTTCATGTATATACATATTTTGGCTGGGTGCAGCGGGAGATCCGCGCCCAGTGGCCCAAACTGCGGGGGCTTTTGGAGGGCAACTGGCTGGAGCCGGAGTTCCTGACGGTGGAAACGGCTCAGTATGCCATGTTACGGCATCTCCGGCCTTACCGGGACAAGTTTGCTTCTGTGGTGACCAGCTGGGAGCGCCTGGCCATCCAGTTAAGCAGTTGCCTGGTGTTGGCCGCCCTTAACGGCATCCCCCGCAACGAAATCGGCCGGCGCCTGGCCGCTGCCATGCCCGGCAAAGATCCCGGCATTTTTCAGGCCGCCCAGGAAGTGATGGACAAATACAGGGCCGAACTGGAGCGGGCCGGCGTCCTGGATTATGCCTTTGCCGTGGAGCTGTACAGGCGGCTGTTGCAGGATGACGAATACAGGGCGGGCTTGCAGCGGTTCCGCCACCTGCTGGTGGATGACGCTGACGAACAGCCCCCCGCCGCTTTGGACCTGGCTGAGGCCCTGCTGGACAGCGTCGAGACCTGGGCTATGGCCTTTGCCAGCGACGGAGGGCATGCCGGCTTTTTCGGCGCCGATTTCCCCCGGTCGTGGCAGCGTTTTGCCGGGCGGGGCCGGGTGGAGCTGGTGCGGCCTGCCGGCCGGCGCTGGCTGGGCCTGTCGGGGGCGCTGTACCGCAGCCTCCGTACCGGCGCCGCCCCGGCGGCGTCCTGGCGGGGACCCAGGGTGGAAGTGCTCCACTGCGATTTGCGCAGCGAACTGCTGGACAAGGTGGGGGAAAGGGTGCAGCGCTTTGTGGAGGCGGGGGTGCCGCCGGCGGAAATTGCCGTCATCGCTCCCCTGGCTGACAAGGTCTTGGAACACACCCTGATGCTGCGCTTAAACAACATCGGCGTTCCCCTCAACGTGCTGATAAAGAACCGGCGCCTCATCGACGAGCCCTATGTGCGGGCCATGATGACTCTGGCCCTGCTGGCCCATCCCCACTGGCAACTGGAGTGGGGGATTCCCGACCTGGCCCAGTCGCTGCAGCTGTTGCTGAAAATCGATCCCGTGCGGGCCTGGCTGCTGGGCCGCCAGGTGCGGGACGGCAAGCTGCTGCCCCTGGAAGTGTGGCAACGGGAACGGGTGGGTTTTGCCGCCGCCCGGGGCTACGACCTGTTGCGGCAATGGCTGGAGGAATACCGGCGCGGCCCCGAACAGCCCATCGATTTGTTCTTCCAGCGGGTTTTCGGCGAACTGCTTTCCCGCCTGCCCCCGGCCCGGGACGATTTGGTGGTGTGCCGGCAGCTGATAGTATCGGCCCGGAAGTTTCTCGCCACCGCCCGGCGCCTGGCCCTGGAAGGCCCTGCGGGTGCGGAATTTATCAACATGCTGTCGGCGGGGACGGTGGCTGCCGACAGCCTGCTGGAGCCGGCGACGCGGGAAAAGGCGGTGATCCTGGCCACTCCCTATGCGTATCTGGCTGGGCACCACTGCACCCGGGTGCAGGTTTGGCTGGATTGCACCAGCCGCCGCTGGTTTCAGCAGGACGTCCGGGAAATCATCAATCCCCACGTACTCAAGTCCGACTGGCGGGAGGACGAGATTTGGGATGATGCCCGCAACGAAAGCCTGATCCGGCAAAACGGCGCCCGCCTGGCCAGGGCGTTGTTGCGGCGCTGCACCGACACCCTGGTGGCGGCGGCGGCCAACATAGACAGCCAGGGCTTTGAACAGAGCGGCGACCTGCTGGAGGCGCTGCTGGCCACTGTGGAGGGGAGGGCAGAGAATGCGGTTCCGTCCCGGTCAGAAAGAAGTAGCTGAATACAAAGGCGGATTTCTGGCTGTTCCCGCCGTTCCCGGCGCCGGCAAGACGACGGTGCTTTCCTGGCTGGCCGCCCGCCTCATCAGCGAGGGCCTGCCCCGGGGCGGCAAAGTCCTGGTGGTGACGGTGATGAATGCGGCGGTGGCCAACTTTGTGCGCAAAATCGGGGATTGGCTGGAGGAGCGCAACCTGCCGCGGGGGGTGGGCTTTGAAGTGCGGACGCTGCATTCCCTGGCGCTGCAGATTTTGCGCCAGCGCCCCGACGCCGCCCTGTTGCGGGACGACTTTTCCATTCTCGACGGCGGCTACCGGGAGCGGCTGGTGGAGGAAATCGTGTTGCGCTGGATTGACCGCAATCTGGAGCGCTGGCAGTCGGTGCTGAAAATCGACGAATCCCATTACAGCTACCAGCAGGCCCTGGAGTCGTGGCGGCGGCGTACCGTAGAACTGGGACAAGCCATGATCAGCCATTTCAAAAGCGAAGGACTCACTCCCGAGCAGGTGGACGCCCGGGTGGAAGGAGACGGCTTCCTGGCCTGGTGCGCCGAGTATTTCCGCGCGTACCAGCAGCGCCTGGAGCAACTGGGGATGCTGGATTTTGACGACCTCCTCCTCAGGGCCTGCGCCCTGCTGGAAGGGGATGACGAACTGCGGTCCCGCCTGGCCCGGGGGTGGCCCTATATCTTTGAGGATGAGGCCCAGGATTCCAACCCCTTGCAACAGCGCCTGCTCCTGGCCCTGGCGGCGGAGCACGGCAACCTGGTGCGGGTGGGGGATTCCAACCAGGCCATTTTGGGCACCTTTACCAACTCAGACCCCCGGTTGTTTCGGGATTTTGCCGCCCGGGAAGACGTCCGGGCGCTGCCCATGTTGCAGTCCAACCGCAGCAGCCGGGATATCATAGATCTGGCCAACGGCCTGGTGCGATGGTGTCAGGACCATCCGGTGCCGGCCTGCCGCCGCGCCCTGGAACCCAACTACATCGAACCGGTGGCTCCCGACGATCCCCATCCCAACCCCGTTGCCCCCGGCTACACCCTGGGCATTCGCGCATACAAGGACCTGGAAGAAGAGGTGCGCGAGGTGAGCAAGCACGCCGCCGGTTATGTCAGGCGCAATCCCGACAAGACGGTGGCCATCCTGGCGCCCACCAACTGGCTGGTGGGCCAGTTCCGGGACGTCCTGGCGGAACTGGATGCCCCCTTTTACGAAATCAGCACCTATCCCGCCCAGCGGCGCAAAACCATCGACGATCTCCAGGCCATCCTCAGTTTTCTGGCCCAGCCCGGCGACAACGGTTTGCTGACGGCGGCCCTGATCCGCCTCGTTCCCGATTTGGCCGATGTCCCGGCCATCACCGGCTATCTTGAAGTGGTGCCGGTGGAACAACTGCTTTACGGGGACATCAGCTGGCCCGAGAGCCTGACAGAGTATGACCTGTGGCTGGATGTGCGGCGGGGCCTGGAGCAGCTCCGGTCGTGGCTGGAGGCCATGCACCTGCCCGCCGACATGCTGGTCCTGGAGATTGCCCACGACCTGGGCCTGCAGGAGCAGGAGCTGGCCATTGCGCAAAAGCTGGCGGTGGACATCAAGCACCGCCTGCATATATTCCCCAACTGGCGCCTGCCCCGGGTGGCGGAAGAAGTGAGGCTGATGACCAACAGCCTGCTGGGCGCCGCCAACGTTTTCTTTGACCGGGCGGGCTACAAGCCTCAGCCGGGGGTTATAAATTTGGTCACCGCCCACCGGGCCAAGGGTCTGGAATGGGATACGGTGTACATCGTTTCGGTAACCAGTTCCGAGTACCCCGGCATGCCGGGGGACAAGATTCGCGCCGAGTACGGGTGGCTGCCCGAAGATCTTGTCAATCCCGTGGCGGCGGCCCAGGCCGAGCTGCAGGGCGCCGACAAGGCGACGGCCATCCGGCTGGCCCGGGAAGAGCTGCTGTGCGAGCGTTTGCGCTTGCTCTACGTGGCCATTACCCGGGCCCGGGTCAATCTGCTCTTGACCTGGCACCGGCGCACGCGGTTTGGCCGGACCAAGCCGGCACTGGCCTTGCGCCAACTGGAAAAGATCATGGAGGCGGGCAAAAATGCAAAGTAACCTGGATACCCTGTGGTTTAGCCAGGCTTCGCTGTCGGCGTGGCTGACCTGTCCACTGAAATTCAAATACCGGTATATCGACGGGCTCTACTGGCCCATGGCCGCCGGCAGCGAGGCCGGCCAGCACATCGAACAGGGGCGCAAGTTTCACCTGCTGGCCCAGTATTATTTCGGGTCCGGCAACACCCAGGCGCCCGACGATGAGCCCCTATTGCGCCAGTGGCTGCAGCGCCTGGCGGAATTCCTGCCTCTTACCGGGGCGCGGCAATTCCTGCCTGAGTACGAGCTGCGCTCGGTGCGGGACGGCATTCGGCTGCTGGCCAAATTTGACTTGCTGGCCTGCGACGAACGGGCAATCACCGTTTACGACTGGAAGACCGATGCCAAGCCCCCGGCGCCTGCTTTGGCAGGTGCTGTGCAGACCAGGGTGTACTTGTACCTCCTCAGCCAGGCCGGGCACTTTGCGCGCCGTCCCGAGGATTTGCAGATGGTGTACTGGAATCCCCGCTTCCCCGACCAGCCCTTGGCGGTGGGATATTCCCGCGAAAAACAGCAGGCCGACTGGGCCTGGCTCAGGGAGCTTATTGCCCAGATCCGCTCTGCCTCGGCCTTTCCCGCCACCAGCGACGAGATGAACTGCCGGCACTGCGAATACCGGCCGGTTTGCCACGGCCAGAGCCTGGAAGAGGCGGCGCCCAACGGCCTGGACTGGGAAGAAGTGAACTGGGATGAAATTGAGGAAATCGCCCTGCAGGGGGTGAATATGCCGTGAGGGGTAGCGTGCTGCTGCCCGGACAGCAACAGTTGAATCCCGAAATGGTGGTGTGGACGGGAGGCAGCCGGCGCCTGGCCATGATCCTGCAGGGGCGGGGTATTACCAGTCGGGAGGAAGTGGAGCAGATTCTCAATCCCCTGGCCCGGCCCCAGCCAGACCTGTCGGGATACCGGCCGCTGGCGGCGGCAATAGAGCGCATAGAGGCCGCCCTGGCACAGGGGGAAAAGATCGCGGTGTACGGGGATTACGATGTCGACGGCATCACTGCCACCGCGTTGCTGGTTACCGCCCTGGGGCGCCTGGGGGCGGACGTCATCTGGCACATACCCAACCGCTTCAGCGAAGGTTACGGGCTGGAGGCCCGGCGCGTACAGGCCCTGGCCCGGGAAGGGGTCGGGCTGGTGGTGACCTGCGACTGCGGGATCAGCAACCATGCCGAGGTGGAACTGGCCAATGCCCTGGGCATGGATGTGGTGATTACCGATCACCACACCCCGCCCCCGGAACTGCCGCCCGCCCACAGCATCGTCAATTTCAAGCTGTTGCCTCCTGACCATCCTTCCCGGGACCTGCCCGGGGTGGGCGTCGCCTACGTGCTGGCGAAGCAACTGCTGGCGCGGCACGGCAAAGAGGACGACGACCTGCTGGACCTGGTGGCCCTGGGTATTATTGCCGATGTGGTTCCCCTGCGGGGGCACAACCGCCAGCTCTACGCCCTGGGCCTGCCCCTGTTGCAGGAGGCCAGGCGCCCGGGACTGGCTGCGCTGTTTGCCGTGGCGGGGATAAACCCCGAGCTGGTGGATGAAGATAAGCTGGCCTACCAAATTGCGCCGCGGATTAACGCTGCCGGGCGCCTGGGCGACGGGTCAACGGCAGTGCGGCTGTTGCTGTCCCGGGAGCAGGAAGAAACTGCCGCCCTGGCCAGGGAACTGGACCAGCTTAACAGCCTGCGCAAGGAAATGAGTAAAAAGATATTGGACGAGGTCAGTCCCGAGCCGGGCCGGGCGCTGGTGGCCTACAACCCCGACTGGCACCAGGGGGTTATCGGGATTGCGGCGGGGCAGATCTGCTCCGGCAACGGCACGCCGGCAGTTTTAATGACCCGCGCGCACCAGGAGGACAGCATCGTCGGCTCGGCCCGGTCGGTGGAAGGCATCGACATTTATGAGATCCTGCACCAGTGTTCCCGCTTCCTGGACAAGTTTGGCGGGCACCCGGCGGCGGCCGGCTTTTCCCTGCGGCCGCAAAACCTGGAACCCTTTGTCAGGGCAGTACAGGAGCTGCTGGATGCAATTACCGCCCGGTGGACGCCGCCGCCCCTGCGGGCCGATCTGGTGGTGCAACCCTGGGAAATAGATTTGCAGTTGGCAGAAGAACTGAACCGGCTGTCGCCCTGCGGCGAGGGCAACCCCCGGCCGCTGCTGTTCTGCCAGGATTTGGCGGTGAAAAGCGTGCGGGCTGCCGGCACCGGTCACATCCTCACCCTGGGCGACCGCTGGCGCAGTTTCGCGGCGGGGCTGTGGAACAGCGGGGCGGCGCCCCAACCGGGAGGCAGCGTGGGCGCGGTTTTCACCGTCAGCCGTGACATGTACAGGGGAGAACCTTCGGTGTGGGCGACCCTGGAGGCATGGTGGCCGGGGGAAGCCAGGGTGGAGATTGGCGGCAAAAAAAGGGAATACCGGGATGCCCGGGGGGTGTCCTGGAAGCGCCTGTTGCGGCAGTATCCCGAGGCCGAGTTTTACCGGGAGGGTGTGCAGTGGCAGGATTTCCCCGGCAATATGCGCTTCAACCTCCAGCCCGCTCCCGTCCTGGTAATGCTTTCGCCGCCGCCGTCGGCGGGGGTGTTGCGGCAGATTCTGGCCACGGTGGACCCCGACCTGGTGGTGCTGGGGTTTGCCTGGCAGCAACGGGATTTTATGGCCGACTTCCTTGGCGCGTTGAAGTACCTCTGGAGTCAGGGGACGGGCGAGGTGGCCCTGGGCGGCCTTGCCGCGGCCCTGGGGCATAACGAAGACACCATTTTGGCGGCCCTGAGGCTGTTGGCCGTTTCCGGGATAGTGGATTTTACTCTGACCCGGGGCAAGCTGACGGTGGAAAAGGGAAGGGGCGCCAAAATAAAAGCGGGGCCGGAAAAACAAAAATTGCTGGCCATGTTGCAGGAAACTGTTTCCTTTCAAAAATGGCTGCAGCAGGCCGACATAGACGAGATTCAGCTGATTCGGCCCTGAACTTTCCCTTGACTGTGGTTGAGGGTGATGATAGTGTTATACCATGCCCGGGGAGGTGAAAACGTGCAAAAATACGCATTGCTTTTTGCGGCATTGGCTGTATTGCTGGTCGGCGCATGCCGGGCGAACAGTCCCGATACTCCTGACATCGTGGCCAGAGTCAACGGCATGGAAATTGCCCGGTCAGAATTTGAAACGGAACTTGCTTTTGAAATATCCGTTTTTACCAGGCAGGGTATGGAACTCAGCGCTCAGGACAGGGAAACGCTGAAAAAGCTGGTGGTGGAGCGGTTAATCAACAACCGGCTGTTGCTGGATGCAGCCCAGGCTGCCGGCATCACCCCGGATACCGTAGATGTCGAAGCCTCGGTGCTGGCCATCGTCCGGCTATACGGGGATGAGGATGCCCTGGCGCAGGAGCTGGAGGTCAGCGGCCTGACCATGGACAGGTTTCGCATGCTGGTTACAGAAGCCCTGATGATTGAGGAATTGTTTGAAGCGAAGTTGCAGCTCAGCGCTGTGCAGGTTACGGAAGAGGAGATTGCTGCGGAAGTGGAAAAGTTTTTGGCTGCAGTGGGCGACGTGGAAGAGCTGGAAGACGACCTGGTGTGGGAGTATGTGGCTAATGAGCTGGCGAGGCAAAAGGCTGAAGACCTTAAGTACCAGTTTATCAAGCAGCTCAGGGACAACAGTGAAATAGAGTATTTTGGTTATTAGAGCCCGCAGGGTTGCGGAGAAACGGGTGATGGCATGAAAAAAATCGCAACCTGGGAGACAGTGGCCAGTGCCTATATTCACAAGCATCCCTTTTTGAGCCTGCGCCGGGACACGCGGCAGGCGCCGGAATTTGGCCGGCACGATTTCTTTATTTTGGAGTTCCCCGATTGGGTCAATGTGGTGGCCCTCACCGAGGATAACCGGGTCATTCTGGTGCGGCAATACCGCCATGGTCTGGAAGAGGTCAACCTGGAAATCCCCGGCGGGGTGGTGGACCCCGGCGAAGAGGCCGCTGCCGCCGCCGTACGGGAGCTGAGGGAAGAGACGGGCTATGCGCCGGCCCGGGTCGAGGCGTTGGCCTCTGTCAGCGTTAATCCCGCCATTCAAAACAACTGGTGTCACCTGTTTTTGGCCACCGGCTGCCGCCGGGCGGGCGCACAGAATCTCGACGGCACCGAGTCCATTGCCGTGGAACTGGTGTCCCTGGCCCGGCTGAGGGCCTTGGTGGAGACAAGGCAGATTCACCATTCTTTGAACTGTTTGGCCATTACTTTGGCCCTGAACAAAATTTCCGCCCGTTAGGCGGTTTTTTTATGCATATTGCCCAGGCACTGCCCTAGGGCATTTTACATAGGTTGGTATAGAACAGCATAACGAGGAGGACAGGATCATGGCTGAAGATAAATTTGTCCAACACGTTGCCCGCAAGGGAGAAAGCCTGTACCTGATTGCCCGGGCCCGCGGCATCAGCGTCAAAGAGCTGGCCATGGCCAACCCGGAAATAAAGGACCCCGCAGCCAACATCGAGGGCCAGACGGTGCAAATACCCCTGTCCGGTCTGTGTCCCAATGGTTTTCTGTACACCATCCAGCCCGGGGACACCTTCTTCCTGCTGGCCCAGCGCTTCGGCACCACGGTGCAGGCCATCCAGCAGGCTAACCCCGCCGCAGACCCCAATAACCTCCGCATCGGCCAGGTCATCTGCATCCCCACGGCGCCTGCCCCGCCCCAGTGCCCCAACGGCTTCCTGTACACCATCCAGCCCGGGGACACCTTCTTCCTGCTGGCCCAGCGCTTCGGCACCACGGTGCAGGCCATCCAACAGGCCAACCCCGGCGTCAACCCCAACAACCTGCAGGTCGGCCAGGTCATCTGCATCCCCACGGCGCCTGCTCCGCCCCAGTGCCCCAACGGCTTCCTGTACACCATCCGGCCCGGGGACACCTTCTTCCTG
>Ga0208823_1000193_pt1 | contig 52534 bp, 51 predicted proteins | sample AD_UKC075_MetaG_FD_184440 | JGI IMG/M metagenome (GOLD analysis project Ga0208823, IMG submission 184440) | Active sludge microbial communities of municipal wastewater-treating anaerobic digesters from USA - AD_UKC075_MetaG (SPAdes) (version 2) | ecosystem: Engineered > Bioreactor > Anaerobic >...
ATCGCCGAGCGCAGCCGGAAGGTGGCGCGAGTCGACTCGTTGATCATCAGATCGACGTAGCGTTGGCGGTAACGGGTCTCCTGATCGGCCAGGCCATGAAACTTCTCCGGCAACGGCCGCAGCGCCTTGACCAGCAAGCGCAGCCGATCCACCTTGACCGACAACTCGCCGGTCTTGGTCTTGAACACCGTGCCTTCGGCCCCGAGGATGTCGCCCAGATCCCAGCCCTTGAACGCCTCGTAGAGATCATCGCCCAGCGCGCTTTTCTGGATGAACAGCTGGATGTCGCCGGACATGTCGCGCAGTCGGGCAAAGCTGGCCTTACCCATGATCCGCTTGGCCAGCATCCGCCCGGCGATGCTCACCCGTCGCGGCTCGGCCTCCAGCGTGGCGCTGTCCTGATCGTCGTAGGCCGCGTGCAATTCCGCCGCCAGCGCGTCACGGCGGAAATCGGTGGGATAGGCGTTGCCACGCTGGCGCAATTCGCCGAGCTTCTGCCGCCGCAGCGCGATCAGCTTGTTCTCGTCGAGGGAAGGTTCGGCGGAAGCGGAATCGGTCGTTTCGGTCATGATCTACAGTCATCCACAATGGCTACAGGCCGCTCTTCAGGCTGGCCTCGATGAATTCGTCCAGATCGCCGTCCAGCACCGCCTGGGTATTACTGTTCTCGATGCCGGTGCGTAGATCCTTGATGCGCGACTGGTCCAGCACGTAGGAGCGAATCTGGCTGCCCCAGCCGATATCGGACTTGGTCTCTTCCACCGCCTGTGCCTTGGCGTTGCGCTTCTGCACTTCCAGCTCGTACAGCTTGGCCTTCAGCTGTTTCATAGCGGTGGAGCGATTCTTGTGCTGGGAGCGGTCGTTCTGACACTGCACCACGATGTTGGTCGGCAGGTGGGTGATACGCACCGCCGATTCGGTACGGTTGACGTGCTGGCCGCCGGCCCCGGAAGCCCGGTAGACGTCGACTCGCAGATCGGCCGGATTGATCTCCACCTCGATGCTGTCGTCGATTTCCGGCGAGACGAACACGGCGGCGAATGAGGTGTGGCGACGGTTGCCGGAATCGAACGGCGACTTGCGCACCAGGCGATGCACCCCGGTTTCGGTGCGCAGCCAACCGTAGGCATAGCTGCCTTCAAAGCCGACGCTGGCACTCTTGATCCCGGCCACTTCGCCCGGCGACACTTCCAGCAACTCGGTCTTGAAACCGCGCCGCTCACCCCAGCGCAAGTACATCCGCAGCAGCATCTCGGCCCAATCCTGCGCCTCGGTGCCGCCGGAGCCGGCCTGGACATCGAGGAAGGCGTTGCAGCCATCCAGCTCGCCGGCGAACATCCGCTGGAATTCCAGCTCGGCCACCACCCGGTCGTGGCCTTCCAGATCCCGCACCACTTCGGCGATCGCCGCGTCGTCCTCTTCCTCGCCGGCCAGGGTCAACAGCTCGGCGACTTCGTCCAGCCCGCGGTCGAGACTTTCCAGCCGATCGACCACGGCTTCCAGCTGAGCACGTTCCTTGCCCAGCGCCTGCGCCCGTTCGGGATCGTTCCAGACGTTGGGTTCCTGTAATTCCCGGTTGACTTCGATCAGGCGCTCGCGCTTGGTCTCGAAGTCAAAGATACCCCCTCAGGGACGCGCTACGCCCCCGCAGGTCGCTAATCTGATTGAAATAGGGATTGAGTTCCTGCATGACGCCGCTCCAAACCAAAGCAAAGGGGATGAATTGTATCGGGGGCGGCGGGCCAAGTCACTCCGCACCGGACCCAGCCAGTCGCTACCGAGTCCAGACAAGCTGCAGGGGCAGCGACGAACAATGCCTCGACCGTTCGCCTGCCCCATCGCTACGCAGCGTTCCGGCCGACGTGCCGGATCAGTCTCCCGCCAGGACCGTCTCGACCGGCTGACAATCGCAGCCCAGCGCCGTGGCCACGGCCGGATAAGTGATCTGGCCGCGATAGACGTTCAGACCAGCCTGCAGGTGAGGATCGTTGCGCAGCGCAGTCAATGGCCCCTGATCGGCCAGTTGCAGGATGAACGGCAGGGTCGCGTTGTTGAGAGCAAAGGTCGACGTCCGCGCTACCGCGCCGGGCATGTTGGCCACGCAGTAGTGCACCACCCCGTCGATGATGTAGGTCGGATCGGCATGGGTGGTCGGCCGCGAAGTCTCGAAGCAACCGCCCTGGTCGATGGACACATCCACCAGCACCGAACCCGGTTTCATCGCCGCCAACATCGCCCGTGGCACCAGCTTTGGCGCCGATGCGCCGGGAATGAGCACCGCACCGACGATCAGATCCGCCACCAGCACCTCCTCTTCGATCGCCTCCAGGGTGGCGAAACGGGTCAACAAACGGCCATGGAATTCGGCATCCAACGCGCGCAACCGCTCCAGCGAGCGATCGAGCACCGTCACTTGCGCGCCCAATCCCACCGCCATCCGCGCCGCGTTGGTTCCGACCACGCCGCCGCCCAGTACCGCGACCCGACCCGGCAACACCCCCGGCACTCCGCCCAGCAAAACGCCGCTGCCGCCTTGGGATTTCTCCAGGCAGTGGGCGCCGGCCTGAATCGCCATCCGGCCGGCCACCTCGCTCATCGGCGCCAGCAAGGGCAGGCGCCCCTGGGCGTCGGTCACCGTCTCATAGGCGATTGCCGTGCAGCCAGACGCCATCAACCCCCGGGCCTGCTCGGGATCGGGCGCCAGATGCAGATAGGTGAACAGGGTCTGCTCGGCCCGCAACTGCCGATACTCGACCGGCTGCGGCTCCTTGACCTTGACGATCAGCTCGGCCTGGGCGAACACCTCGGCCGCTGAGGCCGCAATACTGGCCCCTGCTTTCACATAAGCCGCATCGTCCAGACCGATGCCCACCCCCGCACCGGCTTCCACCAAAACGGCATGGCCGTGGCGCACCGCTTCATGCACGCCGCCCGGCGTCATTCCAACCCGATATTCATGGGTTTTGATTTCTTTCGGTACACCGATCAACATGACACTCTCCTGGGAATCACGACGCGGAAACCACTAGACTACTGTGTATCATTACGACTCATCATACGATGGCCGCGCACCATAACGATACCGACCCCCACCGCGAGAAGCGCCATGAATAACAACACTCTCGAGCAGATCGAAACCGCCCTCAACACCATGCTCGCCTATTTTCAGGGCGTCGATCGGGATTTCACGGCGTTGCACGACGCTGGCGACACGCATGAGCGCCGGTTGAACGAGCTGGCGGCGACGCTGGCGACGATCAGGCAGGAGCTGCAAACCGCGCGCGACGAAGACCAAAGTGCCGCCAGTCGCCTCGAACAACAACTGGAAACCGCCGAGCAGGCACTCCAAACGGCGCAACAGGCCAACGGCGCAGCGGCCAGCCGCCTCGAACAACAACTGGAAACCGTCCAGCAGGGGCTGCAGGATGCGCGGCAAGTCGCCACCGAACTGGCGAGCAGCCTGGACATCCAGCGGACCGCGCTGCAGGAGCAGGCCGAAACCCAGGCGCGCGAACTGGCAACGTTCAACGAACGTCTGCAAGCGCAGGCCCAGATTCAGGACACGCTGACCGCATTCGACCATCGTCTGGCGACCCAGTCGACGCAGTTCGGCAAGCTCGACGGCGTCCTGCGCGAATTACATGGCGAATTGATGGCCGTGCATCAACGAGTGACGGCGCTGGAAGCCGGTGGCACTCCAAGCTCTACGCCCACCCAATTCAAGCCGCTGCTCATCGCCATTCTGGTCGCGCTCGTCGTCCTCATCGTGCTGGTCCTGTTCAAGCCCAACACGCCATAGCCAATTGGCGGGCGGGAGATCGCGCTTCCCACCCGCCTGCCAATGGGCAACGGTCACTGCCGACGCTGAATTTCCTTGGCCACCTCGCGCTGGGTCAGCAAGGTGACGTCGGACAGGCCCACGGCCAGCACCGACAGGATATCGTCGATCGCCAGAATTCCCACCAACACGCCGTCCTTGTCCACCACCGGCAGGCGCCGTACGCCCTTGGCGCTCATCCGATCCAGGGTTCGCCAGAAATTATCGTCCTCCCGCGCCGTCACCAGCGTCGAGCTCATAACATCATTGACGCTGATAGCATCCGGCGAACCGTCTTGAGCCAGCACCTCGACCACCAGATCTCGATCAGTGACGATCCCAACCGGGTATTCCTTGTCGCCATTACGATCCACAATCAGGACGGTACCGACATGCTGATGGCGCATCATCCGCGCAATCTCACGAACTTCCGTGGACCGCTCGGCCGTAACGATGTGACGATTGCAGTATTGGCCCACTGACATGAATGTGCTCTCCGTATAGGTAAGGTCGATTGAAGTCTTGGTTTTGTATTGTTAAGGACGCTGATTGTTTGCCATTACGATGATGCCTGCAAGAGGCTGGTTGGCCATGGCCAGCGTTGCAGATGTCATCGCTGCCGCCCCTTCCAGGAGGGCAGCGACAAATCGGGTCCTGAGCCCGCTCAGTCCTGCGCCAAAGGCTCGTCCAAATCCACCCGTCCTGCCTTCTTCCCAGCATCGGGCGGCAAGCGCGCCAGCCAGTCACGCAGCAGCTGGGCATGTTGCCGTTCCTCTTCGGCGAACTCGGCCGCCATCTGGCGGATGGCCGGATCGGGGCTGGAATCGACCACCGACTGGTAAAAATCGCGCGCCCGCTCCTCGCAGCCCAGCACCAGCAGCAGCGCCTGCTGAGGGCTCATCTGGTATCGCTCTTGGCCGATCGGGACGCTTTCCGGCGAGTCCGCATCCAGCCACTGATGTTCCCACGGGGCCAGATGGGGCAAATCCCGATCGGCGGCCAGACCTGCCACCTTATCGACATGCTTGCTCTCGATCTGCGCCATGGTGCGGAACAGTTGGGCGATTTCCTTCTGGTGATGGACCTCCATCAGGTCGGTCAGCTCCTGATAGCGCTCCACCGCCTCCTCCTCCATGGTCTGGGCGTAAGCCAGCAATTCTTCCAGCGTCACTAAAGTCGTCATAGCGTCAGTTCCGTTTCGATAGCGTTCAGTTGGTCGATCGGTTCCATCACCGTCGCCGGGTACAGCGGCAGCTCGGCCTTATAGAAGATACCGGTGGTCATGCCGTCGTCGGCCGCCAGCCGTCGAGTGGCCTCGGCCCAGTTGGCGGTGGTCGGCAACTCGGAGGGATGCACCTGCAACCGCCAGTCCTTCTCTTCCGGGCGGAAGGTCACGCAAGGGCTGAGCACCTGCAGCAAGGCGAAGCCCGGATAGCGGATCGCTTCCACCAGCATCTTGGCGATGCCGTTGCGATCGCCGGAAAAGCCGCGGGCGATGAAGCCCGCGCCCGAGGCCAACGCCACCATCAGCGGCGAAAACGGACTGACGCCTGTGCCGCCCGGCGCGATCTTGCAATCCCAGTTGGGCGGTGTGGTCGGCGAAGGCTGACCCTTGGTCATGCCATACACTTCGTTGTCCATGACGATGCAGGTCATATCGACATTGCGCCGGCAGGCATGGATGAAATGATTGCCACCGATGGAAAAAGCGTCGCCGTCGCCGCTGGCCACCACCACCGTCAGATCGGGCCGGGCCAGCTTCAAGCCGGTGGCCATGGGCAGCGCCCGGCCATGGATGCCATGAAAGCCATAGCATTCGGTATAGGCCGGCAGCCGCGAGGAACAGCCAATGCCGGAAATCACCGCCACCTGTTCCGGCGGCAGGCCCAGATGGGCCAGGGCGCGGAACAACGCGCTTTCGATGCCGAAATGGCCGCAGCCAGGACACCAGATCGGTTTGACGGCGGATTTGTAGTCCTTGGCCTCGAGGCTGGACAGAATCGGTTGTGGCTTGCCCATGCGCTTACCTCCACTGCAACAGTTGCGTCAACACCGCCGCCGGCCGGATCGGCAACGGTCCAGGTTGATTGAGAACCCGGATCTCGCCCGGCAACGCATAATGCGCTTTCAGATAACCGTAAAACTGCTGGGAATGGCTCTGTTCGACCACCAACACCCGCTGCACGCCGGCCAACAACGCCGACAAGCGCGTGGGCTGAACCGGGAACAACAGGCGCAAAGACAGCACCTTGACCGCCAACCCTTGCGCCCGCGCCCTGGCGGCGGCTTCCCGCACCGGGCCAGTGGCCGAACCCCAGACCACCACCGCCAGCTCGCCGTCGCCTTCCTCATCCGCCCACAGCGGGCCGTAGTCGTAATGCAGCAGCTTGTCGCGGCGCTTGTCGAGCTGGGCGCGGTGGTCGGCAGCGCGGCTGGAAGGTATGCCGTGGGCGTTGTGCTCCAAGCCATCGGCGGTGTATTGACCGCCCGGCGTACCGGGCAGAGCCATCGGCGAGATTCCGTTGTCCGTCAGCGCATAGCGATCGTAACGACCGGCGGAACCCGGCTCGACCGCAACCAGGCGCGAAGCTACTCCCAAGCCATCGTGATCGACCGGCTGCTCGCACACGGCCTGGCTCTGCCCCAGGAATTGATCGGACAGGACGATAGCCGGACATTGCAGCGCCTCGGCCAACTGCACCGCCCACTGGGTGGCGGACAGACAGTCGCTGACCGTATTGGCCGCCAACACCAGATGCGGAGCATCGCCATGCAGCCCATAGAGCGCCATGTTCAGATCGGACTGCTCCGATTTGGTGGGAATGCCGGTAGACGGCCCGCCGCGCATCACGTTGACGACCACCGCCGGCACCTCCGCCGCCACCGCCAAACCGAGGGTTTCGCTCATCAGCGCCAGGCCGGGGCCGGAGGTGACGGTCAGCGATGGAATCCCACCGTAGGACGCGCCCAGCACCATATTGAGCGCGGCGATCTCGTCCTCAGCCTGAATCAGATGGCCACCGACCCGCTGCAATCGCACCGCCAGCCACTCCGACAAATCGGTAGCCGGCGTGATCGGATAGACCGCCGCGAACCGCACCCCACCTCGCAATGCCCCCAGTGCCGCTGCTTCGTTGCCGGTTAGCCGCCAGCGCGTCCCACGGGCTGGCGCCGGCGGCAAAGCCCGGATCGAATCGTCCAGGATCTCGGCGGCGTCATAGCCGGTCTTCAAGGTTTCCTGCAACAGATCGACATCAAGCCCCTTGCGCTCCAGCGCCCGGCTCGCCACGATCAGCAACTCATCCAGCGGCAGCGCCAGCAAGCGGGCCAGCACCCCGAGGGCAACGATGTTGGGGCGACCCTCTTCGACCCCTTCCGCCAGAGATTCCAGGGGCAGCGTCACCAACCGGGCGCCGCTGGCCATGATCACGGCAGGCGGTTCGCCGGCCTCGGCTTCGGCCAGGATCAGGCTATTGGCGTTCAACGGCACTTCGTCGACGAAGCGATCGGCGTTGTGCCAATCCAGTGCCAGCAACACATCGAAATGATCGCCATGCGACCCGACCGGCGCACCCGCCAGCCGCACCATCGCCAGCGCCTCGCCACCGCGGATCTGCGGCCCCACCGAGCGGGTCATCAACCCATACCAGCCGATGCGGCCGGCAGCCTCCAACAACAGGCTGCCAGCGGTGATCGAGCCGGCCCCGCCGCTCCCCACAATCGCGACCGCGACACTATCCATCGGTGAAACAAGGGTATTCATCGGATTGCTCCTGCAGTGACACAGCAGTAAACCGTTGTTACTGCCATCGCCTGTTCAAATAAAGAAGCCCCGCCGAAACGGGGCTTCAGGAATCAACGCGACACCGCGATCAAGCCACCGTAGCGGCTGAATCGCGGTAGACATCCTGAATGGCGTTGAGGATAGCGACACACTCCTTCATCGGCCGCTGGAAAGCTTTGCGCCCGGAGATCAAACCCATGCCGCCGGCGCGCTTGTTGATGACCGCCGATTTGCCGTCGCTGCACCCTCCCATGTTCAAGGCTTCGAAACCGCCGTTGTGCCCCAATAATTTCTGCTCGATGATGTCGGCCTCGATGGTGACGCCCAGGTAATTGGCCTGGCCGGTCAAATCGGCGGACCGTGATCATCCCTTGCCATTTGCTACCGCGCCCAGATCTGGCGATCGACGCCGTCGCCCAGCTCCGGATAGTCCGTAGCGTTAAAGACCGGTTCTACCCCCGCCTTGCGTTGTTTGAAATAATCGTTGGTCAGCTTCACCACCGTCCCCGACAGCAGCACGATCGCCACCAGGTTGATCGTGGCCATCAGTCCCATCGACGCATCGGCAGCATCGAACACGGTCGCCACCGACTGGATCGCGCCCCAGACCACCATCCCCAGCGTTGCGATGCGCAAGAACACGATCATCGAGATATGGCCATGGCCGAGATAGATGATGGCGTTCTCGGCGTAGGAGTAGTTGCCGATGATCGAGGTGAAGGCGAAGAAGAAAATAGCGATGGCGATGAAATACTTACCGGCCTCGCCGAAGTGGGCGGTAAGCGCCGCCTGGGTGAGTTGCATACCAGTGACGCCCGATCCCGGCTCGAACGCGCCGGACAAGAGGATGACCACTGCCGTGCACGAACAGATGACCAGCGTGTCGATAAATACGCCCAGAGCCTGGACGAAACCTTGGGAAGACGGATGATGGGGATCGGGCGTGGCGCAGGCGGCGATGTTCGGCGCCGAACCCATACCCGCCTCGTTGGAAAACAGTCCGCGCTTGACGCCGTTCAACATGGCCGCCGCCACCCCGCCGGCCATGCCGCCAGCCGCCTGGTGGAAACCGAAGGCGTTCTCGAAGATCAACGCGAACACATCCGGCACTTGGGACGCGTGGGTGATGAGGACGAAGATCGCTAGCAGCAGATAGCCAAGCGCCATGAACGGGACGACGAATTCGGCGACGCGGGCAATCTGCCGGAGGCCGCCGAAGATGATGACGCCAGCGACGATGGCGATGCCGACGCCGACTGCAACTTTCGGGATCCCAAACGCGCCCTGCATCGCTTCGGCGATCGAATTGGCCTGCACCGCATTGAAGACCAGGCCGAACGACAAGATAAGGCAGACCGAGAAGATAACGCCCGCCCACGGCGCCTTCAGGCCCCTGGAAATGTAGTAGGCGGGACCACCGCGATACTGGCCATTGTCGTCGGTGACCTTATAGAGCTGAGCCAGGGTGCTTTCCGAATAGGCGGTGGCCATGCCGACCAGCGCTACCATCCACATCCAGAAGATGGCGCCCGGACCGCCGAGGTAGAGGGCAACGGCAACGCCGGCAAGGTTGCCGGTGCCAACCCGGGAGGCGAGACTGATCGTCAGCGCCTGAAAGGGTGAAATGCCAGCGCGATCGGTTCCCCGCGCACCACGAATGACCCGAAAAAATTCGCCAAAATGAACAATCTGCAACAATCGTAAGCGAATGGTGAAATAAAGACCGACGGCGAGCAGACCGTAGATCAGCACATATCCCCAAAAAATCGTGTTCAGAAAACCAATGACCGCGTCCATAGAAGCCTCGTTATCGTCGAGAGGGTCCGCATTGGGATCAAGGGGCATCCGCCTCCGCTTGAAGCCGTCGCAACCAGGGGTGCAGCAAGCAGCATGCCACGGACAATCACAAGCGGGCCTCACGATCGGCAAGACTGTGAGGATCGCCAAGTTCCTGTGCCATTGCCAACCCGCCCGACATGTCTCCCCTGGTCCAGTCCAGGGCAAGTGCCTATTTGCGACGATGCGATTCGGGGCATTCGGCAGGAGAAAAACTTGCCGTTGCACTCAATGAGTGCATGACCTGCCTGATTGCGACCATCCATGCTCGCTGGCACAGCAGCGATCGGACACACGGGAAACCGCTTGGCGGCAGACCCAGCGTAGCTGTTACGGCAACGGCGCAAGGTCTATACTTGGCTGCGTGAATAGCCGTTTTACCTTCATCCCCATAGCCCTAAAGCGAGGATTTTTTCATGGCGCAACTCAAACCCGGTGTCGTAACTGGCAAGGACTATCTGACCCTGGTGGCCGCGGCCAAGGCCGGCGGTTATGCCCTGCCTGCAGTCAACGTCTCCAGCAGCAGCACGATCAATGCGGTGCTGGAAGCAGCGGCCAAGAACCAGGCCGACGTGATCATCCAGCTCTCCAACGGCGGCGCGCAGTTCTACGCTGGCCAGGGGCTGAAGGACGGCTTCCAGGCCAAGGTGCTGGGCGCGGTCGCGGCGGCGCTGCACGTTCATCTGCTGGCCGAGCATTATGGCGTGTGCGTGGTGTTGCACACCGACCATGCCAACAAGGGCCTGATTCCCTGGGTCGACGCCCTGCTGGATCACGGCGAAGCGTATTTCAAACAGCATGGCAAGCCGCTGTTCAGCTCGCACATGCTGGACCTGTCCGAAGAGTCGATGGAGTTCAATCTGAACGAATGCGCCCGCGTCCTGGGCCGCATGGCTCCGCTGAACATGAGCCTGGAAATCGAGCTGGGCGTGACCGGTGGTGAAGAAGACGGCATCGGCAAGGAAATGGACGAGAGCAGCGCCGCCGACAATTCCCATCTGTATACCCAGCCGGAAGACGTGCTGCAGGCTTATGATCGTCTGTCGCCGATCGGCCATTTCTCGGTTGCCGCGTCCTTCGGCAATGTGCATGGCGTATACAAACCCGGCAACGTCCAGCTGCGTCCGGAAATCCTGAAGAATTCGCAGGCGCTGATCGAGAAGCAACACAGCACGGCGGCCAAGCCGCTGAACCTGGTGTTCCACGGCGGTTCCGGCTCGGAGAAGGACAAGATCGTTGCGGCGGTCAGCTATGGCGTGTTCAAGATGAACATCGACACCGACCTGCAGTTCGCCTACTCCGAAGCGATCGGCAAGTTCGTCACCGAGAATCCCAAAGCCTTCATGTATCAGGTCGATCCGGAAACGGACAAGCCCTACAAGAAGTTCTACGATCCGCGCAAGTACCTGCGCCTGGCCGAGCAGAACATGGTGACCCGGCTGAACGAGGCGTTCGAGGATCTGGGCTCTAAGGGCAAATCGCTGGCCCTGTAATACCGGTCATCTTCGACCGAATCGGCGGGTGCATGCCTTGGCGTTCACCCGCCGATCTCGTTATATAGGACCCCCGCCTTCAACCCAGCGCCTTCCCTGGCCATTTCAGCAACCAACGCCCGGTATTCGTCAGTTGCTGGCGGAGCAGCGTCCAGTTTTCCCGCTGTTTCTGCTGCCGCAAACACCGCAGGAATCGAACCTTACCGGCTTCGTCCTGCCGATCGAGCAGCGCCGCCCACAGCGCATCATCCACGTTGTAGATCCGTCCTTCCGCCAGACAGACCGGAATCACATCGCCAATCGGGACCGCCAGATCCGTCGCCACCGCCATCACCGCCGCCTGGATATTGCTCGCCTTGGGTCCGTTCGGATTCTGCAGATCGTAGGGTGGTTGCCATTCTTTCGCCGGGCGCAACTGGTCGATATGACTGACCGCCACCAGCAATGGCGCCGGGTGGAGGTTGGCACGCTCTTTCTGCCAGCCGCGCACCTGATCCAGAGCTTTGCGCTCTCCATCGCGATCGCCGGGTTTGTTTACGGCGCTGACCCAGAGCAGTAAATCCGCCTCCAGCACAGCCTGCCGCAACTTCTTGCCGTTCAGCGCAGCACTATCGTAAGCGGGCGCGTCGAAAATCAGCGCGGCATCCAACCCGTCATGCTTCAACCGGTAGGGCGTCCATTCCGTCGTCGTATCGGGCAACACATCGGTTGCCGCCGTCAATTGACCAAACAAGGCATTGATCAGACTCGACTTGCCGGCATTGGCCCGACCCAATACCAGAATGCGCAGCGGTTCGCTCTTCATGGCATCGGCTTGCTTCAGATCGGCCTGCGAAGACGGAGTCAGCGTGACTGTAGGGCCGTCATCGCTCAGCGGCAACCGCCCGCTGTACAAATCGATGGCGTAGCGCCCCACCTTGCGCACGTACTCGCGCAACAGCCAACGGTGAAACTCGGTCAAGGCTTCGCCATAAGCGCTGCCACGCAACTGCCCCCAGACTTCGCCCAGCAACGCGTTGATCGGATCGATGACGAAACGGCCAGCCCGATACAGATACAGCAGGCGCTCGGCGAATGCCTTCCACCGCCAAGTGCGAATCAGATCACCGATCGTCAAGCGATGACTGAGGGGAATGTGCTTGGTGACGTCGGCTCGCAGGTCGCGGCTGGCCCGTTCGATGATCAGCAAGGTATGCGGCACGGTCAGCTCCAACAGCGGTTGCTCCACCGCCGGGTGATAGCAACGGGCCACCACCTCCAGGGTGCGCTGGCCCAGCGCCCACCAGCGCCCACCGTCGTTCAGCGGCCAATCCTCCGGCTTCACCTCCTCGGCCAGCTGCTCGACCGCCGCCCACGCCTGATCCGCGAGCTTGGGCCAGTTCGGATCGGGTCCGGTCGCCACACTCGCCAGCAACTCACGATTCTGCCGCTGTAGCCAATATTGCAAGCCATAGCCGGCTGCGCTGCACGCCACCATGGCTAGCAGCCACCAGGACAATGCCCGCTCCTGCCATAACCAGAGCAACCCGAGCGGCAGCAAGGCCGCGACCGGCAAGAGCCACAGCGCCAAGGCCAGCAGCCGCCCACGATCCAAGCGCGTGAAAACGGCTTTCATGGTCAATGGCCCTCAGCCGGCTTCCGTAACAGACGGGAGCCCTGGGTCAGCGCATCGACATATATCTGACGCAACATCTCGGCGGTCAGCGGCTGTTGCCGACTGCGGCCGGCGAAATAGGCCGCCGCCGCCTTGCCGAGGGCGTAGGTGGTCGCACCGCTGGCCGTCGCCCCCCAGATCGCGCCCACCGTCTGCCCCCATCCGGGTACCCACTTGACCAATTCCCGGCCCAGCGTCCGGGCGACATAACCAACGCCGATGCTCGCCCCCAGCAGACCGAGGAATTCAGCCGCCATAGACCCGTTCCAGTCCTGGCCGTACAGCACCGCCACACTATGCAGCAGCTTGGCCTGCACCGCGGGCACTCCGACCAAATCCACCAGCGGCAACACTCCGACCCCAGCCGCTGCCAGCGCATAGCCGACGATATGAGCATGAGCGGTCCGGGCATAGACATCGCACACGCCGGCATCGCTGCGCAGCATCGCCGCCAACCCCAGGGTCGAGATCGCTTCGATCGCAGCCCACAGCGCATCCAGACCGTAATCCGCCGGCTCGTAACCGTCTTCCGGCAAAGTCAAATCGATGGGAACCCAACGCACCGCGGCCGAACCTGGTAGCACGCCCAGGCGGTCACGCTGTGCCCGCAAGGCGCGAGCGAGATCGGCGGGAATCGGCGGCGACCCAGCCTGGCCATCCTCGAAGGGATACGGCAGTGGATGTTCGCCATTCGGTGGATAGGCTTCATGCAGACCGGTCTGGGCGATCAGCACCGGCCATTCCGGATGGCGTTGCCGCACCGCCCGCAGTACTTCGAATACGGCATCCTGGCGAATATCGGTCGCTTTCATCACCGCCAGCAGCAGATGGGCTTGCGATTCACAGTAGTGAATATCGTCGGCCGGGTCGTAAGCCACCTCGCCCAGGCCGCGGGTATCGAGAAACCGGACTATCGGCATCTCGGTCGGGAAATCGTAGAACCGGGCAGTGCGGGTACAAGGCTGGAAGCCGTTGCCGATTTCGGCGCTGGCGCTGCCGGTCAGCGCCCGGATGATCGAAGTCTTGCCGGCCTGCGCCTTACCGAGCAGCCACAGCACCGGCAAGGGTTGCCGCGCCCGCGCCTCGCTCAGCGCCTCGGCCAGTTGGTCCTCGACGACATGGGGATTGAACAGCGCTTCGCGCAGAGCCCTCAACCAGCCGATCTCTTCCTGCCCGTTCTCCGCCGCCATCGCCCGCTTCCTTCGATGCAGTCACAAAAAAATCGCCCTCCTTGGCTATCAAGGAGGGCGACGTTCCAACGCGCGCTATCGTCAGTTTGACCGTCGAAACGCTATCGCATGTCTTGATTGTAATCCGGCGGTGGCGGCGGCGCGTAGTGATTGTTTTCGTCCCACATGCGGTTGGGACGGGGCGACGGTCCACCGCCACAATCGATGACTCGCTGCTGGCACAAGGTCTCGCGCCAAGCGTACTTCAGGAAAATCCTGGCGAAAGGCCGACGGTCCGGGTCGAACTCCACCCGTCGCGACGGCGACCATTCGCTGTCGCCATAACCGGTGCCGGGCTCGGACTGGAGCCGCGGCGCGGCGGCGGATTCGGGCGGCGGCGGACGCCGCAGGCCACGTTGATCGCTGAAACCGGGGCCCTCCGGATACGGCTGATTCTCCCGGAAGGCAGCCACCGCAATCACCCCCATCGCCGAGTAATCACCCCAGGCACCGGCGTAGGAATCGCCCTCGTCGGTGAAGTAGAAGCGGTTGACCCGGTTCTTGCCGGTCCGCCAACCCTCATAGGTCTCTTGCTGATACGGCCCGAGCACGTACATGCGCTCGTCCGGACTGAGATTGGAGCGATCGCCGGAAATGATGTTGCGGCCATCCACCGCGATCACCACCCCAATGCGCTGGTTACTGCGATTGCGCACCTGAACGGAATAGTTGCGACCGCGCATCGCCTCGAGATAAGCCTTGTAGACCGCTGGCCCACCTGCGCTGCGCAACGGATATTCCGACAGCTTCCGCCCGCGGTCATCGACCACGTCGACCTCGATATTACTGACATCGTAGCGCTGCGCCCACAGGACGGATGGCCCCCACAGCATCAGCACCGCCAGCAATCCTATCTGCCATTTCATCTTCATCAATGCTGCCCTCGGTGTTGGTTATCGATCCGCGACACCTTATGCGCGGTCTTTCTGCTGCAGTCCAGCCTAAGAAGGACTGGCTGAATCCATACTGAACATTTTTCAATCCAGGCCAGTCGGATTTCCGTCGGCAATCCCCCACTTTCGATCCTCTTTTCGACACGAATACGATTCAGTGCAGATTCATTCTCTTTTCGATAGGCTTAAAATCAAATTCAAATATTCGTTTGGAAGTTCCCGACCATGTCCAACAGATTACAGCGATGGCGGCAGCTGGCGCTGGTGGCGCTGGCGGGTTTGCTGGCGGTCGCAGACGCCCAGGCGCAACCCTGGTTCCGCTCCAATCGGAGCGACGATTACGCGCCGCCTCCCCCTCGCGGCCAGCCAGCACGCCCACCGACGGCCCGTCCGTACGCCGATCCCGATCGGGCGGCCAACGCCGCTCGCGAGGCGACCGGCGGTCGGGTGCTCGGCGTCCAAGGCGCCGAGCAAAATGGCCAACCGGGCTACCGGGTGCGCATTCTGCAGCCGGATGGCCGGGTGCGCAGCCTGCACTTCGACCCCGCCAGCGGCAAGATGCGGGACTGATTCCCTTTCAACCGGACACACTCCTCATGCGTATCCTGATCATCGAGGACGAAGCCCCGCTGCTGCAACGAGTGAGCACGCAGTTGCGCGAGCAGGGCTACGCGGTGGATACCGCCGCCGACGGTCGCACCGGTCTGTATCTCGGCCAGGAATATCCGCTGGACGCCGCGGTGGTCGACCTCGGCTTGCCGGATCTGTCCGGCATCGAGATCATCCGCCGCTGGCGGGCGGCTGGCCGGCCGTTTCCAATCCTGATCCTAACCGCACGCGGCCGCTGGCAAGACAAGGTCGAGGGTCTGGAGGCGGGCGCCGACGACTATCTGGTCAAGCCGTTCTACCTGGAAGAGCTGCTGGCCCGGCTGCGCGCCCTGATTCGCCGCACCGGCGGCTGGTCGCAGGCTGTGCTGGCCTGCGGCCCCATCGCTCTCGACACCGGCGCGCAACAGGTCACCCTGGCCGGTCAGCCGGTAGAGCTGACCGCCTATGAATACAAATTGCTGGAATATCTGATGCTGCGCGCCGGCACGGTCATCTCCAAGACCGAACTCACCGAGCACCTGTACCAGGAAGATGAAGACCGCGACAGCAATGTGCTGGAGGTTCTGGTCGGTCGGCTGCGCCGCAAACTCGATCCCGATCGCACCCTCAATCCCATCGAAACCCTGCGTGGGCGCGGCTACCGGCTCCGGCTGGAGCGCGCCTGATCCGAGCGCCGATGCGTTCCCTCAATGGCCGTCTGCTGATCGCTGCCAGCGTGGTGCTGGTGGCGTTCTTGAGCCTGACCGGTTTCACCCTGGATCGGGCATTTCGCGACAGCGCTTCGTCCGCCGTCCGCGATCGCCTGCAGGCGCAGCTCTATATGTTGCTGGGCGCGGCCGACCTGGACGCCTTCAATCGGCTGAGCCTGCCTCAGTCCCTGCCCGAGGCGCGCTTCTCCACCCCGGATTCCGGGCTGTACGCCGACGTGATGGATAACCAGGGCAATCTGGTCTGGCGCTCGCCGTCACTGCTGGGCCTGGCGCTGCCCTTCTTTCCCGCCGTCCGCAATCCCGGCGATACCCAATTCGCCCCGCTGGAATCCTCCAACGACACGCCGCTGTTCGTGCTGGCCTTTACGGTCAGCTGGGAAACCGCGCCCAATCAATACCGGCTGTACACCTTCCGAGTGGCCGAGACTCAATGGAATTTCCGCGACCAGCTGTGGAGTTTCCGGCGCAGCCTGTGGGGCTGGCTGCTGGCATCGACCGGGGTGCTGCTGGCCGTGCAGGGCGCAATCCTGCGCTGGAGCCTGAAACCGCTGCGGCAGGTCGCGGCCGAAGTGACCGACATCGAGGCCGGACGCCGCACCGAACTCAGCGGCAGCTATCCCGAGGAGCTGCAACCGCTGACCGTCAACCTGAATGCGCTGCTTCGCCACGCCCACGCCCATCTGGATCGTTACCGGAATGCCCTGGGCGATCTGGCCCACAGCCTGAAAACGCCGCTGGCGGTATTGCGCGGTGCGCTGGAAAACAGCGCCCCGGACGAAGAACTGCGCCATACCCTGTCCGAGCAGGTGGAGCGGATGAACCGCACCGTCGACTATCAGTTGCAACGCGCTGCCGCTTCCGGACGGATCGCGCTCAGTGCACCGCTGCCGGTTGCACCGGTTGCCCGCAAGATTCTGGATTCACTGGCCAAGGTCTACGCCAGTCGAGCGCCGCAGCTACAGTGCGAGGTCACGGCCTCCACGGTGTTCTACGGCGACGAGGGCGACCTGATGGAAATTCTCGGCAATCTGGCCGACAACGCCTGCAAGTGGTGCCACCGTCAAGTGGTGGTGCGCGCCCATCCCGCTGCGCACGGCGACCGCATGGAGCTGGTGGTCGAAGTCGAGGATGACGGTCCAGGCATCCCGGCCGAACAGGCCCCGCTCCTGCTGGGCCGCGGCCAGCGCGCCGATCCGACGGTCGCCGGTCACGGCATCGGGCTGGCAGTGGTCAGGGATCTGGTCGAGGAGATCTACTACGGCCGACTCGACATCAGCCGGGGTGCGCTGGGCGGCGCGTTGGTGCGAGCCCGGCTGCGGTTCCAGGCCAACGGCGGCTGAAATTGGCCCACGCCTCCTGATTTTTTGCACTCACCACTGGATCGTTCAGAACAACGACAAGGGAGTCATCATGCTGAGCATCGCCACCTTCAATCTTTGCAATCTCGGCGCCGACGCCTCACCGGATCGCTTGGCGCGGCTGGGCCGGATCATCGCCCATGACCTCGGCGGACCGGCCATCCTGGCAGCCCAGGAGATCATGGCGCAGACTCCAACGCAAGCGGATGGCGAGGTGCCGGCTGACACCGCCTATCAGGCGCTGACCGCCGCCATCTGCGCCGCCGGTGGTCCGCGCTACGCGTTCCGGGAAATTCCGCCGCTGGCCAATCGCGACGGCGGCATGGCTGGCGCCAACATCCGCACCGGCTTGCTGTTCGATCCGATCCAGCTGCATTTCGTCGAGCGCGGTCACGCCGGCCCCGAGGATCACACCGGCATTCGCCTCAACTGCGGCAAACCCTGCCTCACCCTCAATCCCGGCCGCATCGCACCGACCCATCCTGCCTTCGCTGGCGATCATCACTGTCACTGGGCACCCAGCCGCAAGGCGCTGGCGGCCGAATTCGAAATCGAGGGTCAGCGCCTGTTCGTCATCGCCTGTCATTTCAAATCCATGCGCGCGATCAGCCGTCGCGAGGCGGACTACACCAAGAAGCAGCGCCACATCCAGGCCGAGATCGTCCACCGTTTCGCCGCCGATCTGCTGGCCATCGATCCGCAGGCGGCCATCGTGCTGCTGGGCGACCTGAACGATGTGCCCGGCTCCAAGACGTTGAAAGCACTCAAGGGCGAACTGTTTCACAATCTGCTGGAAGATCTGCCGCACGGGCAATGCTACACCCGCCGGCATGGCGGTCAGCCGCAGGCGCTGGATCATATCCTGGTCAGCCCAGCTCTGCGGCACGGCGCGGCGGCGCGCATTCCTCATCTCCACAGCGACGCTTCTCCCCACGCCCGGGAGCCGGCCAGCGATCACGATCCGGTGATCGCGACCCTGCCAGCTTTGCACTGCCAGAACGTGTTCACGATCTCCTGAGCAGCAACGCCAGGAGTGCCAAGTGGACGAATTGCCGGCGGGTATTGCGTCAGTGCTTGATCCGCTGGCGCGAAGCTATACTTGTGACAGAAGTCCAGGCAATAGCACAGCCACTCGTGATGGTGCGGGCGCTGATTGGCCATGATGTCCCGCTGCGCCAACCGCGCCTCGTAGTGGCATGAATTTTGGCAGATATACAGAAACTATATATAGTCTTCCTGGCTCACAGCTATACATTCAGCCGCTTTATTAATCATAACACCTTGATTAATAAAAATTAATTTTGGTTTAGATGCGGCCGTGTTATAGATCATTTAGCGGGACTATATTAAGAAATCGTATAATCACTTGTTAGAGGCTTATTTGAAATATGCATAAGATTAAGGAAAGCCTATCAGTAATTTTCATAATAATGTTGCTTTTTATATTGATATGGTTTTGCTGGAAATTGATTTTTATCTTTATTGAAGCATTAACTGTTGCAGATTCCAAGATCACTATTCCTGTTATTGGTGGGATTATTACTATCATCGTTGGTCTAATAGCAAACCTATATACACAAAAACAAATCAAGTTACGTGAGATTGATGAAGCACATCGCTCCAAAAAAGTTGAAATATACAGCAATTTTTTAGAAATCGTGCGCAGGATAATCTCCGGAAACAACAAAAACATTCCTATAAAACCTTTAAAAGAAGGTGAATTAATTTTACAAATGACAAAATTTAGGACAGAGATTATTTTATGGAGTAGTCCTAGTGTAATCAACGCATTCCGAAATTTTGAAAGTATAGCTGAAGAAAACACAGGTATAAAAATGCTATTACCAGCAGTTGATCGCTTATATCGTGAGATGAGAAAAGATATTGGTCTTAGCAATAAAGGACTTCCACAAAATCAATTAGTTAAAATATACCTTAAAGATCCTTCTGAACTTGATAGGGCACTTACAAATGTAGATCCCTAACAAAGCCATCAACGCAGACCGCGTTAAGTGGTAAAAAGGAGGAAGCTTCGACAATATGCGGAGAAACATCGTCCTAATCGACTTCGAGAGTGTTCAGCCGGACTCGATTGAAGCGCTGAACTACGAGCACTTCCACGTCTTGCTGTTCTGCGGCGCCAATCAATCGAAAATTCCGTTCGAAATCGCAGCGACACTGCAAAAGCTCGGCCCGAGAGCTGAATATATAAAGATTACTGGTGTCGGACCGAATGCGCTCGACTTCCATATCGCGTATTACATTGGGCGCCTAGCCGCGGAAGACCCAAGCACATTCTTCCACGTTGTATCACGGGACAAGGGTTTCGATCCTCTAATTCAGCACCTCAAGTCAAAGAAGGTCTTCGCTGTCCGCTCTGAATCGATTGCGGATATCCCCATAGTAAAAAATGGCGAAAAAAAGCCACCCACCGAAAGGGCGGAGGCGTTCATCGTTAAGCTCAAAGAACCGAAAGTCACTAGGCCCAGAACAGAAAAGACCATGGCTAGCGCGATAAAGACACACTTCCAGCCGAACGTGGACAAAGCCGAGGCGGCTCAAATTCTGAAGGCCATGATTGCAACAGGGTTCATTTCCGTCCAGGCCGGCAAGATCGTTTATGCCCAATCTGCCACCTAACCAGCTGTTGGAGCGGACGCCTCCGCACCGCACGCTCGTTTGGTAGGCATCCGGATCGTCCCGCAGCAGGCCCTGCTTTAAAGCCGTCATATCCAGCTTGCGCCGCCGAACCTCCGATGGCAGCCACGAAAAAAAGGCCGTCGCAACCACGACGGCCTTTCTCGATCCTGCAGCGACCGGCGGTCGGAACGACCATCCGGTCTCATCGGCATCACGCCGAGTGGATCACTTCACCAGACGGGCCTTCACATAGGAACCCGGCGCGTCTTCGATCACCGGCAGCTTGCCGGTTCCCGGCACGCGGGCCGGCACCTTCTCGCCGGAGTTCTTGCTCAGCCACTTGTACCAATCCGGCCACCACGAACCCTCGGTCTGCTTGGCATCCTTCAGCCACTCATCCGGATCGGCGACCTGCTTGGTGTTGGTCCAGAAGAAATACTTGTTGGCGGCCGGCGGGTTGATCGGGCCGGCGATGTGACCGGAACCGCTCAGCACGAACCGCACCGGGCCACTGAACAACCGGCTACCGGCATAATTGGACTTCCACGGGGCGATGTGATCTTCGATCGCCGACAGGAAATAGGTCGGCACCTTGACCTGGCTCAGATCGATCGGCGTACCCAGCAGGGAAATGCCGCCCGGATCCTTCAGCCGGTTGTGCTGGTAGAAGTTGCGCAGGTAGAAGCTGTGCATCTTGGCCGGCATCCGGGTGGAATCCGAATTCCAGTACAGCAGGTCGAAGGGGAACGGGTCCTTGCCCAGCAGGTAGTTGCTGATGAAGAACGACCACATCAGATCGTTGGCGCGCAACATGCTGAAGGTCGTCGCCATCTCGCTGCCGTCGAGGAAGCCCTTGGCAGCCATGCGCTTTTCCAGCGAGGCGATCTGCTCTTCCTCGATGAACACTTCCAACTCGCCCGGCTGGGCGAAATCCAGCATGGTGGTCAGATGGGTGCCGGAGGTGATGCGCGGCGTGCCCTTGGCAGCCAGATAGGCGTTGGTGATGGCAAGCAACGTGCCGCCCAGGCAGTAGCCCAGCGCGTTGACTTCCGGTTCGCCGGTCGCCTGTTCGATCGCATCCAGCGCCGCCAGCGGACCATCCTTCAGGTAATCTTCGAAGCCCTTCTCCGACATCTTCTCGTCGGGATTGATCCAGGACATCAGGAACACCGTGAAGCCCTGGTCGACCGCCCACTTGATCAGCGAGTTCTTGGGGCGCAGGTCCATGATGTAGTACTTGTTGATCCACGGCGGGAAGATCAACAACGGCTTCTTGAACACCTCCGGGGTACTGGGATCGAACTGGAGGAGCTGCATCATCTCCGTCTGGAACACCACCTTGCCCGGAGTGGTGGCAACGTTCTTGCCCATCTCGAAGGCGCTGGGGTCGGTCATGCGAATGCTGAGCTTGCCTTTGCCACGCTCGAGATCATCGAGCATGTTCTTCAGGCCATTGATCAGATTCTCGCCGCCGGATTCGATGGTGGCCCGCACCACTTCGGGATTGGTCAGCGCGAAGTTGCTGGGCGACAGCGCATCGACGAACTGGCGGGTATAGAACTGGAGTTTCTTCTTGGTCTTGTCGTCGAAACCTTCGACGTTGGCAACCATGTCCTGTAGCCAGCCGGACGTCAGCAGATAGGACTGCTTGATCAGCGAGAACAGGGCGTTGTCCTTCCAGTCGTCGTGCTTGAAGCGCTTGTCGCTCTTCGGCTCGCGCACCACCGCTTCCAGCGGCTGACCGCTGAACAACGCCGGCAGGGATTTCTGCCACAATTCCAGATAGTTCTGCCACAGGGCCATCTGCGCCTGCGCCAGTTTGGTCGGATCGCTCATGATCTTCTGGGACAAATCCATGAAGGCTTTGCCCAGCACCATGGTGTCCTGCAGATCGTACATGCCGTCGTTTTTCTGGCGATTCAGGAATTCCTTGACGATCACCTGACTCTTTTCGGCGACATGGCTGAACAGCTGAGCCATTTGTACCGGATCGGGCATCTTCACGTCAGGCAGTTTGGCTTCGGTACTGGTTTTTTCGGCCATGCATTCATTCCTCGTTATGGTGGTTCGTTGGACTTATCGCCGTTATTTTAACTGATGTTGCATCTTTGGCGGCAGAGTATGCCCCAAAAATGACAGGACAGGTCAGCACGGAAACTCCGCGTTGACCTGTCCGTTCAATCATAGAGTGCTGTGAAGCGAGCGTCGCCTTACTTGGCGACCAGGGACTTGAGTTCCTGCAGGCTCTCGGTCACGCGCTTGTTGATGATGGCGAACGCTTCGGTGTTGGACTTGCTGACCATCTCAGCCAGTTCGCGCATGTTGGCCAGCGCCTGCTCGAACGCCTTGCGGACCAGTTCGGCCTGCTTGGTGGTCATGTCCTTCGGGTTGCCCGCGCTGGACAGCTCTTGGGCGACCGACGACACTTCGCTCATGGCCTGACTCAGAATCTCGGCTTGGCGCTGCGCCACCGCCTGCATCCCCTGTACCGCGGCCTGGTTGGCGGCAGTCAGCGCTTCGATATTCTTACGCTGCGCAGTCACGACGGCTTCCATGTCGAAACCGGGGATCTTGACGTCGCCCAGCATCTTGGTCATGTCGAACTTGGTCAGATCGAATTTGCTGAAGTCGAAGTTGGCGAACGGGTTGAAGGGGTTTGGGGTAGACATCAGATATTCTCCACGTTTGGGAATTGATAGAGTCACTATTTATTGTGCGATGCAGCATCAGTAAGGATATTTTGCATCGTGGAAAGCAGGGTGTCAACCAAAATTTTGCAGCGCAGCAATTTCTTTTTTCACTCCTCACGGCCCAAACTTTTGGCGGCGATCTCATAGACATCCGGCGACAAGGCCGGCGCCGCCAGAATGCGCTCAAGTTGATTCCGCATCCCCTGCTGGCGAGCGGAATCGTACTGGCGCCACCGGGTAAAGGCCGCCATCAACCGCGCAGCAATCTGGGGATTGAACGCATCCAACTCCAGAATTCGGTCGGCCAGGAAAGTATAACCGCTGCCGTCGGCCGCATGAAAATACCGTGGGTTGGCTTGTGAGAATACCCCGATCAACGCCCGCACCTTGTTGGGATTGCGGAGCGTGAAGGATTCGTGCGTCATCAGCTGGCGCACCACCTCCAGGACACCGGGCAGGCGGGAAGCGGCCTGCAGACTCAACCACTTGTCCACCACCAGCGCTTCATGCCGCCAGTGCTCGTAAAAAGCCGCCAAGGCAGCAACGCGTTCCGGTCCCTCGCAGTTGGCCAGTGGCGCCAGTGCGCCGAGCTGGTCGGTCATGTTGCTGGCGCCATGAAACTGCTCCAGGCACAGGGTGCGCGCTTCGGCGTCGTCGAGCTGCATCAGATAATCCAGACAGACGTTCTTGAGCGCGCGGCGCCCAATGGCAGCCGCGTCGATGCAATAGCCGTCGCGCTCTCGCTCATGCAAGGTCCGGTAGGTCGCCAGCAGCGAGGGCCGCAGCCGCTCCGCCAGAGTCCGCTGTACGAAACGCCGCATGGCGTGAATACCATCCACATCGACAACCTGCATCTGTTCGGCCAGATAGCCCTCGCTCGGCAAGGTCAGCACCAAGGCCAACAATGCCGGATCGGCATCGGCGGAATCCAGCGCTTGGCTGAAGGCGGCGCTGAAGGCATCGGGCAAGTCTCCCTCGCCACCCTGTCGATGCTGTTCGATCAGAGCCAGGATGGCGCGGATCACCAGGGTTTGGCCGGCATCCCAGCGATTGAAGTCATCGCGATCGTGGGCCAGCCGAAACCGCAAGTCGGCGTCGCTCTCGGCGCTGTTCAACTTCACCGGCGCGGAAAAATCGCGCAATAGCGACGGAATCGGCCGAACCGGCACCTCGACGAACTGGAAGGTGTGGGTCGCTTCGCGCAACTCCAGCACCCGGGTCGTCGCTCCCGGCCCATGCTCCCCTTCCAGTTGCAGCGGCAGATCGCAACCCTCGCCATCCAGCAAACCCAGCGCCAGCGGAATATGGAACGGTTCCTTGCGCGGCTGACCCGGCGTCGGCGGGCAGGACTGCTGGATCGTCAGGGCATAGCGACGCGTTGCCGGATCGTACTGGTCGCTCACGGTCAGTTCCGGGGTGCCGGCCTGATGATACCAGCGCTTGAACTGGCCAAGATCCGCGCCATTGGCGTCGGCCATGGCCGCCACGAAATCGTCGCAGGTCACCGCCTGGCCATCATGGCGTCGGAAATAGAGATCCATGCCGCGGCGAAAGCCATCCCGGCCCAGCAGGGTCTGGATCATCCGGATGACCTCGGCCCCCTTGTTGTAGACGGTAACAGTGTAGAAATTGTTGATTTCGATGTAGGAGTCCGGGCGCACCGGATGCGCCATCGGCCCGGCGTCCTGCGGAAACTGGCTACTGCGCAGAATGCGCACGTCTTCGATGCGCTTGACGCCGCGCGAGCCCAGATCCGAGGTGAACTCCTGGTCACGGAACACCGTCAGCCCTTCCTTGAGGCTGAGCTGGAACCAATCGCGGCAGGTGACCCGATTGCCGGTCCAGTTGTGGAAATATTCATGGCCGATCACGCCCAGGATGCCCTGATAGTCGGCGTCGGTGGCGGTTTCCGGCTTGGCCAGCACATACTTGGTGTTGAAGACGTTAAGGCCCTTGTTCTCCATGGCCCCCATATTGAAATCGCCGACCGCCACGATCTGGTACAGGTCGAGATCGTATTCCAGGCCAAAACGCTCCTCGTCCCAGGCCATCGCTTTCCTGAGCGAGTCCATGGCGTGCTCGCACTGGTCGATGTTGTCCGGCTCGACATAGATGCGCAGCGTGACCTTACGCCCGGAGCGGGTGATGAAGTGATCTTCGATGTGGAGCAGATGGCCAGCGACCAGGGCGAACAGATAGGACGGCTTGGGGAATGGATCGTGCCACGCCATCCAGTGGCGGCCATCGTCCCATTCGCCGCTGGCGACCGGATTGCCGTTGGACAGCAACACCGGATAGCGGCTCTTTTCCGCCACCAGCGTGGTGGAAAAGACCGCCATCACATCGGGGCGGTCGAGAAAATAGGTGATCCGGCGGAAGCCCTCGGCTTCGCACTGGGTGCAGAAGTTGCCGCTGGACTGGTACAGCCCCTGCAGAGCGGTATTGTGTTGCGGATAAATGCGGGTGACGATTTCCAGATTGAAGAATGCCGGCGGATCGAACAAGGTCAGCTGGGTCGGGTCGAGGCGATAGCGATCGGCGGCCAGCGGCACGCCATCCAGATCCAGCGCGATCAGCTCCAGGTGCTGGCCATCCAGCTCCAGCGACGTTCCGACCGGCGTAGTCCCGGCCCGGACCACCCGCAAGCGGGAATGAACCAGGGTGCAGTCGTCGCCCAGCTCAAACCGCAGATCGACCGTCGGAATGAGATAGGCAGGCGGCGTGTAGTCCTTCAGATAAATGGTCTTGGGCGTATGAGTCGACATGGCAGTGGCCTGTTCACCGGTGGATGCACTGCGCGCCGACGCAGCGGCGGTCATCCTGGCAACCGGTTGGTGGAAGGAATTGCGCCATCGTCAGGACATGACAAGGGTATCCCGATCGATTGCGGATCTCGCAAATGGCAATACCGGATTGGACCCGCGTCCTGGCGATATCGCTCAACCATGGACCCGGCCCCATCCGGCACATCAGGCATTGACTTCCTGCAGCACCGGTGCGGGACCGGCGGCGGCGCGACGCCGAGCGCGCGCATCGAGCAGATTCTTCAGCGCGATCAAACCACCCAGCCCCAGAAACGCGCCCGGCGGTAAGATCGCCAGCAGGAAACCGCGATAGTCGCTGACCAAATGCACGGTCAGCTGTTTACCGAACTCGCCGAACAGCAATTCCGCTTGGCCGAACAGGGTGCCCTGGCCGAGCAGTTCGCGCAGCGCGCCTAGCAACACCAGGGCTAGGGTGAAACCGAGCCCGGTCGCGAGACCATCCACTGCCGATTGGGCAACGCCGTGCTTGAAAGCGAAAGCCTCGGCCCGACCAATCACACAGCAATTGGTCACGATCAGGGGAATGAAGATCCCCAACACCGTGTACAGCGCCGGCAGAAAGGCGTGCATCGCCAGCTCGACGGCGGTCACCACGCAGGCGATCACCATGACGAACACCGGGATTCGCACCTCCGGGCGCACCAGCTTGCGGATCAGCGAAACGGCCACGTTGGACAACAGCAACACCAAAGTCGTCGCCAGCCCCAACCCCAGCCCGTTGACCACCGAATTCGACACTGCCAGCAACGGACACAACCCCAGCAGGACCACAAAGCCGGTGTTCTGGGTCCACACGCCGTTCTTGAGAATCTGCCGATAGCCGATTTCGCTCATGACTGCCGCTCCTTAATTCCCCGTCCTGCTGGGGGCGAACAACTGCTCACGGTGCGTTTGTACATACTCCAAGAACTTATGGGTCGCCTTGACCACGGCGCGCGGGGTGATCGTCGCGCCGGTGAACTGGTCGAATGCGCCACCATCCTTCTTGACCTTCCAACCGTCCGGTCCGGGATCGCTCAAGGATTTGCCGGTGAAGGCCAGAATCCATGGCGAGCGCTTTTCGTCGATCCCGTCGCCCAGCCCTGGCGTTTCCTTGTGCGACAGCACCCGCACCCCGGCCAGCGCACCGTCGGCGCGAACTCCAATCAGCAACTGGATCGGACCGCTGTAGCCATCCGGCGCCACCGGCGTGGCGAACAGCGCCACCGGCTGGCCATGCTTGCGCGCCCGATACACCGTGACCGGCTCCTGGGTGCCCAACCACTCCGGAGCCACTACCTCGATTCGGTCTTCGGTCACGCGATTGTCGTACTGGTCGGCCGGCACCAGCTGGTTCAGGCTGGCCTCCAGCGCGGCCCGCTGCGCCTCGGCGATGATGTCTTTGGTATGGGTATAGGTCACGGCGACCAACGCCGTGCCCACCACGGCGAAGCCGGTCAGGATCAGGGCGGCGACCCCCATGCTGCGCACGAGCGGCTTCATCCCGAACGCGCTCCGAACACGCGCGGCTGGGTGTACAGGTCGATGGTCGGTGCGGCGATGTTCATCAGCAACACCGCGAACGCCACCCCATCGGGATAACCGCCAAAGCTGCGGATGATATAGACCAGCACGCCGATGCCTGCGCCATAGATCAGTCGGCCCCGGGCCGTGGTGCTGGCCGTGACCGGATCGGTGGCGATGAAGAAAGCGCCGTAGATCGCCGCGCCACTCCAGACCTGAAACCAGGGCGGCGCATAGCGTAGGGGATCGACCAGATGAAAGATGGTTGCGATCAACGCCAGCCCGCCCAACATACCGACCGGAATCTGCCAGGCTGCCGTGCGGGTGAAGACCAGCCACAGGCCGCCCGCCAGGAATCCCAGCGTGGCCCATTCCCAGCCATGGCCGGCGACGATGCCGAACACCGGGCTGTTGCGGATCTCGGTCACCGTCAGTCCCAAGCCCAGCTTGGTGCGCAGGACATCGAGCGGAGTAGCGCCGGTCAACCCGTCCAGGGTGATGCCCCCCGTCCCGCCCATGATGATCCGTAGGGTGTCCAGCAGACCCAGGGCATGCGGCTGGCCGACGCCGTACGGAATCAACCAGGCGCTCATCTCGCGCGGAAACGAGATCAACAGCACCACGTAGCCGACCATGGCCGGATTGAAGGGGTTGTATCCCAAGCCGCCGTACAGATGCTTGGCAATCACGATGGCGGACACGACCCCGATGGTGGTCAACCACCATGGCGCCAACGGTGGCAGCGCCACGGCCAGCAACCAGGCGGTCGTCACGGCGCTATAATCGCCCAGATACAGCGCCAGCGGCTTACCGCGCACGGTCAGCACCGCCGCCTCGGCCACCAGCGCCACGACGGTCGCGAGCGCCAGATTGATCAGCACGCCCCAGCCGAAGAACCAGACCAGGGCCACAATACCGGGCGTCATCGCATAGAGCACCCGACGCATTACCTGACCGACGCTGCGATCGGCCAGGACATGGGGAGAAGTTACCGTCTTGAAGCGCATGGCCGCCTATTCCGACCGTTCAACATTGACAGCAATCGACGCCGGGGCAGCCGACGCCGGTTCAGCCGGGGACGGGCCCGCTGTGGCACCATCCAGCGGTGATGCGGCGCGCGGCGGCGCTTTCTGTCGCAACTTGGCTTCCCGCTCGCGCTGCTCGCGCTCCAGCCGCTCCATGCGCGCCTGATGACGCCGCCGGGCCAGTTCGGCGCGCTGCTTTTCCTTTTCCAGCGCCCAGATCTCGTTCTTGGCGTAGCGGTAATACTGCACCAGCGGGATGTGACTGGGGCAAACGTAGCTGCAACAGCCGCACTCGATGCAGCTAAACAGATGGTAATCCTGGATCTTGTCGAATTCCTTGGCCCGCGCATGCCAATACAGCTGTTGCGGCAACAGATTAGCGGGACAGACCTCCACGCAGTCGCCGCAGCGGATACACGGCATGACCGGCGGTTCCACCAGCGCGTCGGCGCCGACCGCCAGGATGCAGTTGGTGGCCTTGGTCACCGGAACCCCGTCGCTATGCATGGCAAAGCCCATCATCGGTCCACCCATGATCAGTCGTTCGACCCCTTCCCGATAGCCGCCGCAGCGGGCGATCAGATCGGCGAACGAGCTGCCCAGCAGAGCGTCGATGTTGCGCGGTTGGGCGATGTGGCCGGTGACCGTCACGATGCGGGAGATCACCGGTTCACCATGAGCGACAGCGCGATGCAGGGTATAGGCGGTGGCGACATTGAAGCACTGCACACCGATGTCGGTCGAACGGCCGTTGACCGGCGCTTCCTTGTTGGTCAGCAGTTTGGTGAGCTGCTTGGCGCCGCCGCTGGGATAACGGGTCGGCACCGGCCGCACCTGATAGCCGGTCCCGCTACAGGCCGCATTCATGGCGGCGATGGCCTCCGGCTTGTCGTCCTCGATGCCGATCAGCACCTCGCGCGGCTGCAGCAGATGCGCCAGGATATGGATGCCGGCGACGATCTCGACCGCCCGCTCGCGCATGATCAGGTCATCGCAGGTCATCCACGGCTCGCATTCGGCCCCATTCAGGATCAGCTGTTCCAGCCGTTCGCAATGACCGCTGAGGTTCATCTTGACCGCGCTCGGAAACACCGCCCCACCCAAGCCAACCACGCCGGCGTTGCGCACGAAATTGCGCAGATCGCTGGGATGCATCCGTTGATAATCGACCGGCGTCCGCTCGATCCAGCGATCCTGGCCATCGCTCTCGATGGTCACGCACCAGTCCGGCAATCCGGACGGATGCGGCACCGGCTGCTGATCGACGGCGACCACCCGACCGGAGGTGGGCGCATGCACGGCGGCGCTGACATAGCCATCCGGCTGCCCGATCATCTGTCCCTTCAATACCCGGTCGCCGGCCTGCACCAGCGGCTTGGCGATCGCGCCGACATGCTGGCGCAACGGCACCACCAGGCGCTCGGGCACCGAACCGGGCAAGATGGTTTCCCGGTTGGATTCAGTCTTGTGGCGAACGGTCTTCAGGCCACCATGGAACGGAAACGGCGGGGTCATGCAGCGGCCCTGGCCTCGGCGGCGGGATAGACCCATTTCCAGGTAGTGATGGTCGGCGAAATGGGCTGCATGTGGATGCAGTCGACCGGACAGGGCGCCAGGCACAGTTCGCAACCGGTGCATTCCCGAGCAATCACCGTGTGCATGTGCTTGGCCGCGCCGAGGATGGCGTCGACTGGGCAGGCTTGAATGCACAGGGTGCAGCCGATGCAGCTTTGTTCGTCGATCACCGCCACCATCTTCGGCTTCTCCGGGCCGAGATCCGGATCGAGCGGCTTGGGATCGCGGCCCAGCAGATCGGCCAGAGCGGCAACGCCCCCTTGCCCACCCGGCGGACATTGATTGATATCGGCCTCGCCGGCGGCGATGGCCTCGGCGTAGGAGCGGCAGCCGACATAACCGCACTGACCGCACTGGGTCTGCGGCAGCAAGGCATCGATCCGTTCGACTACCGGATCGCCCTCGATCTTGAAGCGAATCGCCGCAAATCCCAGCAGCAGGCCCGAAGCCCCCGCCAATGCGCCCAACGCCACAATGGCCACGATCATCATCATCTTATCCTCGCACCAGTCCGGCGAAACCCATGAACGCCAGTGACATCAACCCCGCCGTCACCAAGGTGATAGCCGGCCCGCGAAAATGCGTCGGGACGTCCGCCACCACGATCCGCTCGCGCATGGCCGCGAACAGCACCATGACCAGCGAGAAGCCGATAGCCGCCCCGAATCCGTACAGCGCCGACGCGATGAAGCCGTGTTGGGCCTGCACGTTCAACAAGGCTGCCGCCAACACTGCGCAGTTGGTGGTGATCAGCGGCAGATAAATCCCCAGGGTCTGGTACAGCAGCGGGCTGGATTTGTGCACCACCATCTCGGTGAACTGCACCACCACGGCGATCACCAGGATGAAGGCGATGGTGCGCAGATACTCCAGCCCCAGAGGAACGAGCAGGTAATGGTCGGTCAGATAGGCGCAGATGGACGACAAGGTCAGCACGAAAGTGGTCGCTAGGCCCATGCCCATGGCGGTTTCCAGTTTACGGGAAACTCCCATGAAGGGGCACAGACCCAGGAACTTCACCAGGACATAGTTGTTGACCAGGATCGTGCTGATCAAGATCAGGACATATTCATTCATGACTCGCGGTGCTCCGCTGTCGGGCAACACGGTTCGGACATACCGGCATGGACCGGCGCTCGCGGACCGGATCTCCGCTATCTCGATTCCGTCCACTCGGAACGGCCTGGACCGACCCGATCGTCCGGAACATGGCTAATTTAGCAATTGCTAATGTAGCAAATTCCCCTACCCTTGTCGTCAGGGTCGGGCCGCCGGTCTGAGGCGCGGCCCGCCTCCATCGGGACCGACCCTCAAGCGGACTTGTCACCATCCAGCAGGAGAAATTCGATCAAGGCTTTCTGGGCGTGCAGGCGATTCTCGGCCTCGTCCCATACCCGGCTTTGCGGGCCATCGATCACCTCGGCGCTGACTTCCTCGCCGCGGTGGGCGGGCAGGCAGTGCAGGAAGATGGCGTCCGGTTTGGCCTGGGCCATCACCTCGGCATCGACCTGAAAATGGGCGAAGTCCTGCATCCGGCGCGATTGCTCCTCTTCGCGGCCCATGCTGGCCCATACATCGGTCGCCACCATGTCGGCGTCGCGGGCGGCGGCTCGCGGATCGCGCAGCAGCACGACCCGGCCCGCGGCCTGCTTCAGCAATTCCGCATCCGGCTCGTAGCCGGGCGGCACGGCGATCCGCAGCTGCAGATCGCACATGATGGCGGCGCTGATATAGCTGTTACACATGTTGTTACCGTCGCCGATCCAGGCCACGGTCTGCCCGCGAATATCGCTGCCGCGATGCTCGATCAGCGTCTGCAGATCGGCCAGCAGCTGGCAGGGGTGGTTAAAGTCGGTCAGGCCGTTGATGACCGGCGCTGTGGAGTAGGCGGCGAAACGCTCGACCTTGGCATGCTCGAAGGTGCGGATCATCACGACGTCCACCATACTCGACAACACCCGGGCGGTATCCTCGATGGGCTCTCCCCGGCCCAGCTGGGTATCGCGCGGCGACAGGAAAATGGCGCTGCCACCCAGTTGCGCCATGCCGGCTTCGAAGGAAATCCGGGTGCGGGTGGAGGCTTTTTCGAAGATCATGCCCAACACTTTCTGTGGAAACGGCGCGTATGACTCACCCCGCCGATGTTGGGCCTTCAATTCTTGGGCGCGGCGCAGCACCTGCTGCAACTCCGCGGGCGATAGGTCGAATAGACTGAGAAAATGGCGTGGTTTCATTGAATATTGATTTGTAAGCCGTTCTCGGAAACCAAAACGGCAGCGATTCAAGGCTGCCGTCGGTGTTGATCTATAGTAGGTTAGTTTCTTCAGTGAACGCGCACAAGCGCATACCAGCGAGATTCCGAACATGCAGGCAAATTTTTGTCCCCGTTGCGGCAATCCCCTGCGGACCGCCGACGTCAACGGCCAGATGCGACAGCGTTGCGACGTGGCGGACTGCGGTTACGTCCACTGGGACAACCCCGTGCCGGTGGTCGCCGGCATCGTCGAGCTGGATGGTATGGTCGTGCTGGTCCGCAATCAAGGCTGGCCGGACAAGATGTACGGCCTGGTCAGCGGGTTCCTGGAAAAAGGCGAAACCCCGGATGCGGCTATCCTGCGCGAAGTGCGCGAAGAACTGGGCTTGGATGCTCAAAATGCTCGTTTCATCGGCTATTACCCGTTTTTCGAAATGAATCAGTTGATCCTGGCCTTTCACGTCGCCGCCAGCGGCGACATCGTCCTGGGCGAAGAGCTGGCCGACATCCGACGGGTCGCCGTCGACCGGCTCAAACCCTGGGCCATCGGCACCGGTCCAGCCGTTCGCGACTGGCTGGCGGCTCGCAACGGTCAGGTCACGGAAACGATGGCCAGTCATGCCGCCCTGCGCGACTGGCTGGCCCGGCAAACCTCCAACCCCTGAGGGCTTTCGATCATGCTCGCCTTCCTGCCGGCGCCGGTTCGCGCCGCCTTGGCGTTCCTGCTGTTCATCCTGAACACCCTGTTCTGGTGTACGCCCCTCTACCTCGTGCTGCTGGTCAAGCTGATCGTGCCCAGTCGGGGCTGGCGCGAGTTCCACGCCCGCCTGCTGGTCAGCATCGCCGAGTCCTGGATCGGTTGCAATAACGCCATCATGGGCCTGACCCAGCGCATCGAATGGGATGTGCAGGGTCTGGACGGCCTGCGGCGCGACGACTGGTATCTGGTCAGCTCCAACCACCAGTCCTGGGTCGATATCGTGGTCCTGCAACGGGTTCTCAATCGCCGCGTTCCCTTCCTGAAATTCTTCATCAAGCAACCGCTGATCTGGGTGCCGGTGCTGGGCGGCGCCTGGTGGGCGCTGGATTTTCCCTTCATGCAACGTCATTCGGCCGCCTATCTGGCCCAACACCCCGAAGCGCGCGAGCAGGACTGGGAGACCACGCGCCAACGCTGCGAACGGTTCCGCAACACGCCGATCTCGATCCTGAATTTCCTGGAAGGAACGCGGTTCCGACCGGACAAGCATGCCCGCCAGCAGTCGCCCTACCGCCATCTGCTACGCCCCAAGTCGGGCGGATTGGCCTTCGTACTGGAAGCCCTGCCCGACCGGGTTCGCCATCTGCTGGATGTCACCATCGTCTACCCAGATGGACGCTGCACCTTTCAGGATCTGTTCGGCGGCCATATCCGCCGGGTGATCGTCCGCGTCCGGCAGCTGACGATTCCGCCGGAGCTGCTGGGGCGGGACTATCGCCATGACGCCGAATTCCGCGCCGCCATCCAGCACTGGATCGGCCAGATCTGGACCCAGAAGGACGCCCTGATCGACCAGTTGCTGCCACCCGCCGACCGGACAGCGGCCTGATCAGTTCTGGGCGATGGCCTTGAGCGTCTCGGCGTACTTGTCGGCGTCGGTCGTCCGCAGCAGCCGCCGCACCACCCCGTTCAAAACGCCGACATCGCTGTCCTGGATCACGCGCTTGATCTCCAGCAGCGCGGTGGGGTGCATGCTGAACTCGGTCAGCCCCAGTCCTAGCAACAGGCGGGTGTAGCGCGGATCGCCCGCCATCTCCCCGCACAGGCTGACCGGAATACCCGCCTTGTGGCCGGCCTGGATGGTGTTGTGGATCAAGCTCAGCACCGCAGGGTGCAGCGGATCGTAGAGATAGTTGATCTCGTCGTCCACCCGGTCGATGGCCAGCGTGTACTGGATCAGGTCGTTGGTGCCGATCGACAGGAAATCCAGATAGCGCGCGAACTGAGCGGCGCACACTGCCGCCGCCGGGATCTCGATCATCCCGCCGATGGGCAATGCCTCGTTGAAGGCCAGACCCCGATCGCGCAGCTCCTGGCGCGTTTCCGCCACCAGCCGCAACACCTGGAACACCTCCTGGATGGTGGACAGCATCGGCACCATCATCCGCACCGGGCCATAGGCCGAGGCCCGCAGGATGGCGCGCAGCTGAGGACGAAACATGCCCAGATCCTTCAGGCACATGCGAATCGCCCGCAACCCCAGCGCCGGATTGGTGCTGACCGGTCCGCCACGCCCGCCGTCCACCTGCTTGTCCGCGCCGAGATCGGCGGTGCGGATAGTGATCGGGCTGCCTTCCAGCACCTTGATGACGTGCAGATAGGACGCCAGGTGTTCCTCTTCGTCCGGAACATCGTTGCGATTCATGAACAAGAACTCGGTCCGGTACAGACCGATGCCGTCGGCCACGACATCTCGCACCGCCGCCGCGTCCTCCGGCAATTCGATGTTGGCGTAGAGCCCGATCGCAATGCCATCGCGGGTGACCGCCGGCTTGCCCTTGAGCTTGCTCAGCTCTCGCTGTTGCTGACGCTCTTCCTTCTGCTTGTGACGGTAATAGCGCAGGATACGCTCGTCCAAACCGACCAGCACCACCCCCTGGCGACCATCCACGATCACCGGCTCGTCGTGCCCTAGATAAGCCCGCGCGTTGCGCGCGCCCACCACGGCCGGAATGCCCAGGCTGCGCGCCAGGATGGCGGTGTGCGACAACGGTCCGCCATATTCGGTCACGAACGCCAGCACCCCCCGATGCTGCATCAGGATGGTGTCGGCCGGGGTCAGATCGTCGGCGACGATGATGCGGCCTTCCAGCCGGCTCGGCGCCAGATCGGCATAGTCGGGATCGCTCAGATAGGACGGATCCTCGGCCATCAGAATGTGCTGAACCCGCCGCACCACATGGTCGACGTCGTCCTTGCGGGTGCGCAGATAGGGATCGTCCATCTGCTCGAACACCTGGACCAGCGCATCGCGCTGCAATTGCAAAGCCCACTCGGCGTTGCACTTGCGTGTGCGGATGAAGCCGATCGGCGCTTCACTGAAGGTCGCATCCTGCAACATCAGCAGGTGGGTATCGATGAAGGCCGTGACATCGTTCGGCGTCGTAGCCGGAACGCGCGCCCGGATGTCCTGCAGTTGCTGGCGCGCCACCTCCAGGCCAGTCAGAAACCGCTGGACTTCATCCTCGACGATAGCGTCAGGAATCGTGTATTCGGTGATTTCCAACTGGTTGCGCTGCAACAGATACGTCCTGCCGATCGCGTAACCACGGGAAACACCGATGCCATGCAGCGAAAATGGCATGGGGCCAACCTCTTATTCGTCCTCGTCGAAACGGCGGAGAATCAAGCCTTCGAGATGCTCGAGCGCCTGCTCGGCCTCGGGACCGCTGGCGTGTAGTTCCAATCGAGCGCCACAGGCAGCCGCCAGCATCATGACGCCCATGATACTCTTGCCGTTGACCGCGCGCTCGCCGCGCCGCAGCCGGATCTCGGCGTCGAATCCGGATGCCAGCGTGACGAATTTGGCGGCGGCGCGGGCGTGCAAACCCAGCTTGTTGATGATGGTGACTTCCCGCTTCAGCACTTCGGATTCTCCATGTCCTGGCGCCGACCCGAACCAACCGGGCAGCTTTTGTTTCATTTTAGCTCCCGATGGCGGACCATGACATGTTGGCGAATATCGTTGAAAGAGCGCGCCAGCGCCTCAGCGATGAACACCGAGCGATGCTGGCCGCCGGTGCAACCGATGGCGACGGTCAGATAACTGCGATCGCTGAGCGCGAACTTCGGCAACCAGCTGGCCAGGAACTGGCGCAGATCGGCGATCATGGCGGCCACCTCCGGCTGGCGCTCGAGAAAATCGATCACCGGCTGATCGAGGCCGGTCAGCGGGCGCAATTGCGCCTCCCAATGCGGATTGGGCAAGCAACGGACATCGAAGACGAAATCGGCGTCGACCGGCACGCCGTTCTTGAAGCCGAAGGATTCGAACAGCAGCGACATCGCCCCACCCGGCGTGTCGTGCACGCGGGCGCGAATCAACTCGCGCAACTGATACAGGTTAGTGTTGCTGGTGTCGATGATCAGATCGGCGCTGGCCACGATAGGCTCCAGCAGATGGCGCTCCTGGCGGATGGCTTCCCGCAAGGGCAGACTGCCCAGATCCAGGGGATGACGGCGGCGCGTCTCGCTGTAGCGCTTGAGCAGGATCTCGTCGGCAGCCTGCAGGAACAGAACCTCCACGGTCAGGCCACTGGCGCGCAGCTCGGTGAGCGCGGCCGGGAACCGGCTCAATTCGTCGAAGAAATTGCGGGCGTCCACCCCCACCGCCACTGTCGGTGGCAGCTTGGCGCTGGCGGCCAGAATCTCCTGGACCAGCGGACCGATCAGATTGAACGGCAGATTGTCGACACAGTAGCAATCCAGATCTTCCAAAGTTTGCAGGGCGATGGTTTTGCCGGACCCCGACAGGCCACTCACGATAATCATTCGCATGGCGTTGCCCTCGCCATGGCCTTCTCCAGCCGTTCCATCATGTCTTGCTCGGCCCGATAGCCGTTCAAGCGCAGGATGTGGTCACGCACCGCGCATTCCACCAGCACCGACAGATTGCGCCCTGGAGCGATCGGCAGGGTGATCATCGGCACCCCGACCCCCAGGATGACCTGGGTATCGCGCAAACCATGCAGCCGGGACTCGGCCGGCGGGGTTATCTCTTCCAGCTTGACCAGGTGCAGGATGAGCCGCACCCGCTTGTTGCGCTTGATGGCACTGTCGCCGAACATGCGCCGGATGTTGAGAATGCCCAGGCCGCGCACCTCCAGCAGATCGCTGAGAGTCGGTGGACAGGTGCCCTCCAGCACATCGGGTGCGATTCGGGTGAGGTTGGGCGTATCGTCGGCGACCAGACGATGGCCGCGACTGATCAGTTCCAGGGCGAGCTCGCTCTTGCCGACGCCGCTGCCGCCGGTGATCAGAACCCCCAGCCCGAACACCTCCAGCAGTTCGCCGTGCACCACGGTGGACGCTTCCAGGCTATGGCGATAGTTGTACAGATGATCCAGCACCACCGCCGGGGGAAACGGCGTATACCACAGCGGCGTATCGGTCTCGTCGGCGCCAGCCCGCAGCGCCTCGGCCTGGCCCAGATCGCCACACACCAGCACCGCACCGCTCAGCGCGCTCAGCAAATCGCCGATCAGGCTGTCACGCGCTGCAGGCGCCAGGCGGCGCAGGAAGGCGGTTTCCTCCGCCCCCAGAATCTGCAGCCGGGGTGGATGCACCCAGTTCAGACGTCCGAAGAAGGGCGCATCGACCTCGGCTGGCAGCCATAGCGCGCGCGCTGCGCCATCTGCGCCTCCCACCCAGCGTAATTGCAGCCCGACTTCCATGTCGTGGAAGACGGTTTGGGCGTTGACCGCTTGATTCATGGCAAGGACAATGTGGCGGGTTTCCAGTCCCGCAGCCGCTCGAACAGCAGAAGATCGGAATCGGTCTCCCGCAGCTGCTGGCAGAACGCCCGGTCACTGAACATTTCGGCCATGTGGGCGAGAATCTTGAGATGTTCGTCGGTGTAATGGTCCGGCACCAGTAGACCGAAGACCAGATCTACCGGTTGCCGGTCGATGGCATCGAAGTCCACACCCTTCTTCAGCTTGATGAACGCCCCGATGGCGCGCTGGCTCTGGCTGAATCGGCCATGCGGCAAGGCGACGCCATGGCCCAGTCCCGTGCTGCCGAGACGCTCCCGGCCGATCAGGCTGTCGAAAATCGGCCGTGCCGACAGATCCGGCTGTCCGGTGGCCAACAATTCGCTCAAGACTTCGATGACCCGCTTCTTGCTGGCCACCTCGCTATCGCACACGATCCGCTCGGGAGCGATCAGGTCGGTGATATCCATGGTCACATCCGCATCTCACGGCTCGGGATAGCTGCGCGCCTTCTCACCACGATGCTTGTCCGTCAGTTTTTCCTTGTGCTTCTTGATCTGACGGTCGATCTTGTCGCTCAGGGCGTCGATCGCGGCATACATATCCTCGTCCTCGGCGTCGGCGAATAGCTCGTTGCCGGCCACATGGATGGTGATCTCGGCCTTCTGCACCAGTTTATCGACGCTGAGAATCACCTGGGCGCTGGTGACATTGTCGAAATGCCGTTCGATGCGCTCCAGCTTGTCGTTCACGTAGCCCTGCAAGGCTGGCGTGATTTCCACATGGTGTCCGCTCAGTTTGACCTGCATGACATGGACTCCTGCTTGACGGGTCCTGGTTGCGATGGGTAATGGAATCGCCCACCCTTGCGCGCCATCCGCGCCGGCCGGCCGAAGAGAATGCTTTCGAACCGTGACGGCGAGCGCGCCCCCGACTCCCGTTGATGCCCCCCGAGGGGCGAAATCCCCGTCCATTCAGACGAGGCGCTTGCGATCCGAGGAGGATGGAATGGACATCGCTTCTCGGTATTTTGCCACCGTCCGCCGGGCGACCTGAATCCCCTCCGCGCTCAACAACTCCGCGATTCGGCTGTCGCTGAGCGGCTTGCCGGGATTCTCGGTCTGGATCAGCTTGCGAATCATGGCCCGGATGGCGGTGGAGGAACATTCTCCGCCGTCGCTGGTTCCGACATGGCTGGAGAAAAAGTACTTCAGTTCGTAGATGCCGCGCGGCGTGTGCATGTACTTTTGCGTGGTCACGCGCGAAATGGTCGATTCATGCATGCCCAGCTCTTCGGCGATGTCGCGCAGGATCAGCGGCTTCATGAATTCGTCGCCCCGCTCCAGGAAATCCCGCTGGCGCTCGACGATGCAGGTGGCCACCTTGAGCAGGGTTTCGTTGCGGTTCTGCAGGCTTTTCAGGAACCAGCGCGCTTCTTGCAGGTGGTTCTTGAGATAGGTGGCGTCGCCGTTTTGTCCGCCGCGCCGCGCCAGGGCAGCGTAGCGGGCGTTGATCCGCAGCTTGGGCGTGTTTTCGGCGTTGAGTTCGACCCGCCAGGCATGGCGCTGCCGATAGACCAACACGTCCGGCACCACATACTGCGGCGAGACGTTGGACAGGCGAGCGCCGGGATGGGGATCGAGCGACTGGATCAGGCTAACGATGCCCTGCAGCGCCTCGCGCGAAATCTTGAGCCGGCGCATCAAGCCGCTGAAATCATGCTCGGCCAGCATGTCCAGATGCTGCTCGACCAAGCGGCGGGCTTCGGCCAGCCAGGGTGTCTCCTCCGGCAAAACCTCCAGTTGCAGCAACAGGCATTCGGCCGGACTGCGGGCGGCCACCCCCTGAGGATCGAAGTGCTGCACCCGCTTCAGCACTGCCTCGATCTCCGCCAGAGTCACGGCAAATTCATTCTGTAGCCCCTGGCAGATCTCTTCCAGCGCCAGGGTCAGATAACCCGAATCGTCGATTGCGTCGATGATCGCCGTTGCGATCGCCATCTCCCGTTCGTCGAACGGCGTCAACCGCATCTGCCAGTACAGGTAGTCGTGCAGGGACTCGCCCGCGCCGGCGTAGCGCTCGTAGGGGTCCCAGTCCTCATCCTCGCCCCGCGAAAAACTGGTCGCGCCATCGTAAGATTCGTAGACGTCCTCCCAGGCGCTGTCCACCGGCAATTCGTCGGGCAGGGTATCCCCCGCCGCACTGATCTCGGTCTCGGCACTGGATTCAGCGGCCACCTGCGCCGCCAGGGTTTCCGGCTGCACCGGCAACTCCTGGGGTTCGTCAGTCCGCTCCAACATCAGATTGGAGTCGAGGATCGCCTGTATCTCCACTTGCAGATCGAGACTGGACAGCTGCAACAGGCGGATGGCCTGCTGCAATTGGGGGGTCATGGTCAGTTGCTGACCCAAACGTAACTGCAATGACTGTCTCATAAGTGTTCGATCTTGCTTCGAGCCGTGTCGCTTCGCTAACCATAATCCTAGCGGGTTTCAGCCATTCGCAGGTGCAAAATCGCTTGGCCGCCATACCCAAGCTCTGCACCGGTTCACAGCTGGAAGGATTCGCCCAGGTAGACCTGCCGAACCTGCCGATTGGCGAGGATCGCGGCCGGGTCGCCTTCGGCGATGACGCGCCCCTCGTTGAGAATATAGGCGCGATGGCAAATCCCGAGAGTTTCCCGGACATTATGATCGGTGATCAGCACCCCAATACCTCGCTCGCACAAATGGTTGATGATGCGTTGGATATCCAGGACCGACAAAGGGTCGACGCCGGCGAACGGCTCGTCCAGCAGAATGAACGACGGATCGGCCGCCAACGCCCGAGCGATCTCCACCCGCCGCCGCTCGCCGCCCGACAGGCTGATCCCCAGGTTGTGGGTCAGATGGCCGACATGCAGTTCGTGCAGCAACTCCAGGGCACGGGCGCGGCGATCGCTGCCAGTGAGATCGCGGCGAGTTTCCAAAATCGCCAGCACATTGTCCAGTACCGTCAACCGCCGGAACACCGATGCCTCCTGGGGCAGATAACCAACCCCCAGACGCGCCCGCACGTGCATCGGCAGATGGGTGAGATCGCGGTCGTCCAGCAACACCCGCCCTTCGTCGCAGTGGATCAGGCCGACCATCATGTAGAAGCTGGTGGTCTTGCCCGCGCCGTTTGGTCCCAGCAAGCCGACCACCTCGCCGCTGGCGACCTGCAGCGAGACGGCGTCCACCACCACCCGTCGGCGATAGCGTTTGACGACCTCCTTGGCGATCAGCTGGGCCATATCAGGGTTTTTTCTTGGCGGTGGCTGGCGCAGTTTCGGCGGCCCGCGGCTGGAGGATGAACTGGATGCGGCCGTTGTCTCCGGCGCCGCGCGCCCGCACCATGTCGTTCTTGAGATCGTACTCCACCCGGTCGCCGGTAAAGGTGTCTTGGCCCTGCACCAAGCGCGCACCGCCGCTCATGATGACCTTGGCGCCTTCCACATCGTATTCGACCCGTGGGCTGGTTCCCTGGATCTCCGGCTTGTCGACCGCCTGCTTGTAACGCAGATTGGCCGGATTGCCAGTCGCATCCATCCGCTGGAAATTATTGTCCTTGACATAGATGGTGACGGTATCGGCGGTCAGACGCATCGAGCCCTGGGTGATCACCACATTGCCTTCGTAGACGCTGATCCCGGTCTTCTGATCCAGCTGGCCGCGACTGGCCTCCAGATGGATGGGTTGGGTGCGGTCCTCCGGCAGGCCCATGGCCACCGGGGCCGCCAACGCCAGAGCGCTCGCCAGTCCGCATTTAACGCTTGGGCGGTTCATAGACACCTCTTACCTCGGAGAGCAGTTCCAGCCGTTCTTCGTTCAAAAAAGCCTGCAAGCCGACCGACTGCATTTCGCCGCCTGGGGTGACCGCCCGGGCCGGCGCGGCGGTCTCGGCATAGCGTTCGGCGGGCCGGATCAGGACATCGCGGGTGGTGATCGTCACCGGCGGTTTGCCGCTCTCGGCCAAGCGCGTCATCACCACCTTGCCTTCGAGCCGCACCACCTGATGGTCGGCCGCCACCCAACCGCGCTCGGACTGCACCCGCCACTCGCGGGTCCGACCGTCCGGCTGATACCAGTCCATCGTCGGCTGCTCGACGCGCGTTCCCTGCTGCCCAGGCAGTTGGGCCATGCCGGGCGCTTCGACCACATATTCGCGCTGGCCCGCCATGTTGAGGCGCACCGCCCGAACCTGCTCGGCAACCAGCACCGGCTCCCGGTCATCGACCGGGCTGGGCTGACGCAGCGAGGATTCTACCCAGCGCAATAATCCATAGCTCACGCCCACCGCCAGAACCAGTCCGGCCAGAACCAGACTGCCGCGCACCGTCACGCCCTGTAACACGGCTTACAGATAGCGCTCGCGCACGGCCGCCAATTGACCGCGTGCCTCCAACACCAGTTCGCAGACATCGCGCGCTGCACCGCGTCCGCCCTGGCTGGGGGTTCGCCAGTGGGCGTGCTGCTGGACGAAAGGATCGGCATCTTGCACAGCGATGGCCAGGCCCACCTGGGTCATCACCGGCAGATCGATCAGATCGTCGCCCACATACGCGACCTGCTGGGGCGTCAGGTTCAGCCGCGTCAACAGGCTATCGAACGCTGCCCGCTTGTCCTGGATGCCCAGATAGGCGTAGCGGATGCCAAGATCGATCATGCGCCGCTCCACCGAAACCGCGTTCCGGCCGGAGATGATGGCAACCTCCACCCCGCTATCGAGCAACATCCGGATACCATGGCCATCGCGAATATGGAACGCCTTGTATTCATTGCCATCATTGCCCATGTACAGACGACCGTCGGTCAGGACGCCGTCCACATCGAAGATCACCAGCTGGACCTGGGCGGCCTTGCTCAATACGTCGTGCATCGTTCCTCTCTCGTCGATCGGCGACTACAGCACGCCAGCGCGCAATAGATCATGCATGTTCAGGACGCCAGCCAGATTGCCAGCAGAGTTTACCACCGGAAGCGCGTTTATTTTGTATTGTTGCATCATCTGCAGCGCCTCGGCGGCCAGGGTGCCGAGCGCGATGGTCTTACAGTTTCGGGTCATCACCGCATCGACCCGGGCGGTCAGCACGTCCACCTGCCGATCCAGCGCCCGCCGCAAATCGCCGTCGGTGAAGACCCCCAGCACCCGCTGGGCGTCATCGACCACCACGGTGGTTCCCAGCCCCTTGCGACTCATCTCTAGCAGAGCGTCCTTGAGCAGATCGTCCGGCGCGCTGCACGGCATCTGATCGCCCGTATGCATGACATCGTCGGTCAGCAACAACAGACGCCGGCCCAGCCGTCCGCCTGGATGAGAGCGGGCGAAATCCTCGGCAGTGAAGCCACGGACCTCCAGCAAGGCCACCGCCAGGGCATCGCCCATCGCCAGGGTCGCGGTGGTGCTAGCGGTCGGGGCCAGACCCAGGGGACAGGCTTCCTGGGCGACGCTGACGTCGATGTGCACGTCGGCGGTCTGGGCCAGGGTCGATTCGGGATTGCCGGTCAAGGCGATCAGCGGCACGGCCAGGCGCTTGATCAGCGGCAACAGAGTCAGGATCTCGTCGGTTTCGCCGGAATTGGATAGCGCCACCACCACATCCTGGGCAGTGATCATGCCCATATCGCCGTGGCTGGCTTCGGCGGGATGCACGAAAAAGGCCGGAGTACCGGTGCTGGCCAAGGTGGCGGCGATCTTGCCGCCGACATGGCCGGACTTGCCGATGCCCAGGACCACGATGCGGCCCTGGCAATGCAGCATCAGCTTGCAGGCGCTGACGAACCGGTCGTCGACGCGATCCTGCAGTTGCGCCACCGCTTGCGCTTCGATGGCCAGGACCTGATGGCCCAGTCGTTTGATTTGGTCGGGATGCATAGGGATTCGACGGAGGGTCGCAGATGACCCGTAAACACCAGAGGGCGGCTAGCGCCGCCCTCTGCTACTGCTTCACCCGGCAGCGTGATCGCCCACGCGCCGGACCCTTCAACCGCTTACGGCTTGTAGTCGCCTTCCAGCAGCTTGGCGTGCGCCGCCGCCAGACGAGCGATCGGCACCCGCGGCGCCGAGCACGACACGTAGGTCAGGTTGGCGTAGTGGCAGAACCGCATCGAGCGCGGATGACCGCCCTGCTCGCCGCAGATGCCGACCTTGATGCCCGCGCGGGTCTTGCGGCCGTTCTCGACCGCGAACGACATCAGCTGGCCAACGCCAGCGGTGTCCAGGGCTTCGAACGGGTTGTCCTTGAGGATGCCGGCCGAATTGTAGAACGGCAGGAACTTGTTCTCGGCGTCCTCGCGCGAGAACGAGAAGGTGGCCTGGGTCAGGTCGTTGGTACCGAAGGAGAAGAACTCGGCCACGCCGGCGATCTCCTCGGCCCGCAGACAGGCCCGCACCACTTCCATCATGGTGCCGAACTCGAAATGCACCTTGACCGCGTACTTGGCCTCGACCTCGGGCAGCACCTCGTCCACCAGGGCCTTGACCCGCTTCAATTCCTCCACGGTGCACACCTGCGGCACCATGATTTCGGGATGGACGTCGACCCGCTCCTGCACGCATTCCGCCGCCGCTTCCAGAATGGCGCGGATCTGCATCTTGTAGATTTCCGGATAGGTCAGGCCCAGCCGGACGCCGCGATGACCCAGCATCGGGTTGATTTCGTGCAGGGCGCGCGCCTTCTGCAGGATCTCTTCCTTGCGGGCCAGCACATCGGACACCAGATGGCTGTCGTTGAGGATGCCCAGCTGTTCGACCGCCTTGGGGTTGACCTGGGCGAGGATCTGGCTGATCGCCTCCAGACCTTGCGCAGTCTGGCGCAGATGACGCAGATGCTCGATATCGTCGATCAGAGTCTGCTCGGAGGGCAGGAACTCGTGGATCGGCGGATCGAGCAGGCGAACCGTCACCGACCGCGGCGCCATGACTCGGAAGATTTCCTTGAAGTCGCTGCGTTGCATCGGCAACAGCTTAGCCAAGGCAATCTCGCGGTCTTCGGTAGTCTCGGCCAGAATCATTTCCAGCACGATCGGCAGACGCTCCTTGGCGTTGAACATGCGCTCGGTGCGGCATAGACCGATGCCCATGGCGCCATAATTGGACGCGCGCTGGGCGGCTTCCGGGGTATCGGCGTTGGCCATGACCTTGAGCTTGGCGACTTCGTCGGCCCAACTCAGCAGCGTGCGCAATTCCGGGGTGAATTCCGGCTCGACGGTGGGAACCGCGCCGAGGAACACGCGACCGGTGCCGCCATCGATGGTCACGACATCGCCTTCATGCAACACCTTGTCGCCGATGATGGCCTGACGCTGATGGACGTTGACCAGGATGTCTTCGGCGCCGACCACGCAGGGCTTGCCCATGCCGCGCGCGACCACCGCCGCATGCGAGGTCTTGCCGCCGCGACTGGTCAGGATGCCGACCGAAGCGAAGAAGCCGTGGATATCTTCCGGCTTGGTTTCCTCGCGCACCAGGATGATCTTTTCTCCGCCTTCGCGACCGCGCTTCACGGCGGTATCGGCATCGAACACGATCTTACCGGCGGCTGCACCCGGCGAAGCGCCCATGCCCAGCGCGGCAGGCGCGATCTTCTGTTTCGGGTCCAGCTGCGGGAACATCATCTGTTCCAGCGATTCGGGATCGATCCGCAGCAGCGCCCGCTCGCGGTTGATCAAGCCTTCGTTGGCCATTTCCACCGAACTGCGGACCATGGCCTGGGCGTTCATCTTGCCGTTGCGGGTCTGCAGGCAGTACAGCACGCCCTTTTCGATGGTGTACTCGTAGTCCTGCACTTCGTGGTAGTGGCTTTCCAGCTTGTTGCGCAATTCGACCAGCTGCGCATACAGGGCTGGTATCTCGTCCTTCATCTCGCCCACCGGCTTGGGGGTGCGGATGCCGGCCACGACATCTTCGCCCTGGGCGTTGACCAGATATTCGCCATACATCACGTTTTCGCCGGTGCCCGGATCGCGGGTGAAGCCGACGCCGGTGGCGCAGTCGTTGCCCATGTTGCCGAAGACCATCGTCACCACGTTGACAGCGGTGCCGCTCGCCATATCGGAGGTGATCTTGAATTCGCGCCGATAGTCGACCGCACGCTGACCCATCCACGAGCCGAACACCGCCTTGATGGCCAGTTCCAGCTGCTCGTAGGGATCCTGCGGGAAGGGCCGGCCGGTCTGATCGTGCACGACCTGCAGGAACAGTTGGCCGATGTCGCGCAGATCCTCGGCGCTCAGGCCCACATCCACCTTCACCCCGGCGCGACGCTTGATCGCTTCGAAATGTTCGTCGAACAGTTCATCGGGAACGCCCAGCGCGATCTTGCCGAACAGCTGGATGAAACGGCGATAGGCATCGTAGCCAAAACGATCGTTGCCAGTCTGTTTGATCAGCCCGGCCAGGGTGATCTGGTTCAGGCCCAGATTCAGGATGGTGTCCATCATGCCGGGCATGGACATGGCGGAACCGGAACGCACCGACACCAGCAGGGGATTGTCGGAACCGCCGAACTGCTTGCCGGTCGACTGCTCCAGCCAGGCCATGTTCTCACGGACATTGTCCATCAACCCCTCGGGCAGGCGGTTGTTGGCGATGTAGTCCAGACATGCCTCGGTGGTGATCACGAAGCCCGGCGGCACGCGCAGGCCGATCTGTGTCATCTCACACAGATTGGCGCCCTTGCCGCCAAGCAACATTTTGTTTTTGCCATCCCCTTCGGTGTACTTAAAGATGTACTGCTTCGCCATGACCCTACCTTTGCGTGATGGTGGTTGACCATTTCAGTCCACGCCCGCCGCTGGTAACAGCCAAGCCAAATCCCGGCGGCGACGTATCGTTCATAAAAGATAGTCGTATGATTTGCGAATTGCCAAGCTTCGCCGACGCGAAAATCTACCGAGGATTTGACTTGCTGGCGACTTGACGGGAAACTGATAAACTTTATCAACCTATCAGTCTTTTAGACTTTATTAATATTCCGTTACGGATCCGCCATCCGTCGCCATGCCGATGCCCAATACTCCCTTTTCTCGCAGCGACCCGCCCGATCCGCCACCGCTGATCACCGTGCGCGGCCTGACGTTCTACCGCGGCGACCGGGCCATCTTCCGCGACGTGGATCTGGACATCCAGCGCGGCAAGGTCACCGCCATCATGGGACCGAGCGGCGCCGGCAAGACCACCCTGCTACGCCTGATCGGCGGCCAGATCCGCCCCCACGCCGGCCGGATCGAGGTCGACGGGGCCTGCGTCCACGAGCTGGGCCGCCGCGAACTGTATCAGTTGCGCAAGCGCATGAGCATGTTGTTCCAGAGCGGCGCGCTGTTCACCGATCTGAGCGTGTTCGACAACGTCGCCTTTCCCCTGCGCGAGCACACCCGCCTGTCCGAAGCGCTGATCCGCATCCTGGTGTTGATGAAACTGGAAGCGGTCGGTTTGCGCGGGGCGCGCGATCTGATGCCGAGCGAGCTGTCCGGCGGCATGGCCCGGCGGGCGGCGCTGGCGCGCTCCATCGCCCTGGACCCGATGATGATCATGTACGACGAGCCGTTCTCCGGCCAGGACCCCATCACCATGGGCGTGCTGATCAAGCTGATCCGCACTCTCAACGACGCCTTGGGACTGACCAGCATCATCGTCTCTCACGACGTCAAGGAAACCGCCTCCATCGCCGACTACATCTACCTGCTTTCCGAAGGGTCGATCGTCGATCACGGTTCCCCGCAGGCGCTGGAACGCTCCCGTTCGGCCTGGGTCGAACAGTTCCTGCACGCCCTGCCCGACGGCCCGATGTCCTTTCACTATCCGGCAGCCGCCTACGCCCAGGATCTGTCGTTGGCGCAGGAGCCATCCCCGTGATCGACGGTTTGCGACGGCTGGGACGGAGCACCCTGTTCTGGTTGAATCGGCTGGGGCGGGCGACGCTGTTCCTGTTGCGGCTGCTGAGCGCCCTGCCCACCTTGGCCAAGCGGCCCGGCCTGGCCATCAGACAACTGTATTCGGTGGGTGTGCTGTCCTTGCCGATCATTGCCATGTCCGGCCTGTTCGTAGGCATGGTGCTGGGCCTGCAAGGCTACGCTAACCTGGTCGATTTCGGCGCGACCTCCAGCCTGGGCCGGGTCGTGGCCCTGTCGCTGGCGCGCGAACTGGGACCGGTGCTGGCGGCGCTGTTGTACGCGGCACGGGCCGGCTCGGCGTTGACGGCCGAAATCGGCCTGATGAAAGCCACCGAACAGCTCTCCGCCATGCAGATGATGGCGGTGGACCCCTTCGCCCGCGTCTACGCGCCGCGCTTCGTAGCCGGGATCATCGCCATGCCCCTGCTGGCCGGCATCTTCACTGCGGTCGGCATCCTGGGCGGCTATTTCGTCGCGGTTCAGCAGCTGGGCGTCGACAGCGGAGCGTTCTGGTCGCAGATGCAATCGACGGTCAAACTGTTCGACGACGTGATCAACGGCGTCGTCATCAAGAGCGTGGTCTTTGGCTGGGTTGCCAACTGGATCGCGGTATTCGAAGGTTACGATGCGATTCCCACCTCGGAAGGCATCAGCCTGGCGACGACTCGCACGGTGGTCAATACCTCCCTGGTGGTGTTGGCGGTGGATTTCGTGTTGACGGCCCTCTTTTTCGGAGTCTAGATCAATATGGGCGCCTTCAAAAAAATGGAGCTGGCTGTTGGGGTGTTCGTCGCCCTGGGGCTGGCCGCTTTCTTCATGCTGGCGATGAAGGTCAGCAATATCGCCGAACTGGGCGAGGATAAAGGCTACAAGGTCACCGCCCGATTCGAGAACATCGGCGGTCTCAAGGTCCGCGCGCCGGTCACCCTGGCCGGGGTACGCATCGGCCGAGTGGTCGGCATCGGCCTCGATACCCATACCTACGAAGCCGTGGTCACCCTGTCGATCGAGCCCCGGTACGACCGGTTACCGACCGATTCCAGCGCCAGCATCCTGACCTCGGGCGTGCTGGGCGAACAGTATGTCGGGCTGGAACCGGGCGGCATGGATGAGTATCTGAAGAACGGCGGCGCTTTAAAGCTGACACAATCAGCCCTGGTGCTGGAAAAATTGATCGGCCATATGCTGACCAACGCCGTATCGGGCGACAACCCGCCCGCCAAGACACCGTGAAACGCGGTTCCGGCGAGCGCGCCCGGCGATAGTCGAGAGAGGGTCGTTGCAAGGGAGTTATCGGATTTATATGAAGAAAGCAATTGCTTGTGGTTTGTTGCTGCTGACGCTGATCGGCAACGCGCTCTGGGCCGCCGTCGCGCCTCCGCAGCAGGTGGTGCAGGAGACGTCGACCCGCATGCTGAGCGCGTTACGGCAAAATTATGCGGCGCTGAAACAGAATTCCAGTCAGATCTATGGGCTGGTCGATCAGATCGTATTGCCCAACTTCGATTTCGAGTTGATGTCCCGCTGGGTGCTGGGCCGAGCCTGGCAACAGGCCACGCCGGACCAGCGCAATCGTTTTACCCAGGAATTCCGCACCCTGCTGGTCCGCACCTACGCCAAGGCGCTGCTGGAGTACGCCAACGACGATGTGCGGATGTCGCCGCAATCGGGCGCGGTGGATGGCAATGAAGCAACGGTCAAAACCGAAGTCCGGGTGAAATCCGGCCAACCGATCCAGATCAACTACAGCATGCACCTCGCCAACGACGCCTGGAAGGTCTATGACGTGACCGTCGATGGCGTCAGTCTGGTGACCAGCTACCGTGGCACCTTCGCCACCCAGATCCGCGACAAAGGCATGGATGCGGTGATCGCCGACCTGCAGCAACGCAACCATGGCGCGGGGAATGCTCGCTGATGGCTACGGCGACCACCGAGCGCGAGGGCGATACCTTGCGGGTGCAGGGCGATCTGGATTTCGATTCGGTCGCCACGCTGTGGAACGAAACCGAGCCGTTGTTCGACAGCAACCCGCCGGCCCGGATCGACCTGCAGGGGGTTCGCCACGCCAACAGCGCTGGCGTGGCCCTGCTGGTCGCCTGGCTGGGCCAGGTCCAGCGCCACCGCAAGTCGGTGATCTTCGTCAATACGCCGGCCCAGATGCGGGCCATCATCGAAGTCGCCGATCTGGATACCGTACTGCCTCTTGCCTGATGGCCGGACGTTCCATCCCTTCCCCCGATTCCGGTCGTATCTGCCCCCTATTTCCAGTCCGTTAGTGAGTTGAGTGGTATGCAATCCCAAGACATCGAGCGTCTGATCGAGGAACAACTGCCGGGTGCGCGGGCCATGGTCCGCGGCGACGATGGCGTCCATTTCGAAGCCATCGTGGTCAGCGCGGACTTCGCCGGCAAATCGCTGCTGCAACAGCATCGCCTGGTGTACGCGGCGCTGGGCGGACGGATGGAGCGCGAGGAGATCCACGCCCTGGCGCTCAAGACCTACACGCCAGACGCCTGGCAACGACTGCCGGCCTGACGCCAGGACAACACTTTCATGAGCAAACTGATCATCAATGGCGGAGTCCCGCTGCAGGGCGAATTGCGAGCCTCCGGCGCCAAGAACGCTGTATTGCCGATCCTGGCCGCTACCCTGCTGGCCGATGCACCCGTCACCATCCGCAACGTCCCGCACCTGCAGGATGTCACGACCACCATGGAGCTGTTGGGGCGCATGGGCGTGGATCTGGTGGTGGACGAAAAGATGAATATCCAGGTCGATCCGCGCACCATCCAGAGCTTCCACGCCCCGTACGAGCTGGTGCGCGCCATGCGAGCCTCGATCCTGGTGTTGGGGCCGCTGCTGGCTCGCTTCGGCCAAGCCGAGGTTTCCCTGCCCGGCGGCTGCGCCATCGGTTCGCGGCCGGTCAACCTGCACATCAAGGGCCTGGAAGCGATGGGGGCCGACATCCGGGTCGAGAACGGCTATATCCGCGCCAGCGCCGGCCGTCTCAAGGGCGCGCGAATCGTGATGGACATGGTGACGGTGACCGGCACCGAAAACTTGCTGATGGCCGCTACGCTGGCCCAGGGCACTACCATCATCGAAAACGCCGCGCGCGAACCGGAAGTGGTCGATCTGGCCGAATGCCTGAACGCCATGGGGGCCAAGATCGATGGAGCCGGCAGCGATACCCTGGTGATCGAGGGCGTCGAGCGTCTCAACGGCGCCCACTATCAGGTGCTACCCGACCGGATCGAAACTGGCACCTATCTGCTGGCCGGCGCCATCACCGGTGGCCGGGTCAAGGTCAAGGATACCCGCCCCGATACCCTGGAAGCGGTGCTGCGTAAACTGGAAGAAGCCGGCGCCTGGGTCAACACCGGTCCCGACTGGATCGAAGTCGACATGGCGGGTCAACGCCCGAAGGCCGTGCGCATCCGAACCGCACCCTATCCCGCTTTTCCCACTGACATGCAGGCCCAGTTCATGGCGCTCAACGCCGTGGCCGAGGGCGTCGGTATGATCACCGAAACCATCTTCGAAAACCGCTTCATGCACGTCCACGAGCTGCACCGGATGGGGGCCCAGATCGAGCTGGAAGGCAACACCGCCATCAGCATCGGCATTCCCCACCTGACCGGCGCGCCGGTGATGGCCACCGATCTGCGCGCCTCGGCCAGTCTGATCCTGGCAGCGCTGGTCGCGGAAGGCGATACCATCGTCGATCGGATCTACCACATCGACCGGGGCTACGATTGCATCGAAGAGAAGCTGTCGCACCTGGGCGCGCGCATCCGCCGCACACCGAGTTGAACTCCCTATGTCCCTCACGCTGACGATCGCCCTATCCAAGGGCCGCATCTTCAAGGAAACCCTGCCGCTGCTGGCTGCGGCCGGCATCGTACCCATCGACGATCCCGAAACCAGCCGCAAGCTGATCCTCGACACCCAGCAGCCGGATGTGAAACTGGTGATCATCCGCGCCACCGACGTGCCGACCTACGTGCAATACGGTGCGGCCGATCTGGGCGTAGCCGGCAAGGACGTGCTGCTGGAACATGGCGGCGAAGGACTGTACGAACCGCTGGACCTGAACATCGCCCGCTGCCGCCTGATGGTGGCGGGCCATCCCGGTCACCAGCCGCGGCTGAGTCGTCCCCGCATCGCTACCAAGTACCCCAACACCGCCCGCCGCTGGTTCGCCGATCAGGGCCGCCAAGTGGAAGTCATCAAGCTGTACGGCTCGATGGAACTGGCCCCGCTGGTCGGGCTGGCCGACTACATCGTCGATGTGGTCGATACCGGCAACACGCTGAAAGCCAACGGTCTGGCGCCGCTCGAGCACATCGCTGATATCAGCTCGCGCCTGATCGTCAACAAGGCCGCCATGAAGATGAAGCACGCCCGTATCAAGGCAGTCATGGCGCAGATGGCGGCGGCGATCGGCGCTTAAGCCGACCCTGCCGCTGCCTTCTTTCCCGCTCACACCAGGAACCGGCCATGTCGAACCTCCAACGCCTGAACACCACCCATCCCGACTTCTGGCCACGCCTGGAGGCACTGACTGCATGGGAAGGCGTCGCCGATGACGCCGTGACCGCCACGGTGCGCGACATTCTCGCCCAGGTGCGGCAGCGTGGCGATGACGCTCTGCTGGAATACACCCGCCGGTTCGACCGCCGAAACATCGAGCACGCTGCCGCGCTGGAAATCGCCCCGGCCCGGCTGCAGCAGGCGCTGGCGACCCTCCCGACCGCGCAACGCACGGCGCTGGAAACCGCCGCCGCCCGCATCCGCGCCTATGCCGAGCGGCAGAAACAGGAGTCCTGGACCTTCACCGAAGCCGACGGCACGGTGCTCGGCCAACAGGTGACGCCGTTGGATCGGGTCGGGGTCTATGTGCCCGGTGGCAAGGCGGCTTATCCTTCCTCGGTGCTGATGAACGCCATTCCCGCCAAGGTCGCGGGCGTGCCGGACGTGATCATGGTGGCCCCAACGCCAGGCGGCGATCTGAACGAACTGGTGCTGGCGGCTGCCGCCGTAGCGGGCGTGGATCGCGTCTTCACCCTCGGCGGGGCGCAGGCGGTCGCGGCCCTGGCCTACGGCACCGCCACCGTGCCACGCGTAGACAAGATCGTCGGGCCGGGCAATATTTACGTCGCCGCTGCCAAACGCCAGGTGTTCGGCCTGGTCGGCATCGACATGATCGCCGGTCCTTCGGAAATCCTGGTGGTCTGCGATGGCTTGACC
>Ga0208823_1000195_pt1 | contig 52199 bp, 45 predicted proteins | sample AD_UKC075_MetaG_FD_184440 | JGI IMG/M metagenome (GOLD analysis project Ga0208823, IMG submission 184440) | Active sludge microbial communities of municipal wastewater-treating anaerobic digesters from USA - AD_UKC075_MetaG (SPAdes) (version 2) | ecosystem: Engineered > Bioreactor > Anaerobic >...
AAGATCATTCCACAACCCTGCATTTTTTTAGCCTGTCGATAGCGAGATCTTTTGCCAGAGGTGAGGCGACGCCCTGCACCATCGTCAGACAGAGAACTCGAGAGAATGCATCTTTTTCTCAAAATTGAGTTAAAAGCCTGTTGAAATGCTGCGGGTGAGTTTTCCTGATTGAGAACAGATTCTGCCTCTTATTAGATTTCTCCTCGCTCTGCTAACCTGGAATATGTCGCCAAAATAGAAAAATTTTGTGCGCGTAAGATCACACATCGAGTTCTCCGTGACTTGTGCCTATTTTCACCGGAACCGCTACTCCGCATCGGAATTTTATGCAACCGATCAGCGGCTGTACCACCGCCGCCGAAAACTCAATCACAGAAGGTGCCGCACCTGTGCGATCGCGTTCAACCTGTGCAAACCAGAGAGCCCACCCCCGCCCGCTCCTCTCCTGGGAGGGAGGCCATAGTGATATCCCGTAACCGGGGACCCTCAACCGGCAGACCACACTCCCTTTGGTCGTGGCGTCTGCCTGGTCTTCTCTTCCTTCCCGGGACCTTAGACGACCATGACCGGCTCGGAACTCGCCGGTCATCGTCTGCTGGAAAGTGCTCGTCGCGTCGTGCTGCGCACCGCGCTCCTCGCACGGAGGGGTGGCGCAAAGCCACCCCTCAAACGACCCCCACCGCCCGGCGCTCCGCGCCTCCTCCCGCCCCTCAGGGGCGGGCAGTGCAGGGCGATAGGTCGTGGATGGGGAGAACCAACTGACCGGACCGGATCGAACCATCTGAAACACTCGTAATAGAGGGGGTGGCCCCGCAGGGCCACCGCCTCCCGCGCGGAGCACGGTGCGATAGCACGGTGCGGAGCGCGCACCCCTGCAGGCCGGCGGCCGGTGAGCTTCGAGCCGGCCGCGGCCGTCAGAGAACCCAAGCAGGAAGAAGAGATCAGGCAGACGCCACGACCCCAAAGGGAGTGTGGTCTGCCGGTTGGGATACCGTTGGCCGACTTACCGCACCACAAAGGGATCAGCCAGCCGGGCTCATCCGCCGAGCACCTTCACCAGCACCGCCACCACCCCGCCGACGATCCCGCCGGCCCCGGCGCTGACCGTCGAGAGCCGCCGCTCTTCGCCCACTTTCTCGGCTCGCCAGCCTTCCAGCGCCCGGATCCGGGTCTCGAACTCCTCGTCCTGTGCCTCCATTCTCTGGAGCGCCCGGCAGATCCACTTTACATCCCGGTTTGTCTCGTAAACGAGTTCTCTGGTGGTCTTTTCCCCGGTCATCCTGGTAACCCTCCCGGAGGACTATGTGCCACCGGACCCCAAAAGATTGACCGTAAAGGATATACGCAGGAATCCGGGCCAAATCTGCGGTCCTGGATAAAGTCAGGCTAATATTACTGGAAGGCATATCCTATGCTTGTCTGTCATATTCCCGGGAGCCTGGCAGGCAGCAGGCACGACCCAGAGTGTTGTGCCGTGAGGAGAGCCAACCATGGCAGACTTCGTGCAGAAGACCGTCAACAAGACAGCGGTCCGGGACCTCGCCGTCCCGATCGCCGATGTAACGTCGTTTGACAACCTCATCGAGACCATCATCGAGGACAACCCCTTCGGGTGCGTCGGGTATACCGGCTCCGATGGCCAGCCTGTGGCCGCGGTCGTCCGGAACCGCGAGCACTACACCGCGAAGGTGGACTTCGTCGACGGTGAGGGGAAGCGCGTCGGGAACGTCTCGCTCCAGTCCCCCTCGATCGCCGCATTCAACGCGAACGCGGCGGAAGCCCTCGCCAACGCGACCCTCGCGGCCGCGATGGGCGGGGACGCCGAGCGCAACTTTGCCGGCGAGACCTACTACTGCCAGCTCAAGTGCCACGACCCGTCCGGTGACGACTACTACGTCACCTTCACCCGGAAGACCGTCCGGATCTCGTCCTACCAGGACGACGCCATCCGGACCGCGGTCGAGACCTGGGCGGACGCCGTGCCCGCACTGGCGTGAAGAGGGGGGGATCCCCCTTTCCTGCCAGAGAAAAGTTCATTTTGTCAAACTTACTTCCAACTCTATCACTGTTACTGGCCACAGGATTAACGCCTTATTTTCAGCCAAATTTTGGAAAATATTAGGTTTTATCCGAGATCTTGTGAACCTACGAGATGTCGAAACGCCGTGAGTCTACACTAAACGAGGGAGGGCGCCTTGAACCAAAAATCGGTCGTTAGTCTCCACCTTCATTTACGTTCAGACTTTTAATTATCGGGGAGAAGAACTCACGAAACATCTTAAGATTATTTTCTATCCACTCGAATTGTTCGTGCCATTCAGAAGTGTCTGCAGGATCCGTCATCGGTCGAACCAACCGGATGAGGTGATCAATCCGCTCTGGCCGATAGATCCACTCAATATGGGGATTCAGTTTCTCTGCCGCAACCTGCTCAAAGTTTTCCTTTATTTGCTGGAAATATTCATTTTTGTGCTGACCTCCAACCCAAATCTCGACATCAATCCATTTTTCACGCTGATGAATTTTTGCGGCCAGTGTAAAGCCGCTTTTTCCAATCCCATATGCTATCCAATTCTGCGGATACGGTTTCCGGGGTTTCAGCTTTGAGCAGACGCTTTCGAGATACTCGTTAAAGCCACTCCAATACTCTAACTGGATTCCTTGCGAATCCGTCAATTCCGAAGGTTGTCTTGATGCATGAATCGACTTCGTCCATTCATTGGGTTTGGATACGACATTGAATCGAGGTGCGGGTGAGGAATCTCCAATTCTCCATAATTCAACCTCAATGCCAAAAAAATTGAGCGACTCTTCTGAGATTTGATTGAGCCAATCGAGTGCAGCACGATGCTCATCGGTAAACCTTCTGGCGATCCAGACGATGGTCTTCGCCTCAAGTCCAGCACTATACGTAATTATCTGGCCAAGGTGCGAGTGATCTGTCTTCTCAAGCTGGTTTTCAATGAGCACGTATGTATTGGTGGCCGGATCTCTTGCAAGAATGTCAGCTTTGTAAGGACCCACCCCCTGCTCAGTACTGACGGGTTCCAGTTCCATCCCAAGAGCATCACCCAAGATCTCAAGGTTTTCAGTCTGGGCAAGCCAGGGCGTAAAATCCCGCGCCTCATCTAACCAACCAGCGCGGAGATCAACCTCTTCTAGTCTCCCAAAATGATTTCTAACCATTCATCTCGCTCCGTTTAGAAGGGGTATTTGAATTAACTCGGGAACAACAATAGTAAGTCTAAACCTTTCCTAAAATTTATAATTGCCCGCCTGTGCCTATTGCTCAATCACCGCTTCCAAATCCCCCATCAGTTCACTACACCTGATATAGAGGGAGTTGTAAGCCATCTACTTCCAGTTTATGTGGCGTCACCCTCAAGCAGACCGCTCACACAGGCAATGTACCTCCCGGCATCGGTGATGTGAACAGAAAAGCGCCTGCCGCTCCAGATGCGCGTGATGTAGCCTGCAGCCTCCAGTTTGTACAGGTATTTTCGGTTCGTCCTGTTGAGAAGTTCCCGGTTCTTCGAGCCCGAGCTGTATTCGCCAGACTTGTTTCTCTTTTCGGGCGGCAATTCGTCATATCCTTCAAATCCTTGCTTGTGGAAAAAGCCGAAGAGGTCCTCGCTGGTCATCCCCTCCCCCCGCCGGTAGAGCTCGCACAGCAGCAGCTGGCACTCGGCGTCCGGCATCATGATGGAGAAGTTATACAGCGGTTCGACCTGCCCGGTCTCCACGATACTCAGACCGTGGTCCGCCTCGAGTGCGGCATCGTCACCCGTTGCATAGCGGTCCGCATGCACATAGTACGCCCTAACCCCATGCACCATCGCCGCCATGGTGACGGCCACCGACGTCATCCTGCCGCAGGCCGACATGTTGATGAGGACATCGTTCCCCTGCCGCTTCTCTCTCACAATCAGGGAGGAGACGACCCGGAGCACATCAAGGATGTCAAACATATTGCAGTAGGCGACCTCAGGGCGGACACCTGCCGCCAGCAGCCCCTCACAGACCCTCTTCGTATAGTGGCGCTGCTTCTCCAGCATCTGCTCATCCAGGTCGGCGTTGTCCGGGACCACGATGACGTACGCACGCTCGGCCCGGTATGTATTAAACGGCTTTACGGCCCGGTCGATCTCGTGGCCGAGCGGGATCAGGTGAACCCGCTCGTTCAGGCCATCGGCCCTGGCAGGCCGGATCGGATCAGAAGTTTTCACAATATTCACAATAGTCACGTGAATTTTTTAATTGTTTCCCTGTGCGTATACAACAATGGGACAGGGCGACGGGGGAGCCCTGCTCACACGAGGAACCAGAAATGAACAACCAGAATCTCAACACATCGAAGAAAGACAGTATCGGCGACCTGATCGAGACCTGCGACTTCCCGGATCTCTACCGCACGTATGCGTGGAAGCGGGATCTCTGGCAGAACGGATTCCCTGAGATCTGCCGGCTTGAGCGTGAGGTTGGCGACGCTGCAAGAGCCGGGACGCTCTCTGAGGAACACCTGAAAGCGATCGCGCGGTGGGGCGGGTTGCCGAGCATCGAGCGGATTCGGGCGCCTGTGCCGATCCGGATCGCCCTCTTTGAGGACGGAGACGTTGCCCGATGGGTACGGGAGAGCCCGGAGAACGCTATCCGTGTACTTGGCGGCCAGATCCGGGGGTTTGGCCCCACTTATACCAGCAAGCTCCTGCGGTTCGCAGCGCCGGAACTTTTTGGAGCGATCGACACCCGGATTGTCCGGGTCTTCGGTGCGGGGGACACCGCCCACCTGCACCTCCTCGACCTGACCGCAACACCCGTCGATGGGCGCTGGGCGATCCTCTCCGGCCAACAGGGCTGGCCGGAAGAATACGGCACGTGGACTGCTATCCTGACCTACGCAGCAGCAGAGCTCAATGCGGCAGGCCAACCATGCCCGCATCCGGAGGCGCTCATCAATGCGGGTCTTCGCGAGCGCGGGATCTGGCTGAACGCCGATGTGGAGATGGCATTCTTTAATTATGCCTCGGGGAAAATCCAGAACATAAGGAGGGATTGAAATGGACACCCCTGAAGACCGCTCACGGGAAGCGAACGAGTTGAGGAAAAGCGGGAGGTGCAAAGATGCCCTGGAGATCTATCGTGAACTCTGGGACGGCCAGCATCACGATGGATTTACTGCTGCAGGCCTGCTGCACTGTCTCCGGAAACTGCACCGCCTCGACGAGGCGATGACCTTCGCCGACGAGATCGCCGCGCGTTACCCCGATCACAACTGGGTAAACCTGGAGGTCGCGTGGGCATACGCCGACTACGTCAAGGGGATGGCAGAGAACGGGGCATCTGTCCCGGTGCTCCATGCCTGCGGAGAGAAGGCCCTCTCCAGAAACCCGCCCCCACAGCCGGTAAACCATATCGCCTTCGCCATCATGAAAGCGGCAAATGGTGCCAAAGACTGGCATACGCTGGCAGCATGGACTTCACGGGTCGATCCGTCGCTGCTCAGCCCGGCAGGGATGAAACTCCCCGACGGAAAAGAAGGCTGGAGTTACCTTGCCCGCTGGTATCACTACCGGAACCTGGGGCTCATCGGCACCGGGCGCGCGCAAGAAGCTCTTCCCCTCTGCCGTGAAGCGATCGAGAAGTTCCCTAACCAGTACAAATTCTTTGCATACGACCTCGCCAGGGCGTATGCGGGCATCGGCGAGTACGAAAAGGCGGCAGAAACGTTTGACGAACTCTGCCGGACGGTCCGGCCGGACTTCTACCACCTCTTCGAGTACGGAAAGGTCGTCCACCAACTCGGCCGTCCGGAAGAGGCGCTGGCACTGATGGCCCGGGCCGCGAAGGCAGGGCAGCGCCCGGAGTTCATGGTTGGCTACTTCATGGAGATGGGCGACATCTTCAAGCAGGTCGGTCGCCTGGACGCGGCCCGCGACCACTATACGCTGGCAACAGCCCTGCGGATGCGGATGTCGTGGTCCATCCCTCCAGAATTGCAACAGCGCCTCGATGAGAACGCCATCTCTTCGATCGAGGACTCCGTCGAGGAACTCACCTATCGGTGCAGCCGCCACTGGAGCAACTGCAAAACCGAGCCGAGTTCCATCACGGCGCAGGATGAGCGGGAAAAACCGCTTGCAGAGGGGGTAGTTGGCAGGATCTTTCTCGGACACCCGGACCGTGAGTACTTCTTCATCAACCCGCCGGACGCTGACGGATACATCGGGTTCAAGAACGAGCTCACCTGGGCACCGGAGGACCGGAGTCTGGTTGTATTCGACGTTGTTCCATCGTTTAACCGGAAGAAGAACGAGTGGGCTGCAAAGGCGGTGAACGTCCGGCCGAAGGATGATACTGCAGCAAGCTAAAGCACCACAGGCAGGAGTGCGCTAGATATGCAGATAACCATCATCGCCGGGTTCAAGGTGGGCGATATCGATACCTATGAGATCGTTCCAGCGGTCCTCGAGATAGTGGTCGATCCGGCGAAGGGACGCGCCGTGGACGACATCCTCCTCGGCCACGCGATCATGGGGGATTTTCGATGCACCGCAGAACCGATACTTGGCCGATTCCGGATTGCAGTCGGCCAGTACAGCGACCTTGACCACATTGAGGAGGCGCTCGCGGGGATCGCAGCGCTGGAATACGATGCGGCCTCATACAACGCCATCGATGCCTATGCCGTACGAGATCTTGTCAGGGAGCTGCGGCAGCAGCGGGAGGAGACGATCGCGAGAAAGGAGACTGACACGATCGAGGATGAGATCGCGACAGGGGTCTACGGCGGCGAGTATTAAGTGTCCCTCTTTTTGAAAAGTGAATAGTGAGTCGGTAGGGCAATCGGTCTTGGCACTTTTTTTCATAAAACAACGGCGAGCATGCCCAGGCCTGAGCCGGCGATGCGAGCGGCGGGCGAAACAGCCGGCCCCGCCGCGAGGCCGTGCCGGGCGAGGGAGGATGCCGGCGGTCCCATATTCAGGGAAGAACTATGACGATGTTCCGAAATGAGCAGCGCAGGTGATGGCCTTCCTCTGGCGGCATCTGCTCATAGAACAGCAAGAGGAGAGAATCAAACATCGACGTCCTAATGTGGACCCTCTCTGCAAGTGGACAGCCATTGAACTGACGTGTTTTCAACTGATTTTTTGGCTAAATTTAATTTCAGATTCGAGGAAGGTCCTAAAGGCACTGATGGTCAAAGTAATCTCATAGGCTCCTGACAACAGAGGAAACCCGCTGCATCAAACTCTGGGATGCTCTCTTGCTAGAAGAGATGTTATTTCGATACCTTTTTGCTTAATCTCTCGAATAGGACTCTAATACCAAACGTATATTAAAAGACCTTTAGATTATCTTTGTGCTTGATGGGGCCATTTTCATGGGAAAACTTGAAGATCTTAAACCTGGGGCAACTGTAAAGGGGATTCCTTCCAATTCACTCATTTCCGTCGTCAGCATCCGGTGGTTCGGCACTGAAGCCGTTGAGCTGACCTACAAAGACAGCACCGGGGTTGTCGCAAACCGCCTTGTCTATCGAAGCGATGAACCAACATTTAGCATCGCGGAAACAGGACATCCATGGAGCTTTGATGCCGATCCTGCCCTGTTCAAACTGGCCTCCGAGGCACGGCGCATACAGTTGGCGCACCTCTTCGATCCACACCTTGCCGTCCACACATCCCTGGTTGAACCACTTCCACACCAAATTACCGCAGTTTACGAGTCCATGCTCCCCCGTCAGCCACTCAGATTTCTTCTTGCCGACGATCCCGGTTCCGGTAAGACCATTATGGCAGGTCTACTGGTCAAGGAACTTGTTGCCCGTGGTGACGTGCAGCGGTGTATGATTGTCTGCCCTGGAAACCTGGTAGACCAGTGGCAGGACGAAATGGATCAAAAGTTCGACATACCCTTTGAAATCCTCACCAGTGATAAACTTGAGGCCTCACGCACAGGAAACTGGTTTAGCGAGAATCCGCTTGCCATCTGTCGTCTGGATCAACTGAGCAGACGCGAGGACCTCCAGGATAAACTTCGTGCAACGGATTGGGATCTGGTGATCTGTGATGAAGCACACAAGATGAGTGCCACATTCTTTGGTAATGAGATCCACTATACTAAACGGCATAAACTCGGTCAGCTTCTCTCTGGACTCACCCGCCATTTTCTCCTTCTTACAGCCACACCACACAACGGAAAAGAGACAGATTTCCAGCTTTTCATGGCTCTTCTCGATGGGGATCGGTTTGAGGGACGGTTCAGAGATGGGGTTCACACCGCTGACGTATCAGATCTGATGCGTCGTTTCGTTAAGGAAGAACTTGTTAAATTCGATGGAAAACCCCTCTTCCCGGAACGATACGCCCACACAGTCAATTACACCCTCTCCGATCCAGAGGCCGCACTATATGAAGCGGTTACATCCTATGTCCGCGAAGAATTCAACCGCGCAGATAAGCTCGATGATAAACGCAAATCAAATGTGGGGTTTGCGCTGACCATTCTCCAGCGGCGGCTCGCATCCTCTCCGGAGGCAATCTACCAATCGCTGAAGCGGCGAAGAGAGCGGTTAGAGCGCCGGATCGAAGAAGAGCAGCTCATGCAGCGGGGTGCACAGATTCGAAGTGATAAACTTTTCTCCTGGGATGAAGACGATCTTGAGGAATTACCTGATGAAGATCTTGAGAAACTCGAAGATGAGGTTGTCGACCTTGCCAGCGCCGCACGTACAATTGAAGAACTTAAAGAAGAGATTAAAATCTTAAAAAGGCTCGAAAAGGCAGCAAAGGAGGTACGCGATTCAGGAACAGACCGCAAATGGGAGGATCTTTCCCAAGTGCTTCAAGACAATCCAGAGATGTTCGATCGAAACGGTGCCCGGAGGAAACTAATCATCTTCTCCGAACACCGAGATACTGTCTTCTATCTTCAAAACCGGATCCGATCGCTCCTTGGCCACCCGGAAGCGGTGATCACGATCCAGGGGGGAATGGGGCGTGAACAGCGGAAGAATGCTGAAATGGCATTCACACAGGATCCAGATGTAACCGTCCTCGTTGCAACGGATGCAGCAGGGGAGGGGATCAACCTGCAACGCGCTCACCTGATGGTGAACTACGATCTTCCCTGGAATCCAAACAGGATCGAACAGCGATTCGGGAGGATCCATCGTATCGGGCAGACTGAAGTCTGCCATCTCTGGAATCTTGTTGCCCGCGAGACTCGTGAAGGTAAAGTGTATCATCGGCTGCTGGAAAAACTGAATGCAGAACGGGAGGCGCTTGGCGGGCATGTCTTTGATGTCCTCGGACGGGTGACGTTTGACGATCAGCCTCTACGGAAACTATTGATCAAGGCGATTCGAGATGGAAATAGGCCAGAGGTTCGTGCACGGCTGGACCAGGTAGTAGATTCCGCCCTTGATCATGAAAAACTCGCACGTCTCCTTGAGGAGCGTGCTCTTGTCCACGATTCGATGGATACGACGAAAGTGCAGCGTATCAGGGAGGCAATGGAGCGAGCAGATGCTCGGCGCCTCCAGCCCCATTATATCGAGAGTTTCTTCCTCGCCGCATTCCAGCATCTTGGTGGAACAATCAAAAACAGGGAGACCGGGCGACATGAAGTTCTCCATGTACCTTCAGCGATTCGGGTGAGAGACAGGGTGATCGGCACCCGAGCACCGATACTACCAAAATACGAACGAATCACCTTTGAAAAGGAACTCATCCATGTCCCGGGAAAACCAAAGGCCGAATTTATCAGCCCGGGACACCCCCTGCTGGATACGGTCATTGATATTGTGCTGAACCAGAATCGCAACCTTCTCCGACAGGGCACAATTCTTGTCGATGAGACCGACCACTCAGATGAGCCGAGGATTATCGCCATACTTGAACACTCTATACAAGATGGTTATATCGACAGAAACGGGAAGGCCAGGATTGTTTCGCGCCGCCTGCAGTTCATTGAAGCAGACTCCACAGGCAATTTCATCAATGCGGGATATGCACCTCACCTCGATTATCGTCCACCGACCCAGGAGGAGGCCGCTATTCTGGATACTGCCATGGCTGCATCATCCATGCTTGGCGATACTGAGGATGACATTATGGGATTTGCTGTTTCTCGGCTGGTTCCTGCTCACTTCGAGGAGGTGCGAACCCATCGTGAAGCACTTGTGGAGAAGACCCGACGTGAAGTCAGAGCACGGCTCACAAAAGAGATCGATTACTGGGAGTATCAGAAAGCCTGCCTAGAAGAGGCCGAACTGGCAGGAAAGATGGGTGCCAGACTGAACTCGGAGATGGCCCGACGTCGTGCTGACGAACTCTCTTCACGCCTTGAGCAGCGCATGAAGGATCTGGATAAAGAGCGAGACCTCTCACCCCTACCACCCCATATTGTGGGTGGCGCCCTGATTGTGCCAGCCGGATATTTTGCCAGAACACAGGGTAAAGTCGCGGCGTATTGCACGTCTGCGGTAGAGCGGTCCCGTATAGAGCATATAGCGATGCAGGCGGTGATGGAAACAGAACGTAGACTGGGGTACTTGCCACGGGATGTCCATGTCGAGAATTACGGCTACGATATCGAATCTTCAATTCCCGATACCGGAAAACTTCGGTTTATCGAGGTGAAGGGCAGAATAACTGGTGCGCCAACGGTCACGGTGACCAAAAATGAGATCCTCACTGCCTTCAACAAACCGGATGATTTTGTCCTCGCTCTTGTGCTCATTGACGAAGATACCGTCACGACAAAATACGTGACCAGGCCGTTCTCCCGCGAACCGGATTTTGGCGTCACCAGTATCAACTACAGGCTCGACGAACTCCTCGCAAAAGCCCAGGATCCGTGGTGATTTGTGATGGATCAGAGACTCATTCCAGACTACTTTGAGGAAATACGGGCAAAGGCAGCTCAGCGCTGGGATCAACTGGAGGCAGACGAGGAACTTGCCGGCCCATGGTGGCAGTTGTTTCGTCAGATCCAGAGCCCGCGTCACGTTCTTTCAGAACTACTCCAGAACGCTGACGATGCCGGCGCTCGTTCAGCAAATGCCTGGATTGAAGATGGTGTGTTTATATTCGAGCATGATGGAGAGGATTTCATCGAGGAACAGTTCGCGTCATTATGCCGGTTTGGATTCTCGAATAAGCGCCATCTTCATACGATAGGGTTTCGGGGGATCGGGTTTAAATCGACATTCAGTCTCGGAGATACCGTTGAGCTCGTCACGCCCACACTGTCAGTCCGGTTTTCCAAACGTCGGTTCACCGAACCAGTATGGGTGGAGGATGCTCCGATCACTCAGCGAACCCGCATATCTGTGCGATTAAACAAGGCACAGGTTATCACAGGTATCCAAAAGTCGCTGGACGAGTGGGCAAACAGCACACTCTCTCTCCTCTTCTTCCAGAGTATTCGCAGTTTGACCGTTTGCGATAAAGAAATTACGCGCACAGTCATTGGGGAAGGGCCTGTCGAGGGGTCGGAGCAGATACGGCTGGTTGGTGAAGGCGAACAGGAGATCCTTCGGATCGTTTCGCCTCTGGAAGAGTTTCCGCCTGAGGCTCTCGAAGAGATACGACAGGAGCGAATGACAGTTGATCCGGATTTTTCCCTTCCTCCATGCAGTATTGAGATCGTGGTTGGCGTATCCGGCCCTCAACGCCTGTATGTCGTTCTCCCAACCGACAGGCAGACCGGAATGCCGTTTTCCATAAATGCCCCCTTCGTTCAGGATCCGGCAAGGCGGGGAATCAAAGAGCCATCGATCTCCCCCACGAACCGCTGGCTCCTGGAGCGGGCCGGACAGCTTGCAGCAAAAAGCATGGGGGAGTGGCTCGCGCGGGAGGAGTGCGATCAGTCCAAGCGTGCGGAGGCATACCAGCTTCTTCCTTCACATCCGGAAAAATCAGATGAAAGTGATTTCTGCATCTGCTCGGTCATCTCAAAATACCTTGAGGGACACCCGATTCTCCTCACGTCAAACGGATCACTTGTTGAGCGGTGCTTTGTTCCCCCTTATGTGTTTTACGACATCTGGAATCCAGAAGATATTGCGGCCTTCGCCGGGAGCGAATACGACGCGATATTATCACAGACGGTTCTGCCAGATTTTCGCAAGCGTCTTGAGCGGTGGGGTTGCATCGTCGTGCATAACAATAAGGTGATCGTGGAATGGTTTAAGACACATATAGTTCCCCGGCCGGTAGATTACGATCAGATACTCCTGCTCTGGACCTACGTGGTTGAGTACCTGCCATATCGGTGGTACCCCTTCGGATCTCTGAATATCCTGCCTGTTGAAGGCTCAGCAAGACTTTTCCCTGCAGAAACAATCGTCCGGGCCGGGGATCTGATTCTTGGTCTCTCTGCCGCTGACACTGGATTCCTGTCAGCATATCTGCACTTTTTTGACCGATCGTTTCTCCGTATCGCTGTGGAGCGGCTGAAAGATCCGGAGTCAAAGGAGCACCAGATCGTATACGAAATTCTTTCGAGGACAAAACTGGAGAAAGACTCAACAGCAAAGGTTCTGGTTGAACAGGCCTACTCCCAATTATCTCCGAAATACGATACTGAAAAACTCATCCGCTTTGCACATATTGCTGGTTTTCTCGATGCCGATATACCGAAAGGTTTTCTCTATGTCACCTGCGACGGGGGATTTCATCCTGTTACTGATGATCTTGCTCTTGACGCCCAGTGTGATTTAGAGGAGATTCTTCCGGAGAACTATAGAATGGCACACCTCCTCCACGACGACTACTTGGCGGGTCTGGATCCTGGTAAACGGAGACAATGGATAAAATGGACAGAGTCGACGAAAAGCGGGTTAAAATTGTTTGTTGGTATTGAAGAGCAGGCCAAGAGTATCTATAGTAAAAAAGAACTTCTTAAAGTGCTACAAGTCCGTGGTGGCAGGGTACCGGTTGAATATCCGATCCGGCAAGAACGATTTCTCTTTACAGATTATGATGTACATCCAGATATCGTAGCACATATCGAACGACATTGTGCAGAGCTTCATGAGGATAAGAAATCACTAATCTGGATCCGGGTGTTTGAACTAATTGCATCGGACCCCGGTCGCTCATGGAAAAACCAACTACAGGCAACATGCTATCAGCAGGGATATAGTAAAGATCATATCCTTTCGTGCGGAGTTCTTCCTGCATCTTGGGTGAAGCGATTCGCAAATACAAAATGCATCTACGATACCGACGGTATTCCCCATGAGCCGAATGAACTCTTGTTGAGAAATGCCAAAACAGAGGCCCTGATGGGTGTCGAACCATTTGTCAACCGTAGATATGATACGGAGGAACTCCACGATCTTTTAATTGCGCTTGGAGTCAGGGAGACCCCAGGAAATCCTGATGCGATTATTGATCGGATCAGGGGATTTTCTGGCCATGAGAAGCCACCTGAGTATGAATTGGTCAAACTCTATGAACGACTTGACGGGCTGCTGAAGCATTGTAGCCATCTTGAATTGATAACATCCCGCAGAATGTTCGACGAGTCCAGATTAATATACACGCAGGAAGGAGTATGGGCGTATCCTCACGAGGTGTTCCGCACTATCCCCAGTGGCACGATGGAAGGCATTTTTCGGGTGCTCCCCGCACTCAGAGATCTCTCGCTCTGGAGTCGTATTGGTGTCGAACACGAGCCAACCACTGACATCCTGGTCAAGCAGTTAGATTCCCTGATGTCAGGAGTGCGCGTGGAATCAGGTGATCGGAACCGCATCCGCATGATCCTCTCTCGAGCCCCACTCAGGGTCTGGAAAGAGACCGAGCATTGGTTGAGCCTTGATTCAGTCTGGAAACCAGTTTCAGCGTTTTCATATCATCTCGCAAGCAGCGTCGTCGGTGGAGTAGATAGTTTGTTCCCGCACGTCAGGGGTGCTACAGCAGACTTAAGGATGATCGACTATCGTGATATCAACGCCCTTATCTCGGATTGGGATCTGGAGGACCTGCAATCAGCGATTTCGCTCAGGGTGTCCAGTGTTGTAGAGTGTGAAGTTCCCCAAAAACCCAGGCAATGGATGGTAACACTTGGAAGACACCTTGAGCATGTTCGACATGAGAATCCTGAAGAAGAGGCTTTAATCAGGGAAATTGGCAGCAGGCTCTCCGAAACCGTCTGGAGAACTGTTTCAAAACTTGAGGTGATGCCTTATCTCAAAGGAAGCCCGGCAGGAAGAGAACAGACACCACAGGTCTTCTGGGATGATCACATACTATACGTCCGTAATATGTCTCCAGGACTCATCCTGAAGGTTGTGCCGTCCGAGATCAGGAAAGTCTGCTCCATTCAAGCCGTAGGCGAGGCAATAGTCCACTGCTACGATCGCGATCCAGAGGTTGTCACGGAGTACTGCAAGGCAAACTTCACCCTGCTCCCAGAGGGCGAGGTTATCACGACAGAGCAGGCACCTGTATCATCCCAAAATGATCGGGTTCCGTACCCGGAGGCACGCATTGTACACATTACTAAAGAAGCAGAGACAAGCTTAACTGTAGACAAACAAGAGGATCTGCCGTTGGACGACACCTGCTCTGAAACGGAGTTAATACTTGGTAGCAGCGAGCCAGATGGCCACCAAGGATCGAATGCTGACGAAGAAACGATGCATACACTCCCTCCTCGTTCAACCGACGATAATAAGCAGCCACAGCGTCGGTGCAGCAGCCTTCACGAAATTTTTGCAGAGAAATTCCATTATTATCGTGACCCTGCGAACGGGCGATACGTGAGTTCCAACGGATCCTGGATCGAGAAGGCGGAGCGACCGTTCCACTGGGAGATCCACTCCCCGGATGGTGAAGTAATTGGGAGACTGTGGGAAAATGACAGCAATCTTAGCAAAGGCGTCGAGGTGCCCGCTGAAGTGTGGGGAATGATTGAGAGACAGCCCGATAGATCTGTAATCCTTCTTCGTTCGGAAGACGATGGCATTGATGTCATACCGGGTACTGCACTGCTTGCACAGCTCGAACACGAAGAGCTGAGGCTCTTCCCCGCGAAGTACCGACTACGAAGGGTCACTGGATGACTTATCATCTCGTGCATTCCATAGAAATTGAGTAATTATCGATCATGGTTCGATCTAAAGACGCCTGATGGAAACCGAAAGTCTGTAGACGGAGACCGCGCTCTGATTGGAGATCACTCCTCCAATGCCCAAACACCACGGCGAGAATCCTTCTGCATGACTCCTCTCTCAACCAGGTGGAAGCGAACCCACTCGACGTTCTTCTTCCATCTTGGAATCCCCTCACTCACCCTGTCAAGATCTGCCGGAGAAAATTCATTCTGCAACCTTCGTTCTATTTCATCTTCAACAGCCTTTTTTGAAGCTGAACCCCCGAAGTCGCGTAAAACATCAATCAAGATTGGTTCAAGATCACTCTGTGTAAAGCGTGAGGTTTCATTACTAATTCTTCCGCTATATGCGCGCTGCTGTTCAGTACCGCCGCTACGCCCGGGCTTTGGAATCCTCTTCAGGACGACATGCAACTCGTCACGCAGATAAGAAAGCACTTTCTCCGGGTGATCAAGTTCTTCCAGTTCAGTCCAAAGCGCATCACGCATTCTTATCAGGTCTTCAGGTACGGGTAGATTTCCCCTCTGCAATGTTTCGATTGATTTGGATACCGCTTTTACACGAGCCTTCTTTTCTGCTAATTCAGATTCCTCGTATGAGTGAAGTTCATCGATAAGCCAGTTCAGTTGGCTGACTATCTGCTCAGCCTCTTTCATCATAAAACTGAGGTTATCGTTTCAATTGATAAAAAGGGTTTTGCAAACTGGCCCAAGTCAACAAAGAAAAACTGAATGATTTCAGATACAGCACAGAAGATCTTGCCTCATCACTGATACTGAATTTCCAAATCTTCACTTTCGTAGCCAAAGAACTGGATGATGTCAAATGAGCGCTTGTATATCTTTGTCGCACTCATGTTTGCCTCCACATATATCCCTGAATCTGAAACAGGCAACGCGCGAATGCAGGCTTCTGGATCCTTCGAGAAAAATACACCTCCCCGTGGCCTTGTTAGCGATGCTATCTGACTGAATCTCTCCGGGTGTCTCTGGTACATGAAGGAACAGATTTGCAATAGATACTCAGTCCAATTACGAACATGATATGTCTGACCTTTGAAAGTAAACGACCCAATTTTTGCATAGGCCATCTCTTCGTGTCCTGCTATAGAGGGAGAGGTTTTTGAACGGGGTTTATTTGTCTTTTGTTGAATAGAGGGAAGGCATTTTTGTAGTTCTTTGCATCGGTGCATCAATATGTTAATGAATTCTGCTGTCTTGTCGACTTCCTCTTCAAAAGAGGGTAGCGTCAACTCGTTCTCTTTGAGGGCCACGTATTCCCGAATTTTTTCCTGCTCCTCACCGCTAAAGCAGGTAAGATAAATTTCACGCTTTTCTTCAGGGATCTCAAAATATTTCTGAATAAATGGCTCAAAGTCATCCGGGATAGCGAGTTTTTGCTGTCGATTTACAAGGGTGGTGAGATGTTCAAGGTTGTCAAAACATTCTTTTATGTCCTGCAGATTTGCTTCAATCTCCTGAACTAGATGTTTATTTCTTACCCAGTCGACTTGGACTGCGTAGCCATCGCTCATTTCCCTCACATGGAACCATTCGAAAAAATTGACTAAATAGTTTTCGTTTTTAGAACATGACTGACTTATGGCGCAAAGGAATTGTGGACGTTATGACAGAAGGGCACGAGCCTCAACGCGGAGCGGAGGGGCTGGCGGCGCCCATCTCAACCGTCAACTCCTCCCGGCTGTACCGCTCGCGCCAGAAAATCCTCAGATTTTCTTCACTCCGTTCCCGAACCGGCTCGGTGATCCCCGGCCGGGCGAGGCGGGAGGCGTGCCCGGTCCAGTGGGTCAACTCGTGAAAAAAGGCCGCGTAGTAGGCCTCCGGGGAGGCGAACCGGTCCGGTGCCGGCATGGCGATCCGGTCGCCGGCCGGGTAGTAGGCCGGCTCGCCCGGGCCGACCCGGGGCCGGTTGCGGGCGATGAGGTCCTCGCAGGTGGCGACCGGCCGGACCTCGCCCGCCTGCTCGACCTCGATGCCCTCGCACTGCGAGAGGTTGAAGACCTTGTAGTAGCGGACCAGCGGCCGGTCGCGCTGGAGCGCCACCGTCACCTGCTCGCCGTTCTCATTTGTGATCTTCTCCGTGTCGTAGGAGGACCAGAAGACCACCATGCCGCTCGCCTTCTCCCCACGCCGGACGTGGCCGCCCGCCCGCCGGATCTGGTTGTAGGTGCCCCACCAGGTGTGGCCGGAGAGGAGGAGGCGGTTGATCCCCCGGTAGGGTTTACCGGTGGCGATGTTCATCGGGGAGAGGCTCTGCCAGGTCTGCCGCCAGGGGACGGTGCCGGCCTCAAGGGAGGAGAGGATCCGGTCCCGGACCACCTCATAGACCGATACCATGCCTCAGGCCCCCCACTCGTAGCCGCACGCCGGGCAGACGTAGGCAGTGATCACCGTGTAGGAGCAGGGCGCTCCCCAGAAGGTCTCCCGCTCCCGGTGCGTCCGGCAGTGCTCTTCCCCGATGACGGCGCCGCACCTGTCGCAGGTGGTCGTTATCATTCGTCTCCCCTCCGGCGGGGGACCAGTACGGCCCGCGGGCCGGTCTCGTAGGGCGACGCGAGGACGGCGAGGTCCAGGGCGCCCTGCTCGTCTTGCTCATCATCGCTGTGCCGAAAAACAGGGAGGGTAAAGGACGGCATCAGAAGAACCTCCCGTTGCCGTAGCGCCCGTCCTCCTCCGCGGCCTGCTGCACGCAGAACGCGAGGCCGTACTCCGCGACCCGGTCCCGGTAATGCTCCCGGATCTGCTCGGCCTTCTGCCGGCACTCCTCGGCCGCCAGCCTTGAGAGCCGGTCCCGGAACCCATCGAGTTCTGCAGCCTGCTCGTCGTACTCCGCCATCTTCAGCAGGTCGCGGTAGGGGATCGCGTCGGTAAAAGAGAGGGGGCGCCCGGAAGGGTTAAGGGGCTGCCCGCCGATCATGTCTGTGCAGGGGCTCGTGGTGGCGCTAGCGTCGGACCAGGACATTTACGCCACCTCGAACACTGCTGCTTTTCCGATACTCCCGTTGATGACCTGCAGGAGTTGTGACTTGATCACCGTGCAGAGCGCTCCTTCGGTCAGGTGCAGGTTCACGGCTTTTCCCGTCGTGCTCGGCATCGCGTAGCCGTGCCGCTGGCCGTCCTCGCCGACCAGGCAGTTGTTGTCGAAGTGGAACGATCCGACCGTGTCGATCTCCACCCGGAGCCGGCCGTCGGAGAGAGCCAGCCTGCCGATTTTCTTGAATGTCATCTCTCGATTCCTCCAGTGAGCGCTTCTCGGCTCACTATTATAGTATAGGATGGCTGAGTATTTAAATGTATGTGTAATACACATACATCACACATACAATAGCATTATCCGTATGGGCACCGTATGTGATAGTAATGAGTAGCGAAGTTTTCGAGATCCGGATCAATGCGTATGGGATGGCCGATAAAAAGGTGACAAAGCACGGAAACAGCGCTCACGTCTACCTGCCGGCCGAGTGGGTGGGGAAGAAGGTGAAGGTTCTTCTCCTTGAGCCGGTCAAGGAGGAGTAAGGGGCGGTCGGGTCCCGCCAGGCGGGCGAGCGCCCTTGATCGGGTGCGCTTCGGAGCATCGCCCTCTTTTCATTGATGCCCGGTATCCCGGATGCCCTCGCCCCACTCAGCAGGGCCTCACGGCGTGACGGCTATCTCCACGTTTGCTCTGTAATGGAGGAGACCATAGATCCCCACGAACAGGCCGGAGGGATACTTGCCTATCCCTCCGGCCGGGCCCTATCACCACGGACTGCCCGCCCCCCGAGGGGGCGGAACGACGTTCCATCAGGAACGGAGTTTGAGCACCGCAGGTGCGAATGAGGAGGCGCGAAGCGCCGGGCGGTGGGGGTCGTTTGAGGGGTGGCCTTGCGCCACCCCTCCGTGCGAGGAGCGCGGTGCGCAGCACGCCGCGACGAGCACTTTCTAGCAGACGATGACCGGCGAGTTCCGAGCCGGTCATGGTCGTCTAAGGTCCCATACAGGAAGAAGAGATCAGGCAGACGCCACGACTGGAAGGCGGCGAGGGGGCACGGAGTGCAGCGCCGGAGGCGCGACCCTCGCTGACCGGAGGGAGTGTGGTCTGCCGGTTGAGGGTCCAGACCCGTGGATTTTCCTCAGGCAGGCCGTGAACTGCACTACCTACCCAGAACTCGCGGTGGCGGGTGATACGTTGAAGAAGATCTTAAGGTGTGGCTCGGTTTACAATTTTACCGTAGCCTTTTTGCTCAAACTCTATTGCATCGTCCTTATTGATAGGCCACGTACATCCGTATGGATTGATGTATTTCCGCTCACGTTGCGATACGAGGTCGGGCGTGGGCAGCACTTTCACAAATTCGAAATACACCTTCTCTTCTTGTTCTCGCTTTCTATCGTTTGGGTTGTGGATCACTTGTTCTTGTTTTCTATTGTCCGGCTTATGGATCACTTGCTCTCTATCGTCCGGTTTATGGAGCGTTCCTCTCTCGATTGTGCGCACCACGGTCTGGTTCTTTCTGCCATTATGTTCGAGATAGTGATCCAGGTCGTTGAATATCGACGAAAACCTTGCTTCGAGTTCCTTAAGGTCCCTCACCTGCTCGCGGATTGAGGATATCTGATTCTCTGAGACGAGGTCGAGTTCCCGATATTTAGAGTTAGAATGGGGATAAGTTTTCCATACGAACCCGTTTTTTGGAGAGTAGATCTTCCAGAGAGCACCCTTGAATCTTTTGAATGATGCGTACATTGAGTTGATCTCTTCTCCTAGAGTCGTGGGATCGTCCCAGGTATTGTTTTTAAACACTGCGTAGAGTCTCTTCAGGTCACGTCGATAATAGTAGTATTTGTCCTTCAACTCGGTGAGATCGTCCAGGACGGGTAACACAGAGTCTCTTAATCTGGCACATCTCTGGTGTTGCGCCTTAACATCAGCGAGATAATGCGAGTACTCCCCGTTCAGCACATACCTGACCCATTCCCTCAATCCTGTCGACGGGTTTTTTGTTGTACATAGCGTCTTGTTGTCGGAGTTGATGCCGATAGTACGGATACCTTTTCGAACGTAGTAAAGCCTTTCGTGGGTTAAACGCAGGTCGCTTCTATCGATGTTCTGAAAGTTCAAAGGGGTCTCATGGTCCCCCCACGTTTCATAATAGGGCTGAAGATCCAGGTAGTTCCTCAAGAGCCAGTAGGACTCGACTCCATCCCGGGCGTACTTCTCCTCCCGTTCCTGAAGTTCCTCCTGGCTGATCTTACTGAGCTGGATCTCAAACACCACGCTCCGTTCTTCCCTCGTTGCGTAGACATCTGCCCGCCAGTCGCCAGCCGGCGACTGATATTCGGGTTGAGCATCCCATCCTTCTGCTCTGCAGATCTGGTAAATCTGGTTCTTGAGTCTTAAGTGGTCGAGCGATTCCGGCTCTCCTCCACACTCGTCAGATCTGTGAGCATGATAGAAGTGCTTGAGGCCGCACTTCGATATTCTGGCATGCCCGCTCGTCCCGCAGCAGGGCATTGTTATAGTGAGGCCTTTTCTATGCTGAACCTTGAGTTCGCTCCATTCGCTATCAGACAGATCGGGGGCGATAACCCGTTCACCGTTGATGATTGCTGAGAGCGGAATGCCATCACATCCTTACTCTCGATGAAATCTCACGGCACTCCTGCGCCGGATCTCCAGGGCATCGACCCCTGCACCGCACAACCCCCTCCACAACCGCCACCTCATCCCCTGTCAGCCAGTGGTCGACGCCGAGCAGGCGCTCGAACGGGCGGTTGATCCATGCCGCCCGCCTTTCGTGGTCGATCAGGAGTACACCCTTGATGAACGCATCGAGAATGGCTGATTTTAAAAGCAGTTCGGATGGAACGGGGTGGGGCTGACTCACGTTGTCGATACTCCTGCTGGTTCAAATTCAATTTTATTGAGAATAGTGCATAAAATTATTCGCCGGATGAAGAGATACGAATAAGGGTTCGATCTCTCCGGAACCTGCGCGGTCTGGCTCCAGGGTCTGATCGGGCATCAGAGAGTCATTCGTTCACAGGAATAAAAGGGTTTGCTTTCATACCCCCGCCGGCGGGGGCCTGGCGGAACTGTCGGGCGGGATAAGGGTGTGCCCTCTTCTGGCACAGGCGAACGCCTGTCACACCGGCCATGGCCGGTGGGGGACCTGCAGCCGGGTCCAGGGATGGAAGGTCTTTTGCCGGGGGGCGTTCATGGAACTGGCCCGGCAGGCGAGTCCGGGGTGACGACGGTCTTGGTGCTGCTTCCCCGGGCCTCAAACTCCCCGCCCCTTGCGTGTCGGTAGAAACAGCAATATATCTCCTCCTTCTATTCCTCCACGTGTACAGAACTCGCATGCCCCCGATCCAGACTCTCACCGCAGCTGGATGTATGGGCGAACGAACAGCATACGCTGTAGGTGAAGAATGTAACATGTTGAGAAATTCCCAGCATGATAGCATAAACGACTCTTTTTCGTCGCGTTGTTTACAGCCAACCCGGTACTCTACCGGTTCTGGTTGTGGAGGTGACTTTCGTTGACGCGAATTTTTCCCAGACCCTCACATATGACAAAAGAAGAGTACGAGGGCAGAATGGCGTTAGCCGCGCTGGTCGTGTTCATCATCTTGTTTATATTGTGGTCGATCGATGTTACTTTCTTCGGGGGGTAAGTATAGGCAAGTAACCCTGCAGGCCATCCGGCGTCATTGAATTTTTTTGCCTTCAACTCGCCTTGAGTACAAGCCCAGCACCAAGACCGTCGAGTTCAAGAATTACAACAACTTTGAGGCGCTCAAGCATCTCATTTTGAGCGGCATATAGGCGGATTTTTAAGAATCTCTATGGGTAGACCAACTTACGTAAATGATGGCAATCTTCCAGAGGCTGACTCAGACCGATTATAACAAAGTAGTATCGGGGTCCTGAGGCAGAACAATGGTGTCAAAAGAGACGCTGGACGAGACCTCGATGATGGATACTGAATTGTGTGGCACTGTTTTCTGCCTGAGAGAGTCGATAAATCAGGTAACATCCGTGGGTAAAAAAGGGAGATTAACCGGGTTTAGGGGCAACAAAATTGCTTTAGAGGCTATTCATGCCCCTTCTCCGAATTAAAGAACAATTGGTTCCTGTCGCCGTCCAATACAGCAGTTGAAGGTATACCGGATGTATTCGCAAAGCAATTCGATATCCGTTCCCTTAAACTGCCCGGGCCTTCGAAGTTCAGATATCTCCCGCCACCCCTCGGGATCCTGACCCGGTATATCGATAGTTTTGGCTGCTTCCTCCGGGATATACTTCTTATAATAGTCCCCCACGCTTTTAATCATAAAAAACGGGGTGGTACCATCTACAAAGAACGTCATGACATTACGGAGATAGGTTGGGGCACAATCTGAGCGAGTGAGTGTGATACTGACCGCATGGTCGGGTTCAGATAGGTTCAGAGTAGATGCTGCGATCTGCCTAACCTCTCCCATGTAAGAGTGCTCATAATTTCGACCTGATTGGTGCGGATAACTGAATCTCTCATCGATAATCTCCAATTTTTCTTCAAGAGTTCTCACCACGATTAACTCACTCCTCTCTGAAGATTCCATCAAAGCTAATTCCTCCTGAGTCATACTATCCCGGGGGAGACACAGGGCAGCGCATGTCCTGGTTGTCGCGGCTCCATGCCGCTATCGGACTCTGGCAGGTGGTGGAGAAAACTAGCAGGGAACTCACTGTGGGAGATAATCGTGCATACGTTACCCGGAGAGTTGTGTGCGTTTGAGCCTGTAGTGTTTTGATTGAAAGAACACCCCTTGCGTGCCCCTCAAGATACAGCCCAATAACCACGGCTACCATATAAATACCCCGCTCACTCCCTGCGATCGCTCCACCCTTCAAGATGGGCTACCTGTCTTGATAGACCGTGACCAGGATCCCTCCTATGGTAGAGCCAGACTGTGCTGCAAAATTGATTAAAAGCCGTTAGCATGCCAGCGGAATCTCCGGGGACGGGAGGACTACTTCAGCATCCCGTCCCGCCAGAAGAAGGTCTTGCCGGGATCTCGTTCGTATTTCTCAAAGACGCTCGGGAAGATCTCCGGGTATTTTGCATCCTTAAGGGGAATGCAGAACATCGTTTCCGGATTGTTCGGGCTGCCTCCGACACCGACCACCACAAAGACCGGGATGCGGTTTGTCCGGGAGTAGGCATTATACCGCTGGATCTGATCAGGGGACGCCCATTTGACGACGGGCCCATTGATCTTCTGGCTCTTGTAAAACCCGGAGCGGTACTTGCATTCGACGGCAAATTTCTCATTCGTCGGCTTGTAGCGGATAACGAGATCCGGATTGGTGTTGGACTCCACGTAGATGCCCTTACTCTTGTCGTGGTTGTCCCGCGTCCAGTCGCTGATGGCGAAGTAGTCCGACCTCCGGGTGAAGAGGGCCGCGACGTATTTCTCGAAGTCCGTTCCTTTTTGATAGTTGACGTCTTCCGCTTCTTCATCTGCTAGCCAGAGGTCGAGAGTCTTTGCTAACTTATCGAGAAAGCCCATGGAAAAGAGGATGTGATGTGGATTAATTTAGATTTTTGGATTTTGCCCGATTACAAGCGCTCCTATCAAATTTATCAAGCATCCAATCGATATCAGAGGTCCATTTTTTCGTTCTCCTAGAGGCAGGGATCCTTGATTATGCATGTAGACAGGACTGTGGCGGTAACCAGGGTGAGATTTGTGGCCCCACCATGCTCTACTCACTCTCCTATCGCCTTGAGGAACGCATCGCGGGGATCGGTATAGTAGATCACGGTGAGCCGGGCTGCTAATTCGTCCGACATCTCGTTCATCTGCCGGCGGCTTGCAACGGGGAGGAGGAGCATGGTCGCTCCCTTTTCGACCACAAGCTCTGCCATGTCGAGCGCATGATAGACCGGCTCGATAGTACCCCCGACGCTCATACCTCCGGCTATCGCCATGCCCCCTTTGAGACTCCTGTTGAGTGTGGCCGAGGCGAGAGCCAGGAGGATCGAGACCGAGAGAGAGGCGCCAGCGCCAACCGGCGTCATCGATCTCACCTGGACCGAATACTCAGCATCTGCAGGATCGTGATCCCCAACAAGACGGCGGGCCTGGGTGTAGAGCACCTGCTCGGCCGCCCGGAGGCTCTCGCGAAGCCCTGCCGGCGCCTTGACGTTGATCAACCGGATGCTCGAACCGGGTGTGACCGTGACCTCGATCTTATAGAGGCCGCTGCCTCCTCCCTCCTCGTCAGGCCCTACGGCCCAGCACTGTCCCGGCGGCAGCGGCTCCGGGCTGATCGTGTTTTCCCGGTGAAGTTCCGGGGTGGTGACATACTGCTCAATCCCGTCCGGCCCGAGCCGGTAGCTGAACATTGTGTTCCGGAACTCAGCCGATCCGATACGCTTCTGCTGCTCCTTAACCCGGCGCCGTGATTCGAGAGCAATGCGGGCGGCCCATTCGAGATCCTCATCTGAGATCTCGCAGTCGGGTGACGGATAAAGAAGCTTGAGAAGGCCATCGATCGTCTTCATGACCGCACGGCGATCGCGGCCCGACAGAGCATCACCGAGAAGGAGCCGGTCGGTGATCAGGTGGAGCCGGCTGCCGTTCCGGAGCTGCCGCCAGGACTCGCTGAGAAAGTCGCTGACGAGCCCGTAGTGTTCGGTCATCATGGAGGGATGGATCTTCGGGTAATCCCATCCCGGGATGTAACTATGGATCCGGTCCATGAAGGCCGTATCGTCTCGCATCTCGGGAGGCATCGGGCCGAAGAGATGGCCGATCCGTTGCTGGTGCTCGACGTCGACATCGAAGTTCCCGAGCATGATGATGCCGCCCTCGGCGCGGATGCTCTCGCGGCCGCGGCTGAACTCGCCCGACTCCATGTAGCCTTTCATGATGTTGACGCCGTCCTTCTGGTCGAATCTGATCCCGGAGACCTCATCGAAGCAGACGACATCGTACTGGCAGACGAGACCGCGCTGCCCGGAAGCGTTGTTGACGAACATCTTGGCCACGGTCGCTTTGCCACCGGAGACAAGGTGCGAGTAAGGGCTGATCTGCTGGTAGAGGTAGGATTTGCCCGTGCCCCGCGGACCGAGCTCGATACAGTTGTAGTTCTTCTCGACAAACGAGACCATCCGGAGGAAGAGGACATTCTGCGCCCGTTCGTCAAAGGAGGAGGGTTCGAGGCCGACACTGCGGATCAGGAAGTCTTTCCACTCGCGGGTGGTCATTCCTTCGCGGCCACGGGCCAGATCGCTTAAGACGTTTCGCTTTGAGAGCTGGATCGGCCGGAGGTTGGTGATGGAAAACGGTCGGCCGCTCTTGCCTTCGCCGGGGCCGGCGCCGTACTCGAGCTCGACCTCGCCGTAGAACCCGCCGGTCAGCATCCGCTCGTTCTCGTAGACCATCTCGGCCGGGATGTAGACATCGTTGAGGAGGAGGGTCGGGATGGTGGCCATGAATGTGTCGGTGCGCGTGTCGAGCCGGGCCGTGATCAGGTCGATCACCTTGACCGAGCCCTGCTCACGGGCCCGGGCTTTGAAGAGCTCGTTCTCGCCGGCACGGACGATCCGTTCGGTGAGTTGCCGCTGGACGATGGCGAGGCCTTCGCGGATCTCGGCCTCGTCGGTGGTCGCACAGTACTTACCTATCAGAAACTCGGCCACGTAGGTAGGAACGGGGTAGCCGCCACGGAACTTCTGGGCGAGGTCTTTACGGACCACGTATCCTTCAAACGCCGCTGTTACTTTTGCATCAAGTGCGTCAAGGTCCACCATGCTGTCACTCCTGTCCTATTCGGACCGCTCTTTGTGCTACGGGGGATTTCTGACTGTCCAGAACGACGAGCCAGGCCTCTTTTCCTTCGTTACTGTCATCTTCGATGGTGAGCGAGGCGTTGCCCTCGATGCTGACTGTACGGCTGCCGGTCGTGACGCTGCTCCCTGCGTCGGCCGGCCTCCATCTGATGTCGACAGAGTAGCCTTCAGCGCCGTCAACATGGACCCTGCAGATGAGTCCGGCCCACCGCACCTGGCCGATCTCGATGCCCTTGCTGCGTGTCGCACCAATTTTGACGACAATCTCCGGCACGACGGTCTCCTGCGGGCTGAGGCCGCCGTGCTCGTATTCTTTCCCCTCCTCGAAACAGGAGACCCCGGGTGCCAGGGCGATCCGGACGTTGCGGTCCCAGAACCACCGGACGACCGGATAGTCGGTCTCTGCATCGGCCCGCAACTCGGCGCAGCGGCCCTTCTTCACCTCAGTGAGCCCGGGTTTCAGTTCGGTCTTCCGGAGTTTTCCCGGGAGGAGGAGCCAGCCGTGGTCGGTGACGATGCGCACCTGCTGCCAGCCGGCCTCAAGGAGTTCGATCGCCCGGTCACGGATCTTCTCAAGCTCCCTGTCGAGAACCTCAGGGAGGGCAGCCCCTTTGGTATGCCCTTCTGTATCGATGTCTCCGCAGTCCGTCCAGGCGGAGTGCGCAGGATCGCCGGTCTCAGAGTCGCCAAGCACGCTGAACCCTTTGTCGTTAAGGATGCTACGTAACGCGGTGATCGTTGCGAACGCCCCGCTCTTCGTTCTGGGGGTCAGGTTCTCCCCGGCAACGAGTTCGCCGGCGATCGGCATGACCGCCGGTTTTGCCGTCGAGGTCTGCGTTGGAAGAGCGCTGAAGCGGTGGGAGAGGCTGCCGGGGTATCCGGCATCCTTCAGGCTCGAAACGAGGCGGTGGCCGAGGTCCATGCGGAGGCCGTCGACAAAGAGCAGGGCCTCGCCGGCAACAGGTTCCTGGTTCTCTTTGCGCACCGGTGCCGGTTCCCGCTGCCATTCCTTCTGGAACGCCTCCGCCATCGCGTCGAGCCAGTTCCGGTAGAGCACATTGATAACGGCTGTAACAGCATCGCTGCTCCTCCTGTCCGTCGCCTGCTCAAGCGCACGGACCACGGCATCGTCGGCCCGCCATGTGGTAGTGGCGTAGCGCTCTGCCTGTTCGAGGACGGTCCCGCCGAACTTCATGTCGGCCGTGATGATCGCGAGGTGCGCGAGGTGTTCGAGAGCCCGTGCGAGGGGGCTCTCCCCCATTCCTGCCCAGACCCACTCCCGCCGCGGGGCGTGCGCCCGTTCCAGGTCCGCGATCTGCCGGCGTGCTTCCTCCGGGGAGGCCTCGGCAAGGGCCATGAAGACCAGATAGAGTTCTTTCTCGCGTAAGTCGTTGTATTGCGGCCATGAGTCCGGATAGGGCATCCAGCCGGGCAGTTTTACGCTGCGGAGGAGCCGGGGAACCTCAGGGTAGGCTCCGGGTTTCTCGGTGAACCGCTCCCATACGTCCGCCCACCTGCCGGACTGAGAGCCCAGCTTCTCCGCGGCGGTAGACGCACCGTCCTTCTCCGGGTCGAGGTCGTACTCTTTCCCGCAGATCTTACAGAACGCTCCCCAGTCGCCGCTGACCTTCATCCGCTGCTCTTCCCCGGCCGGGGCGTTCATCCACTGGAGGATCTGCTTGTTCGGGTCGGGGTGATGGAGTTCGTCAAAGAAGGCCGCGTTGAGCGGTTCCTTTGCCTTCAGGAACTCGACGGCTTCGTCGGCGAGGACGGCCGCGGCGCTCCGGATGGCATCCCGTGTCTCGGCGTCGTCGTGGACCTGGATGGCGAGGCCGCCCTGGCTCGTCTTCAGGAACGCGAGCAGAGTCCAATCGCGCCCGTTCCGCTGCGACCAGACGTTGCCGAGGTACTGGAGGCCGGCGAGCGGTTTGATCTCATCGGGGCAGTCTTCGAGGTTACGGAGCTGCTCGCGGGAGTAGCCGGGGAGGTACACGATAACCGGCTGGTCGTCGGGGAGGGGAGAGTCGATGGTATGGGCGACAAGGCAGCGGAGGTAGATAGCCGGGCCGGTGAGGTGTTCCGGGTCATAGGAGCCAAAGGTGACGATGGGGAGGCTGCCCCGGAGGCGGGCGACGATGGGCGCCCACTCGCCGGTCTTGTCCGGGAAGACGACCACCTGCTGCCGGACAACATCTTCCCGGTTGTAGTCGTTCATGGCGCCGGCGAGCGAGTCGCGGACCGCGTCGAGGAACGTCCTCTTCATCGGGCCTCCTCCCTCGCCGTCCGCTTCTCCGCGAGCGTAAAGTGCAGGTCGTTCAACCGCTCCGTCGTCCCGGAACAGTTCGGGACCGGATCGGTGCCCCGATCATTCCCCCACTTGACGTTCGGTTTCCACCGCAGGACGCCGGCCTCCATGAACGGCCGGATGTTCATCCGCACGCCGTCGTTTAAGTCCGGCTCCCAGCCCACCGCTTGATCGTGGAGCGGCTTCCACCGGACGTAGATGTCATACGGCGGTTCGCCTTCGAGGATCTGTTCAAGCTTCGCCTTGAGCGCTTCGGCGGCGGCAAGCCTCCGCTCGGCGCCGGGTTTCTCCTGCCGGACCTCGTCTTTCTGCTGCGAGATCCAGTTGTTGCCGAGGTAGGTGTAGATCAGTTTCTCAAGCGTCCTCCGGTTGAGTTTGTGGTAGTTGAGCAGCACCGAGAACCCGTCCTTCGTGCCGTCCCAGACCTGCCAGACGAACGGCCGGTGGTGGAAGAGCTTGCAGTGCGACGCGAAGAATTCGTCGCGGAGGAACCCTTCGAGGCCGCCATTCTTCGTATATCCGGCCTGCTTCAGGAGTTCCTCCTCTTTCCGCGGCGACCACTCGCTCCCGTACGCGGCGGCGAGGATGCTCCGGAGGAGTTCGACTGCCGGGCGCTCGCCCCAGACCGGGGGGATGCAGACAATGCCGTCCTGGTCGGCGAACTGGAGGAGTTTTTCGCTCTCTGCCACCCACTCACGCTGCAGGCCGGCAAGTTCCATCTCCGGGTCAAGTTCGGCAGGCCAGCGGTAGCCGAGGAGGCGGGCGATGGCGACATGGAGGACGGTCCCATCGGTGCGGAGCGGCCCGCGGGCGAGCATCTTCGTCGCCTCGTCCCAGACGACGCTCCCGCAGGGATGGCCGTGGAAGATCCACTGGGTGGGGTCGTCGGAGTAGGGCTCGGGGAGGCCGTGGGGATACTTCTCGGTAGCGACCTTCTGCCAGTGGTCGAGGTCGAAGGGGACTTTTAAAAGTGTTGCACTTGTAACTTTTAAGCTCTGATCGATTTGACGTATATTATTGCAATAGTCTAGTGAAGAACAAAAACACCAAATTGCGGGGAGATTTTCACTCATAAATGGAATAATTGTTGCAGCATTCTTCCCAAAGACTTCACCAGTATAAAGGGTACAGGGTAATGAACGCATTTGAGTGACGCGAATTCCTTTATTACCCAGAACTTTTGCTCCATTAATTTCCTTCGGAGGGAAGTTATGGGCTGATGGGAATGATCTGATCAAACCATGCCCACGCTCCCAAAAAATTGTATCGCTTCTTCCTCCGTACGCTATTGTCGAATCGACGTTTTGAATAAAACACTCCCATCCAGGTAGTAAACGAGCACTTTCCCAAAATTTTCGGATGTATCTTTCTAGGTCACCAGTTGTAAGTCCTTCAATACTTACTGCATATTTCTCAAGGGTAGAACCAAAATTAATTTTTTCCAAAATAATCCTGGAATCTACATTACTAAACTGCTCAAATTGTCCAATGCAAACTGTTTCGGCACATTCGAGTAAACTAGATTTTTCATATGCAGTTCGAGGTTTAGAGATATCGAAACATTGAATATTCGATGATCTTTCCCCTTTGGGGGATTTTTTACTAATCACTATTAAAATCGTAAAAGCGCCAGCTGCCGCACTAGAATCAAATCCGCCTTCACCTAGACGCACAATTGAGCGCAAAGTATCATTGTTGAGTAATTTGCTCCTTAACCTTTTGTAGTTTGGAAGGAAAAGCCAGTTTTGAGGGGAAACAATTGCATAGTTTGCATTATTCCTTGTAAATAACTTGCATCTGTGCAAAAAACACGTGGCTAAATCATTTTTCTCACACTCATAGTATAGATCGCACATATTTCGGATGACCTGAGATTGTCTTCCACGAGATAAAAACGGTGGATTCGTCACCACAATATGGAAATCCTTCCGCTGAAGGTACTGGACCGCTTTCAGCACCCCGCTCGCCGTCTCCCCGAACGCCTCCGCCACCGGGTCGCCGGTCGCCTTCTCCTTCGCGAGCGCCTTCTCCAGCTTCCGCATCAGCACCTCGCCGGGGACAAGCGTGCCGCCTTCCTCGATCTGGATCAGGCTGCCGAGGCTGTCAGCGTTCTTGAAGAGGTCGTAGTACTTCTCAAGTTCGCCTTCGAGCAGCCCGTCCCCGCCGGCAAGTTTCAGCCACTCCTCCTTCTCCGCACGGATGGGGAGGCCGACGCAGGCGAGGTTCGGGAGCGGCAGGTAATCGTCGGTGGGGAAGCCGGCCTTCCACGCCTCCATCGCGACCGCAAACCCGGCGATCTGGATGCAGCGGGGGTCGATCTCAAGCCCGTGCAGGTTGTCCCGAACGATGCCCGCGATCGCCGCTTCAAGGGCCTCGCCCTCCTCCAGCCGCATGGCAAGCAGCATGTGAAACGCTTCGACGAGGAAGTGCCCGCTGCCGCAGGCCGGGTCGAGGATCTTGAGGTCCTTAATCTTCTCCGGGAACGCCGAGAAGTCGTGCTCCACCTGGTCCTTGTAGTAGACCCATCCCGCCCGGAGCGGGCTCTCCGGGTGCCGGTCGAGCCACCAGGCACCGAGGGTGTTCTGGAGTAGGAACTGCACCATGTACGGCTCGGTGAAGAGCTGCGTCACGGCGCAGATGTCCGCCCCCTCGATCTTTCGCCCCGATGCGTTGACCGCCACCTTCTCCTCCGTCTGCCAGAACTGGTAGGTCCAGCCGAGTGCGTCCTGCGTCCGGAACGTCTCCGCCGGGATCCCGGCCAGGATCTCCTGCAGGGCAGCCCGGTCCTCCGGGGCATACTTCAGGAGCAGGAACGGATCGTCCTGCTGGAAGATGCCGGGCAGCATCCCGGCCGCATACTCGGCCGCGACCTCCCACTGGTCGAGACAACGGCCGCGTGCGATCTCGGCGCACTCCTCAAGCGTCACCGGCGCATGGTACTCCGGGTGGATCAGGAGACCGTTCTCTGCCAGGAACCGGGCAAACAGCATCCGGTGCCACTGCTCATACGCCACCGCCCGGACGAGGTCCTGCCACGATCCAAGCCCCCGGCACCGGACACGGAGCCGCCGGCGCAGTTCGCTCTGCTCCGGGGTGAGATGCGCCGGCTTCTTCTCCTGGTCCACGCCAAGCGCCCGCAGGGCACGGTCGGCGCCGGCGGTCGCGGCCCGGCGGGCTGCCTGCACCGCCCGGTCAAGCTGCGTCCGGGCGGACTTCTCCAGCACCGTCACTTCAGCACCACCGGGTTGCCCTTTTCGAGTTCGCTCATCGCCCGGAGTCGCAGGTCGGCCAGGTAAGAATCGAGGTCCTCCTCAGTCCTGACAACGATCCCCGATGAGAGCCGCACCGTCACCGTCTTTGGCTCAAGCATCCTCGCCATCTCTGCCCTGATGTCAGAGAGCGATCCCCCGATCAGGCGGGCTGTCTGCGCGAACGAGGTAAGCGGCGTCTTCTTGATCTGCGCGATGATGGCCTCATCGTCCTCCAAGGGTGACAGAGATTGAACGACAAGGTCGTGCCTGCTCAGCAGATCCCCCTTCTGGGACTCCGGGAGCCGCAGCCAGAGCGCGTCGTCCTGCAACTCAGCGAGCACGGCTTCCTGCGCATGTTTTACCTGCTTCGCCCCCTCGGTCAGGGCCTCGCGCAAATCGCTCCGGATCTTCTGCAGGAGAGGAGGCACAGGATCGGGATCATCAAGCAGGCTCCGCCGCTCTATGATTGCATCACACTGTTCCCGGACCTCCCCAAGGACGTCGAGCCCCTCGGCATAATCGATCAGGGTTTTCAGTTGTTCCCAGGCTGGCGTTCGCATCTCGATCCGCCCGGCCGTCTGCTGCCATCCCCGGACGTCGCCCCGGATCTCTGATTGGCGGGCCACAATCGCTTTGACGAGATGATTCCCAGAGAGAACCCGCAGTTCAGGGAGATACGCCGGGACTTCCGGCTCCGGCAGCGGTGCCGTACCTCCGGTCTTCCCGGCGAGCGTGCTTACCGCATCGCGCACACTGCGTGCCAACTCGACCTCCGCGACGCCTTCGGTCGGGATCGCGAGGGTACTGCAGACACCCCGCAGGGCGATCTTATCGTCAACCGAAAGTACGACCGTCTCCGTGCGGAACTCCATCTTCCCCAGACTCTTCCGGTCGATCTCCTTCGCGGGAACCGGTTTCCGTTGCAGAGTGGCGACCAGGTGCTCCGAGGCACAGAGGGCAACGAGCGCTCCGTCTATCGCATCCCTCGGCCACCCGAACGGCGGGGCGTCGAGCGCGTTCCGGATCTCGTTGCCGGTCTTCGGACCCGAGTGCAACCGGTGCAGGATCTCTTTAGAGACCGGATGCTCCTCGGTCGCCCGGGCAAAACCGATCGTCTCGAGTGGAGATTTTGCATCTGCTTTGACCCGGAGGATCACCCGCTCCCAGCCGACGGCATCCGCATCACTGAACCGCGGAAACATCCTGAGAGCCGAGTTCTGTGCCGCGTCATGGACTGCTTTGACAAGATCCGGGCAGTCAACCGGGCTCCCGCCCCCGGGATACAACTTCGTGTTCGCGAGAATGGATGTGATATACTCCGCGAGTTTCGTCGCGTGGTTCCTGCACTTCGCCTCGATATTGGTTCGGGCCTGATGTCCTTCCGACGTCGTTGGTGTCGGCCGGCTCTGAAGTATCTCGGTGGCGGCAAGCATTCCGGCGATCTCGTTCCGGATCTCATTGTGGTGCATCCGGGGCAGGAAGACCATGAGCAGGGGACTCTCGGTCCCCTCCTCCTGCGCCTCGGTTCTCACCTGGGACTCCGGCACCTCCCACCCGTGGCGAATCCAGACGGGAACTTTGGTGCCGATCTCCGGTTTCTGTGACCCGAAGACAGTAAGCTCCGTCTGGCGCGGGGTCTTGCTCTTCCCCTGGACCAGGCTGAGCCCGCGCATCTTCTCTTCAACCACGCGGCCGAGCAGTTCATCCCGCTTGAACATGACTCTCGAATCGTCCGCCTTGTACTGCGCGAGCTTCGTCCGGTAATCCGAATCCCAGGCCTTCCCCTCCTTTGTCTGGATATGGTAGACCCGGTTCCCCACATCGCTGATCACGCCGCGATCATTGAGTTCCAGAAGGAGCTCGGGCACCTTCTTCCGCAACATCTCGCTCCCTGCAGAGAGATCCGTGACCAGAAGATCAGATAACGTCTGTGCGTTCGCGTTAACCCCGAACGACTCGTCGACATACTGGATGAGATAGATCAGTGCACAGATGCGTGACCTGAGGTTCCCGTCCGGTGTCCCGTCATCCTCCTTCCGGATCATCTCGTTGATCTCATCCGCAAGCAGCCCGTTCCGTATCAGGTAGGTGCTCAACTGGTTGAAGATGAAGTCTGCCGGAATGACGCTCCCGATGGGTTCAAGCGCTGTGCTCCGGGAACCTTCGTATGCCAGACGCAACTGCGTGCGTAGCTGCGTACTCATGCCCCCGGTGTCAACGGCGTGGAGAATCCTGTCCCATAGCCGCTTTCGAGTAGGAAGAAGGGGATAGTCGAGGAGGAGGGCGTCATCGTCCTCCATCTGGTGAGCGAGTTTCGTCCCGCCCAGATGCCTTGAGATCTCCCCGTTCACCTGGTCGAAGACCGACTGTAGTGTCTTCTTCATCGACTCCTTTTTGCGAAGCACGGTCTGGTGGAGCACGACGTCGACATCCTTCGACTCCAGCTGGACGGGAACCGAAAAACGTCCCTGGAGTTTCTGGAGCAGAGTGTTTGCCTCGAGGGCTTCCTGCCCGGTCGCGACGACGAGCAACTTCCCCCCGAAACTCTTACAGCAGGCTTCGATGATCTCCTGAAATGCGAGCAGCTGCTTGCTCCCCTCTCCGATAGTCAGATACTGCTGCACTTCATCGAGCACGAGGAGAACAAGAGGAACCTGCCCCCGGGTCGAACCCTTGAGGAGGAAGACATCCTTCATCAGACCGATCAGTTCGGCGTTCGTCATCCGGCGATCCGTGATGAACTGGTTGCTGAGAAACTCCGTGGCCTGTGTGGCGGATTCGGCGAACTTTGGTTTCAGTTCGAGAAGGGCCTGCGCAAAATGTTCTGAAACGAACGGCAGCTCCATATCCTTCTCTTTCCCGATCACCCGCAACTTCTCACGCATGCCGTCGAGGATACCCTCGTGCGCGAGCCAGAGATGTACGCGTGCGATATCGAGGATGTCAGGCAGCCCTGCGGAGCGGAGCACCACCTGGAGCACCGCAAGACGGGGATCGTCCGAATCGCCGCTGGAGAGTGTCCCGGCCGCGGACCAGATACCCCCGGTTCGCCGGGCCTCTGTCGTTAACTCTATCAGGGCTTCTTGTATGTCCGGTGGAAGATTGCAGATCCCGCGGGCGGTAGCCCCATCGGCAAACCTGAGATCCGACCACAGGAACTCAAGCACGCGAACGAGGTGCGATTTACCTGACCCAAAGAAACCGCTCACCCACACTGCGGGTTGGGACCCCTGATCGAGGTTCTGGATATACGATTTGAGGATTCTCTTCAGCCCGTCGTGATAGGACCCTTCACAGACGAAGTGTTCGAGTTCGTAACGTGCGACAGCCCACTGCTTGTCCTCTCTGTCCTCCGGAAGCGGCCCTACCCTCGCCACGCCGTCGTTCGGTAGAGCATAGGTCGTAGGGTCGTTGTAGAATATCTCGCGATTTAAGACTGTAAGGGAATTTACTGTCATGAGTCCATCTCCTCTGCCTCAATGGGGGTGGCGAGATAGTTCCACCCATCCCGCGCCTTTAATAGTCGGTAGTTTCTTCCATCCCGCTCTCCCGGGAAAAAGACCAGAAGGCGACCGGGAATCGGGACGGTCTTCACAATCTCCTCAATGATCTTGCTGACGCGTATGATACCATACAGTGCCCCGATACCGCCGATCGCAACGACAGACGATGAAGTGCTCGAACGGGCCCGGCTCCCAACGTAGTTTGAGAGATGCTCAAGGAAGTTCTTCTCTTCAAATTTTATGAGCCTAGGATTTCGGTAGTATTTCTCGTGATGCTCGTTGGATGCGAGAAACTGCTCAAAGAGGAACGTAACGTCGATCGGGATCCAGTCATGCCCCGTTTCCTGGGTGACGATGGCGAACGCCTCCATCTGCTTCCTGAGCCGGCGTTCCTGGGAAGGATCGTAAATGCAGAACCAGACCTTCTCCTGCGGCGACAGGAGATCATTCCAGGGGAGCGAGATCTGTTTTTGATACGCCGCGAGCAGATCGTCAATCTTACTCATAGACCTCTCGCCCCGGCGAATATCTCAGGTATTAAAGTAATCTCCATCATACCGCCACTCTCGTGATATTTCAGCCACCCACGCCTCGATGCCAGGTGAATTGAGTCCTGAAGTTCGCGATCGGTTGCATCGAGCGCCCGGACCCAGAGTGAATCAAAGAGTGTCCGCCCTTTTAATCCAGTTAAAGACGCAATATAAAGCGCAAACACAGTTGACCCGGCGCGAGACGAGGCTTTCGATCGACTCTTATCCCGAAACCCCTGAAGATGCCCGGACTGAGTCCACGATGAGAGCAGGTTTCTGGTCATCGACTCGACAACCGCCGGACTGTACACATTTGGAAATGCGCGCTCCAGTTCAGAGGACAATACCTGTTTCTCCACGGCCGTTCCAACAGGCAGGGTGAGGACGTAAGATGCAGAGACACGGAGAGATGCATCGCGACATAGAGCACAAAGAAGCGCTAGGAGCGGTCGTTCGCGTTCTTCGCTCACGCTCCACGCCCAGCGGAGCGCTCGGAAGATTGGGATGTCGGGATCGAGCCCGTATGCCTTTCTCAGGTAAGCAAATGACTTTCGTCTCCCGGAGATGCTGGCCTTTTGAAGTAGGTTCTCATTGATAACTTTACCCTTGATTTCATCGAACGAAGTATCTACGCCGGTTGTGCCCAGAATGGTTGAAATCTCTTTAAACATTATTGTTCGAGCGGTGTGCACTCCAACTCCGTTTAAAAAACCTGCATCTTCGGGATATTGTTGCTGAGCGCTGATACGGTACTGCACACGTTTCTAATAACCCTGTTATCCGATAAATACGTTAGGAAATGTTTTTGATGAATCGAGGTCCCTCATGGAATCTTTTAGTCAACGGGTCATTTTAAGGAGAGATACCTACGCGGAGAACGATTCTCGAGATCGATCACAAAAACAAACATCATATTATGTGGAGTTAATGACTCTATCATATGACCCACTGGATCGCCTCCTCCAACCGGGACAACGCCAGGATCCTCGATGCGAAGCACATCTGGGGAGTACCCAAGCGGAACAAAACCCTCATGCAGCGGGTGAAGCCCGGCGACACCATCCTCGTGTATGTCCGGCAGGAGAAAGAGGACGACACGATCCTCCCCTCCGCGATAACCGGCGCCTATAAAGTCATCTCCGAGCCCTACGAAGACCACTCCCGCCTCTTCGTCACCCCGCCGCAGATGGGCGACGAGGTCTTCCCCTTCCGCATGAAGGTCCGGCCAATCAAGGTCTTCCCCGAACCCCTTGAATTCAAGCCGCTGATCGGGGATCTCACGTTCATCACAAACAAGACGATGTGGAGCGGCCACCTCCGCGTCGCCATGCGCGAGATCCCGGAGGACGACTATCGGCTCATCCTCAAGCGGGCCGGAGTGGAGGCGTAACCGATGCCCGAGATCACCGGCGTCACCTTCCCCGTCCCCAAACACCTCATGCCCAGGTTCTTCAAGGACAAAAAGACCGTCTTCATCAAACCCGCTACCGTCTTCAAAGAACTCAAGCCGGGCATGAGACTCGTCTTCTACCAGTCCCACGAAGATACCGGCTACGTCGGGGAGGCGACGATCAAACGGATCGTCATCGACGATAACCCCCTCGCGTTCTTCGAGACATTCGGCGATGCGGTCTTCCTCACAAGGGAGGAGGCAAAAGCCTACGTTGAGAATCAGGAGCGGTGGCAGGGGGTCCGGGTCAGGAAGGAGGTGCCCCGAAAGCGGCCATGGATGGCTCTCGAACTCGGGGATATCCAGAAGTACGATGCGGTGATGAAGCCGGAGCGGTTCGTTCCGGTCGGGGGAAGGTATCTCCGGGAGTAAGTCCCATAATCTTCGGGAATGAAGATCATCAATATCGTCGCTTCCGGCGACCTTCACCAGCCCGTCCCGTTTGAGCGGTTGTCGGAGCTCCCCGATACGAACTACCGATACAATCCTGAGAACTACCACGGGGCCTACATCCTCCTCTCCAGAGGGAAGGCCACCATTTACAGGAGCGGGAAATACATCATCTACGGCCTCGCATCCCTCGACGAGGTCGATGCCTCCTATCGGGAATTCCTCACCCTTATCTCACCTCTCATCGACCCTTCACTCGCGTCGCTGCCGGAGATCAGGAACATCGTCGGCATGGACGACTTCCAGATCGAGGTCGCGCTATCGCGGCTCGTCGTCGCGCTCAAGATGGAGCAGGTTGAGTACGAGCCCGAACAGTTCCCAGGCTTGATCTACCGGGGCGACGCAGGGACCGCCCTCATCTTCTCGTCAGGGAAGGTGATCCTCGCCGGGTTCAAAGATCTGAGCTCAATGGAGACGTTCGCATCCAGGCTGAAGGCAAAGATCAAGAGTGTTGCGTAGTCCCCGCGTCCCTCGCGTAGAAGGTTGCGAGCCGCGATACTCCTTCCGGAGTGGAGCGTGAGCACCCGAAGATGCGGGCCGGCCGTTCTCTCCATTCTCCCCTCGATGCCCGGAGAGATTATTGCTCGCGATACCGGAAACGCTTCTACGGTCAACTCACTGCTGGTCGATACTCTCCATCGAGCTTGAAAACACCCCGCAGATGGACGGGGAGACGCCGGAACGAGACGCTGGCAGGGTCGTCTCGCTCCGGAAGCACTCCAGGGCGGTCATCGACTACCGGGACGGGGTGGGGTTCCAGGATGGGCGCCACCCCCCCGCAGGTCCTCACGCCGGCGGCCGCCCGCCCGTCCGGTCCCCCAGATACCGGACATCGTGGAGGCGGGTCTCCGAAAGAATGAGCTCCCGGTTGGCGACGATGTGACGGTAATCCCCGGTATAGAGTACCATGCCGTCGATCGTTGCGGCGACATCGTGGGCATCGAGGAGCACCTCGCAGTCGTCGTAGTCCTCGATGACCGCACTGAACCGGTCCCAGATCTCGCGGTAAGGCTCCGTTCGTGCATGAAGCGCCAACACCTTCCGGTCCTCGAGGGCGGAGCGCCGCCGCCGGCAGAGCTTCTCATACCGCTCTTTCACCGCAAGGAGCGTCATGTGGGCCGCTGCCGGCTGCTCGCGGCAGAGTTCGGCAACATGCCGGAGAAGCGGGACGGTCTTCCACCCCCGGCTCTCGGCCTCGGTGAGGAGGGTCTCCGCCGACCCGTCCCGCTTTAAGTGCGCGACCGCCCGCCGGAACTCGCGGACGAGATTCTGCTGGATGGTGTGGCACCGCCCGCCCGTCCCGTCCCCGAAACACTCGGCCCAGACCCCTGTGCTGGAATGGTTCGGCTCCGGGTCCTCAAAGACATCCGCGGCCTCCGTGCCCCAGGTGTCGGCGGCGTGAAAATAGTACCCGATGAGGACGTTGCTGTCGAGGAAATAGGGCAGGTTACCTCCTCCCTGCCGGAGACTCGCTGCACGCGAGATCGCGAGAGATGCGCATTGCCATATCGACAAGAGCCAGGACCTCGCCGTCGGAATCCGGTGGGGACGAGGGCGGATTATCGCGGGTGATCGCGTCCCGCTCGGCGTTGAAGCGCCGCTCCGCGGTGTCGCAGAACTCCCGTAACTGCTCCTCCCGATACACAATCGGGATCATATGTTTCGCGACGACGTGCGAGACGAAACAGAGGGCATCGCAGCCTTCGGTCGCAAGTGCCGGGGCGTGCGAAGGGTTGTGACGGAGCATCGAGCGGTAGGCGTCGTCCCACGCCAGGTACGCGTCGTAAAAGATCTCCAGGGCGGGCAGGGGATACGCCGCGATGAAGCTGTCCAGGACCTCCTCGACGGTGGCAATCCGCTCCGCATTCAGGGGGTGGAGCGCATCGGCAACCTCCGTGGAGAGTGGGAGGATGCCTGTACAGAACGTGCGCTCGAAGCCGTCGGCGTGCAGGCCGGACTGTTCCAGATACATTCTCTCGCGGCGGTTCAACTGGAAGTACTCGAGAGGGATATCTTCTCCGTCTGAAAACTCCTTCCAGAGGCGGAAGTAGTGGGAAATGTCACTGATGAGATCCGTTTTTTTGAACTTCATCCACTGGAGCACCGACCAGAGGAGGACTCGCTCGTAAGGCGTAAAGATCGTGAGATCTGCCTTGCTCTTGGGCCTGTATTCGTATGACTCGTAGGGGTTTCTCCGGAAAGAACCGCCCGGCGCTCTCCTTCCCGTATGCGCATTTGCTGTTGGCGCCTTCACGTCGAAATATGCGTTCGACTCGGACGTCAACTGGAACGCCGCAGCCTCGGCAGGTCCTTTCGGCATGCGGATGTAGGTCGTCCCGCAGAGCGTTGTTCCGCGCTGGTTGTAGTAGATGAGGTCCACGAAGAAGATGAACTTCAGAAGCTTCGTCCGGCCGATGCGGCCGTCGTGCTCCACCGCGTATAGCAACGCATTGATCAACTTCTGCTTCCGCATCCTATCACCTCGACCCTGAAGCTTCCGCTATAACCGGGGAAACAAGTCTGTATGTGTGCGTATTACAGGTAATAAAAGATAACCCTTTCTGAACGCAGGGATGAAGGCGCGATTAACGACGGGCCGAAGGGTGCGAGTGCAGGTCGGCCAGATCATCAAGGGCCAGGTATCTCCCCTCGCAGAGGCGGAGCATTGTTGCCTCAACCACCTTCCTCGACGTTTCCCGCACAGATCCAACCGATCTTGCGATCTCGCGTAGTGTATCCAAATGTTCGGAGCTTGCGATCAAATGTTCGAAGCTTTCTGGCAAATGTTCGGAGCTCCCCGGCAAATGTTCGGAGCTCGGCTTCGAACAGATCTCAGGAGCTCCGAACATCCACCCGCCATCGGGTGGCGGCCGGGACGGTAGGAGAACGTGCTTCGGCCCGACCCCTTACTCATCAGAAGCCCTTTCTCGACCGGGCCGCCAAGAGCCACGGTGATGTCGTGCGGGTGCTCGTTCGTCACCTCTTTGAGCCTGCCTTCACGCATCCTCCGGAAGGAGGTGACGACCCGCTCCTACGTGAGACGCTCACGCTCGCCGAGGTGCTCATAACGTATCTTCTCCGGGACCTTTCGCGAGTGCAGCCCGGCCTTGTCCGGTGAGGCGGTACTTCTGGTGCCGGCTGTTCGGTTTTTCAGGGATGGTGTACTCGATCATCCAGTCTGCCAGGAGTTTGCGGACGACCTTGTTGAGCTGACCTGAGATCTCTTTCTGTCCGAGCCCCCGCGAGAGTTCCGCTTTGGACTTGGGTTCGTCCTCAAGGAGCCGGAGGACTCTCGTCTCCAGCGACTCTGGCTGTGACTCTGGCTGCGGAGCCAGACTGGGGGCCAGAGTCCGGCGGATGATCGTCTGGAACCCATACGCTCCCGGCAAACTCCGGCTCCGGCAGCCCGGCCACATCCCGGAAAAGCCTGATATGTCGGGAGTATACCCTGCAAGATAACGGACATTTATCAGACATTTATCGGACATATCGGACATCCTCTGTTTTCGGGGTGTCTGATATCTGACACTTGGGGATTCTCTCGTCGAGGATTGAAACGCTACAAGATCCCCGCAGCCTCGCGGTGCTCGAACTCCGGACCCGCACCTTCGGTGCTCCTGCTCCGTTCGCACCTGACGGTGCTCATGTTCCGGCCCTTCGGCCCGTCGCATTCCTCCGGAACGTCGCACCCTTCGGCCCGTCGTTCACCTCACCCCCACCCTCGCGTTCCCCTCCCGCACGAGCCGTGCATAACACCCCTCACAGATCTTCGCCTGTGCCTCTCGCGAGCGGTAGACCGCTTTTGCGGCACCGCATACGTCGCACCGGCCGAGTTCGACCCTCACCCTGGCAAACGACCTGGGGTCAAGCACCCCTGACAGCGGCCGGACACTGTTTGCAGCAGTTGCACCCGTGCTGCAAAGGGGTGCGCAAATAGGAGCGCAAACACTTTTGGTGTGCGGAATCTTCGATATGCCGTAATTTTTACAATTCGTCGTTAAATCAGCACGTTCGATCTTTTTATTTGCAGCAGGTCTGGAACCACACGGCACCTCCTGTTTCTGCACGGGATCAAGATACCCTTCCAGTGGAACGGGATCAGGTGAACTGTGTGATCCGGATTTTGCTGCAAACGACCCCGGACCGCCGGCATCAATCTTTGCAGTATCGTCGCCGTTCCGGGAGATCTTGCCACCCTGCGGAGACTCCCCCTCCTCGATCTCTTTGCAACTATGTTTGCGCTCCCCTTTGCAGCACGGGTTGCGGGTGTCGCAACTCCCGCCAGAAGATGGTGGGGAGTCGTCCTCCCCTCCTTCGTCCTCGTCCTCCAGCCAGACCGCGAGCTGTGCCGTCCACTCCCGGTAGCGCTCGGCGTCGAACTGGAAGTGGGACTCGTGCCGGCGGACGGTCGTCCCGGTGCTCTCGTCGATGACCGTCGCGTCCACCACGGCGAGCGCCGGGCACTTCTCCAGCAGCCCGCAGTAGACCGTGCCCCTCGTGGTGTAGCCCTGCAGGATCCGCCGGACCTGGTGATACGACAACCCGGTTGCCTGCTGCAGCATCCGGACCGTGAACGTCTCCCACCCCATCCGGGCAATCGTGGCGAGCGCCGCGGCCTCGTTCCGGGTCATCTTCGAGTCCTGCCCGCCGCCTTCCTGGTTGATAGCAGCGTAGAGGCGGGCCGCCGCATCGAAGTCCTGCCGGGCCGCCTCGATCCGGATCTCGTCGCCCGTCTCCTTCCCCTCCCGCTGCAGGAACCGCAGGGCCGCGTGGCACTTGATCAGGTCAAAGAGCATCGCGGGGTTCCGGCGGTTCGCGACGTTCGAGAACCCTATCCTGCGGGCGAAGGGGATCCGGACAAAGATCCGCTGCTGCTTCAGGACCGACCAGAGCGCCCGGCAGGTGAGGACGTCCGGGTCGTCGCCTCTCCGGCAGGCGCCGGCCTCCGTCTCCTTGAGGTGCTCAAGCACCCTTCTGTCCTGCTCGGCCGAGTCATCGATCCAGACCGTCAGCATCCGGTTCATCACCTGGTCGTCGCCGGGGTTCTCGACCTTGGCGAGCCACCAGACACACCGCTCGGGGATCGAGCAGACCCGGAGCTGCCGGTCGGCCGTGACAGTTCGGTGTTCGATAGGTTCGTGGAAGGACGAGGTGGCCGACTTCAGCACCTCCTGCAGGTCGTCGGAGAGCGATGTGTCGTCAAAGAGAATTACTGTTCCCGGCCGGAGGTCGTCGGCGTAGTAGAGCGCCTTGTTCGAGACGGTGCCGGTCATCCTGTGGGACTCCGGGATGAGGTTGAGCATCGTCGTGCAGGCATGGCTCTTCCCCTTCCCGGAGTTGCCGGAGATGGCGACGTGGAGCCCCTTCGTGTTCGCCACCGACTGGGAGGCGACGGACATGATCAGGCACTCCGCGACGGTCCGGTCCCCTACGTGGCTCTTGTTGAAGGTGTCGAGGAGGAAGGCGAGCGGGTCGCCGGCCTTGAGGATCTCCATGGCACGCGCCTGGTGCTCATCCTCGATGAGAACGGGAGGAGGAAGCAGTATCTCCTCGACCTTCTTCGCCGGGGCCCTGGTCCGCTTCGGCTCATACCGCTCCCTGAGCTCCGGCCACCGCTGGGCGCCCCCGCCGCAGGTCGCGTGGTGGCAGCCGGCGAAGACGGCGCCGTTCGCAAACTGGATGGCGAACGCGCCGTCCCTGTGGGCCGGCGAGAACGGGCACTCGTCGAGGACGTAGAGGGTCCCGCCCTGGTAGGGCCTCGTCGACCGGACCGCGATGCTGTGGTCGAGGAGCCAGGAGGCGAGGTTGATGCCGGGGCCGTTGCCGTTTGTCCTCTTCCGTTCAGGGGGCTCTTCCCGCGGGAGGAGCGCCGCGAGGTGCTGCAGATACTCCCGGGGCACCATGCGGATGTCGTCCGGCACGGCGAGGACCTTCGCCCGCCGGTGCGGCCGCTCCGGCGTGTTGTCGCCCTTCCGGGAGAGCGTGCCGTAGAGTTTCCAGATCCGGGCGGCATTGTGGTTCGCGGTATCAACCGTGACGGCCTCGTTGGAGAAGAGGGCGTCGAGGGTGGCGAGTGCTCCCTTCACGAGCGCGGTGGCCGCCTCGTCGTTTTCGAGGTCCACCCGGTAGAGAAGGTGGGCGCCGTTCCCGGAGTCCGCCCGAACGGGCGCAGGGAACCCCTGCTCCGCGAGGTAGGCTGCGATCCGCTCCGCAGCGGCGAGCGCCGCGTCGTGTTCCGCATCCGTGGACGAGACCCCGCTCGGCCGGACCGGGTCGATGTCGACCGGGAACCAGCGCCGGCGGATGATGTCGGCGTCGGCGGTCGTCGCGTCCTTCCGGGAGAGCCGCATCTTGATCCGGTTCGCCCTCCGGGCGAGGAGGGCCGGGTTCACCGTGTTGAGGGTGACGTAGATCCCGGCGACCGAGGGGTCGGCATCGAGGGCCTCCACGGCCCGGGCGAGGCTCTCGAAGTCGTCGAAGTAGCCGGAGTGGGTGATGCCGTCGGCGAGCGCCCGGACCTCGACCACGCTGCCGGTGGCGGCGAGGACGCTGACAGCACTCAGGATCTCGCTACTCATCCCGTCACCCCCGGCACAAGGGGGAAGAGGGGAGCGGAGATGGCCTCCCCGCGGGCGACCCGCTGGAAGCTGATGAGCGGGATGATGTAGGAGCCGACACGGGTGTGGAGCACCACCGCCTTGCCGGAAGCGTTCACCGCCGCATGGCCCTCGATGGAAACTCGAAACCCTCCGGGTTTCTCGAGCTCCTGCCCTGCGGCCAGTCGCTTCTCACTGACCCGGATGCCGCCCGGGGTCGTCCGCGAGTGGTCCTCGCAGATCGGGATCACCCTGCCGTAGAAGAGCAGGTTCTTGAGGTCCTCGGCCTCGATCCGGTACTTCTCGGCGTCGACGGCGATACGGAGCGCTCCGCCGGTGCCGTGGGAGAGGGTGCCGGGTTCAGTCATGGCCGGCTACCCCCTGTGCGGTCAGGGTCGTGACCGTGTAGAAGTGGCAGCCGGTCCGGACGATGTGGATCTCCCGGATCGCCCTGCCGTGCCGGCCGACCTCGGTTGCCACCACCTGCGAGATGAGGTAGAGCGGGACCGGGTTCGGTGTGCAGCCTTCCCGACTCATAGCGGGCACGCTCCCGGCGTGGGCATCCTTATATCGTTGCAGTGCCGAGTACCATTGGCGGCCTGGTGCACCCTGGTGCTGTGAACATTTGGTTGTGCCTGGCTGCCGCCGCAGATCTCTTCGTGTTCTCTTCTCGATTCTACCAGGGTCCAGATGCCCTCGCGGATCATCAGTCTCCCGATGCCCCGGTACAGCGGATACTGCTTCTCGAAGGCGTCGACATCGTCCTGGGTTACGAGTCGTGGTTGTCGTTTCATGCGTAACCTCTCTGTTGCAGTTCGCGGTGCACCGGCGCTCTCCGAGGAAAGCACCCGGCGTGCACCGCTAGATTCAGCGTGAGAGTACGCGGTTTAAAAACGTGTTGTGCGTAGGGTGATGGTGAAACGAGGCTCTATTTAACCGTGACTTTATCGGAAACCGGGGAATTGGCCGGAAAAGGAGGGGATCCGGCTTTCCTCGATGAGGAGGGGCATTATACCGCGCCAGGTTTCCCTATCCGTTCGCAGGCGGCGAGTACCTGTTCGGGGGCGAAGCGGAGCAGGATCTCCCGGGTCCGGCCCCGGTCGGTGCGGAACTGCAGATCGACGAGACCCGCCTCCTCAAGCCGCTTCAACCGCGTCCGGTAGGTCGTCACCCCGGTCAGGGTGTACTCCTGCGTCGCCTCGAAGACTGCTCCCGACGTCATATCCGCCCCGGTCTCCCGCGCCATCTCCGCGATCCGGTAGAGCAGGGCAAGTTCGCCATCCGAGAGGTCTGCGGCCCGTTTCTGCAGGATGGGCGCGACGATCGACCGGGAGGCGTCCATAACGTCTTCTCGCGTGACGGTCCGGCGCCCGGCACTCTCTGCGTTCTCGGCCGCCGCCCGGACAAGGTCGATCCCGAACCGGATGTCCTGCTCTCTCGCGGTGAGGTCCGCGATGAGGTTCGCGCTCGCCTGCGGCACCACGTTCGGGTACAGCCCCTGCCGGATCCGGTCGCCGAGGATCTCCCGGATCTCCGGCGTTGTGTACGGCGAGAAGGTGATCTCGGTCGGGTGGAAGACCGACCGGACACGCTCGTCGACCTCGGCGTAGAGGTTCAGGCGAAGGTCGCTGGAGATAGCGAAGACGCCGGGCTTCCTGACGTCCCACCCTTCGTAGAGGCGAAGGATCCGGTAGAGGAGGTCGTTGAGCTGCCGGGCCTCGTGCAGGTAGTTGGCGTCGTCCAGGCAGACGAGGAGCGCGGCCCCCTGTTCGCCGAGGCGTTTTGCCGCCACCCGCACGACCTCGTCGAGGTGCTTGCCGGTCGCCGGGGGCGCGTAGCCGACGACCGCCTCGAAGATGCACGCGAAGACGGCGAACGGCGTCCGGTGCTGCTGGCAGTTGATGTAGACCGGGGCTATCTGCTGCGTCGTCTCCTCGATCTCGGCAAACAGCCGGCGGACGGTGGTGGTCTTCCCCGTTCCCGGCGGGCCGCGGAGGACCGCGCTCCGGGGACTGCCGCCCCGGAGGGCCGGCCGGGCGAGGAGGGCGAGTTCCCGGATCTGGGCGTCGCGGTGGTGGAGCTCGTCAGGCATGTAGGTGAACTCGAAGACCTCACGGTCCCGGAAGACCGTCTGGTCGTAGCGAAGGGTTTCTCTCTGCCTCATAGGTAAGCGATCAGGAAACGGGGGTATATGAACCCGCGCCGTGGGCGGGGTGAAAGTGAACGGGGTGCGCGACATCTTCGCATTTAGCCGTCTGGAATTTCGTCGTGAATGCAGATGGTCCCATACATCTGCGCACACTCATTGAGAGCAAATATGGAACAGAATCCAATGAACTCTATGTAAAACAGGTCATCGATCAAGTGACTACAACAGTTCATTGTCATCATCTCTAGTGGCATAAAGGATCAAGCAATTGAAACTCACTACGACTAAAAAAGGAAGGTCTATTATCTGGATATCAAAAGTTAAAGTTTAAAAGAGGATATCTGATATGACCGGCCTACAACCATACTCCCCAACATCCCAAGCACTATTTGTTTTCATCTGTTCAGGAACGAAAGATGAAGATTCTCCAAGAGTCGCACAGTATGATCCCGGCAATTCAATAGTAAATGTGCTTCCATCAATCAGGCAACAGATCGTAGATCACCGTCGGAAAGCATACAATCTTGTTAAGATGTTGCATAACAGCGGCGCAAGGCTCACTACAAATCCATATAATGGGGATCTAGTATTCGGCCCTGATTTAGGGGGGATAAAGGAGGGAAAATATCTCCCTGCGATACAAGAATACATCGGGAGATTTTACAACGAGGCCGGCTTGGGTTCCGAAGGAGTTGATAAGTTATTTTCATCCCGCCATCATGCTCTTATTATTTCGGGATTATACGGCATTCTCCGCCCGGATGAGTTTATTCAACTCTACGAGTGTCCGCTTGAGGATCTTCCTGAATTTCAAAACCTCTGGAGTAGTGACGACTTACTCACGGACATTATCCAAGAGTACATCAGGGCAAAGGAAATTCGGTTTGTCATTGATCTCACCGCGCAACAGGAATACCGAAACCTGGTCAATTGGAATTTGATAAAGGAAATGCCGGGACTAACTGTCTTTCATGTGCATAGTGAGCACTTTGCAGGCGCTGAGGGGCTTCGGTTCATCGGGAAGTTCACCCGGAATACGCTGCTTGAGATGAGTGATGCTGACTTCGAGAAAATTGAAGGGCTGTATGTCAAGGATTCATGTTGCTTATCTCCTTCTGTCATTCCGCCTGATGGATGGCCAATGGAAGAAAGTGCGCGGATTCAGAAGATACTCTATGGTCCTGAATCTTCGCAGATAGAGTTTAAACCTGTTTTGACGGGAACAACGTCTGATTTACCCTTGAAATTAAGATTTAACGAGATGAAATATCGGGTGATGAAAAATGTCGTGGCGATGCTGAATTCTGAGGGTGGCGAGATACTCATCGGTATTAATGATGATCGAACCTTACGGGGGATTGATAATGAACGCGACGGCCTCGCTAGATATGCCGCTCGGAATGGGGAAAAAGCTGAACCCGATGATCTCTATCTTCAAATCTTTGACCAAATGATCGTTCGATATATCGGGAAGTCTACTCTAAAATATGTTAAACCGCGCTTATGGACATACCAAAAGAGAACGATACTTATTATACAAGTCCACGCTTCACCGGAGGCAGCGTCGTTGAAGATCGGCAAGGATGGCTCGATTCTAGCACAAAGCGAATATTGGATACGAGGGAATAGCGGGGATAGAAGGATGTCACCTAGTGCTTTAGGGCGAGTTCAGAACGTTGCAACAAAATGGAATTACAAAAGATAGATTTTCAGTGTCATGGTAAAAGCGATACTCTTATTGCCAACTATCTTAGCAAGACACTATTGTATGTACTGCCCAGAATGTGGGAAGGAGAGTTCATCTGATTCAAAATATTGCTCAGCATGTGGATCTCCATTGCACGCTGCCACCAATGAAAGTTCAACTAGCAATCAGCACCTCACAAGCGAGGAGGAGAAGTTATCAGACGTTGGTAGTGCTGTTGTAAGTAAATCTCCTTCAACTGCTGCTATCCTATCTTTCTTATTCGCCGGATCCGGTCAGGTGTATAATGGCCAATTGGTTCTAGGGGTCTTCCTAATGCTTCTGGCCGGCTGCGCTGGTTGGCTCATTGCAAGTACTTCTACTCGGGTGGTGGGTGCGGTGCTCTGTGTTTCAGTGTACATTGGTGGTTGTATACATGCATACAGCACCGCAAAGAAAATGAATGGCGGAACGATTCCGTTTGCTCCTTACAAAAACTCACATATCGCGCTTTACGCTATTCTACTTCTCGGGATCTTAGTGGCTCCGCCTATAGCTGTAGATGTTCTCACGGCCAAAGCATATGTTTCTGCGGTTACGGTTGTAGATGATGATCTTCAGGACATCTATACATATGTTTACGGGGGCTTTATTCCAAGCGCCAATGATTACGCTCTAAACTATACTCTGGTAACAACAGCAACGAACGTTGGATATGTTGATGCACGCAATATCCGGGCTGTAATTTATCTGTATTCTCCGAGGGACGGATCTCAGTTACTCTCTCAAAGTGTAGACTTTGGAGATCTCCCTCCAGATGGGCAGTCCATTCAACATGTTCCTATTACACTGAGAGCGCGCGATCTGAATGATTTTAAGCGTCTATATGAGTACGGACCAAGTATAAAAGTGGTTGTTACTAACGTCGAGAATTGATAAGGTAAGATGGTATCCGAGATCACGCCATCTGCTCGCGCGCAACACCCTTCCCCGCAAGAATCTCCCGCAGGTGCTCCCGGCCGCTCGGTTCCGGGATCTCTCGTCCCTCTTGCCGGGCGGTGTCGAGCCAGAGGCCGATAGCCACCTTCACTTCAGAGAGCGCCTCCTCTTCGGTCTCGCCGAACGCGGAGCAGCCGGCAAGTTCCGGGGCGACGGCGACGAACCCCTCGTCCTCGTCGCTGAAGAAGATCTCGATTGCATAACTCTGTCGCATCTCAATCACTCCGATCGTCACCCCGATCCTGCGGAACCTCACTGGACCGTTGAGTGTACAGCTCGACACAATCCAATGCCCGTTCAAATGCCTCCTCGAAATTCGGGACCGCTTTCATCTGATGCCGGAGGGATGCGTTCCATGATGCTGAGAACCGTTCACGCTTCCCCGCGAGCACGGAACCGTCCGGAACAACCTCCTTGCATCCGCATTTCCGGTGGAGAATGCCCGTCACGGCGTCCGGGTTCACGCGGCCGGCCAGGTGCCAGATGTCATAGATATCCCGGGGGCGTACCCGCTGGAAGAGAGAGCGGATCTTCTCGGCCATGATCTCCTCCAGACAGTAACTGGTTACCCCGGCGGTAAGTTTGTCCGAATACGGGTGGTAGATCTGTCTTTTCTCAACGGGGAGCAGAACGCTTTCGTTACTCACGGTCGTGAGGTCGATGATGATCTTGGTCGGGGTGGATGCGTTCATGGGGATGATCCTGAACAGGGCCGTCGCCCGAAATCCGGTCGCCGTCTCGATGATGCCGATATCCTCCTCGAACCCGATGCCGCTCTCCTCCCGCGCGCGGGATACTGCGCCCTTCACCTCCTCCTGCAGGGCCTCCTTCTCGTACGGTTCCAGCAGGGTGAAGTCGAGATCGTCCGAGAAGCGGTAGTTCTCGATGAAGACTTTCCGGATTCCCGTCCCTCCTTTCAGCGCCATGGGGAGCGTGCTCAGGTGAGCGAGAAGCCAGTTCTGTGCATAGTCCCGCTCGATTGTCGAGGGTGGAACCCCAAAAGCACGGGCGGCCTCTTTAATCTCCACAATCGGTATCACTGGGAGTTCTCCTGAAGTGTGATCTCGGTGTTGATGACCAGCCGCCACTTCGGATCATTCTCTCCCTGATGCGGCATCGTAGGATCGAGGAGGAGGTAGTTCCTGGATGTCGGGAGAGGCAGGTCCAGTGCGATCCCCATCTGTTCGCTCAGATATCCGAGCCTCCTGACGACGGCGTTGTTCCCGATCATCCGGGCATACCGGCTCAGGTTCTCGCGGTCCAGCGATGCGTTCTCCAGCGCCTTTGCAACCTCGATGATCCCTCCTGCGTATTCGGGCCTGTCGAGGCAGTCGATCACCGTCTTCTCCCTATCGGTGACGGTGACCGGTGTCTCCTCGATCCATTCCTTCTCAAAGCCGAAGAACTTCTCCGGCTTTACCCGCACGATCCGGTAGTTCACGCCGAACACCTCGATCTGGCTGTTCTTCTTCCGCGCCGTCGTCTGGACAAAGACCGTTGTCGGAATCTGTTCTGTCAGGCCGTGGTAGTGGAGCGCGCTCCAGTATGCAACCGCGGATGGTCGGACGAGGTGCGATGCAATCACAAACTCGTGGAGCGTATACTTGCCCTTCTCGCTTGCGAGCGGGATGATCAGGTATTTCCCCCTCTCGATCCGCTCGACGAAGCCCCGATCTTCCCATCGCGAGAGCATCACGGAAAGCACGCTTTTCGGGATCTCTGTCTGCCTGTGCAGCTGCTCGAGGGTGAATACCTGCCCGTGGCGGGCGATGGACTTCAGGATCTCAATCGTCACGTGCCGCCTCTCTCGTTCCACATTTAGTACACCAACCTTATCAAAGTTGTTAATTTCGGTGTACTTCATAGTGATTGTCCCCTCACAGGGCAGGGGGGTGAGCATCAGAGCTCACCCTTCCGCTTCTTCTCCTCGATCAACTCGTTCAACAGTTTCCGCACGAGTTCCGGGTTATCGAGCACGTCCTTGCCCATCGCCTCCTGAACATCCTCCCCGCCGTCGGTGAACGATCTACCGCAGGTGATGCAGTAGTTCGCCCGCGGGGCGTTGATGGTCTTGCAGCCGGGGCACTGCACCGGTTCGAGGTACCGCTCCTCCGCTTCCTCCTGCTGGACGAGACCGTACTTCCCGAGGACCTCTCTGTCGATGTCCTGGCCGGTGAGGTGGGCATAGGTGGCGAACATATCGGTGTTCAGGTTCCCCCACATCATCAGCTTGATGACGGACTCCTTCATCCCCTGGTTGATGAGGTGCGTGATCCGCGAGTGCCGGAAGATGTGTGGGGTGATCTTCTTGGTGATGCCGGCTCGTTTCGCGATCTTGGGGAGGTGCCCGTAGACGGTGGCATGCTGGAGCGGCCGCTTCTGGTGCGTGATGAAGACCAGGGCGTCGCCGGCGGGTTCAAAGGGGTAGTCGTTCCTCCAGGCCGCGAGGTACGGCGTGGCCATGACCAGTCGGACGTAGCGCTGAGTATGGCACTTGGTATCCTCGACGGAGATCACCGTGCCGTAGGCGTCGAACTGAACGCGACGCCAGGTGAGCCGGCCGAGTTCTCCGATGCGGCACCCGGACTCATAGAGGAGTGCGATGATCGCCCGGTCGCGGGAGGACTGGCAGGCCCGCAGGAGCGCTCCGACCTCTTCCTGCGAGAGCATCTGGTCGGGGAGTTTGGTGCAGCGATCCATCCGCGGCGGTTTGATCTTCTGAATCTTGACTCTCGATAGGTCCGAGTAATCGTTCTCGATCATCCAGAGGTAGAACCGCTTGAGGAACATGATGTAGTCGTGCAGGGTGTTCTGCTTGAACGGCCTGTCGCGCTGGTTCCTGGCCTCTTTGATGGTGGCTATGGCAGAGAAGATATCGCCGATGGTCGCTTCCCGGTAGGGGCAGATGTAACGGCGCCAGTTTACCAGGTGCGACGTGATCTTGTTTACCCGGACGGTTGTGATCCCTTGCGATGCCTGGAGCTCCGTCACGAACTCGGTGATGAGGTCGGCATCGTCGCGGGTGAGTAGGCCCGTGGCCACTGCTTTCCGGACGGCTGTGGTGGCGTAGGTTTTATCGACAGGATGAAACTCTCTGTCGATTTGGGTTGGTGCTGTGAACGCTCCCATGCAAGGGAGGTCGGAATGGTGGTATAAAAGCGTTTGCTGACAGATCCGAGCCTGAATAATAGATGCTGCGGGTGGGATCCGAACCCACGATCTCCAGATGTCCCAGGTCTGGACGCACCGTTTCTTCACAAAACCCTATGAGTCTGGCGCCCTAACCAGCTAGGCCACCGCAGCACA
>Ga0208823_1000200_pt1 | contig 51716 bp, 46 predicted proteins | sample AD_UKC075_MetaG_FD_184440 | JGI IMG/M metagenome (GOLD analysis project Ga0208823, IMG submission 184440) | Active sludge microbial communities of municipal wastewater-treating anaerobic digesters from USA - AD_UKC075_MetaG (SPAdes) (version 2) | ecosystem: Engineered > Bioreactor > Anaerobic >...
GGCTGATCGGGCCTGGAGCCGCAGCCCACCATTGAGGTGTACGCCCTGTTTCACGGGGCGCCACCCATGGGTTCCAAGGCACAATCACCCGACCGCTTGCCCACTTCCGACGACAGCCACGCCGCGCCCAGCATGACGTTCGAGTTCTACCATGCCGTGGACACCGGCCGGGCGCGCACCAACAACGAGGACTCGGTGGCGGTCGACGAGGCCAATGCCCTGGCCGTGCTGGCCGACGGCATGGGCGGCTACAACGCCGGCGAGGTGGCCAGCAGCATGGCCACCTCGTTCATCAAGACCGAACTGGGCCGCTGGCTGGCCGAAGCCGCCAGCCGCGCCAGCGATGTCGAGGTGCGGCGGGCGATGGACATCTGCGTGGACAACGCCAACCGCGCCATCTTCAACGCTGCCAATGCCAATCCGCAGTACGCCGGCATGGGCACCACGCTGGTCGTGGCCGTGTTCCGCGACAACCAGCTGCGGCTCGGCCATGTGGGTGACTCGCGAGGCTACCGCTGGCGCGCCGGTACGCTGGCGCAGATCACGCGCGACCACTCGCTGCTGCAGGAGCAGATCGACGCCGGCCTGATCACGCCCGAACAGGCGGCCTTCTCGGCCAACAAGAACCTGGTGACGCGCGCCGTCGGCGTCGAGGACACGGTGCTGTTGGAGACGCACCTGCACGAAGTGCAGCCGGGTGATGTCTACCTGCTGTGCTCGGACGGCCTGTCCGACATGCTCGACGACGCGATGATCGCGCGGCTGCTGCAGACGCATGACACCTTGCCCTCTGCCGGCCAGGCCCTGATCGCTGCTGCCAACGAGGCAGGCGGAAAGGATAACATCGCGGTCATTCTCGTCCGCGTGGCAGGAGGCCCGACGGGGGCCGCGCGACCTTGGTGGAAGTTCGGGCGCTGAATCCTGCAAAACGGCCTGCGCCACGCGGCGCGGCTTCCCGGGCTGGCGCTGGTCGATCAGGTACAGACACACAAGAAGGGCAAGCATGGGCAAGCTGGTGGTCTCTCTCGACGGTGTGGTGATCAAGGATGTGCAGATCACCAAGGACAAGACCACGCTCGGCAGGCGCCCGTACAACGACATCGTGATCGACAACCTCGCCGTCAGTGGCGAGCATGCCGTGCTGCAGATGCTGGGCAACGACGTCTTCATCGAGGACCTCAACAGCACCAACGGCACCTACATCAACGGCAAGGCGATCAAGAAGCAGATGCTGGCCCACAACGACACGGTGGAGATCGGCAAGTACAAGATCAAGTACCTGGTCGAAGAAGGCACCGACTACGAAAAGACCATGGTTGTGCGGCCCGGTGCGTCCGGCGTCGGCATGTCCACCGGCGTGCCGCACACGCCGTACAACCACACTGCGCCGATGCCCAACATGGCCGCGGCTCTGGGCCAGCAGGGCCAGGGTGCGATGGCGCAGGCGGCATCGATCAAGGTGCTCAGCGGTGCGGCGGCCGGCAAGTCGGTCACGCTGACCAAGGTCGTCACCACCGTGGGCAAGCCCGGCGTGCAGGTGGCCTCGATCACCAAGCGGCCGACCGGCTACGTGCTGGCCCATGTCGAGGGCGCGATGCGGCCCAGCATCAACGGCGTGGCCCTAGTCACCGACACCGCGCCGCTGTCCAACGGCGACCTGATCGAGCTGGCCGGCACCCAGATGCAGTTCCTGCACGGCTGAACGCCGCCGGGCCCGGGTCCGGGCGGGGGGCCGTGATCGACTTCACGTCGCACCCGCTGTGGCTCATCCGGCCAGCGCACGCCCGTGCCGAAATCCCAGCGCGCTGTCTTGCCAGCCCGCGGCCCGCCCTGCACCATGCGGTTTCGTGACAGTGCTCCGGCCGTGGTGAACCGCGGCATCGGCCTGTGCCCGCAACCGCCCAGGCCGGCCCCGCCGCCGCCACCCGATTCATGTCCATCCGCGTCCTCGGCTGCTCCGGCTCCATCGCTTCCGGCTGCCGCACCACGGCCTTCCTGCTGGACGACGACCTGCTGATCGATGCCGGCACCGGCGTCGGCGACCTGACGCTGGACGCGCTGGCCCGCATCGACCATGTGCTGCTGAGCCACTCGCACCTCGACCATGTGCTGGGCGTGCCCCTGCTGGCCGACAGCGTGATGCGCCGCCGTGGCAGCGACCGCCCGCCGATCACCGTGCACGGCCTGCCCGCCACGCTGGAGGCGCTGCGCACCCACATCTTCAACGGCGCGATCTGGCCTGACTTCACCCGCCTGCCCACGCGCCAGCAGCCTATCCTGCGGCTGCAGCCCTTCGAGACGGGCGATGTGCTGCAGTTCGGCCAGCGGCGCATCGAGGTGCTGCCGGCCCTGCACACCGTGCCGGCCGTCGGCTTTGCCGTGCACGACGATGCCGGCTGCTGGGTGTTCACCGGCGACACCGCGCCGAACCCGGCGCTGTGGCAGCGCCTGGCGGACATGACGGTGCGCACCCTGGTGATCGAGACCGCCTTCCGCAACGACGAGCAGGCGCTGGCCGAGGTCAGCGGCCACCTGCACCCCGCCGCGCTGGGCCGCGAGCTGCAGCAGCTGCGCCAGCCCGCCGCGGTCTACGTGACGCACATCAAGCCGGGCGAGCTCGACGCGGTGATGGCCGAGATCGCGGCGCTGGACCCGCGCCACCCGGTGCGCGCCCTGGTCGCCGGCCAGGTGCTGCCACTGTCGTGATTCGTCAGGGGTGACAGTTCTTGTCACCCCTGAGCGGTGGCGACTGACATTTCCTGTCACCCCGCCAGACGATTCGCGGCATTTCGCATGTTTTGACGGGCTGGCAGGCCCATTCGTGCGCTGGCACGGCTTCTGCACTGTTTGCTGCGTCCCTCCTCCCTCCCACCTCCCACCTCTCACTGGAGACACCCATGAAGCAAATGAAGCGCGCCGCCCAGAAGGGCTTCACCCTGATCGAACTGATGATCGTCGTCGCGATCATCGGCATCCTGGCCGCCGTGGCTCTGCCGGCTTATCAGCAGTACACGAAGAAGGCGAAGTTCTCCGAAGTGGTGCTGGCTTCGTCAGCGCCGAAGATTGCCGTCGAGGGCTGTGCGCAAATTGAGAACGCGCTGACCGATTGCGATGGCGGGGCCAATGGCATTCCGGCCGATATTTCAACGGCCAACGGAAAGGTTGCTAGCGTCGTGACCTTGAACGGCGAGATCACGGTCACCGCAGTCACAGGCGGCGGGCTGGCTGGTGAGACTTATATCCTTGAGCCGTCCCTGAGTGCTGGGAAGGTGAACTGGTCGATCAAGAGCACCAGTACTTGTATTGCAGCCGGGCTGTGCAAGTAACGTCGCCCAGATAGCTAGTCTCAAGCCTCTGTCAACGCCCACCTCGGTGGGCGTTTTGCATTTCCGGCGTGTCCTGCCTGGCGATGCGCAGCGTGGTATAGACTTGATCTATTCCAATGCATCGGATTTGCCATGACCGCCGCAAAGCTGTTTCTCAATGGCCGCAGCCAGGCGGTGCGCCTGCCCAAGGCGTTCCGCTTCGAGGGTGTGACCGAGGTCTTCATCGAGCGCGATGGCGACCGGATCATCCTCAGCCCGGTGCGCCGCCCGTCCATCGAGCGACTGATCGATGCACTGGGTCAGTTCGAGTCGGTGCCCGACCGCCAGCAGCCAGCCCTGGCAGACCAGCGCGACACGCTCTGAACCGCGTCGACCGGCCATGCGGTTCATGCTGGACACCAGCATCTGCATCTACGCCATGAAGCACCGTCCGCCCGAGGTGCTGACGCAGTTGCGCGCCCATGCCGCTGCCGGGCTCGGCATCTCCAGCATCACGGCGGGTGAGTTGCACTTCGGCGTGGCCAAGACCGGGTCGGTGCGCAACCAGGCGGCGTTGCGGCAATTCCTGGAGCCGCTGGAAACCGCGGACTTCGGCGCGCAGGCCGCCGAAAACTACGGCCGGCTGCGGGCCACCCTGGAGCAGGCCGGCACCCCCATCGGCCCGCTGGACACGCAGATCGCGGCCCATGCGCTGGCGCTGGATGTCACCCTGGTCAGCCACAACTTGCGCGAGTTCGCGCGTGTGCCGGGGCTCAGGCTGGTCAGCTGGGTGTCGACGCCGGCATGACCGCCCCGGACCGGCCCGGCGCCGCGCTGGCGGTTGCCTGCGTGCTGGCCGCCAGCCTGCCCACCCTGCTCGCCCTTCACCAGCCGCCGTCGGCCACGCTGCTGAACCAGTGCGTGGCGGTGGCGCTGTGGGGGTCGCTGGTGGCGGTGATGGCGCCGCGGCTGGCGCGGGGCCTGGGGCCGGCGGCCGCATTGCTGGCGGCGTTGGGGCTGGTGGTGCTGGCCGCCACGGCGTCCTGGTGGTTGGGCACGCTGCCGTTGTCGCTGGCGCTGCAGGCCATCGGGCTGATCGCCGGGGCGGCGCTGATGGTGGTGGCCGGTGCGGCGGCGGCGCGCGACGGTCAGGGCGTGGCGGTCGCCACCGCGCTGGCCTGGGGCCTGTTCGTGTGCGGCCTGCTCAATGCCGCTGTGGCCCTGGTGCAGGTGTTCCTGCCGGCCTGGGCCGATGGCCACTTGATCGCCGCCTCGGGCCTGCCTGGCCGCGCGGTGGGCAACCTGCGCCAGCCCAACCACCTGTGCAGCCTGCTGCTGTGGGCGATGGCCGCAGCGGTGGGCCTGCATGCGCTGGGTCGCCTGTCCGGCTGGCTGCTGGCGCTGGCCCTGCCGCTGCTGGTGCTGGGCGTGGAGCTGAGCGCCTCGCGCACCGGGGCGGCGGGCCTGCTGCTGTTCCTGGCCTGGGGCCTGCTGGACCGCCGCCTGCCGCGCAGCGCCCGCCTGGCCTTGCTGGCCGCGCCTGTGCTGTACGGGCTGGCCTGGGGCGCGATGGCCTGGTGGGGCAGCATCAGCCAGCAGGCCCTGGGTGCGGGGGCGCGGCTGGCGGCCGATGGCGGCCTGGGAGAGTCCAGCCCCAACGCCCGCTCCAACATCTGGCGCAACGCGTTGCAGCTGATCGCGGCCAACCCCTGGGCCGGCACCGGTTTCGGCGAGTTCAACTTCGCCTGGTCGATGACCGACTTCGCCAACCGGCCCACGGCGTTCTTCGACCACACGCACAACCTGCCGCTGCAGCTGATGGTGGAGCTGGGCCTGCCGCTGGCCAGCCTGGTGATGGCGCTGCTGGGCCTGGCGCTGTGGCAGGGCTGGCGGCGCGGCGCGAACGCTGCCGACGACGCCCCGGCGCTGGCCGGCCGCATGGCGCTGGTGCTGGTGCTGCTGACCGGCCTGCACAGCCTGGTCGAATACCCGCTGTGGTACGCGTACTTCCTGCTGCCGGCCGCCCTGGCCTGGGGGCTGCTGCTGGGCATGGCGCCGGCGGCCACGCCCGCGGGTGCGGCCGGGCCGTCGCTGGCCGGCATGGCCACGGGCCTGCTGCTGGCGGCCTCGGGCACGCTGACGGTGCTGGACTACCAGCGCGTGGTGGTGATCTACGCCCCGCCCGAAGGCGGCGGCACCCTGGCCCAGCGCATCGCCGCCGGCCAGTTCAGCCTGCTGTTCGCGCACCAGGCCGACTACGCCGCCGCCACCAATGGCGTGCCGCCGGCCAGCCGGGCGCTGGGCCTGGCGCGGGCCACGCATTCGCTGCTGGACACGCGGCTGATGATCGCCTGGGCCCAGGGCCTGGCGGCCAACGGCCATGCCGACGAGGCGCGCTGGGTGGCGGCCCGGTTGCGCGACTTCCGCAATGCCGATGCGGCCGAGTTCTTCGCGCCCTGCGTGGACGCAGCTGCGGCGGCCGCGCCCTGGCAGTGCCAGGCGCCGCAGCGGGTGCATGACTGGCGCACGCTGGCGCGCCTGCCGCCGCTGCGCGTCCCGGCCGATCAGGCGCCGGGCGCGTCCGCCAGCCAGTGACCCGACTTGCCGCCCTGCTTCTCCAGCAGGCGGATGTCGGTCATCACCATGCCGCGGTCGGCGGCCTTGCACATGTCGTAAATCGTCAGCAGGCCGACCTGCACGGCGGTCAGGGCCTCCATCTCGACGCCGGTCTTGCCCACCGTCTCGGCCTGCACGGCGATGTGCACCGCGCTGGCGGCGGCGTCGATGCGGAAGTCCACCGCCACGCGCGTCAGCGGCAGCGGGTGGCACAGCGGCACCAGGTCGGCCGTGCGCTTGGCTGCCTGGATCGCCGCGATGCGGGCGATGCCGATCACGTCGCCCTTCTTCGCGCTGCCGCCGGCCACCAGGGCCAGCGTGGCCGGCTGCATGCGGATGGTGCCGGCGGCAAGGGCGATGCGATGGGTCTCGGCCTTGGCCGCCACGTCGACCATGTGGGCCTGGCCGTGGCTGTCGAAGTGGGTCAGCGGCGAGGCACCGGGCAGGTCGGCAGGCGAAGTCATGGCGGGGGAAACATGCGGGCAACGGGTCGATGGGATCATAGGCGACCGCCTTGCGCGCCCGACCCGCCACCAGCCGATGCCACGCCCCCTGCCGCTTCTCGTCCGACCGTGGCGGCAGCGCCTGCCGTGCGCCGCGGTCGCCGCCCTGCTGCTGGCCGGCAGCGTGGCGCCCGCCTGGAGCCAAGCCGCAGCACCTGCACCAGGCACACCACCCGCGCCGCTGCGCCTGCCCGGCCTGGGTGAATCGGCGTCCGACGAGTTCAACCTCAACCAGGAAAAGCGCATCGGCGAGCAGATCATGCGCGAGGTGCGGCGCGACCCGGCCTACCTCGACGACCCGCTGTTGCTGGACTACCTGCAGTCGCTGTGGGCGCCGCTGGTGCGCACCGCGCGGGCCCAGGGCGACATCGACGCCGACACCGAGCGGCTGTTCCCCTACGAGAGCTTCCTGGTGCGCGACCGCTCGGTCAACGCCTTCGCCCTGCCCGGCGGCTATGTCGGCGTGCACCTGGGGCTGATCGCCATCACCGGCACGCCCGACGAGCTGGCCTCGGTGCTGGCGCACGAGCTGGCCCACGTCACGCGACGCCACATCGCGCGCAGCGTGGCGGCCTCGTCGCGCGCCAGCACCCTGGGCCTTGCCGGCATGCTGCTGGGCCTGCTGGTGGCCAGCCGCGCGGCCAATGCCGACATGGCCCAGGCGGCCATCATGGGCGGCCAGGCGGCGATGGCCCAGGCGCAGCTGAACTTCTCGCGCGACATGGAGCGCGAGGCCGACCGCAACGGCCTGGCCACGATGACTGGCGCGGGCTTCGCGCCGGCTGGCATGCCGGCGATGTTCGGCCGGCTCGACGGCGCCAGCCGCCTCAACGACAGCGGCAACTACCCGTACCTGCGCAGCCACCCGCTGACGGTCGAGCGCATCGGCGAGGCGCGCCAGCTGGTGCAGGCCGCCGGTGCCGCCAGCGCGCCGCCACCGGCGCCGCTGCTGCATCTGCTGATGCAGGCCCGTGCCCGTGCGCTGATGGACCCGTCCAGCCAGGCGCTGCGCCGGCTGCAGGACTTCGACGCCCGCGCCACGATGACCCAGCTGCCGCTGCCCGACCGCCTGGCCGGGCTGTACGCGGCGGCCCTGGCCTCGGCCGCGCTGCGCGACTTCGACCGCGCCGACCGCGCCCAGCAGGCTGCCAGTGCGCTGCTGGCGGCTTCACCGTTGTCCGGCGATGCCGCCGCCCGGCGCATGCTGGATGCGCAGGGCGTGCAGCTGGCGCTGGCGCGGGGCGATGCCGCGCAGGCGGCGCGCCTGATCGACGCCGGGCAACTGGTCGACGGCTCGCGCAGCGGCCTGCTGCTGCAGGCCGACTGGGCGCTGGCCGACGGCAGCGTACCGGTGCTGCGCCGCAGCGCGGAGGCGCTGCAGACCTGGGTCACCGTGCAGCGCGAGGACGCCGCCGCCTGGCAGGCCCTGGCGCTGGCGGCCGGCCGGCTGGGCCAGCCGCTGCGCGCCGTGCGGGCCGAGGCCGAGGTGCAGGCCGCCCTGGGCAACCTGGGCGGCGCGATGGACCGCCTGCGGGCGGGCCAGCAGCTGGCGCGGCGCGGCGGCCCGGGCACCGACTTCATCGAGGCCTCGGTGATCGACGCCCGCCTGCGCGCCCTGCAGGCCCAGCGGCGCCAGCTGCAGGCCGACGAGCGCAAGGCCGGCGAGCGGCCGCGCGGCGACGCGCCTGAGTGAGCGAAGCCAGCTAACGCCGGAACTGTGCGGGCGCTGTCAACCGCCAGCGCGGGTGAACAGCCGCTCCATCGCGACGTCGATCACCATGCCGCACAGGCTGTAGATCACCGACCCCACCAGCGCGGCGCCGAAGCCGGTGACGTTGAAGCCGCTGAGCACGCCGGCGGCCGACCAGAACATCAGCGCATTGATCACGAACAGGAACAGGCCCAGCGTGATCAGCGTGACCGGCAGCGTCAGCAGCACCAGCAGCGGACGCACCAGCGTGTTCAGCAGGCCCAGCACCAGCGCGGCCACCAGCGCGGCGCCGAAACTGGCCACCGTCACCCCCGGGTAGAGGTGCGCCACCAGCAGCAGCGCGGCCGCCAGCAGCAGCCATCGAACGATGAGTTTCATGGCCCGCAGCATACCGCCGCAGCCCGGGTGGCATGCCGGTGATGCGGCGGGGCGACAAAACCGCGATTCAGGCCCTTGCGCAGGCGGTTTTACCTATGAAAACAGCTTCTCACCCCCCATGGGTGGCAGTACCATTGCGCCGGCTGAGGGCGACAGAGAGCAACGCGGGTTCATGCAATCCGCGGCCCGGGCACTTCAGCGCATCAACCACTCACGTGATGGAGAGAATCAACATGGCAACTGCGAAGAAGGCCGCCCCGGCCACCCCGGCGAAGAAGGCCCCGGCCGCCAAGAAGGCAGCCGCGCCGGCAAAGAAGGCCGCGGCGGTCAAGAAGCCGGCCGCCAAGAAGGCGGCGGCACCGGCGCCGGCCAAGAAGGCAGCGGCCCCCGCCAAGAAGGCAGCGGCGAAGAAGCGCACGCCGAACGCGTCGTTCATGAAGGCCATGACCCCCAGCGCCGCGCTGGCCGCCGTGATCGGCGACAAGGCCGTGCCGCGCACCGAGGTGACCAAGAAGGTCTGGGAATACATCAAGAAGAACGGACTGCAGGACAAGGCCAAGAAGACGATGATCAACGCCGACGCCAAGCTGAAGGAGATCTTCAAGCAGGCGCAGGTGTCGATGTTCGAGATGACCAAGCTGATCAACAGCCACCTGAAGTGATGCCGCCGCCGGCAGCGGGCCGCGGAGCCCGTTGCCGGACACGGCATGCACACCCTTGCGAAGAAGCCGGCACCACGCCGGCTTCGTCGTTTCCGGGCCTGGCGCCCGGGCCGGAGCAGGCGGGGAAAGCGCGGCCTTTTCCACTGCACCGGCGCAGGCACTGTAGGATAATATCGACACGCGGTTGCCCAGGATGCCCGCGCCCGCCCGCCCGCCCGGTGGCCGGCCGATGGAGATGCCCTCGCAGGATGCCCATGGAGTACCACGACACGGTTGAACGCAGCACCGAGCTGCTGCGCAGGGCGCTGCCCCTGATGTCGCGGCAGGCGGCTGCGCTGCATCCGGTGAGCTATGCCGTGTGGTACGCGTACGTGGCCGATGTCAACTCGCCGCTGCACAAGGCGCTGGATGCCCACCTGGCCGCGCACGGCGTGCTCGACGAGGCTGCCACCGACGCGCTGTACCGCCGCTTCCTGGCCGACCCCACGGCCGACACCACGCAGCAGGTGACCGACGGCGTCGCCAGGCTGCTCGACGGGATGCAGGCGTCCGCCGCGGCCGCGGGCGACCAGACGGCCCGCTACGGCCACACGCTGCAGCGCCTGAGCGCGTCGCTGGGCCCGGCCGAGAACCAGCCCACCACGCCGCCCGCCGCACTGGGCGAGGTGCTGGAGCACACGCTGCAGATGCAGGCTGCCCTGGCCCGGCTGCAGAAGGAGCTGGCCGAGAGCCAGCGCGAGATCGGCAGCCTGCGAGACGAGGTGCGCCGCGCCCGCCACGAGAGCCTGGTCGACGCGCTGACCACGCTGGCCAACCGCCGTGCCTTCGACCGCCGCCTGGTCAGCTGCCTGGCGGCCGATGCCGCCGTGCTGGGCCGCCCGCCCATCGGCGCGCCGGTCAGCCTGCTGATGATCGACATCGACCACTTCAAGCGCGTCAACGACAGCTACGGCCATGCCTTCGGCGACCAGGTGCTGCGCGCCGTGGCCCAGGTGCTGAAGGCGCTGACGCCCGAGGGCGGCCTGGCTGCGCGGGTGGGTGGCGAGGAATTCGCCCTGCTGCTGCCCGGCATGGCGCTGGCCCAGGCCCAGGCGCTGGCCGAGAAGCTGCGTGCCACTGTGGCGGCCAGCCGCATCCGCCGCAAGAGCAGCGACAACGACGAGCGCATCACCGTGTCGCTGGGGGTCGCGCAGTTCCTGCAGCAGACGGCGGCCAACGGCCTGTCGGTGGACGAGGCGCCGGCCGACTTCGTCGACCGCGCCGACCGCGCGCTGTACGCCGCCAAGCAGGCGGGGCGCGACCGGGTGATGACGGGCTGACGGCCGGCTGAGCTTCAGCCCGCCTGGAGCAGCGGCTTCAGGAACCGCCCGGTGAAGCTCTCGGCGCAGGCCGCCACGGTTTCCGGCGTGCCCGCCACCAGCACGCGCCCACCACCGGCGCCGCCTTCGGGGCCCATGTCGATCAGCCAGTCGGCGGTCTTGATGACGTCGAGGTTGTGCTCGATGACGACGATGGTGTTGCCGGCGTCGCGCAGCTGGTGCAGCACGCGCAGCAGCAGCTCGATGTCGGCGAAGTGCAGGCCGGTGGTCGGCTCGTCCAGGATGTAGAGCGTGCGGCCGGTGTCGCGCTTGCTCAGCTCCAGCGCCAGCTTGACCCGCTGCGCCTCGCCGCCGCTGAGGGTCGTCGCGCTCTGGCCCAGGGTGATGTAGCCCAGGCCCACGTCGAGCAGGGTCTGCAGCTTGCGGGCCAGGGCCGGCACGGCGTCGAAGAAGCGGCGCGCCGCTTCCACCGTCATGCCCAGCACCTCATGGATGTTGCGGCCCTTGTACTGCACCTCCAGCGTCTCGCGGTTGTAGCGCTGGCCGGCGCAGGTGTCGCAGGGCACGTAGACGTCGGGCAGGAAGTGCATCTCCACCTTCAGCACGCCGTCGCCCTGGCAGGCCTCGCAGCGCCCGCCGCCCGACGCCGCGCCGACGTTGAAGCTGAAGCGCCCGGCACCGTAGCCGCGCTCGCGCGCCATCGGCACCTCGGCGAACAGCTCGCGGATCGGCGTGAACAGCCCCGTGTAGGTGGCCGGGTTGCTGCGCGGCGTGCGGCCGATCGGGCTCTGGTCGACGTTGATCACCTTGTCGAAGGCGTCCAGGCCCTGGATCTCGTCATGCGGCGCCGGCTCGGCATGGGCGTGGTACAGCTTCTTGGCGACTGCCGTGTACAGCGTGTCGTTGATCAGCGTGCTCTTGCCCGAGCCGGAGACGCCGGTCACGCAGGTCAGCAGGCCGACCGGCACCTCGGCGGTGACGTTCTTCAGGTTGTTGCCGCGGGCGTTGACGATGCGCAGGCTGGGCGGCGCCGGTGGCCTGCTGTCGGGCCAGGCCGGCTGCGGCGCGCCACGCGGGCGCACCGGTTCGGGTGCCGGCTCGGCAGGTGCGGCCGCCTGCCAGGCGCGGCGCTCCTTCGGCACCGCGATGCGCAGCACGCCGGCCAGGTACTGGCCGGTCAGGCTGTCGGCATCCGCCGCTACGGCCTCGGGCGTGCCCTGGGCGATCACCCGCCCGCCGTGCACGCCGGCGCCCGGGCCCATGTCGATCACATGGTCGGCGGCGCGGATCATGTCCTCGTCGTGCTCGACCACCAGCACGCTGTTGCCCAGGTCGCGCAGGTGGCGCAGGGTGCCGATCAGGCGCTCGTTGTCGCGCTGGTGCAGGCCGATGCTGGGCTCGTCGAGCACGTACATCACGCCGGTCAGGCCGCTGCCGATCTGGCTGGCCAGGCGGATGCGCTGGGCCTCGCCGCCGCTCAGGGTGTCGGCGCTGCGGTCCAGGCTCAGGTAGTTCAGCCCCACGTCGTTGAGGAACTTCAGCCGCGCGCGGATCTCGCGCACCACCTTGTCGGCGATCTCGGCCTTGGCGCCGGTCAGCGTCAGCTGCTCGAAGTAGCGCAGGCTGTCGGCCAGCGTCGCGTGCTCGACCTCGTAGATCGCCTGGCGCGGCACGCTGCCGTCCGCACCGACCAGGAAGACATGGCGCGCCTCGCGCTTGAGCCGCGTGCCGCCGCAGTGGGCGCAGGGCTTGGCGGCCTGGTAGCGCGCCAGGTCCTCGCGCACGGTGGCCGAATCGGTCTCGCGGAAGCGCCGCTCGAAATTCGGGATGATCCCTTCGAAGGGATGGCTGCGCTTGACGGTGCGGGTCTTGCCCTTGGCGTTCTCGGCCTCGTAGGTGAACTCGATGTCGACCTCGCCCGAGCCGTAGAGCAGCACCTGCTGCACCGCGGCGGGCAGCTCCTCGAAGGGCGTGTCGATGTCCACACCCAGGTGCCGCGCCACGCTTTCCAGCAGCGAGTGGGTGTAGGCGTTGCGCCGGTCCCAGCCCTTGACCGCGCCGCCGGCCAGGCTCAGCGACGGGAAGGCCACCACCCGCTCGGGGTCGAACACCGTCTGCTGGCCCAGCCCGTCGCAGTGCGGGCAGGCGCCCATCGGCGCGTTGAAGCTGAACAGCCGCGGCTCCAACTCGGGCAGGGCGTAGCTGCACACCGGGCAGGCGAACTTGCTGGAGAACAGGTGCTCCTGGCCGCTGTCCATCTCCAGGGCCAGCGCCTTGCCGTCGGCGATGCGCAGCGCCGCCTCGAAGCTCTCGGCCAGCCGCTGCTTGGCATCGGGTCGGGCCTTCAGGCGGTCGATCACGATGTCGATGTCGTGCTTCTCGTTCTTCTTCAGCTCGGGCAGGTCGGTGGCCTCCACCGTCCGGCCGTCGATGCGGAAGCGCACGTAGCCGCGCGCCTGCATGTCGGCGAACAACTCGCTGAACTCGCCCTTGCGGTCACGCACCACCGGCGCCAGCACCATCAGCTTGGTGTCCTCGGGCAGGGCCAGCACGGTGTCGACCATCTGGCCCACGCTCTGGGCCTGCAGCGCCAAGTCGTGGTCGGGGCAGAACGGCGTGCCGGCGCGGGCATACAGCAGGCGCAGGTAGTCGTGGATCTCGGTGACGGTGCCGACGGTGGAGCGCGGGTTGTGGCTGGTCGCCTTCTGCTCGATGCTGATCGCCGGGCTCAGGCCCTCGATCACGTCGACATCGGGCTTGTCCATCAGCTGCAGGAACTGCCGGGCGTAGGCACTCAGGCTCTCGACGTAGCGGCGCTGCCCCTCGGCATACAGGGTGTCGAAGGCCAGGCTGCTCTTGCCCGACCCGGACAGCCCGGTGATCACCACCAGCGCATGCTTGGGGATGTCGAGGTCGATGTTCTTCAGGTTGTGGGTGCGGGCGCCGCGGATGTGCAGGCACGGGTTGGCCAGGTTGGCGGCCAGGGCGGCAGGGTCACGGGGGGGCATGGCGACGGTCGGCGAGGGCAACCGACCATCATAGCCAGCCCGGCCGTCCCGACCGGTCCGGCCGGTCAGGCCGGTGCGGACCAGCCCGGCAGCGCGCCCTGCAGGGCCAGGCGCAGCTGGCGCAGCTCCAGCGGCTTGGTCAGGTACTCGGCGAAGCCGGCGGCCCGACCGCGGGCCACGTCCTGCGGCATCGCGTTGGCGCTGACGGCGATGGCCGGCACGTCACGCGTGGCGGGCGCGGCGCGCAGGCGCTGCAGCAGCTCGTAGCCGTCCATGCCCGGCATCTGGATGTCGACCAGCAGCAGCGCCGGCGGTGCGGCCAGGGCCTGCGCCAGGCCGCGGTGCGGGTCCGACTCGCAGCGCAGCACCAGCCCCGGCAGGCGCTCGAACATGGCCGCCATCAGCAGGGTGTTGACGGGGTTGTCGTCGATGTAGAGCACCGGCAGCGCCGCGCCGGGGGCCGGGGCAGGTATGGCCGGTGCAGGCTGTGCCGCGGGTGCGGCCGGCGCCGGCAGGGCGGCCTGCACCGGCGCCGCCGGCCCCGGCGGCACGGGCGCGGCCGGGGCTGGGCCGTCGCCCGACGCCTCGTCGCCCACCCGCGTGGCGGCCAGCAGGCCGTCGATCAGGGTCACCATCTGCTGGCCGCTGGCCAGGATGCGGTCGATGTGGGCCTGCTGCGACGGGGCTGGCGGCACGGCACGGTCGTCCTGCAGCAGCCGGGCGAAGCCCAGCACCGAATGCAGCGGCGTGCGCAGCTCGTGCGACATGCGGTCGACGAAGGCGCGCTGGGCGCGGCTGGCGCGCCGGGCGGCGTCGCGGGCGGCCAGCAGCGCAGCCTCGGTCTGCTTCTGCGGCGTGATGTCGGTGCCGAAGGCGTAGCACTGCATCTGGCCGGCCAGCCGGTCCAGGCCGCGCGCCAGGGTCACCAGCACATGCACCGCCGGTGCGTCGCCGGCGGCGGGGAAGGTCCGCTCGAAGCTGAGCACCTCGCCGTCGAGCACCCGGGCGATGCGGTGGGCCAGCTGCTGCGGGCTGTCGGCCGGCACCAGCAGGCCGGCCGGCTCGCCGACCAGGGCGGACGGCGTGCTGCCCAGCAGCGCCGCCAGGCGGGCATTGGCGAAGGTGAAGCGGTGTTCGCTCGACAGGCAGGCGATGTAGCCGGGGAAGGCCGCCAGCAGCGCCCGCTGCTGCGCCTCCACCGTGCGCAGGCCGGCCAGCGCACGCGCCTCGATGGTGATGTCGCGGAAGCTCCAGACCCGCAGTTCGCGGCCGTGCAGCGTGGTCGGGATGCAGCGGCGCAGCAGCACGCGGCCGTCGTTCAGCGTCACCCGGTCTTCCTGGATCTGGTGCCCGGCAATGATCTCGGCCACGCGGGCGTTCTCGCGGGCGGGGTCGACGAAGTAGCGCCCTGCCGCCGCCATCACGCTGGCCGGCGTCAGGCCGGCGGCATGCTCGGGCGGGATGTCCCACATCTGCAGCATGCGGTCGTTGACGAACAGCAGCGGTTCGTCCGGGCTGCGGGTGTCGGACGCGAAGATCGCGTCGCCGGTGGCGTTCAGCGTCAGCCGCAGGTGCTCGATGCTGGCAGCCACCGCCCGCGCGGCCGCCTCGCGGGCCGTGACGTCGCGCGAGACCAGGGCCGCACCGCGCCGTCCGGCGCGGGCGTCGGCGAACGGGAACATCGTCGTCTCCCACCAGCGCCGGCCGCTGCCTTCCAGGTCCAGCTCGGCCAGCATCACCGTGGGCTCGCCGCTGTCCATGCAGCGCTGCAGGGCCGCGTCGCGCTCGGCACTGGCCACGCGCTGCAGCAGCGGCTCGGGGCGACGGCCGATCACATCCTCGGCGCGCAGGCCGGTGGCGCGGCTCCAGGCATGGTTGACCAGCAGGTAGCGCAGGTGCTCGTCGACCACGCTGACCGGCTCGGTGATCGTGTTGAGCACGAACTCGTGCAGCTGCAGGCGCTGCTCGGCCGCCCGCCGGCGCGTCACGTCCTGCACCGTGCCCACCATGCGCACCGCGCGACCGGTGGCGTCGCGGGTCACGTCGCCGCGGGCCAGCACCTCGCGCACCGTGCCGTCGGTCCACACCACGCGGTGGTTGAACTCGTAGCCGCTGCCGGTGTGCAGGGCATGCTGCAGGCGGGCCTCCAGCGGGCCCAGGTCGTCGGGGTGGATGCTGGCGCGGAAGGTGGCGTAGTCGGGCACCAGGGCGCCCGGTGCATGGCCCCAGAGCCGGAAGTGCTGCTCCGACCAGTGCAGCTCGCCGGTGTCGGGGTTCCAGTCGAAGCTGCCCAGCTGCGCCACCTGCTCGGCGCGGCGCAGCAGCTCCTCGTCACGGCCCAGCTGCTGCAGGCGCCGGGCCTGCTCGCGCACCTGCTGTTCCAGCGCCGCCTGGCGGTGCGACTGGCGCCACAGCCGGCGGCACAGCCACAGCGGCAGCACGGTGGCCGCCGCGCCCAGCACGCCAGCCAGCCAGGTGCTGCCCGGCTCCAGCAGCGCGGTCTCCCAGGCCAGGCCGCCCAGCACCAGGGCGGCACCGGCCGAGACCGCTGCCGCCGGCCAGCAGCGCACCATGGTCGCGCTCCCGCCGTCAGGCGGCGGGGGCGGTGGCAGCGGGGCGGGTGTGTTCGTCATCCTGCAACTATCGAATTTATCGATTATGGCGTGTTGATCAGATCTGGGCACCCTGCGGCCCGGGGGGCCGTGGCCAGGCCGTGCCGTGTGCGGCCTCCGGCCCGGCGAGCCGGCATCGCCGCGCCTTATCCTTGCGGCCAGCCATGACGCCTCCGCCACGCGATTCCAGCGCCCCCCGCCTGCGCGGCGCATTGCCGACGGCCCGGCGCCGGGGCCTGCCGCGATGAACGCCCCGCCCCCGCGCGAACAGCGCTCGCTGTTCGGCGAGATCCTCGACTGGATGCTGGCGCCGCTGCTGCTGCTGTGGCCGATGAGCGTGGCGCTGACCTGGCTGGTGGCGCAGAGCATCGCCAGCCGCCCGTTCGACCGCGACCTGGCCGAGATGGCCCGCACCATCGCCCGCCAGGTGGTGGTGGTGCCCGGCAGCGCCGAGCGGCCCAGCGCCATCCGCCTGCGCCTGCCCGAGGTGGCCACCGAGGTGCTGCGCACCGACGATGCCGACAAGGTGTACTTCCAGGTGCTGGGCGCACGCGGCGAGTTCATCGCCGGTGACCGGGCGCTGCCGGTGCCCGACGAGAGCGCCGCCGCGGCGCAGACGCTGAAGTACCGCGACGACGCGGTGCATGCCGACGCGGTGCGCGTGGCCTACCTGTGGCTGCCGTCCACCGGCGTGCCGGGCGAGGCTGCGCCGCTGGTGCAGGTGGCCGAGACGCTGGACAAGCGCGCCCGCCTGGCCACCGAGATCATCAAGGGCGTGATCGTGCCGCAGTTCGTGGTGCTGCCGCTGGCGGTGCTGCTGGTGTGGTTCGCACTCGCCCGCGGCATCAAGCCGCTGAACGAGCTGCAGCAGCGCATCCGCCTGCGCGAGAGCCACGACCTGTCGCCGCTGGCCGAGCGCGACGTGCCCGAGGAGGTGGCGCCCCTGGTCGGCGCCATCAACGACCTGCTGGCGCGGCTGGACCAGTCCATGGCCTCGCAGAAGCAGTTCCTGGCCGACGCCGCGCACCAGCTGAAGACGCCGCTGGCGGGCCTGAAGATGCAGGCCGAGCTGGCGCAGCGCGAGATCGACGCCGGCCAGCAGGACGCCAAGGCGCTGCGCCAGAGCCTGGAGTACATCGCCCACAGCACCGAGCGGGCGGCCCACATGGTCAACCAGCTGCTGTCGATGGCGCGCGCCGAGGCCAAGGCCCAGGCCCGCCCGCCCGAGGCGGTGGACCTGGCGGCGCTGGCGATCGAGACGGTGCGCGACTTCGTGCCCAAGGCCATGGACAAGCGCATCGACCTGGGCTACGAGGGCCCCGACGACGGCACCGGGGAGTCCCCGCACGGCACCTTGCTGGGCCAGCCCACCCTGGTGCGCGAGCTGGTGCGCAACCTGGTCGACAACGCGCTGCAGTACACGCCCGCCGGCGGCGCGGTGACCGCCCGCGTGGTGCACGACCCGTTCGGGCAGGTGGTGGTGCTGCAGGTGGAGGACACCGGCCCCGGCATCCCGGAGGCCGAGCGCGCCCTGGTGCTGCAGCCCTTCTACCGCGCCCTGGGCACCAACGTGGACGGCAGCGGCCTGGGCCTGGCCATCGTCCACGAGATCGCCCAGCAGCATGGCGCCGAGCTGAGCATCACCGATGCCCGGCCGCGTGGCAGCGCCGCGGCGCAAGGCATGGGGCCGGGCGCGCTGTTCACGGTGCGCTTCCCGCTGAGCCAGGTCGAGGTGGTCGAGCCGGCGCAGGCCGACACGTCGCCGTCACCTGCGCCGCGTGCGCCGGGCTGGGCGCCGGGCTAGTTTCCAGGCAGGCCAGCCGCGGCGAACTGCTGCTGCAGCAGGCTCAGCAGCCGGGCGTCGTCGTCACCGGCAAAGCCGGCCGCCAGCGCGGCCTGGAACTGCGCCGCCGCCGCCGTGCCCAGCCGCGGCTGCAGGCCGGCTTGCGCCGCCATCGCCAGCGCCAGGGTCGAGTCCTTGGCGAGCAGCGTGGTGTGGGCGCGCGGCGCGAAGTCGCCCTGCAGCGCCCGCGCCAGGCGGTCGCCGCCGATCCAGCTGGCGCCGCTGGACTCGCCGATCACCGCCAGCGTCTGCGCGCCGTCCAGCCCCAGCTGCTGCGCCAGCGCCAGGGCCTCGGCCGCGCCGGCCAGGTTGATGGCCGCCAGCAGGTTGTTGACCAGCTTGGTGCGGGCGCCGTCGCCGGGTGTTTCACCGATGCGGAACAGGCGCGCGGCCAGGTGCTGCAGCAGCGGCTGCCAGGTGCGCCAGGCGGCGTCGGCGCCGGCGACCATCAGGCTCATCGTGCCGTCGCGGGCGCGCACCGGGCCGCCGGACATCGGTGCGTCCAGGCAGGCCAGGCCGGCCACGGCCAGACGCGCGGCGAAGCGCTCGACGTCGGCCGGGCCGATGGTGGGGCAGAGCATCACGGTGGCGCCGGGCGCCAGCGTGGCGGCGGCGCCCTGGTCGCCGAACAGCACGGCGTCGGTCTGCGCCGCGTCGACCACGGCCACGATCAGCAGCGCGCAGCCGGCGGCCGCCTCGGCCGGTGACGCGCAGGCCACGCAACCGCCGGCCTCGGCCAGCGCATGGCGGGCCGGGTCGATGTCGTGCACCCGCACCGCCTGGCCGGCGTCGCGCAGGCGCAACGCCATCGCCAGGCCCATGTTGCCGATGCCCACGACGGCGCACTGCAGCCCCGCGTCCGGCGTGAACGCCGGACGATCCCCCGAGGGGATCGCGGGCCGGCTTGGGAGCGGCCCGGCGCTCGGCCCGCCACTGACTGAACCTGGCGCGGTCATCGTTGCATCAGCCCGCGGCTGCGGGCGATCGACATCAGCATGCCCAGGGCCACGCCCAGCGTGACCATCGCGGTGCCGCCATAGCTGATGAAGGGCAGCGGCACGCCCACCACCGGCAGGATGCCGCTGACCATGCCCATGTTGACGAAGGCGTAGGTGAAGAAGGAGAGCGCGATGGCGCCGGCCAGCAGGCGCGAGAACACCGTCGGCGCGCTGGCGGCGATCCACAGCCCGCGCAGGATCAGCACCGAGAAGCCCAGCACCAGGGCAGCCACGCCGGCCATGCCGAATTCCTCGCTGAAGGCGGCGAAGATGAAGTCGGTGGTGCGCTCGGGGATGAATTCCAGGTGCGTCTGCGTGCCGCTCATGAAGCCCTTGCCGGTGAGGCCGCCCGAGCCGATGGCGATCATGCCCTGCAGGATGTGGAAGCCCTTGCCCAGCGGGTCGCGCGTGGGGTCGAGCAGGGTGCACACGCGCTGGCGCTGGTATTCGCGCAGCACCTTCCAGTCGACGCCGTCCTGGCACAGCGCGTCGCCGAACCAGACGATGGCGGTGATGCCCACCGCGCCCAGCAGCACCAGCGGCGCGATCAGCCGCCACGACAGGCCGGCGAAGAACAGCACGTACAGCCCGCCCGACAGCACCAGGATGGCCGTGCCCAGGTCGGGCTGCTTGGCCACCAGGGCCACCGGCACCAGCAGCAGGGCGCCGGCGATGGCGAAGTCGGGCCAGCGCAGGCGACCCTCGCGGCGGGCCTCGCACTTGTGGAACCACCAGGCCAGCATCAGCGGCGTGGCCAGCTTCAGCAGCTCGCTGGGCTGGATCACCACGCCCACGTTCAGCCAGCGTGTCGCGCCCTTCTTGGTGATGCCGAACAGCGCCGTGGCCACCAGCAGGGCCACGCCCAGGCTGTAGATGGGCAGGGCCACCGCCATCAGCCGCTGCGGCGGCACCTGGGCCACACCGAACATCAGCAGCGCTGCCAGCACCATGTTGCGGCCGTGGTCGACGAAGCGTGTGCCGTGGTCGAAGCCGACCGAGTACATCGTCACCAGGCCCAGCGCCGACAGCGCCAGCACCACCAGCAGCAAGGGGCCGTCGAAGCCGGTGAGCACCGGCCGGACGCGCTGCCACCACGACGGGCGGTCGACGACGGCGATCATCGGGTGGCGCGCAGCGGCGCGGCGGGGTTGGGGGCGGGCACCGCCAGCGCCGTGGCCTGCACCACGGGCAGCGGCAGGGCCGCCTGCACCGGCAGGCCCAGTTCGCCCAGCGGCACGTCCTCGGCCCGGCGCGGCGTGCCGATGGGGGCGACGCTGCGGCCGGCCTGGGTGGCGGCCATGTCCTCCTCGCTGGGCCACTGGCCATTGAGCAGGTAGTCGAACACGCGGCGGGCGATGGGCGCGGCGGCGGCGGCGCCGAAGCCGGCGTTCTCGACGATCACCGCCAGCGCCACCACCGGCTTGTCCAGCGGCGCGAAGGCCGAGTACAGCGAGTGGTCGCGCTGGAACTCCGACAGCCGCGCCGCGTTGTACTTCTCGTTGGCGCGCACGCCCACGGCCTGCGCGGTGCCGGTCTTGCCGCCGCTCTTGTAGGTGGCGCCGGCGAACACCTTGGTCGACGTGCCCTCCTGCGTCACGCCGTGCATCGCGTTCATCACCAGGGCCACGTGCTCGGGCTTCAGCGCCAGCGGCTCGATCGCCTGGCCCGACACCGGCGTCGCCTGCTGGGTGACGACGTTGCGGATCTCGCGCACCAGGCGCGGCTGGAAACGCTGGCCGCCGGCCACCAGGGTGGCGGTGGCGCTGGCCACCTGCAGCATGGTGAAGTTGTTGTAGCCCTGACCGATGCCCAGCGAGATGGTCTCGCCGGCGTACCACTTCTGCTGCTCGGGTCGCTTGTAGGCGCGCTTCTTCCAGGCGGTGCTGGGCAGCAGGCCGGTCACTTCGCCGTCCAGGTCGATGTCGGTCTTGCGGCCGAAGCCGAAGGGCAGCAGCTGCTCGTGCATCAGGTCCACGCCCATCTCGTTGGCCAGCGAGTAGTAGTAGACGTTGCTCGACTGCACGATCGAGCGCCGCATGTCCACCGGCCCCAGGCCGTGGTCGCCATGGCTGCGGAACTCGTGCCCGCCGAAGTTGAAGCTGCCGCCGTCGTGGATGATGGTGCCCGGCCCGCGCTTGCCGCTGGCCAGCGCCGCCATCGCCATGAAGGGCTTGAAGGTGCTGCCTGGCGGGTAGGTGCCGCGCAGCGCGCGGTTCAGCAGCGGCTTGTCGATGCTTTCGTTGAGCGCACGCCAGTTCTCCACGTCGATGCCGTCGACGAACAGGTTGGGGTCGAAGGTGGGCTTGCTGACGAAGGCCAGCACCTCGCCGTTGCGCGGGTCGATCGCCACCAGGGCGCCGCGGCGGTCGCCGAACAGCTGCTCGACCAGGGCCTGCAGCTTGATGTCGATGGACAGCACCAGGGTGTTGCCGGGCGTGGCGGGGTGGGTCTTCAGGCGCCGCACCGCACGGCCGCCGGCGGACGTTTCCACCTCCTCGAAGCCGGTGGTGCCGTGCAGTTCCTGTTCGTAGCGCTGTTCCAGGCCCAGCTTGCCGATCACGTCGGTGCCGCGGTAGTTGGCGACCAGCTCGTCGTCCCAGTCCTCCATCGCCTTCTTCTCGGCGGCGTTGATGCGGCCGATGTAGCCGATCAGGTGGCTGCCGACCTCGCCCGCCGGGTAGTTGCGGAACAGGCGCGCCCGCACGTCCACGCCCGGGAAGCGGTAGCGCTGGGCCATGAAGCGGGCGACTTCCTCGTCGCTCAGCTTGGTGCGGATGGGCAGCGACTCGAAGCGCTTGCTCTCGTCGGCCAGGCGCTTGAAGCGGCGGCGGTCGCGCGGCTCGATGGTCAGCACCTGGGCCAGGCCGTCGATCACCGACTCGATCTCGCCCTGGATGCGCGACGGCGTGATCTCCAGCGTGTAGGCGGAGTAGTTGGTGGCCAGCACCACGCCATTGCGGTCGACGATCAGGCCGCGGTTGGGCACCACCGGCAGCACGGCGATGCGGTTGGCCTCGGCCCGCTCGGCCAGGTCCTCATGGCGCACCACCTGCAGCACCACCATGCGCCAGGCCAGCAGGCCGAAGCAGCCCAGCACGAACAGCGCCGCCACCAGCAACCGGGTGTTGAACCGGTCGAGGTCGCGTTCGAGGTTCTTCAGTTCTGCCATGACGAAGGTCTCTCCCCGTGCACAACAGGGCGCTTGCGCCGGCCAAGCGACCGCCGCGGAACCGGCTCTGCCGGGCCGCTGGCGGTGCCCCCTTGGGGGGGAGCGCCGCAGGCGCTACGGGGGGGGGTCATAACGGTCGATTCTTGTCTGGATCGGGTGCGCGGCGTTGCGGTGCCAGCAGCAGCAGCACGACCACCGGCCACAGCAGCGCCTCGAACACCGGCGCCAGCAGCACGCCCCAGCCGGGGAACATGCCGCCCACCGCCAGCCGCGCCAGCAGGGCCACCGCATGGCCGGCGAAGAACACCGGCAGCACGTGCAGCGCCTGCGCCGGCACGCTGAACCACAGCACCCGCCGGTGCACGGTGATGGCCAGGTAGCTCAGCAGCGTGTAGGCCAGGGCATGCTGGCCCAGCACCGCGCCCTGGTGCACGTCCATCACCAGGCCGAAGGCGAAGGCGAAGCCCACGCCCACGCGCCGTGGCTGGTGCACGTTCCAGAACACCAGCACCAGGGCCAGCAGGTCGGGCGCGGCCGGGTGGCGGCCGCCGGGCAGCATCTCCAGCAGCAGCGCGGCCAGCAGGGTCAGCGCGATGAAGAAGGGGTTGACCGGCAGCAGCAGCTGGTCCGACCCGCGGGCCATGATCATCGGCTCAGCTCCTCGCCCGACGCAGGGCGGCCCGGGCGGCCGGCGGCGCTGGCCTTGGCCGCGCCCTTGGCTGCGCCGGGTGCGGATGCGGCCTCGGCCGGGCGCGGCGGCATCTGCACGCTCAGCGGCTCCAGCACCAGCATGTGGCGCAGGTTGTCCATCGGCATCATCGGCGCCAGCACGATGCGGGCGAAGCCGGCGTCCGAGCGCCGCTCCACCCGCGCCACTCTGGCCACCGGCAGGCCCGGCGGGTAGACGCCGTCGACGCCGCTGGTGGTCAGCGCATCGCCGGTCTGCACGTCGGCATTGGCGGCGACGAAGCGCAGCTCCAGCGCGGTGCCGCCCTCGGCACCGCCGAAGGCCGCGCCGCGCTGCTGGGTGCGGGTGTTGAGCACCGGGATTGCCGCGTCGCGGTCGGTCAGCAGGGTGACCACGGCGGACAGCGGGTACACCTCGGTCACCTGGCCCAGCACGCCGGCCTCGTTGACCACCGGTGCCCCGGCGACGATGCCCTGGCGGGCACCGCGGTTGATGAAGATGCGCCGCGAGTATGGGTCGCCCGCCTCGTACAGCAGCTCGGCCGCCACGCTCTTCACCTGCAGTTGCGGCTGCAGCGCCAGCAGGGCGCGCAGGCGCTCGTTCTCGGCGGCCAGCTGCTCGGCGCGGGCGGCGCGCTCGCTCTGCCTGGCCAGCAGGGCGCGGGCGGCGGCCTCGCGGCCCTGGGCGTCCTTGACGCCCTGCAGGTAGCTCAGGCCGTTGTCCACCAGCACCAGCGGCACCTGCAGCGCCTGCTGCAGCGGCAGCAGGGCGGTGGCCACGGCGCTGCGCAGCGGCGCGGTCATGCGCCAGCGCGTGTCGGCGGCCATCAGGAAGATCGCCAGCGCCGAGAACAGCAGCAGCTTGGTCAGCGCCGATGGCCCCTGCCGGAAGAACGGCGGCGGCGTGCGGTCGATGGTGCCCAGGGCCATGGTGGATCAGGCGCGGGTCAGCGGTGGGTCGGCGGGAAGGTCTGAAACGCAAAAGCCGGCCGCATCGTCGATGCGCCGGCCCGGCGGTGGTGCATCGACGCTTACTCGGACGTGAAGATCGAGCCGCGGCCTTCCATGCGCTCCAGCGCCATGCCGCAGCCGCGCACCACGCAGGTCAGCGGGTCCTCGGCCACCAGCACCGGCAGGCCGGTTTCCTCGGCCAGCAGGCGGTCCAGGTCACGCAGCAGGGCGCCGCCGCCGGTCAGCATCATGCCGCGCTCGGCGATGTCGGCGCCCAGCTCGGGCGGGGTCTGCTCCAGCGCGTTCTTCACGGCGCTGACGATCTGGTTGAGCGGGTCGGTCAGCGCTTCCAGGATCTCGTTGCTGCTGATCGTGAAGCTGCGCGGCACGCCTTCGGAGAGGTTGCGGCCCTTGACCTCGATCTCCTTGACCTCGCTGCCGGGGAAGGCGCTGCCGATGTTCTTCTTGATCATCTCGGCGGTGGGCTCGCCGATCAGCATGCCGTAGTTGCGGCGGATGTAGTTGATGATGGCCTCGTCGAACTTGTCGCCACCGACGCGGACCGAGCCCTTGTAGACCATGCCGCCCAGGCTGATGACGCCGACCTCGGTGGTGCCGCCGCCGATGTCGACCACCATCGAGCCCGAGGCCTCGCTGACCGGCAGGCCGGCGCCGATGGCCGCGGCCATGGGTTCCTCGATCAGGTAGACGTCCGAGGCGCCGGCGCCCAGCGCCGATTCGCGGATGGCGCGGCGCTCGACCTGGGTGCTGCCGCAGGGCACGCAGATGATGATGCGCGGGCTGGGCCGCAGGATGCTCTGCGGATGGACCATCTTGATGAACTGCTTGAGCATCTGCTCCGTCACCGTGAAGTCGGCGATCACGCCGTCCTTCATCGGCCGGATGGCCTCGATGTTGCCGGGCACCTTGCCGAGCATGGCCTTGGCTTCCTTGCCCACGGCCTGGATCGTCTTCTTGCCCTGCGGGCCGCCTTCGTGGCGGATGGAGACCACCGAGGGCTCGTCGAGCACGATGCCCTTGCCGCGCACGTAGATCAGGGTGTTGGCCGTGCCCAGGTCGATGGCAAGGTCGGTGGAAAAGTAGCGGCGCAGGGATCCGTACATGGGACGTCGAACTGTCTGGCGACCGGGACCCGCAGGCCACCGCGGCAGGGGCGGATCGGCCTGGAGGACACGGCGGTCTGAGGCGGTCTGGGGGCGGGCTCGGGTCGCGGTGGGCGCCGGCGGGCCGGAGCGCAGGGATCAGGGGCAGCGCGGGGGGCGATCAGCGCCTGCACATTGCCGCGACACGAGGTTCGGCAGGGGCCGGCGGTGGCGTCTTGGGCTGCTGGATAACCGAAGATAATACCCCATCACCCCGGTGTTCCCGCCTTCGGGAGCCCGTCTGAAAGCACCGAATCCCCATGGCCCTGACCCCGCAGGACACCAGCCGCATCGCGCACCTGGCGCGGCTCGAACTCTCCGCCGCCGAGGCGCCCGAGATGCTTCGCCAGCTCAATGATTTCTTCGGCATCGTCGAGCGGATGAGCGCCGTCGACACCGCCGGCATCGAGCCGCTGTACACCCCGCTGTCGGCGATCCAGCAGGTGCAGCTGCGCCTGCGCGACGACCGGGTCAGCGAGGGCGACAACCGCAGCGCCAACCAGCTGAGCGCCCCTGCCGTCGACGACGGGCTGTTCCTCGTGCCGAAGGTGATCGAATGAGCGGCGACCTGCACCGCCTGGGCGTCGCTGCACTCGGCCGCGCGCTGGCCGGCAAGGCCGTCTCCAGCGTCGAGGTCACGCAGCACCTGCTGGGCCGCATCGGCGCGCAGCAGACGCTGGGCGCCTTCCTCGCCGTCGACGGTGAGGGCGCGCTGGCGGCGGCACAGGCTGCCGATGCCCGCCGCGCCGCGGGCAGCGCCGGCCCGCTGCTGGGCGTGCCGATCGCGCACAAGGACATCTTCGTCACCACCGCCCAGCCCACCACCGCGGGCAGCCGGATGCTGGCCGGCTACCGCAGCCCCTTCGACGCCACCGTGGTGCAGCGCCTGGCCGATGCCGGCGCCATCAGCCTGGGCAAGCTGAACTGCGACGAGTTCGCGATGGGCTCGGGCAACGAGAACTCGGCCTACGGCGCCGCGCACAACCCATGGGACGTGGCGCGGGTGCCGGGCGGCTCGTCAGGCGGCAGCGCCGCGGCGGTGGCCGCACGCCTGCTGCCGGCGGCCACCGGCACCGACACCGGCGGCTCGATCCGGCAGCCGGCCAGTTTCACCGGCACCACCGGCATCAAGCCCACGTATGGCGTGTGCAGCCGCTACGGCATGATCGCCTTCGCCTCCAGCCTGGACCAGGCCGGCCCGATCGCTCGCAGCGCCGAAGACTGCGCCCTGCTGCTGTCGGCGATGAGCGGCTTCGACGAACGCGACAGCACCAGCGCCCAGCGCCCGCCGCAGGACTTCCATGCGCAGATGCTGGCCCCGCGTGATGGCGCCACGGCCGCCAGGCCGCTGGCCGGCCTGCGCATCGGCCTGCCGAAGGAGTTCTTCCCCGCCGGCCTCAGCGCCGACGTCAACACCGCCGTGCGCAACGCCCTGGCCGAGCTGGAGAAGCTCGGCGCCAACCTGGTCGACGTGCACCTGCCGCGCACCGAGCTGTCGATCCCGGTCTACTACATCATTGCCCCGGCCGAGGCCAGCTCGAACCTGAGCCGCTTCGACGGTGTGAAGTTCGGCCACCGTGCCGCCAGGTACGCCGACCTGCTGGACATGTACAAGAAGACGCGGGCCGAGGGCTTCGGGCCGGAGGTCAAGCGCCGCATCATGATCGGCACCTACGTGCTGAGCCACGGCTACTACGACGCCTACTACCTGCAGGCGCAGAAGCTGCGCCGCATGATCGCCGACGACTTCCAGGCCTGCTTCCAGCAGTGCGACGTGATCGCCGGCCCGGTGGCGCCCAGCGTCGCCTGGAAGCTGGGCGAGCAGCAGGCCGACCCGTTGCAGGCGTATCTGGCCGACATCTTCACCCTGCCCGCCAGCCTGGCCGGCCTGCCCGGCATGAGCGTGCCGGCCGGCACCGGCGCCCACGGCATGCCGGTGGGCCTGCAATTGATCGGCAACTACTTCGCCGAGGGCCAACTGCTGCACGCCGCGCATGCGCTGCAGCAGGCGACCGACTGGCACACCCGCGCACCGGCGGGGATCTGACCATGAGCACCGCACCTCTCATCCGTGGCTACGAGGTCGTCATCGGCCTCGAAACCCACGCCCAGCTGTCCACCGTCAGCAAGATCTTCTCCGGCGCCAGCACCGCCTTCGGCGCCGCGCCCAACACGCAAGCCTGCCCGGTCGACCTGGCCCTGCCCGGCACGCTGCCGGTGATGAACCGCGCCGCGGTCGAGCGGGCGATCCGCTTCGGCCTGGGCGTGGGCGCCAAGGTGGCGCCGCTGTCGATCTTCGCCCGCAAGAACTACTTCTACCCCGACCTGCCCAAGGGCTACCAGATCAGCCAGTACGAGATCCCGGTGGTGCAGGGCGGCAGCCTCGGCTTCCTGGTCGACGGCCAGCCGCGCACGGTGCAGCTGACCCGCGCCCACCTGGAAGAGGACGCGGGCAAGAGCCTGCACGAGGATTACCACGGCCAGACCGGCATCGACCTGAACCGCGCCGGCACGCCGCTGCTGGAGATCGTCACCGAGCCCGACATGCGCAGCAGTGCCGAGGCGGTGGAATACGCCCGCGCCCTGCACGCCCTGGTGGTGTGGCTGGGCATCTGCGACGGCAACATGCAGGAAGGCAGCTTCCGCTGCGATGCCAACGTCAGCGTGCGCAAGCCCGGCGCGCCCTTCGGCACCCGGCGCGAGATCAAGAACCTGAACTCGTTCCGGTTCATGCAGCAGGCGATCGACTACGAGATCCAGTGGCAGATCGACCAGATCGAGGACGGCCTGGCGATCCAGCAAGCCACCGTGCTGTTCAACCCCGACACCGGCGAGACGCGGGCGATGCGCACCAAGGAGGACGCGCACGACTACCGCTACTTTCCCGACCCCGACCTGCCGCCGCTGGTGATCGCGCCCGAGTGGGTCGATCAGGTGCGCGCCGGCATGCCTGAGCTGCCCGGCGCGATGGCGGCGCGTTTTCAGGCCAATGACGGCCTGCCGGCCTACGACGCGCAGATGGTGACGCAGAGCCTGGCCATGGCTCGGTTCTACGAGGCGGCGCGTGACGCCTGCGGCCAACCCAAGCTGGTCGCCAACTGGCTGATGGGCGAGTTCAGCAAGCGGCTCAATGCCGAGGGCCGCGACATCGGTGCCAGCCCGGTGGATGCCCCGACGCTGGCCGCGCTGATCGGCCGCATCGCCGACGGCACCATCAGCCACAACGCGGCGCGCCAGGTGTTCGATGCGCTGTGGGCCGGCGAGGCTGCCAGCGTGGACGCGGTCATCGAGGCCAAGGGCCTGAAGCAGATGAGCGACACCGGCGCGCTCGAAGCCATCATCGACGAGGTCCTCGCCGCCAATCCGAAGTCGGTCGAGGAATACCGTGCCGGCAAGGACAAGGCCTTCAACGCCCTGGTCGGCCAGGTGATGAAGGCCAGCAAGGGCAAGGCCAACCCGGCCCAGGTCAACGGCTTGCTGAAGGCGCGGCTGGCCTGAGCTTTGTCGGGGCGGTGGCCGGTGCTGCCGGCCTGGCGGGTGCCTCGGCCGGCGGCAGCGAACCCGGTGTCGCGCCCGCCCACAGCAGCCGCAGCCGCGCCAGCTCGGCGTCGTAGAGCCGGTTGATGCGCTGCAGCTCCTGCTCCTGGTTGGTGGCCGACTGCCGCTGCGCCACCACTGCGGCGTCGTTGGCATCGAGCTGCTGCTTCAGCCGCGCCGGCAGCGTGCGGCCCTTGTAGAACTCGGCGTCGTCGAGCAGCGGCTTGCGTTCGGCGGCGAGCTCCTTCACCCGCTTCTCGGTGGCCTGCATCGCCATGCGCACCGGGTCCAGCGCGGCCTCGCGTGCCTTGGCATGCGCGGCGTCGTTCGGAAAGCGCGCCACCAGGTTGCGGTCGCGCCGCACCGCGTCGGCCTGGGCTGCACGCGCCAGCTCGGCCTGGCGCTGGGTCGCCTCGCGCTCGGCGCGCTCATCGGGCGTCAGCGTCGGCGGCACCACCTGCCGCACCGAGCCGTCCTTGTTCAGCACGCGCTGCTCGCGGCTGGTGCAGTCGGCGATCGGCCGGTCGGAGGTGAGCCGCCGGCCCTGGCCGTCGGTGCAGGTGTAGATGCCGGCGGCCGACGGCACCTGGCCGGCGCCCTGGGCGACGGCGGTCAGCGGCGCCGCCAGCACGCCCAGCGCCAGCACCAGCGGGCAACCTGCCCTGCTCACCATGGGTTCAGACTCCGTAACGATCGCGGTAGGCCTGCACGCGCGGCAGGTGCTGCGCCAGTTCGCCCGAGCCGGTGCCGGCCAGATACTGCAGCAGGTCCCCCAGGGTCGCAATCGACGCCACATCCAGTTGCAGTTCCTGGCGCACCTGCTGCACCGCGGACAAGGGGCTGTCGACACCGCCTTCCGTGGCCTTCTCCTGGCGGTCCAGCGCGATCACCACCGCGCAGGGCGTGGCGCCGGCGGCGGTGATCATGCCGATCGACTCGCGCACCGAGGTGCCGGCCGAGATCACGTCGTCGATGATCAGCACCCGCCCGCGCACCGGCGCGCCGACCAGCGTGCCGCCCTCGCCGTGGTCCTTGGCTTCCTTGCGGTTGTAGGCGAAGGGCACGTTGCGGCCCAGGCGGGCGAGTTCCACCGCCACCGCCGCGGCCAGCGGAATGCCCTTGTAGGCGGGGCCGAAGAGCAGGTCGAACTGCAGGCCCGAGGCGATCAGGGCGCGTGCATAGAATCCCGCGAGGCGGCCCAGCTTGGCGCCGTCATCGAACAGGCCGGCGTTGAAGAAGTACGGCGACAGGCGCCCGGCCTTGGTCTTGAACTCACCGAACCGCAGCACGCCCGCCTCGACGGCGAACTGCACGAATTCCTGCGCGAGCGGGTTTGTGGCGGTGTTCGTTGAGGCTTGCTGCATGGAGCTCCCTTGGCATTTCGACTGGTCACGCTCAACCTGAACGGCATCCGCTCGGCCGCCAGCAAGGGCTTCATCGAATGGGCCGCCGCGGCGGGCGCGGATTGTATGGGGGTGCAGGAGGTCAAGGCCCAGGCCGCCGACATGGCCGACCGCTTCGAGTCGCTGGGCGGCCTGGCCGGCTATTTCCACTTCGCCGAGAAGAAGGGCTACTCCGGCGTCGGCCTGTACAGCCGCAAGACACCCAGCGACGTGATCGTCGGCCTGGGCGATGCCTTCTTCGACGCCGAGGGCCGCTGGGTGGAATGCCGCTACGACACGCCCAAGCGCAAGCTCAGCATCATCAGCTGCTACTTTCCCAGCGGCTCGTCGGGCGAGGAGCGCCAGCAGGCCAAGTTCCGCTTCCTCGACCTGCTGTACCCGCACCTGCAGGCGCTGCAGGCCGAGCGCGAGTTCATCCTGGTCGGCGACGTCAACATCGCCCACCGCGAGGCCGACCTGAAGAACTGGCGCAGCAACCAGAAGAACAGCGGCTTCCTGCCCGAGGAGCGGGCCTGGATGACCCGGCTGCTGGGCCAGGCGGGGCTGGTCGACGTCTACCGCCGGCTGCACCCCGACACCACCGACACCTGCTACACATGGTGGAGCAACCGCGGCCAGGCCTACGCCAACAACGTGGGCTGGCGGCTGGACTACCACCTGGCCAGCCCCGCCCTGGCGGCCACGGCCAAGACGGCGGCCATCTACAAGGCGCAGAAGTTCAGCGACCACGCGCCGCTGGCGATCGACTACGACTTCAAGCTGTAGCGGCCGGCGCTGCATTGGCAGCATTCCGGTTCAGGCACATACGCGGTTCCGCGCATGGACGCCGGCGTCGCGGGGGCGACACTCCTAGAATTCGCCCCCCTCCGAATCAGGACTGCCGAGCCATGCCCGAACAAGCCCAGGAAGACAAAAGCGCCGAACTGCGCCGCGCCGCGCTGGAGTACCACGAGTTCCCGACGCCGGGCAAGCTGGCGATCGCCGCCACCAAGCAGATGACCAACCAGCGCGACCTGGCGCTGGCCTATTCGCCCGGCGTGGCCGCGGCTTGCGAGGAGATCGTCGACGACCCGGCCAACGCCTGGCGCTACACCGCCCGCGGCAACCTGGTGGCGGTGGTCTCCAACGGCACCGCGGTGCTGGGCCTGGGCAACATCGGCCCGCTGGCCAGCAAGCCGGTGATGGAAGGCAAGGCGGTCCTCTTCAAGAAGTTCGCCGGCATCGACGTCTTCGACCTCGAGATCGCCGAGAACGACCCGGACAAGCTGGTCGACGTGATCGCCGCGCTGGAGCCCACCTTCGGCGGCATCAACCTCGAGGACATCAAGGCGCCGGACTGCTTCTACGTCGAGCGCAAGCTGCGCGAGCGGATGAAGATCCCCGTCTTCCACGACGACCAGCACGGCACGGCCATCGTCGTCGGCGCGGCCCTTCTCAACGGCCTGAAGGTGGTGGGCAAGACCATCGACCAAGTCAAGCTGGTGACCTCGGGCGCCGGCGCCGCCGCGCTGGCCTGCATCAACCTGCTGGTCAAGCTGGGCCTGCCGAAGAAGAACATCTTCGTCACCGACCTGGCAGGCGTGGTCTACAGCGGCCGGGTCGAGCTGATGGACCCGGACAAGGCCGAGTTCGCGCAGGACACGCCGCACCGCACGCTCAGCGAGGTGATTGCCGGCGCCGACGTCTTCCTGGGTCTGTCGGCCGGCGGCGTGCTCAAGCCCGCGATGGTGGCCAGCATGGCGGCCAGGCCGCTGATCTTTGCCCTGGCCAACCCGAACCCGGAAATCATGCCGGAGGCCGTGGCCCAGGTGCGCGACGACGCCATCATGGCCACCGGTCGCACCGACTACCCGAACCAGGTCAACAACGTCCTGTGCTTCCCGTACATCTTCCGCGGCGCGCTGGATTCGGGCGCGACGACGATCACCGACGAGATGGAGATCGCCGCCGTCCACGCCATCGCCGAGCTGGCCCAGGCCGAGCAGGACGACAAGGTCGCCGCGGCGTACGCCGGCAGCACCTTGAGCTTCGGGCCCGAATACCTGATCCCCAAGCCCTTCGACCCGCGGCTGATGATGAAGATCGCGCCGGCGGTGGCCAAGGCGGCGGCGGCCTCGGGCGTGGCGGCGCGGCCGGTCACCGACTTCGGCGCGTATGAAGAGAAGCTGCAGAGCTTTGTCTACGCCTCGGGCAACGCGATGAAGCCGATCTTCGCCCAGGCCAAGGGCGCCAAGCGGCGCAACGTGGCCTTCGCCGAAGGCGAGGACCGGCGCGTGCTGCGTGCGGTGCAGGTGATCTGCGACGAGGGCCTGGCCCGGCCCTGGCTGGTCGGCCGCGCCAGCGTGATCATGGCGCGCATGGAGAAGCTGGGCCTGCGGCTGCAGCCCGGGCGCGACTTCGAGGTCGTGAACATCGACGACGACCCGCGCTACCGCGACTTCTGGCAGACCTACCACCGCCTGACCGAGCGCAAGGGCATCACCGAGCAGTTCGCCAAGATCGAGATGCGCCGCCGGCTGACGCTGATCGCCGCCATGCTGCTGCACAAGGGCGAGGTCGACGGGATGATCTGCGGCACGTGGGGCAGCACCCAGCAGCACCTGGCGCACATCGACCAGATCATCGGCCGCCGCCCGGGCGTCAACACCTACGCCTGCATGAACGGTCTGATCCTGCCCGGCCGGCAGATCTTCCTGGTCGACACCCACGTCAACTACGACCCCACCGCCGAGCAGCTGGCCGAGATCACCGTGATGGCGGCCGAGGAGATGCTGCGCTTCGGCGTGCAGCCGCGGGCGGCGCTGCTCTCGCACAGCAGCTTCGGCAGCAGCAACCAGCCGTCGGCGGTGAAGATGCGCGAGACCCTGGCCCTGGTGCAGCAGCGCGCGCCCTGGCTGGAGATCGACGGCGAGATGCATGGCGACGCGGCGCTGGACGCCGACTTCCGGCGCGAACTGATGCCGCGCAGCACCCTGAATGGCGAGGCCAACCTGCTGGTGCTTCCGAACATCGACGCTGCGAACATCAGCTACAACCTGCTGAAGACAGCCGCCGGCGGCGGCATCGCGATCGGCCCGGTGCTGCTCGGCGCGGCGCGTCCGGCGCACATCCTGACGCCGTCGACGACGGTGCGGCGCATCGTCAACATGACGGCGCTGACGGTGGCCGACGCCAACGCGGCACGCTGAGCCCCGGGGCCGCCCGGGCCGGGCGCCCGGCGCGGCCACCGTCGTGAAACCCCTGGCGCGGCGGCCGAGTGTTTCACGCCACCGCGAATGCCCTTGCGCGATGCAGGTCACCCCTTGACAGCTGCGTAAGTCACTGATTCTTGGAGTGTTTCTGATTTGTGAGCGCCCACTCTGCCGGCGCGTCTTCTGCCTCATTTTTGGGCACTTGCTTGAGTTTTTGGGGGGCTTCCGGTAGCATCCGCAACTCAGATTTCAGGGTCAACCCGTGGAACCCGTGAGTGCGGTTTGTGAGGTCCGCCAGCCATCGATGCGTGAGTCCCCGTCCAGGCGGGGGTGGCGGTCGTCGGCTTGGGCAGGCGTCCTGGCGGTCTTGCTGGCGGGCGCCGCGGCCCAGGCCCGGGGTCCGCTGGACGCGCTGGGCACGGTGCCGCTGTCGGCCTTGCCGGCAGAGGCCCGCGCCACGCACCGTCTCATCCTTGCCGGGGGACCGTTTCCCTACGACAAGGATGGCTCGGTCTTCGGCAACCGCGAGCGCCTGCTGCCACGGGCGCAACGCGGGTTCTACCGGGAGTACACCGTGCCCACGCCAAGGTCGCGAGACCGCGGCGCCCGGCGCATCGTGTGCGGGGGCGAACGCCCCACCGCCCCTGAAGCCTGTTTTTACACCGCCGACCATTACGCCAGCTTCCAGCTGATCGCGCAGTGAGCGGCATTCGAACCGGAACCGACTTCTAGATCCTGGAGGAACGCGACCATGCTGCTGCAGACCGTCCGTCCCAATATCGTGCAGGCCATCCGTGCCTACCGTGTCGAAGACCTGATGGCCGCCGCCGAGGCGGCCGGCCAGCATTTCCTGTACGCCAACCTGAGCGAGGCGCAATCCAAGCAGGACGTGCTCGACAAGATCGCCGAGTCCTTCCTGTTCCCGGCCCACTTCGGCAAGAACCTGGACGCCCTGCTCGATTGCATGACCGACCTGGTGCACCGCGCCGGCAGCCAGCCGGGCTTCGTGGTGGTGCTCGAGCAGCTGCCCGACAACCCGCGCTTCGACCGCGAGGCCCGCGAACTGCTGCTCGACGTCTTCCGCGACGCGGCCGACTTCTGGGGCGAGCGCCGCATCCCCTTCCGCTGCTTCTACTCGTTCGCCGTGGCCCGTGCCAACGAGACCAGCGCCTGGGAGCGGGTCAACGAGGCCGCGCAGGAGCCCGCCAAGCCGGCCCCCAAGGCCCCGCCGAAGAACGGCGCCAACCCCAACTTCGGCATGAACATGCCGATGATGAGCAGCGCCTTCGACACCGCGATGTGGCTCAACGCAGCTTGACGCTGCGCTGATCCCTCCCTGCGCAAGCGGCCTGCGGGCCGCTTTGTCATTTCAGCCCTTGGTCGACACGGCCTGCGCCAGCGCCACGTACTCGGCCACCGGCACCTCCTCGGCGCGGCGCTGGGTGTCGAAGCTGCCGGCAAAGCCCTGGGTGTCGAGCCAGCGCCCCAGCGTGTGGCGCAGCAGCTTGCGCCGCTGCGAGAAGGCGACGGTGACCAGTTCGCCCAGCCGCGCCTCGTCCAGCACCGGCGGCACAGCCAGCGGCACCATGCGCACGATGGCCGACTCCACCCGCGGCGGCGGGTCGAAGGCGTCGGGCGGCACGTCGAACAGCCATTCGATGGCATAGCGCCACTGCAGCATCACGCTCAGGCGGCCGTAGTCCTTGCCGCCCGGGCTGGCGGCCATGCGGTCGACCACCTCCTTCTGCAGCATGAAGACCTGGTCGGCGACACGCGGGGCGACGGCCAGCAGGTGGAACAGGATCGGCGTGGAGATGTTGTAGGGCAGGTTGCCCACCACCCGCAGCGGCGCGCCGGCGGCGTCGGCCAGGGCGGCGAAGTCGACCTGCAGCACGTCGGATTCGACCACCGTGACGCCGGCCCGCTGGCGCCAGCGGGCGGCCAGGTCGCGGTCGAGCTCGATCACCGTCAGCGTGCCGCAGCGTTCCAGCAGTGGCTGCGTCATCGCCCCCAGGCCGGGGCCGATCTCGACCAGCGGCTGGCCCGGCTTCGGCCCGATCGCCCGCACGATGCGGTCGATCACCACCGCGTCGACCAGGAAATGCTGGCCGAAGCGCTTGCGGGCGATGTGTGTGCCGGTCGCCATCCGGCTCAGACGGGAGGCTCGCGCAGCTCGACGTAGGCGCGCAGCCGCAGCTCCTTCGCCCACTCGATGTAGGTGCTCTCGAACTTGCCCTCCCGCAGGCGGGCGCGCAGCTGCTCGCGCACCTCCTTGGGTTCGACCTTGACGGTGCGCCGTTCCAGCACCTGGATCAGGTGCACGCCGAAGCGTGAGCCCACGGGTGCCGAGATGCCGTTGATCGGCAGGCGCGCCATCGCCTCCTCGAATTCGGGCACGAAGCCGCCCGGCGAGGCCCAGCCCAGGTCGCCGCCGGCGCTGGCGCTGGCGTCCTCGGAGATCTCGCGCGCCACGTCCTCGAACTTGCGCTGGCCGCGCTCGATCTGGGTGCGCAGTGCCTCCAGCCGCCGGCCCACCTGCTGCGCCTGCGTGGCGTCGGTGGCGCGCAGCAGGATGTGGCGGGCGTGGGTCTGGGTCACGCGGTAGGGGTCTTCGGCCTGGCGGTCCAGCAGCTTCAGGATGTGCAAGCCCGCGGCGCTGCGCACCGGCTGGGGCGTGATCTCGCCCACGGCCAGCGGCTTCACCGCGCTGACGAACAGGTCGGGCAGGCGGTCCGACGGCCGCAGGCCCAGCTCGCCGCCGGCCTCGCGGTTGGCGTCCTCGCTGAGTTCGCGCGCCACCTTGGAGAAGTCCTCGCCGGCACGCAGCCGCGCCAGCGCCTGCGCGGCACGTTGCTCGCGCTGGGCCACCACGTCGGCGGCGGCGCCTTCGGGCACCGTCACCAGGATCTGCGCCACGTTCAGCTGCGCGCCGCCGGCGGCCTGGGCCAGGCGTTCGTCCAGCGCACGGTCGATGTCGGCGTCGGTGATGCGGATGCGCTGGTTGACCTCGCGCTCGCGCACCCGCTCGACCTGGATCTGGTCGCGCAGGTTGTTGCGGAAACGCGGCAGGTCCATGCCGTCGGCGCGCAGGCGCTCGCGCAGCTGCGGCACGGTCAGCTGGTTCTGCGCGGCGATGTTGGCGATCGCCCGGTCGATGTCGCTGTCGTCCACGCGCTGGCCGCTCTCGCGGGCGTAGGTGACCTGCACCCGCTCGTCGATCAGCGCGTCCAGCACCTGCTGGCGCAGCGTGGCGGCGTCGGGCAGGCGGGTGCCGTCGCGGCGGGCGTCGGCGGTGATGCGTTCCAGGCGCTGGTTCAGCTCGACCGCGGTGACCAGTTCCCGGTTGACCACGGCCACGATGTAGTCGGCGCTGCGGGCGGGCGTGCGGGCGGCAGCCGGCGCCTGGGCCTGGGCTTGTGCTTGGGCAGTTGCGGGCGGCGTGCTCAGCGCTCCCAGGCCCGCCAGGGCTGCCACGGCCAGGGCACGGGCGAGCGCAGGGCGCCGGCCGGGGAAGGGTGGGATTTGGATCATGGCTCGGGGGTTGAGAACGGGGTGCCACGCGGCTCGCGCAGCAGCCGGTAACCGGGAACATTGTCCTTCAAGGCCTGCAGCGGGTTGGACCCGAGGCGCGACAGGCCGACCAGCTCCAGCTGCAGCATCAGCCGGGTGGTGGCCTCGGCGCGGCCGGTGGACAGGCGCTCGGCGACGACGCGGGCGATCCAGCAGCCGCTGTCGTACTCGGCACCGAACAGCGAATCGGTGATGCGCGAGTCGCGCAGGCTGTAGTTGACCCGGCCCACCGCGTACAGCGTGCCGCCGCAGCCGCCGGCCGCGCCCACCGGCGCAGCCTGGCCGCGCCACAGCGGCCATTGCCAGCCGACCTCCAGCTGCTCGCTCAGGCCGCGCGCCAGGCGGTAGCCGGCCGACAGCGTCTGGAACGGCCCGGGCTGGAAGCGCACGCCGACGATGGAGCGCACCACGCGCTGGTTGTCGGGGTTGTACTGCAGGGCTGCGTCCAGTCGCCAGGGGTTGAAGACCGAGGTGCTGCCCTCGACCAGCACGTCGGAGAAGCGCTGCGTCAGCACGTCGCCGGACAGCACCACGCGCTGGTCACGCAGGCGGATGCGCTGGGCCACGCCCAGGCGCAGGGTCTCGGCGCCGGTGGCCTCGTCGACCAGGCGGGTGGTGAAGCCGGCGGTGAGCTGGTGCGCGTCGCTGACGCGGTCGATGCCGGTGAAGGCGTTCTCGGCGTAGATCGACACCGCGTTGAAGTCGCGCTCGGCGGCGTCGAAGTTCGGCAGGCCGCTCTGGTCGCGGTAGGGCGTGTTGACGTACAGCAGCCGGGGCTCCAGCGTCTGGCGCTGGGCGCGGCCGAACAGGCTGGCCTCGCGCTCCAGCACCAGGCCGGCGTCCACGCTGGCCGTGGGGATCACCCGCGAGCGGCGCTGCGTGTCCTGGCCCGGGGCGGCAAAGCTGTAGCTCGCCGCGTTCAGCGTCAGCCGCGGCGTCAGCCAGGCGCCGGGCAGGGTGAACGGGCGGCTCAGCTGGCCCAGCGCATGCCAGCGCCAGCCGGTGGGTGCCGTGGGGTCGGCCGTGCCCGGCGTGCGGGTGAAGTGGTTGACCTCGGTCTCCAGCGTGGCGCGCAGGCCGGCCAGCGGCTCGGGCACCAGGCGCAGGCCGAGCTGCGGGCTGCGCTGGTAGGGCGCCACGATCAGGTCGCTGCCACTGCCGGTCTGCAGCACCTGCCAGTGCTGCACGCGGGCATAGGCGGTGGCCGCGCCCAGTCGCGTGCTGAAGTCGCGCTGCAGCTGCAGGTCCTGGCCCAGCAGGCGCGGCACCTTCAGGCCCAGCACCTGCGGGAAGTCCTTCCAGTAGTCGTCGTCCGACACCCGCTGCAGCTGCGCCCGGTAGCGGGTCGAGCGGCCCAGCCAGCCTTCGTTGTCGACTTCCCAGGCATGGCGGCTGCTGCCGGTGGTGCGGTCGTCGGGCAGCAGGTTCAGCCGCAGCCGGCCCTGGTGACGCGGCTCCAGGTAGCGGAACTCGCTGTCCAGCGCCAGGCCGCGGCGGGTCAGCACGGTGGGGGTGAAGGTGGCGTCGCGGTTGGGCGCGATGTTCCAGTAGTACGGCACGGCCAGCGCAAAGCCGCTGCGGCTGTCCAGGCCCACGGTGGGCGGAAGCCAGCCGCTCTTGCGGTCGTCGGTGAGCGGAAAACTCAGCACCGGCGCACCCAGGATGGGCACGCCCAGGAACTGCAGCACCGCGCCCTCGGCCACGCCTTCGTTGGCCTCGAAGTCCAGCTTCACCCGGTCGGTGCGCAGCAGCCAGTCGGGGCGGCTGCCGTCGTCGCGCGGGCAGCTGGTGTACAGGGCGTTGACGGCCAGCGCGCGCTCGCTGTCGATGAAGTCGATGCGCTCGGCACGCCCGCCCGCGCCCAGGCGGTCGAACTGGAACTCGGGGTGCAGGAAGAAGCCCTCGAAGCGCTGCACCTGCAGCTGCAGCTCGGTGCCGCTGTAGCGCATGCCGTCGCGCAGGATGCTGACCTTGCCACGGGCCACCGCGGTGTCGCTGGGGCTGTCGTAGCGCAGCCGGTCGGCCTTGAGCACCAGGCCGGACTGGCGGAACTCCACGCCGCCCTCGGCCACCGCGTCCAGGTCGGGCCGCACCTTCACGCTGTCGGCCTGCAGCAGCATCGGGCGCTGGCGCGCCGCGTCGCCGGCGGGCTTGGGTTCGAGCGTGGTGCTGGGCTGCAGGGGCGCCGGTGCATCGGCGGCCAGCGCGGGGCAGCACAGCGCCGCCACGGCCAGCGCGACGGCTGCAGGCCGGCCACGCGGGCGGGTGGTGGCCAGGGCAGCGGCAGCGGCGATGGAGGCGCGGGCGGCAGGGAGCACGGGTGGGGCGGGGGGCGGGTGGTCCGGCGGCGGCGGCGCCACCAGGCTGCGGCCCGGGCAGGCGGCAGGCCGTCGCTTCGTAAAATCGGGCGGATTATGTCCGCTGCCCTGCCCGAATCCTCCGCTGCCGCGCCGGCACCCGCCTCCCCCGTCACCTGGGCCGACCCCGGCCGCGCGGCCGCGTTCGACCAATGGTTCGGTCCGCTGGCCGGGCGCCTGGGCCTGCGTGGCGACACCCTGGTGGCGGCGTCGGCCGACGCCAGTTTCCGGCGCTATCTGCGGGTGCAGGCGCTCGACGGCACGAGCCGCATCGTGATGGACGCGCCGCCGCCGCAGGAGGACGTGCGCCCGTTCATCGACATCGCCCGGCGCATCACCGCTGCCGGCCTGCATGCGCCCGCCGTGCTGGCCGCTGACGAGGCGCAGGGCTTCGTGCTGCTCAGCGACCTGGGCAGCCAGCTCTACCTGCCGCTGCTGCAGCAGGCTGCGCCGGCCGAGGCCGACCGCCTGATGCGCGGCGCGGTGGCGGCCCTGGTGCACTGGCAGCGCCGCATGGACGGCAGCGGCCTGCCGGCCTACGACGACGCCCTGCTGCGGCGCGAGCTGGCGCTGTTTCCCGAATGGTGCGTGCAGCGCGAACACGGCATCACCTGGACCGAGAAGCAGCAGGCCACCTGGGACCGCCTGTGCGACCGCCTGGTCGCCAGCGCGCTGGCCCAGCCGACGGTGGTGGTGCACCGCGACTGGATGCCGCGCAACCTGATGATCGCCGACCCTGCGCCCGGCATCCTCGACTTCCAGGACGCGGTGAACGGGCCGGTGACCTACGACATCGCCTCGCTGCTGCGCGACGCCTTCCACAGCTGGGACGAGGAGCAGGAGATCGACTGGGCTGCCCGCTGGTGGCAGCAGGCGCGGGACGCCGGCGTCTTCGGCGACCACCCGTTCGCCAGCGACTTCGGCGAATGCTGGCGCGCCATCGAATGGATGGGCCTGCAGCGCCACCTGAAGGTGCTGGGCATCTTCTGCCGCCTGAAGCACCGCGACGGCAAGCCGGCCTATGCCGCCGACCTGCCGCGTTTCTTCGCCTATGCCACCAAGGTGGCGCTGCGCTACGGCGAGCTCAAGCCGCTGGTCGGCCTGATCGAGCCGATGACCGGCGCGCTCACCACCACCGCCTTCTCACTGCGCTGAGCCGCGGGCGCCGCCCGCCTGCCCGGCCGACCAGGGCCGCGTCTCGCAGCCGGCGGCGATCAGCCAGGGGTCGGCGTCCTCGCCGCCGAACAGCTGCACCAGGAAGTCGAGGAACACCCGGGTGCGCGCCGGCAGGTGCTTGCGCGTGGGCATGGCCGCCCAGATCGTGATCGAGAACAGCCGCCACATCGGCAGCACCCGTTCCAGCGCGTTCTCCTGCAAGGCGTCCTCCAGCACGAACGACGGCAGGCCGGCGATGCCCAGGCCGTGCAGCGCGCCGGCATAGGTGGTGTCGATGTGGCTGGACGACAGCACCGGCCGGCCCGGCACCAGGGTGACCGATTCGGCCGGCGCATCGTCGGGGCCGGTGCCCGCGGCCACGAAGGTGATGCCGCGCTGCAGGTCGCTCAGCGGAGGCAGCAGGGTGTCGTGCTGCTGCAGGTCCAGCGGGTGGGCGGGCCGGCCGCGGGCGTCCAGGTACTCGGGCGACGCGCACAACACCACCTCGGTGCGGGCCAGGCGGCGGGCGATGAAGTCGCCCTGCAGCGGCGTGCGCGAGGCCACGATCGACAGGTCGAAGCTCTCGTCCATCGTCTCCACCGGGCCGGGCGAGTGCAGCTCGACCGTGACCTGCGGGTGCTGGCGCCGGAACGCGCCCAGGTGCTTGACCACCTGGTGCACCGCCAGCGCCGGCGGCAGCAGCACCCGCAGGTGGCCGCGCGGCTCGCCGGTGGCATTGCCCACCCGCACCGCGGCGTCGTCGATGTCGGCCAGGATCTGCCGCACCCGCTGCAGGTAGTCGTCGCCGGCCTCGGTGAAGCTCAGGCGCCGCGTGGTGCGGTGGATCAGCCGCGCGCCCAGCTGCTCTTCCAGCTCGGCGATCACGCGGGTCACCACGGCGGGCGCGAGGTCCAGCGCGCGCGCGGCTGCTGCAAAGCTGCCTTCATCGGCCACCCGGGCCAGCACCCGCATTGCACGCAATTGGTCCATGGCCTGATTGTGGATTACAGAGTTGTAATCTAGCTGTTTGCTGCTGATTCTGGCTCCATTGTTTCAATGCATGCAACGGTGAATTGCGGTCTTGCTGGTTTATCCCATCAGGGTTGATCCCTAAAGTTCAGCCCATCGATGAGCCGGACACGACAAGCGACTCACCGAGACCGGCCACACCGCCGCCCCCGCCGGGGCCCCGATGACCGGCTTTCGTCAACGCAACCACTGGAATTCATCATGACCACCACCACCCGCCAAGTCTTCGCCATCGCCACCATCGCTGCCGCCTCGCTGCTCAGCGCCGGCGCCGCCTTCGCCCAGGAAGCCACGCCCGACACCTGGCTGAGCGCCGCCCAGACCACCAAGAGCCGCGCCGACGTGAGCGCCGAGCTGTTCGCGGCCCGCAAGACCGGCCTGACCAAGGCCTGGTCGGCCGGCTACATGGAGCCCGTGCGCAGCCACGCCCTGCGTGCCGAGGTCAAGGCCCAGACCGCCCGCGCCATCGCCAGCGGTGAAGTGCGTGCGATCAATGCCGAGGTCTACAGCTTCGTGCCCCCTGCCGCCCACACGCTGGCTGCCAAGTAAGCGCCGGCTCACTGCCAGAACCCCTGAAAACCTCACTTCCGGAGCACACCATGACCTTCACCAAGCAATTCCTCGCCGCCTCCGCCATCGCCCTGCTGGGCACCGGCACCGCCTTCGCCCAGGAAGCCACGCCCGACACCTGGCTGCAGGCCGCCAAGCTGACCCAGAGCCGCGCCGACGTCAGCGCCGACCTGGCCGCCGCCCGCAAGAGCGGCCTGACCAAGTCCTGGTCGGCCGGCTACATGGAGCGCCTGGGCAGCACCGCCGCCCGCGCCGACGTCAAGGCGCAGACCGTCAAGGCCATCCGCAGCGGCGAGGTGAAGGCGATCAACGCCGAAGCCGTCAGCACGCGCACCGCCGGCTGATCGGCCGCTGCTTCCGTCCCCGCCGGATGCGGGGCGGCGCAGACCTTGAAACGGGCCCCGCAGGGCCCGTTTTCATTGGCGCGGCCGTTCAGGGGTGCGCCGCGATCACCTGCGCCACCGCCGCGGTGAGCTTCCTGGCATAGGGCACGTGCAGGAATTCGTTGGGCCCGTGGGCGTTGCTCTTGGGGCCCAGCACGCCGCAGACCATCATCTGCGCCGACGGGAAGCCCTGCTGCAGCATGCTCATCAGCGGGATGGTGCCGCCCTGGCCGATGTAGGCCACCGGCGCGCCGAACTGGGCCTGCGACGCGCTGTCCAGCGCGCTTTCCAGCCAGGGCGCCAGCGCCGGCGCGTTCCAGCCGTTGGCGCCCAGCGCGCCGGCGCGGCCGTCGGGGTGGAAGGTGACCTTGGCGTTGTACGGCGCGTTGTCCTCCAGCAGCGCTTTCAGCTTGACCGACGCTTCGTTGCCATCGACGAGTGGTGGCAGGCGCAGGCTGAGCTTGAACGCGGTGTGCGGCCGCAGCACGTTGCCGGCGCTCTTCAGCTCCGAGAAGCCGTCGGCACCGGTGACCGACAGCGTCGGCCGCCAGTGGCGGTTCAGCAGGGCCTCGACCGGGTCGGTCGTCGTCGGCAGGGCCGCCGTGCCGTCGGCGCCGCAGGCCCAGGGAAAGGTCTTCCAGGCCTGGTCGCCGAGGATCTTGGCGGCATCCTGCACCTGGGCGATGCGGTCGGCCGGGATGTCGCAGTGGAAGAATCCGGGCAGCAGGCGCCCGGTGGCCGAGTCCTCCAGCCGATCGAGCACATGGCGCAGGATGCGGAAGCTGCTGGGCACCACGCCCGAGCTGTCGCCCGAATGCACGCCCTCGGTCAGGATCTCCACCTTGAGCACGCCCGAGACCATGCCGCGCAGGCTGGTCGTCAGCCACAGCTGGTCGTAGTTGCCGGCGCCCGAATCCAGGCACACCACCAGGCTGACGTTGCCCAGGCGCGGGCGCAGGGCGTCCAGGTAGGCCGGCAGGTCGTGCGAGCCGCTTTCCTCGCAGGTCTCGATCAGGCCGACGATGCGCGGGTGCGGCAGGCCCTGCGCCTTCAGCGCCTCGATGGCGGTGACGGTGGCGTAGACCGCGTAGCCGTCGTCGGCGCCGCCGCGGCCGTAGAGCAGGCCGTCGGCGTATTTCGGCGTCCACGGCCCCAGGTCGTTGCGCCAGCCGGTGAACTCGGGCTGCTTGTCGAGGTGACCGTAGGCAACGATGGTGTCGGTGCTGCCGGCCTTGGTGCCGGCGATCTCGAAGAAGAGGACCGGTGTGCGGCCCGCGATGCGCACCACCTCCAGCGTCAGCCCCGGCACCTTGCGTGACTCGACCCACTGCGCCGCGTCGCGCACCACGCGCTCGATGTGGCCGTGGGCGGCCCAGTCGGCGTCGAACATCGGGCTCTTGGCCGGGATGGCGATGTAGTCGGTCAGCGCCGGCACGATGGCCTCGTCCCAGCGGCGGTGGCTGAAGGCGCCCAGCGCGGTGGCTTCGTCGGGTTGCAGCGGCAGGTTCGGGTCGCGGGCGTTCATGCGGGGCTCCTTGGGCATCATCGGCGTGCGGCCAGCCAGTCGCTCAGGTCGGCCAGCGGGCGGGCGCGGTCGGGCTCGTTGAAGAGTTCGTGCGCCATGTGATCGTAGCGCCGCGCCTGCAGCCGGTCGGCCGGCGCGGCGGCGGCAAAGGCATCGCTGCCGCGCGGTGCCACGCAGCGGTCGGCACCGGCATACAGCAGCAGGGTGGGCACGGTCCACTGCGGCGCGCGCTGCGCCACCAGCCGCCCGCCGTCGACGATGAAGCGCGCCAGCCGCGGCGTCACGCGGTCGTGCACCAGCGGGTCGGCCACGTAGGCGGCCACCACGGCCGGATCACTGCACACCCAGGCCGGCTGCAGGCCGTTGCCCAGGGCGATGTCGGGCGCCAGCGGCGCGGCGATGGCCAGCAGCGCCTTCTGGAACAGCGACATGCCCGGGTCCAGCGCGGGTGACGACAGCACCAGCGCGTCCACCGGCTGCCACCAGGGCGCGGGCTGCGGCGCCAGGCCCTCGGCCACGTAGCGTGCGGCGATCAGCCCGCCCAGGCTGTGGCCCAGCAGCACCAGCGGGCCGGCGCGCAGGGCCCGGGCGCGGGCCAGCACCCGGCCCAGGTCGTCGAGCAGGCTGTGGTCCGCCGGCAGGCCGCCGCGCGGCCCGGGCGCGCGGCCGTGGCCACGCTGGTCGTGGGCGATGCTGGCCCAGCCACAGGCGGCCAGGTGGGCCATCACATGGGCGTAGCGGCCGCCATGCTCGCCCAGGCCGTGCACGATGACCACCGTGCCGACGGCGGTGCCCGCCGGCGCGTCGCCGGTCAGCGGCAGGTCCAGGCCGTCGGCGGTGCGCACTGCCGGCGCCGGGTCAGCCGAAGGCACAGAAGCACAGCTTGTTGCCGTCCGGGTCGCGGAAGTAGCCGGCGTAGAAGCCTTCGCCGCGCGCACCGGCCGGGCCCTCGTCGGTGCCGCCCAGTTCCAGCGCCAGCTTGTACTGGCTGTCGACCTGCGCCTGGCTGCTGCACAGCAGCGCGGTCATCATGCCGTTGCCCGGGTGCGCCGGCTGGCCGTCGAAGGGCTGGATCAGGCTGAGCATGGGCTGGTCGGGCGCCGTGCCCCAGGCCCGGCCGCGGCCGAAGTCCATCAGCATCTTGCCGCCCATCGGGGCGAGCAGGGCGTCGTAGTAGGCGGTGGCGCGGGCCAGATCCTTCGTGCCGAGGCAGACGTAGGCGAGCATCGGAAAACTCCGTGGAGTGGGGGGGCCGCCAGCCTACGGCCTGCGCGCCGTGCCGCGCCAGCGGGCTTGCCCGTGGCTTCTCAGCCGCCGGCGATGCGGAACACCGCCACGCTGGCGCGCAGGTTGGGCCAGCGCCGCACCACCCGCCCGGCATGGAAGCCGAAGCTGTCGAGCACCTGCAGGCCGTTGCGCCGCGCCAGCACCTCGAAGTCGGCGAAGGTGCCGACGCGGATGTTGGGCGTGTCGTACCACTGGTAGGGCAGCGTCCGGGTCACCGGCATGCGGCCCTGCACCACGCTCAGCCGGTTCGGCCAGTGCGCGAAGTTGGGAAAGCTGAGGATGCCCATGCGCCCCACGCGCGCCGTCTCGCGCAGCATCTTCTCGGTGTTGCGCAGGTGCTGCAGGGTCTGCAGCTGCAGCACCACGTCGAAGCTCCGGTCGCCGAACAGCGCCAGGCCCTCCTCCAGGTTCAGCTGGACGACGTTCACGCCGCGCCGGGCGCAGGCCAGCACGTTGGCGTCGTCAATCTCCACGCCGTAGCCGCTGCAGCCCTTGGCCTGTTGCAGGTGCGCCAGCAGTGCGCCGTCGCCGCAGCCCAGGTCGAGCACCCGTGCGCCCGCCGGCACGAGATCGGCAATCAGCTCCATCTCGGTGGTCACCTCGCTCATGCCTTCAGCCCCCGCGCAATGCGATCGAAGGTCGCCCGCAGCACGCCGTGGTAGCGCGGGTCTTCGAGCAGGAAGGCGTCGTGGCCGTGCGGCGCGTCGATCTCGGCGTAGCTCACGTCGATGCGGTTGTCGACCAGGGCCTTGACGATCTCGCGGCTGCGCGCCGGCGAGAAGCGCCAGTCGGTGGTGAAGCTGACGATGGTGAAGCGCTTGTCCTTCGCCGCGGCAAAGGCCGCCGCCAGGTCGCCGCCATGCGCCGCCGCGGGGTCGAAGTAATCGAGCGCGCGGGTGATGAGCAAGTACGTGTTGGCGTCGAAGTACTCGCTGAACTTGTCGCCCTGGTAGCGCAGGTAGCTCTCGATCTGGAACTCGATGTCCTGCGTGCTGTAGCCCAGCTCGGCCGCGCGCATCTGGCGGCCGAACTTCTCCTCCATCGAGTCGTCGCTCAGGTAGGTGATGTGGCCGATCATGCGCGCCACCCGCAGGCCGCGCCGCGGCAGCACGCCATGGGCGTAGAAGTGGCCGTCGTGGAAGTCGGGGTCGGTGATGATGGCGCGCCGCGCCACCTCGTTGAAGGCGATGTTCTGCGCCGACAGGTTGGGCGCGGTGGCCACCGCGATGCATTCGCCCAGGCGCTGCGGGTGGCGCAGCGTCCAGCTCAGCGCCTGCATGCCACCCAGGCTGCCGCCCAGCACGGCAGCGAGTTGGTCGATGCCCAGCACGTCCAGCAGCCGGGCCTGGGCGTCGACCCAGTCCTCCACCGTCACCACCGGAAAGTCGGCGCCCCAGGGCCGGCCGGTGCCGGGGTTCACATCCATCGGCCCGGTCGAGCCGAAGCACGAGCCCAGGTTGTTGATGCCGATGACGAAGAACCTGTCGGTGTCCAGCGGCTTGCCGGGGCCCACCAGGTTGTCCCACCAGCCCTCGCTCTTCGGTTGGTCGGCATAGGTGCCGGCCACATGGTGGCTGGCGTTCAGCGCATGGCAGACCAGCACCGCATTGCTGCGCGCCGCATTGAGCCGGCCGTAGGTCTCGTAGACGAGGTCGTAGCCGCCGATCTGCGCACCGCTGCGCAGGGGCAGCGGCGCGTCGAAGCGCTGGCGCTGGGGAGTGACGTGGCCGAGAGAGCCCATCTGTGGACGGTCGCCTGAAAAGAAGAAACCCGGTGCCGCCATTCAAGCGGTCCACCGGGTCGGGCGTCACACTTTTAGCGGCATTTTTTAAGCGCCCGCAATCAGGATCAAATCGGCGCTGGGGCGCAAGTCTAGCAGCGGCCACCGGCCGCCTGACCCGGTTTGGCCGGCCCGGCGGCCGCTGTTCCGCTGATCGGCGCCGGCCCGGCGGCGGCCCAATGGCGCATGCCCGCCTGGTTGATCGCCCTCGATCGCTTCTTCCCCATCCGCTGGCTCACGCTCAGCGCTGCGGCCCTGCTGCTGGTCACGGGCCTGGGGCTGTGGCTCACGCAGCCTGCGCGGCTGTGGCCGCTGGCCCTGGTGGCCGCAGGCGCCGCCGGGCTGGCCATCGGCATCAGCGACCTGCGCCAGACCCGCCATGCGCTGCTGCGCAACTACCCGGTCATCGGCCACCTGCGCTTCCTGTTCGAGTGGATCCGGCCCGAGATCCGCCAGTACTTCCTGGAAAGCGACCGCGAGGCCGTGCCCTTCAGCCGCGCGCAGCGCAGCCTGGTCTACCAGCGCAGCAAGAACGAGAGTGACAAGCGCCCGTTCGGCACCCAGCTGGACGTGCATGGCGCGGGTTATGAGTGGATCAACCACTCGCTGCAGCCCAGCGTGGTGGCCAGCCACGATTTCCGCACCAGCATCGGCGGGCCGCGCTGCACGCGGCCGTATGCGATCAGCCTGTTCAACGTCTCGGCGATGAGCTTCGGCGCGCTGTCGGCCAACGCCATCCTGGCGCTGAACGGCGGCGCCAGGCGCGGCGGCTTCGCCCACGACACCGGCGAGGGCTCGATCAGCGAGCACCACCGCGTGCACGGTGGCGACCTGGTCTGGGAGATCGGCTCGGGCTACTTCGGCTGCCGCAACGACGACGGCACGTTCAGCGCCGACAAGTTCGCCGCCGCCGCACGCGACCCGCAGGTGCGCATGATCGAATTGAAGCTCAGCCAGGGCGCCAAGCCGGGCCATGGCGGCATGCTGCCGGGCCCGAAGGTGACGCCCGAGATCGCCGCCGCACGCGGCGTGCCGGTGGGCGAGGATTGCGAGTCGCCCGCCGCCCACAGCGCGTTCAAGGACCCGATCGAGATGCTGCAGTTCCTCGACCGGCTGCGCAGCCTGTCGGGCGGCAAGCCGGTGGGCTTCAAGCTGTGCATCGGCCACCCCTGGGAATGGTTTGCCATCGTCAAGGCCATGGTCGCCACCGACCTGCTGCCCGACTTCATCGTCGTCGACGGCGCCGAGGGCGGCACCGGCGCCGCGCCGCTGGAGTTTGCCGACCACGTCGGCGCGCCGATGCAGGAGGGCCTGCGCCTGGTGCACAACACCCTGGTGGGCATGAACCTGCGCGGTCGCATCAAGCTGGGCTGCGCGGGCAAGATCGTCAGCGCCTTCGACGTGGCCCGGGCCATGGCGCTGGGCGCGGACTGGTGCAATTCGGCGCGCGGCTTCATGTTCGCGCTGGGCTGCATCCAGGCCCAGCACTGCCACAGCGGCACCTGCCCCACCGGCGTGGCCACGCAGGACCCGTCGCGCCAGCAGGCGCTGGTGGTGCCCGACAAGATCACCCGCGTGGCCAACTTCCACCGCAACACGCTGGAGGCGCTGCGTGAACTGGTGCAGGCCGCCGGCCTGCAGCACCCGCGCCAGATCAGCGCCAGCCACATCGTGCGCCGCACCGCCGACCACGAGGTGCGCCTGCTCAGCAGCCTGCTGACGACGGTGGCCCCGGGCGAACTGCTGGCCGCCGAGCGCGGTGACGTGCCCTGGCCGCATGCCGTGTTCAGCAGCTACTGGCCGCAGGCGCGGGCCGACAGCTTTGCGCCGCGCCCCTTGCAGCCGCAGCACGCCACGGTGGACGTGGCGCTGGTCTGAATCGAAGCGGGGCGGGACGAGCGCCGGGCCGCCCCAAGCAGGCCCGCCATCCCCTCGGGGGCTGAGCCCGGACATGGTCAGTCCGGTGGACTGGCCATGCCTGGCGAAGGGCTGGGCCACAAGGCCCAGCGCGGCCTGCAAGGCCGGTCGGCGTACTCGCCGGCCGAGGGACTCCAGGTCAAGCCGACGATGGCGCCGTGTCGATGAAGCTCTGGCGCGTCGCCAGCTTCTCGGCCAGCTTGGCCAGGTTTGGGTGGTCGCCGCGCCAGTCGATGTGGCCGAAGCGGAAGTCCAGGTAGCCCAGGGTCACGCCCACGGCCACGTCGGCCAGGGTGAAGTGGTTGCCATTGCACCAGGGCTTGTCGCCCAGGCCCAGGCTCATCGCCTTCACCGCCGACTTGATGCGCGACATCTGGCGGTCGATCCAGGCGGGGCTGCGGGCGCCTTCACGCGGGCCCCAGGTGGCTTCCATGCGGGCCAGCAGGGCCGCGTCGCAGGTGCCGTCGGCCAGGGCTTCCCAGGTGCGCACTTCCACCCGCTCACGCCCCGACGGCGGGATCAGCTTGCCCACCGGCGACAGGGTGTCGACGTACTCGACGATCACGCGGCTGTCGAACACCGCCTCGCCGCCGTCGAGCACCAGGCAGGGCACCTTGCCCAGCGGGTTCATCTTGAGCATCGCGTCGCTGCCCCACACGTCCTCGATCACCAGCTGGTAGTCGAGCTTCTTCTCGGCCATCACCACGCGGACCTTGCGCACGTAGGGGCTGGTGAGGGAACCGATGAGTTTCATGGTGGGAAGTCAGGGCGCCCGGGGACGGCGGCGCAGGGCGGAGGGGCAGGCGGATACAGCGCGTTTCATTCTAGCCAGCCGACTTCCGGCGTCGGGCGGCGGGCCGGCGGCTGGGCATCGGGGTAGGGGGGGCGCCACGGCCGGTGCCCCGTGCCGGGGTGGCAAGATCGCCGCATGCTCAGCCCCGCCCAGCAAGCCCGCTACCAGACCGACGGCTTCCTGGTGCTGCCCGGCTTCAAGACCGCCGCCGAGGTGGCGGCCCTGCGCCAGCGCGCGCTGGCCATCGTCGACGCCTTCGATGCCGACGCCCACCGCGCCATCTTCAGCACCAGCGACCAGGCCCGCCGCGCCGCCAGCCGCACCTTTCTCGATTCGGCCGAGGGCATCCAGTGCTTCTTCGAGGAGGAGGCGTTCGTCGCCGACGGCCGGCTGCGGCAGGCCAAGGCGCTGTCGATCAACAAGATCGGCCATGCGCTGCACGACCTCGACCCGGTGTTCGACGCCTTCTCGCATGGCCCGGCGCTGGCGGCGCTGGCGGCTGACCTGGGGCTGGCGCAGCCGCAGCTGTGGCAGTCGATGTACATCTTCAAGCAGCCCGGCATCGGCGGCGAGGTGACCTGGCACCAGGACGCCAGCTTCTTCGACACCACGCCGTCCACCGTCACCGGCTTCTGGTTCGCGCTGGAAGACGCCACGCCCGACAACGGCTGCCTGTGGATGCAGCCCGGCGGCCACCGCGGGCCGCTGCGCGAACGCTTCATCCGCGCGGGTGACGCGGTGCGGATGGAACCGCTGGACGGCACGCCCTGGCCCGGACCGGACAGCGCCGTGCCGGTGCCGGCCGAGGCGGGCACGCTGGTGGTCTTCCACGGCCTGCTGCCGCACTGGAGCGCGCCCAACCGCTCGGCACGCTCGCGCCATGCCTACACGCTGCACGCCACCGACGGCCGTGCCGCCTATGCGCCGCACAACTGGCTGCAGCGCACGCGGTTGCCATTGCGCGGCTTTGTCGACTGAGGATTCGCCATGCCCCTGCACCGGCGCCACCTGATCACCGCTGCGCTGCCGCTGGCTGCCGGCTGCGCCGGTGCGCCGCCCAACCCGGCCCCCAACCCGGCCCCCAACCCATCGCCCGCCGGCATCGACCCGGCGCTGCAGGCCCGCCTGGCCGAGGCCGGCAGCGACGGCAGCAACACCCACGCGGTGCTGGTGCAGCGTGGCGCGGTGACGCTGGCCGAGCTGTACTTCAGCGGCTCCGACCGGCCCGCCGGCAGCTGGTGGCCGCGCCGCATGACCTTCGACGCCCAGACGCCGCACGACCAGCGCTCCGTCACCAAGAGCGTGCTGGGGCTGCTCGCCGGCATCCAGCACGGCCTGGGCAGGCTGGGCCCGCTGGACACGCCGGTGCTGCAGTTCTTCCCCGAGCACCGGGCGGCGGCCGGCGCCACGCTGCAGGCCCTGCAGCTGCAGCACCTGCTGGACATGACCACCGGCTGGCAGTGGGACGAGCTGAGCCTGCCCTACGACCACCCCGCCAACCCCGACCGGCGCATGGCCGCGGCCGCCGACCTGCCGGCCTTCGCCTTCGGCCTGCCCTTCGACCATGCGCCGGGCACCCGTTTCACCTACTGCGGCGTGGCGCCGCGCCTGCTGGCCGAGGTGCTGCAGCGCGCCAGCGGCCAGTCGCTGCGCACCCTGGCCGACGACACGCTGTTCGGCCCGCTGGGCATCGCCAATCCGCCCTGGGGCACCACCCGCGACGGCAGCCTGCGCGGCGACTCCGGCCTGCTGCTGACGCCGCGCCAGATGGCGCGCATCGGCCGGCTGATGCTCGACGGCGGACGCACGCCGGCGGGCCGGCAGGTGGTGCCGGCCGACTGGATCGCCGGCACCTTCGCCCAGCGCGTGCCGGCCAGTTTCGGCATGGGCGATGGCCGCTACTGGTGGCATGGCCGCTTTACCGCCGGCCCGGGCGCAGGCATTCCGTACACCACGGCCATGGGCAACGGCGGCCAGCGCATCGCCGTGGTGCCGTCGCTGGACGCGGTGGTGGTGATCACCGCCGGCCGCTACAACCAGCCCGACAACGGCGTGCCCCCGGCGCGCCTGCTGCGCATGGTGCTGGCGCACCTGGCGGCGCAGGGCTGAGCGTCTGGCGACGCGGGACGATCTGGTTCAAGGCCGCAGGGCCGGCGGCTTGCCACAATCCACCCATGGTGCGTCACGAAGCAAAGGCTCGACTGAACCCGCAAGGGCGAAGCGGTGCTGCTGCATGCTGCGCATGTCCAACGGGTGAGAGTCCCGTGCCGGTAGGCGTCGGAGCGCCGGGTAGC
>Ga0208823_1000201_pt1 | contig 51687 bp, 32 predicted proteins | sample AD_UKC075_MetaG_FD_184440 | JGI IMG/M metagenome (GOLD analysis project Ga0208823, IMG submission 184440) | Active sludge microbial communities of municipal wastewater-treating anaerobic digesters from USA - AD_UKC075_MetaG (SPAdes) (version 2) | ecosystem: Engineered > Bioreactor > Anaerobic >...
TCGGTCTCGATGGTCACTCTTGGATTGGGTGAAGCGGTCGGCGTCTCCCAATCGGATTTCAGCATCAGAACGACTTGATCGAGCTGCCAACCGACCTGCTCGGTCCCTTCGTAGACGGGCGACAACTCCAATTGCTGGCCATAGAAACGATTGGCGCGCTCCAAATCGCGCACTGCCAGAGCAATCACCTTGATCCGTCGAAACCCCAATGGTGGAAAAGCATCATCCATCGTCTTACCCTCCAAACCGAAAAATCGCTATGACATCGGCCGCAATGCGAAACGCAGCTGGCGGATCATCCCGGCTTGGCGTAATTGGCCATTCCGCTGATGTCGATCACCACAACCGGTTCATCGCCGACCACCCAGGCGTCATGACCTGGCGGCAGTAGGGAAACTTCTCCTGGACCAAACACTTGTTGACTGCCGTCATCCATCCGAACCGCAAGGCGACCGGAAATATGGTACTGGAGGTGAGGCGCTTCACAGCTGGCGGTATTCACCAGCGGCTTGACGCAGCTGGACCATTGCCATCCCGGTTGGAGAATCGCCCGGCCGAACACGACGCCGCCCAGTTCGATCAACTTCAACTCGCCTCGCTCGAAGGTTCTCGTTTCGTCCGGTTGGGAAAAGCTTTTCTGCTGCATTTGCGCCATGGCTGTTCTCCTCTGGGGGATTTGACGACGCATCGGGCAGGAGGATATGTGGGAATCACTCCCACCCAGCGGAAAGACCGACGAACGAGGAAGTCGAAATCGGCCGTTCCATTGATTTAATGGATAGCAGAAAAACCCAGTAATGCAATCAACATCTTCAGAAAATGATTGCCATCGGATTTCACAGATACGGACTTCAACGACTCGCAAGCTGAGCGCGCCCGTACACCGTCGCCAGCCAGATGCCCAGGGCAATCAGCGCAATGCCGACGCCATGGAAGGCATACAGTCGCTCACCCAGAAAGAGCATGGACAGCACCGCCCCGAACGCCGGCATCAGGTGCAAAAATTGGCCGGTGCGATTGGCGCCCAGCTCCGCCACCGCCTGACTCCAGAATACGTAGGCCAGAATCGACGGCAGCAACGCCAGATACAGGATGCTGGCCACGGTCGCGACATTGATGGCAAAAGTTTGGCCGTGCTCCAAGTCCCAACCGTACAGCGGGGTCAGCACCACCAAGCCGATCGCCATGGTCACCGCCTGGAATTCCAGCGTTTCCAGTCCGGCCGGCCGCCAGCGCAGGCAGACCGAATACAGCGCCCAGCTGGCCACCGCCGCCAGCACCCACAGATCGCCGGCATTGACCTGCCACGCCAGCAGCATCGCCGGATCACCGCGACTGACGATCACCAGAACGCCGGCCAGCGATACCAGAATCCCCAGGAATTGCCAAGCAGTCACGGTCTGCCGCAACAGCAGGAACGACAGCGCCACGATCAGCACCGGCGTAATCGACAGCATGATCACCGCATTGGTAGCGGTCGTGGTCTGCAAGCCGATATAGACGAAGGTATTGAAATTGACCACGCCCAGCACGCTGAGCAAGGTCAGGATCAGCCCATGGCGGCGCAGCAGCGTCATCTGCCGCCGCAGCGAACCGGCCACGAAAGGCAACAGCACCACCAACGCCACCGCCCAGCGCCAAAACGACAGGGTGAACGGAGTAAACACCGTATGCACCGCCCGACCCAGTACGAAATTGCCCGACCAGAACAACGTGGTCAACACCAGCAGCAGATAGGGCGAAGGCCGCCAGGCCATCAGAGTTTTGCTCATGAAAAAATACGCCTTCACGTCAGTCGATCCATCGAAAGGGCACGATCGCATCACCGGGCGCTGCACAGGGCGAGGGCCATGACCGGTGCGGATTCGGGTATTCTAATCCGCCTGCCGCCTGGGCCCGCCGTCGCCGCGCCGGGGCGGAATCATACGCAACTTTTGGATATCCCGATGCCACAACCCATGCAACATGCCCAAACCGCCTGGACACCCGATAGCTGGCGGCAACGGTCGGCGGCCCAGCTGCCGAGCTACGACGATACTCCGGCGCTGGCCGAAGTCGAAGAACGGCTGGCCCACTCCCTGCCGCTGGTCTTCGCTGGCGAAACCCGGACCCTGCGCCAACAACTGGCCGAAGTCGCCGCTGGTCGAGCCTTCCTGCTGCAGGGCGGCGACTGCGCCGAGAGCTTCGCCGATTTCAACGAGCGCGCCATCACCGACACCTTTCGGGTCCTGTTGCAAATGGCGGTAGTGCTGACCTTCGCCGCCGCCTGCCCGGTGGTCAAGATCGGGCGGATGGCCGGACAATACGCCAAGCCACGCAGCGCGCCGACCGAAACCCGCGCCGGAATCACCCTGCCTAGCTACCGGGGCGACATCATCAATGATCTCGACTTCACCCCGGACGCCCGTCGCCCCGACCCGCGTCGACAACTGCGCGCCTATGCCCAATCGGCAGCTACCTTGAACCTGTTGCGGGCGCTGGCCCAGGGCGGTTTCGCCGACCTGCACCGGGTACAGCAATGGAATCTGGATTTCCTGCGCGCCAGCCCCCAGGGCGAGCGCTATCGGGACATCGCCAACCGCATCAGCGAAACGCTGGCCTTCATGCGCGCCTGCGGGTTAGACGCCGCCGCCGACGCCCAGATCCGGCAGGTGCGGTTCTATACCTCGCACGAAGCCCTGCTGCTGGGTTACGAGCAGGCCCTGACTCGTCGAGAGGCGCAGAGCGGCGAATGGTACGACGGCTCGGCTCATTTCCTGTGGATCGGTGAGCGCACCCGTCAGGTGGACGGCGCCCACGTCGAATTCATGCGCGGCATCGCCAACCCCATCGGCCTCAAACTGGGACCCAGCACCGACCCCGACACCCTGTTGCAACTGCTTGATCGACTGAATCCGGACGACCAGCCGGGCCGCCTGACTCTGATCAGCCGCATGGGCGCAGACAAGATCGCGACCGCGCTGCCGCCGCTGATTCGGGCGGTCCAACGCGAAGGCCGCCAAGTGATCTGGTCCTGCGACCCGATGCACGGCAACACCCGTGAAGCCAGCACCGGCTACAAGACCCGCCCCTTCTCCCGCATTCTCGACGAGGTCCGCCATTTCTTCGCCATCCACCGGGCCGAGGGCAGCATTCCCGGCGGCATGCACTTCGAGCTGACCGGTCAGGACGTGACCGAATGTCTGGGCGGCGCCCAGGCCATCACCGAACAGGGCCTGGCCGATCGCTACCACACCCAGTGCGACCCGCGGTTAAACGCCTCGCAAAGCCTGGAGCTGGCGTTTCTGATCGCCGAAACACTCAAGGACTATCGGCAGGCGACTCAGGCCGACTTGGAGACTGGTGCAGGAGATCAAGCGTGATGACAGCCGAACCGCCACGCCTGCTGCTGGTGATGCAGACCGATGACGCCAGCGCTGGCCGTTGCGTCGCTCAGTTGCAGCGTCGGGGCTTGGCGCTCGACTACTGCTATCCGCTGGCTGGCCAGCCGTTGCCGACGACCCTCGACGCCTATGCCGGGACGATGGTGTTCGGCGGGCCGATGAGCGCCAACGATGACCAGAAACTACCCGGCATCCGGGCGGAACTGGACTGGATTCCGTTGGCACTGGCCTCGGGACGGCCGTTTCTGGGCATCTGTCTGGGGGCGCAACTGCTGGCGCGGGCGCTGGGGGCGACGGTCAAGCCGCACCCGGCGGGACTGGCGGAAATCGGTTATTTTCCGATTCAGCCGACCGCCGTCGGCCAGGCCGTGTTCGATGCCTCGCTCCACGTTTACCACTGGCACCGCGAAGGCTTCGACCTGCCGGCCGGGGCCGAACTGCTGGCTGCTGGCGAGCGCTTCCCTCATCAGGCTTATCGCTATGGAGCCCATGCCTTCGGCGTGCAATTTCATCCAGAAGTAGATCGGGCGATTCTGGAACACTGGGTCACGGAAGGGGCGGATGAACTGGGCGCGGCGGGGGCGCAATCGGCCGCCGAACAGCGTGATCGCCATCGCCGTCATGATGCGGCGCTGGATCGCTGGTTCGACGGCTTTTTGGATCAATGGCTGGGCGTGGATGGCGCGAGTCGGCCTGTCATCCCGTAAATCTGAATGGCTCGCCGCTCAAACGCCATTCAGCGATTCCTCGGCTATAGGCAGTTGGCTTTTCCGGTCGAACAGACGATGGGTCAGAGCCGTTCTGAGCGCGGCCGGTATTTGTTGATCCAGCAACAACCAGCGGCAGTTGACACATTCCAACCCAACCGTCTTGGCCAGAGGAAAAATCGGGATTCGGCAGATGTGAAAGTAACGCAGAATACCAAAACTGCCGTGGACGCCATTGCCGCAATGGGGGCATGGTACGGTCGTCAAAGTCTGGCCTTTGATCAATTTGCCTGTCGCGCCATAGAGCTTCATCGCCACTGCTCCGGTTCGGGTTCTTCGAAAATGGATTCGACCCGTATCGAGCACAATCCATGCCATCCATTGTATCGGCCATCAAACATGAAGCACGATCGCATACACCGGAATTCCATCAGCGAATGGACTACCTCAGGCCAGGCTGAGCCGGCGCCAGCAGACCAGATTGATCATCGAGGGTCAACCTGGCTCAGGCTGACCCGCCGTCAATCCTCGGTGAAGTAGGCAGTCAGGAAGTCATCGAACGACAGCGCATCGGCCGCTTCGATGGCCGCCTGTTCTTGCAACGATCGTTCCGCCGCTGCCGCAAAGAAATGGACGCGCTCCTCCGCCAGCGGCGGCGTTTCGAAATAATGGCGGTGCTGCTCCGACAGACGTCGAGCGCAACGGAAGAAATTCTCACCGCTGGCGTGCATCTCCGCCAACATACGGGCCGACGGGGTCCGCTCGGGATCGGCCAGCGTCTCCCGCTGTTCGGCCCACGCCGCCGTATACGGCTGCTCGCTCTCCCCAATATCCAGCAACTGGCACACAGCCCGAACACCGTCCAGCAGTTGTTCTGCCCAGCGCCGCAGCGGCAAGGCCGGCCCATGCCGACGCGGCAGGATCAGCGCCGGATCGCGACCGTTCAGGGCCACCGCGAGCTGATTGGCGTCGATGAGGTTTCGTTCCTCGACATCCAGCAAGGGCGAATCGCACAGCAGGCAGAACAGCAAGAATGCTTCCAGAAACCGCAGTTGCGACCCGGTGACCCCCAGCGGCTCGAGCGGATTGATATCCACCGAGCGTAGTTCCACGTATTGCACGCCGCGCCGCTGTAAGGCCAGGACCGGTTTTTCGTTGCCGCGCGGCGGTTGCTTGGGCCGGATCGAGGTGTAGTACTCGTTCTCGATTTGCAGAACGTTGGCGTTGAGTTGGCGGTACTCCCCATCCACCTTCACCCCGATCTGCTGATACGGCGGCCAGGGCGTCGCAATGGCGCGGGTCAGGCTGGAGATATATTCGGGCAGCGAGTTGTAGCAGACGTTGACTCCGCTCTTCTTTTCGGTGCGGTTGGTGTAGCCGACATTGCTCATCCGCAACGAGGTGGCGTAAGGCCCGTAGCAGGTGTGCGGGTCGAATTCGGGCAGCATGGTGGACTTACCGTCCAGAAACGATTTGCACACCGCCGGCGAGGCCCCGAACAGGTACAGCACCAGCCAACCGAAGCGTTGCAGATTGCGGATCAGTCCGAAATAGGATTCGGAGCGGAAATCCTGGGCCGTGCGTCGGTCGCCTTCCAGCGCCTGATACGCCGCCCAGAAGTCGTCCGACAGCGAGAAATTGAAATGGATGCCGGCGATGACCTGCATGATCCGGCCATAGCGCCAGGCCAAACCACGGCGGTAGACGTGTTTCATTCGGCCCAGATTGGAATGGCCGTATTCGGCGATCGGCACACTACCCTCGCCGGCCAGCACGCACGGCATACTGGCGGTCCACAGCAATTCGTCCCCGATCCGCGGGTAGACGAAGCGGTGGACATCATCCAGGAACTGCAGCACTTGCTCTGCGCCGGACAGCGGGGGAGTCACGAACTCCAGCAGCGCTTCGGAATAGTCGGTGGTGATCCAGGGATGGGTCAACGCGGAACCCAGGGCAACCGGGTGCGGAACTTGCGAGATATAACCATCCGGAGCGACCCGGAGCGCCTCCTTTTCCAAACCGAGCTGCCGCCCCTGCAACAGCGCGCGAGCATCGGTGTTGAACAAGCGGGTCAAGCGCTGGTCGAGCATGGGATACAAGATCTTGGCCTCGTAGCTACAAGGGTTCCGCCCCGACGGGCAGAACAAGGACGGGTTGAACAGGATCGCCTTGGGCCAAAAGACCGGGCGGACGATTGGAGCGCCGGGATTTTGCGCGCATTATCGGCAAAAATCACTGGATGGCGCGCAAGCGTCACCCCTGCCATTAGAGAGGTTCCCATGAGTCCTGGTTTACTCGCCAGCCCCGCCAACGGCTGCATTCCCCTTATTCCCGTGGTTGAAACCGAGTTCGCGGCCTGGCTGGAACGGCAGCAAGAGCCGTTGCGGCGCTGGCTCGCCGCCACCGGTTTCAAGGCCAAACCAGGTCAGTACAGCCTGACCCCCGCCGCCGACGGTCAGCTGCAAGCGGTCATCGTCGGCATCGGCCGCGCCGATGATCTTTGGGCCTTGGGTGGCCTGCCATCGAGCCTGCCGGAAGGCGACTACACGCTGGTTGGCGACTTCGAGCCCCGACAGCTGGAGCGGCTGAGTCTGGGCTGGGCGTTGGGCGCGTATCAATTCACCGCCTACAAGACTCCGAAACGGCCACCGGCCCGTCTGGCGCTCGATCCGGCCTGCGACGCCGAGCGCATCGAACGCCAGGTTGCGGCCATCGGCCTGACCCGCGACCTGATCAACACCCCAGCCGAGGACATGATGCCGGAACAGCTGGCGACGGCGACCCAAGCGCTGGGCCAAGCGTTCGGGGCCAGCGTCGATCAGCTGATCGGCGATGAACTGCTCGCCCAGAACTATCCCCTGATTCACGCGGTCGGGCGGGCCAGCGCCCATCCGCCGCGCCTACTGGATTTGCGCTGGGGCGATCCCGGCCACCCGAAGATTACGCTGATCGGTAAGGGTGTCTGTTTTGACAGCGGCGGGCTGGATTTGAAACCGTCCAGCGCCATGCGGCTGATGAAAAAGGATATGGGCGGTGCGGCGACGGCGCTGGGGCTGGCGCGGTTGATCATGAGTTCCGGTCTGCCGGTGCGGCTGCGGGTTCTGGTGGCGGCCGTGGAAAATGCGGTGGCCGGCAACGCTTTTCGACCCGGCGATGTCCTGCGTTCGCGTCGGGGCCTCACCGTCGAGATTCACAACACCGACGCCGAGGGCCGGTTGGTTCTGTGCGATGCGCTAGCCGAAGCCAGCGACGAGCGGCCGGAGCTGATGATCGATTTCGCCACTCTGACCGGGGCGGCGCGGGTCGCGCTGGGCACCGACATGCCGGCGCTGTTCTGCAACGATGACGAGCTGGCCAACGGCTTGCTGACCGCCGCCGCCCAGGAACAGGACCCGTTCTGGCGACTGCCTCTGCATCGGCCTTACCGGGACATGCTCGACAGCAAGATCGCCGATCTGGCCAACGCCTCGGAGTCGTCCTATGCCGGAGCCATCACCGCCGCCTTGTTCCTGCAGGAATTCGTGCCGACCGACCTGCCCTGGGTCCATTTCGACCTGATGGCCTGGAATCTCAAGACTCAGCCGGGACGACCGGAAGGCGGTGAGGCGATGGGGTTGCGGGCGCTGTTCGCCTGGCTGGAACAGCGTTACGGCGGGGATTGAGCGCTGAACACGCCCAACCCCCACCATCGTTTAGGAGAGAGGGGGTTGTGGCGATCAGGCTACCGGATGCCGCAATTGCGGATTCGGGACCGGCGGCTTGACCGAGTAGTCATAGAAGCCCTTACCGGTCTTGCGGCCCAGATAGCCGAGCTGGACCAGGCGAGTCAGGGTATGCGGAGACGCGACGTGCGGCTGGTGCATGTCCTGATAGATGTTCAGGGTCATGGCCTCGACCACGTCCAGACCGATGTAATCGGCCAGTTCGAACGGCCCCATCGGATGGGCAGCGCCCGACTTCATCGCGTGATCGATGTCGGAGATGGTGCCGGTTCCCATTTCCAACAGGCGAATGGCGCTGAGCATGTAAGGCGTCAGCAAGCGGTTGACGATGAACCCAGTGGTGTCCTGGACGATGACCGGGTCCTTGCCAAGCTTGCGGCACAGCGCATCCAGAGTCTGGATGGTGTCTTCCGAAGTCTCGAAGGCATGGATGATCTCGACCAGTTTCATCACCGTGGCCGGATTGAAGAAGTGCATGCCGGCCACTCGATCACGCTGCTTGCAAACCGCCATCAAGGCCGTCACCGACAAGGTGGAGGTGTTGGTAGTCAGCAGCGTCTGCGGCGAGACGATCTTTTCCAGCCGCTGGAACAGGGCCTTCTTGGTATCCAGATCCTCGATGATCGATTCGATGATCAGATCGCAATCCGCCACCTCGTCCTCACTGGTGGTGAAATGCAGCAGACCCAGCGTGGTGTCCTTCTTCTCGGCGGTCATCTTGCCGCGCTCAACCATCTTGGCGAGCGACTTTTCCAGCCCGGATCGAATCTTGTCGGTCGAGCCCGGGGTCGCTTTGACGGCGACCGTCGGGATGCCGGCTTGTGCACATACCTGCGCCACGCCCAGACCCATCGCTCCGCAGCCCATTACACCGACTTTTTTGATTTCCATCGTCTATTCCTTTTTGAGTTATCTTCACTACGCAGTTTCCCGACATGGGGGGCCATGCCGGCATCAACAACATTACATATTATGGTGAAATTTACGCCGCGTTCCATCGATATCCATCCGATGGCGCCAGCGGCGCGCGTCGCTATCCTCATATTGCTCAAAGATGTTTGAAGTCGGGCGCACGCTTACCGGAAAAAGCTTCCATTCCCTCCTTCTGGTCTGCGGTCGCGAACACCGCATGGAAGGTCCGCCGCTCGAACAGCAATCCCTCGGCCAAACTGGATTCGTAGGCGCGATCGACGCACTCCTTGACCATCATCACCGACGGCAGCGAATAACCGGCGATGGTCTCGGCCGTCTTGACCGCCTCCTCGATCAGGTTGGCGACCGGTACGATCCGGCTGACCAGCCCGGCCCGCTCGGCTTCCTCGACATCCATCATCCGCCCGGTCAAGCACATTTCCATGGCTTTGGACTTGCCGATCAGCCGGGTCAGCCGCTGGGTGCCGCCAGCGCCCGGCAGGATGCCCAGTTTGATTTCCGGCTGCCCGAACTTGGCGGTATCAGCGGCGAGGATGAAATCGCACATCATCGCCAGTTCGCAGCCGCCGCCCAGTGCATAACCGGCCACCGCCGCGATGACTGGCTTGCGGCACGTGCTGGCCCGCTCCCAGTTGCGGGTAATGAAATCACTCTTATAAGCGTCCATGTACGAATAATCCTTCATGCCCTTGATGTCGGCCCCGGCGGCGAATACCTTTTCCCCACCGGTCAGGACGATGGCGCGGATAGCCTCGTCGGCTTCGACCGCATCCAGGGCCTGGCTCAACTCGTCCATCAAGGCGTTGGACAGCGCGTTGAAGGCTTTAGGTCGGTTGAGCGTGATCAAGGCCACCGGACCACGGGTTTCAACCCGGATATTTTCATAATTCATGCGTTATTCTCCTTCCCGAGTTCGATGAAGAGCCGTCGAAATTTTGACCGAGACAAGACGGGGCAGCTTGCACGGAAGCGCTATCCGCGAACCGACAGTATAAGCCAGGTCCCATAAAATCCGTGTGGATTCCATCACCGGTCGGACACCGCCGACGATTTCGCCTAGCCTGGCTTGGCCGCGCCAACGACCAGTGATTTCTCATCGCGTCGTTTGACCGCGCTGGTGATAAATGCCATATTGCCGCGCTTCATGATTTTAAGAACGCCCCGATACTCCAACCACCGTAGTCCGAAGTCAGCCGATGAAACGAAAGCAGCCCATTAGCCCCTATTTCGACATCAAAACCGATGCCGAAGGTCACGAATACATGGAAGTGTATCTGGAAGGTATTGCCCTGTTGCGGCTGGTCCTGAGCAACAAGGGCACCGCGTTCACTGAAGACGAGCGCGTCGCCCTGGGGCTGGATGGTCTGCTACCTCCCCAGGTCAATACTCTGGAGCAACAGGTCGAGCGGGTCTACCGCGGCTTCCTGCGCGAGCCCGATCCCATCTCCAAGTACCAGTATCTGCGCGCCCTGCAGGAACGGGCCGAGACTCTGTTCTACGCCCTGCTGGAACGGCACCTCGAAGAAATGATGCCGATCATCTACACCCCGACCGTGGGTCAGGCGGTGCAGCAGTTCAGCCATCTGTACCAGAGCCCGCGCGGGATGTCGTTCTCGCCGCTCAACATCGACCGCGCTGCCGGCGTGGTGCGCAACTTCCCCTGGAACGACGTGCGCATGATCGTCGCCACCGACTCCTCGGCCATCCTGGGCATCGGCGATCAGGGCTACGGCGGTCTGGCCATCGCCATCGGCAAGCTGGCACTTTACACCATCGGCGGCGGCGTCAATCCGTTCCACACCATGCCGGTCAAGCTGGATGTCGGCACCGATCGTCTGGAGCTGCTCAACGACGAATTCTATCTGGGCGTGCGGCAACGGCGTCTGCGGGGCGAGCGCTATCTGACCTTCCTGGACAAGTTCGTCAAGTCCATCCGCGAGCGCTGGCCGCGCGCCGTGATCCAGTGGGAGGATCTGTCGAAAGATGTGGCGTTCACCGTTCTGGAGCGCTACCGCAAGCAGTTGCCGTCCTTCAACGACGACATCCAGGGCACCGGCGCGGTAGCGCTGGCCGGCCTGCTGGCGGCCAGCCGACTCAAGGGCGAGTCCCTGCGCGACCAGCGCATCGTCATCCTCGGCGCCGGCGCTGGCGGCATCGGCGTGGCCTGGGCTATCACCCAGGGCTTGTTGCGCGAAGGCTTGAGCCGCGAAGAGGCTCGCGACCGGGTGTGCGTGCTCGACTCCGGCGGTCTGCTGATGGAAGGGCGCACGCTCGAAAGCTACAAGCAGGATTACGCCCAGCCGCGCGCCAAGATCGCCGGCTGGCAGATCGCCAACGACATCCCCACCCTGCTGGAAACCATCGAGCACACCCAAGCCACCGTCCTGCTGGGTCTGAGCGGTCAGGCCGGCTCGTTCAACCATCCGGTGGTGCAAGCCATGGCCCGCAACACCAGCCGGCCGATCATCTTCCCGCTGTCCAATCCAACTTCGGCCTGCGAGGCGTTGCCGGAGGACATCGTGGACTGGAGCGAGGGCCGGGCCATCGTCGCCACCGGCAGCCCGTTCCCGGACGTGGTGCGGGACGAACAGGTCCACTATGTCGGACAGGGCAACAACGCCTTCATCTTCCCCGGACTGGGCTTTGGCGTCATCCTGGCCGAATGCCGCGAGATTACCGACAGCATGGTGCTGGAAGCGGCCTATGCCCTGGCCGACTACACCACCACCACCCACTTGAAGTCCGGCCGGGTCTATCCCCCGGTGCGCGAGTTGCGGGACGTCAGCATCCGGGTCGGCGCGCGAGTGATCAAACAGGCCCTGAAAGACGGCGTGACCAGCCGGACCGAACTGGCCGAGCGCGATCTCGAAACCTACCTGAGCTCACGTTCCTGGAAGCCGCGCTATTTGCCGATCGTGCGCGGCGATCACACCGCCATGATCGAGCCCCCCGGCTACTCGCGGGAAGGGTAACGACCACGACCGGCGCGGTTCAGGCCGCGCCGAATCGCTCGCGCAGCATCCCGTCCAGAGTCGGCCACACCGCCGGGTCAAGCAGGCGCAGGCTGGGAATGCCGGTCAGGCGGTCAATCAGCGCTTGACCGGCGTCGGTGTTGCAGGCCACGCCAGCCACCAGATCGGGGTGGCGGCCGAAAGCCTGCATCATCCCCACCACCGCATAGGGATCGCCCGTGCACAACACGGTCAGGCGGATGAAGGGCTCCAGCAGTTCGACCGCCACATCGCCGTTGTAGGGCTCGAGCGGCGAAGCACCGGCCTCGATCACCGCCACGTCAGCGGGACTGGCCGCCATCTGCGACAGCAACGCGCCGATCGCCCGGCGGTAATCGGTCGCCGAACAGACCGTGGACGGCAGACCGGCATCGACGAAATCAAAGATCGACTCGGCCCCCGCATCGCGCATGGCCAGCAAGTCGCGGTAGCGCCCAGCCCCGGTCAGCTTGGCGGCCAGCACTCGCAGGCCGAGCGCCCGCAATCGGCGGATGATGATCTGGGCCGAGCGGGTCTTGCCGGCCGACATCGAACTGCCGACGATCAACAGCACCGGCAGGGCAAAGCGCTGGCCGGTCGCAGGCAGCGCGAAATCGCGCATCCGGGCCTTGTCACCGGCCACCAGCACATGCCCGCCATAGCGCAGTTCGGTCAGGGTCGGAATCTGCGGCGATTTGGAGGTCAGCTTACCGAACAGCCCGGCGGCGGTCATCGCCGTCATCCGCCCGTCCGGGCCGATCGCCTCCCAGCTGCCGGTCGCTTCCAGGGTCGCGAAGCGCACGCCGAACGCCCCCAGCAGGCGATCGCCGACATCGGTCTGCATCATCCGGCCATCGGCCAATTCGATGCCGACGCCGCTGCCGGGCAATGCGGTCACCTCGCCAATGACGTAATCTCCCTCCGCCCAGCGCGCACGCGGCAGGGATTCGATCGAGAATCGATCGAGGCGGGCGATCCGGCTGAGCGAAGTTCGAATCGGCGCGATCATGACGCGAGCGACCCACGCAGCGGCGGCTCCAACAACAGCAGCGCCAGCAACGCAGCGCGCTCGATCAGTTTGTCCACCACCACATATTCGTGATGGGCGTGCGCGCCGTCGCCAACCGGCCCCAGTCCGTCCAGGGTCGCGGTGTACTGGCTGGTGGTGTTGCCGTCGGACCCGCCGCCGGCCGACGCCTGCTCCAGCTGCAAACCCAGTTCCAGGCCACGGGTGCGCGCCGCTTGCCACAGGCTGTCGCCGGCTGGGGTATGCTCCATCGGCGGCCGACCGATCGCGCCCTCGACCTTCAGACTCACGCCCGGCGTCACCGGGGTCAGGGCGCGGATGGCCTGCTCCACTCGGCGGGCGGCCTCGTGGGTCGGCACCCGCACATCGATCACCGCCCGGCTTTCCGGCGCGACCACGTTGGGATTGATCCCGCCGTCGATCATGCCGACGTTGACCGATACGCCCGCCGCCGGATCGTTGAGCGCGAACAGGCGCTGGATCTGATGCGACAGCTCCAGGATGGCGCTGGCCCCGGCTTCCGGATTGAGCCCGGCATGGGCCGCCTTGCCCTTCACGGTCAGGGTAAAGCGGCCGATACCCTTGCGGGCGGTCTTCAGCCGGCCTTCGAGACCGAGCGAGGGCTCCAGCACATAGGCGCGATCGGCCATGCGCGCCAACCGCCGGATATGGCGGGTGGATTCGCGACTGCCGATCTCCTCGTCGGAGTTGACGAACACCACCGGCGTCACCGGCATCTCCAAATCCAATTCGCGCAAAGCCCGCAGCGCAAACACGATCTGGGTCAACCCCCCTTTCATGTCGTAGACGCCCGGTCCCCGCAAGCGGTCGCCTTCCAGTCGCACCGGCATGTCGGCCAGGGTCCCTTGCGGCCAGACCGTGTCGATATGGCCGAGCAGCAGCTGGATCGGCCGGGCGCGGTTTCGCTCCTGCGGGCGGGCGTACAGCTGACCGCCGCTGGCACGCCCCGGCAACAGGCGCGGTGCGAACTGCAAGCGCTCCAACGCTTCGGCCAGCTGATCGAAAGCTGGGCGCTGGGCCGGGCGATTGGTCGAAGGCGATTCGGCCAGTGCCAATCGCTCCAGAAAACCGAGCAGTTCTTGGCGCTGGTCGCGCAGAACATCGAGTAGGCGAGCCGCAGTGGTCATATCAGCGTTTGAACCCCGCTGGCATGGGGAAACCCTGGCTGTGGTCGACCACCGCGAAGCGCCCCGGATATAGATAAGCGAACAAGGGGTTGTCGTGTACCAGTTCGTTGTCCTCGCGATCGTCGCCGCGCAGGGCGCGATCATGGACGTGAACCGCTGCGATCCGTCCGATCAACAGGCTGTTGCCGTCCAGATCGTCCACGGTCCGATCCAGCCAACATTCCAGGTACAGGTGGCAACCCGCGACCAGCACCCCATCGACCACTTGGGCCGGAAACACCGGCAAGGCCAGCAGGGCCGGTTTGTCCTGCTGCTCGCCACAGCGCGGTGCGGCCGCCAGGCTGGTCACCACCACCTGCTCCGGCCGTGGGTAGCTGACCGTGAATGCGCCGGTGCGCACCGCATTCTGATAGGTCCGGTGGCGGGGCGTGCACACGAAACCGAACCAGTTGCCCCAGCTCAACGGCATCGCCAGATGCTTGGGGGCCAGATCGTGGCCGCCATCCTCTTCGCGCGTCCCCACCAAGACCAGCGGAAACACGGTGAAGAACCGCTCCCAGACCGGTTCGTCCAGAGGCAGGCTACGCACATGTTCGGGTAGCGCCATGACCGTTTCTCCCCTCACTCGACCGAAACCCCGAAGCCGGCGCTCTCCAGCTGGCTGCGGGTCATGATGGGAATGCTGCTTTCGTAGGTGCGCCGCACCTGCCGACTCACTCGGGCATGCAGACTGGCCGTCCCTCCCGCCCCGGACTGAACCACGAAGCGCAAGGTGATGCCGGTGGCCTGATAGACTCGCAACGCACCATCAAGCAGGGTGTCGCGGGTCACGGTTCGCCCCGCATAACCACCCAGAATCCGCTGAACCTCCCGCCGATCCAGATCGTTCAATCCGCTGTCCACCTGGACACTGGCAATGCGCCACTCGCCGGGCCGGGTAGTGGGCGACGTCACCGAGGTCGATGCGGCGGATGCGGCGGATGAACTGGATGACGGGATTGGCGGCGCAGTCGCGATCTTCTCCAATTCGACCGGCACGGTCACGTCGCCATCGGCGATCTGTACGGCCTGCCGTTTCGCACCATAACCGCTGCTGCTCACTTCGACGATATAGCTGCCCGGCGTCAAGGCCACCCCAGGCCGGTAGGTGAAAGCGGAATTCACCAGTCGCACCCGGGCGTTGGTCGGTGTGGGCTGCACCGTCAGTCGATACTGGAGCGGTTGGACCTGCTTGACCAAAACTACCGGCACGGTCACATCGCCATTGACGATCTGCACCGACGTCTGTTTGGTCTCGTAGCCGGAACGGGAAACCTCCACGGTATAGCTGCCCGGCAGCAGAGTCACGCCAGGCCGATAGCGGGTCTTGACGCCACGCAGGCGAACCTGCGCATCCGGCGGATCGGTCTGCACCGACAGGCGATACTGGGTGGGCTCGGGCAATTTGGTCAAAGCTACCGGCACGGTCATGTCGCCATCCACGATCCGCACCGATGTCTGTCGGGTCTCGTAGCCTTTCTGGGAAACCTCGACGGTATAATTGCCCGGCGCCAATGGTATCCCCGGTTTATAGGCGGTCTTGCTGCCCACCAACCGCACTTTGGCGGTGGCCGGATCGGGACGCACCGTCAATCGGTAGCTTGCAGGCCGCGCCGGCTCCGGCAGTTTGGTCAGAGACACCGGCACCGTCACATCGCGATCGACGATGCGCACCGGCACCCGCGCCGACTCGTAACCGGTCTGGCTGATTTCGACGGTATAGTCGCCCGGAGCCAGCGTCATCCCGGACTGATAGGTCTGTTTCGCATTCAGCAACCGCACCGCGGCCCGCGGAGGATCGACGACCACGGTCAAGCGATATTCCTCCACCCGCGGCGCCGGCGTTTTCTCCAGCGTCACCGGCACGCTCAGATCGCCGTCCACGATCCGCGCGGTGACCTTGCGGGAGACGTAGCCGTCACGGCTCACTTCGATTTGGTAATCCCCTGGCGTCAGCGCCACGCCCGGCCGATAGGTGGCTGCATTGCCAATCAGCCGCACTTGCGCATCGGCCGGCTCCGACCGCACCGTCAAGCCATAGCGGGCCTTTTCCAGCACGACGGTCAGGTTGACATCCTGATCGCCGATCTGCACCGCTTCCTTGTGGGGTAGATAGCCGGACTTGCTGACCTCGAGCTCATAGTCGCCCGTCGGCAACCGCATGCCAGGCTGATACGTTAGCGAATCATTGGTCAGGCGCACGCTGGCGTCAGCCGGATCGGTCTTGACGGTCAGAGCATGGGTCGGCGGCGCTTCCGGCGGCGCGGTAATCATGCTGGCCAATTCGTTGATCTTCACCTGGATGGTGTCGATGTCCTTACCCTGGATCTGGCCGCTGCGCAGTAATGATGCCGTCTTGGTGTCGATCAGCCGCGCCGTGACGGTGATCAGATCGCCCAGCTTGTAAACGCCGCCGGTCACCACGGCGTCGACCTCATAGAGCCGACCCAGCTCGGCGGCGGTCTTGGGATCGAGCAGGCCGGTGGAGCCCAGTTCCTGAGCCTTGGCGATCTTGGCCGCCGCCGACAGCGGCAGGCGATCCTTCAGGGTAAAGCGGCTGGTGTTGGCGATGGCCGACATCATCAGATCGGCGATGATCGCGCCGGCCTGCTCGTTCAGATCGCCCCGCACGCTGAACTCGATCACCGTCGCCGTCATGCGCTTCTCGGGCGGACCGCTGGCCGCCTGGCCAGGCTCGGTCAGCAAGCCGCCAACCAAGGCCAACAGCAATGCAATCAGCTTCACGACGGTCTTGCCCATACCCTCTCCTCCGCTCAGCGTCGTTGCGACTTTCACGGCTCCAGCACCAGGCGGAAGCCGTAGTCGAATTTCTTGTTTTCCGGCACAGTGGGAAAGCGGTAGGCGAACCGCACCAGGCCAGGATAATCGGACCAGGAACCGCCGCGCAGCACCCGCCGTCCCCCCGTGGCTGTGCGGTCCACGCACTGGGTCTCGCCGCCGGCATAGGCGCTGTCGTAGCTGGAGCACGTCCATTCCGCGACATTGCCCAGCATGTCGTACAGACTGAAGGCGTTCGGCGTGAACTGGCCGACGGGGGCAGCCACGACCTGGCCGCTCTCGCACGGATAATTGGCCCAGTTGAACGGCTTGGCCTTACGCGCGGTTTCGTCGTAGATCTTGGCGTAGCGACAAGCCTGGCTGGCGTCGCTACCCCAGTAGCTGGCGTCGGTCTTGCCAGCCCGCGCGGCGTATTCCCACTCCGCCTCGGTCGGCAGGCGGAAACGCAGCCCACTCTTGTCCGACAGCCAGCGGGCATAGGCAGTCGCCTCCTGCCAGCTGACTCGCACTACCGGCTGTTTGGCGCCGTTCAGATCGTAGATTTCGTAATTGCCGCTGTCGTGGCTGGCGTCGAAAAGCCGATATTGGGCGTTGGTGACCTCGGTCTTGCCCATCCAGAACCCTTTCAGGCAAACCTGATGCTGCATTTCGTTGGCGCTGCGATCCTTCTCGGTGTCCGGGCTGCCCATCGCAAAGCAACCGGGCGGCGTCCAGACCAGGGTCATGCCGGTCACCGTATCGGTGTAGCTCTGGCCCGGCTGCGGATTGGTCGGCGGTCGGTCCGGCGAAGTCGCGGGCGGCTTGGGCTCCACCGGCTTGGGCTCCACCGGCTGACTTGGTGTCGGCGGCTGCATCAGCCAAACGGTTGCGCCTCCGGCCAGCGCCAGCGCCGCGACCAGTCCAAGCAGCCAGCGCCAGTTCCACCAGCGCGGCTTGGGCGGTGGCGGCTCCGGTTTTGGCGGCTCCGGCGTGGGCTCGACGATCGGCAAGCGCAGCCGCTCGCCGCCCCGATACAAATCCGGCCGCAACGGTAATTCCAGCTTGACCGTGCGATCGTCGTCATCGTCCGGCGGAGGCTCCAGGGCCGCCCGCATCTGCGCGATCGATTGGAAGCGCTTCTCCGGCCGCACCGCCATGGACCGATCGATGGCCCGCAACAACGTCCAGCTGTACTTGCCGGCTGCGACCTCTTCGGCCGGCTGCAACGGATCGTCGAGCACCCGCGCCGGGGACTCGACCGGGGCCGTACCCGTCACACAGTGATAAAGCACCGCGCCCAGGGCGTAAATATCGGTCCAGGGGCCATAGCCCTTGCCATCCACCAGATACTGTTCGATCGGCGAATAGCCGGGCGAAAACACGCTGGTGACGCTTTTGCTGCGCCGACCCAACGCCTGGCGGGCTGCCCCGAAATCGATCACGATGGTTCGGCCGTCCGAGCGGCGATAGAGATTGGCCGGTTTCAGGTCGCGATGCAGATAGCCCTGGGCATGAACCGCCTCGAGGGCTGGCAACACATCGTCGATCAGGCGACGGATCCGATCTTCGGACAGGATCTTCTCGCGCTGCAGAAGCTGGCTTAGCGATTCGCCGTCCTCATAATCCATCACGATATAGGCGGTGCCGTTCGCTTCGAAGAAATCCCGGACCCGCACCACGCCGATATGATTGACTTGGGCCAGGATACGGGCTTCGTTGAGAAAACGATCCAGACCCCAAGCGTAGCAGGCTTCCTGGCCAACCTCGGACGTCGGCAAAGCGCCCTGGGTATTGGCCAGGACGTTGACCTCGTCGCGGTCGCGATAGGACCACTCGACCGGGAAGTATTCCTTGATGGCCGCCCGGGTTTGCAACGCCTCGTGCACGGCCTTGTAGGTGATTCCGAACCCTCCTGCCCCCAATACCCCTTCGATGCGGTACTGATGCAGGCGATAACCGACGGGCAGCGTGTTGGATTTCTTGCTCATGGCATCCTATCGTGGTATCGGCGGGTGCTATCGTGAAGCTCCGGCGCAGAGCGGCGCGATCACGCCGAACGAAAATTCCGCAAGTCGTCGAATCGCCCATTCAGGCCAGCTATCGGTTCCATCGCTGATTTTACCTGTCCCTGCTGCAAACGCACACCGGATTCATGTTCTGGCAGGTCAAGCGACGGTTACCGCCCCATCGCGAGCCGGCTTATCGTAACCCGACCTACAGCGCCTGCAATGCCCAGGATCGTTTCCCCGCGCATGATAGCGCAGCGCAAGCCCGCTCTACATGGCGTTGCGCTGCCCGAATCGCCGCGCTCAGGGAAATTCTCGCACCAGCCGGAATCCCAGAAAGTAATCCTGAAAATCGGGCGGGCTGCGATGCCGCTCCGCCGAACGGACGTTACGGGGTTCATCGCTCCAAGAGCCGCCGCGCACCACGAACTCGCCACCCCCGACCGGTTCGTCGCAATGCTGGCCGGTTGCCGGGGCATCCTTGTCGTAGAGCGAGCAGGTCCACTCCAGCACGTTGCCCAACACGTCGAACAGACCGAATTCGTTACTGCGATAGCTGCCGACCGGGGCGGTGTAAACCTGGCCGTCGTGACACTTCATGGCGGTCCAGCCCACGAAGACCTGCTTGCCGTCGAGGTCGGCCGCGTTGGCATAGACGCAACCCTGATTGGGATCATCGCCCCAATAACGGCTGGCGGTGGTCCCAGCTCGCGCCGCGTATTCCCACTCTGCCTCCGTCGGCAGACGGTAGCGATGGCCAGTCTGTTGGGACAGCCAATCAGCGTACGCCATCGCGTCCCGCCAGTTGACGTTGATGACCGGACGCCGGTTACGACCCCATTTCTGATCGCTGGGCAAGGCCCGTCCCATCGCCGTCGCGAACTGATCGTACTCGTAGAACATCACTTCGTAGCGACCGATGGCGAATGGCTTGCCGATTCGCACCGGATGAGGCGACTCGTCCTCGTAGCGGCCCTTTTCCTGGAGCGGCGATCCCATCAGGAATGCGCCGGCTGGAATGATCACCATCTCCGGCCCCTGCGTCCCGTCTTTCAGGCGATCGCGCAGTGTTGGATTGGCCGGTGCCAACCGAACCAGCGCCGCTTCGGCTTCGGTCCGATGATCGCAATTCGCACCGCAGCGGTCCAAATAAGCCCAGTAGGCGCGGCGGGAATTGGCGCGGCGGGCGATGGCGAAGGCTTCGTCGTCGGTCTGCCTGGTCTGCTCCGCCACATCGGCCTGCTCCAACTGTTGGGACAGCGTCGTCACTTCGGGCAAATCCGGTTGCACCAGGCGGGCTTTCTTCAATCGCCTGCGGGCTTCGTTCAATTCCGACTTGGCAAGACTGGCCTGCGCCAGCGCGACCCAGGCCAACGCCAGACGGCGCCGACCGGCTGCCACGCTGGGATCGGCGGGAGCCACCGCTGCTAGCGAGTTCAGGCGGGACAGCGCCTCATCGCCACGATCTTCGCGATTTTCATGCTCCAGGGACAACGCCAACGTCTCGAAATCGGCCTTGAGCTTGGCGATTTTCTCCTGGCTTTCCAGATGATCGATCGCCGCATGGGCCTCCTGGCCGAAACCGCAGCGCGGACAACGTTGCAGATAGAGGCGATACGCCAATAGGGTATCCATCCGCCGCGCCGATTCGAAAGCGCGCAGGTCGGCTTCGCTCTCCGCAGCCTGCAGGTTGGCGGTCCTGCCGGCCGACGACGGTTGCAAACCCGATCCTCCCGGCTGGACTTCTCCGTCGTCATAGGTTGACGCCAGGTTCGACTGGGCGGGTTGCAGGGTCCGTTCGATCTGGGCCACCAGCCAATAGCCTGCCAAGGCCACCAGTACGGCCAGCCCTGCCACCTGCATGATGCGCTTTCTTTGCACAGCCAAACCGCGCCCCGGCCGCGCAGCCGCCGCCGGCTGTTGCGCCTCGGCCAGCATGCTGAGGAATCGACCGGCGTCGGTCGGGCAAAGCTCGCTCGGATACGCCAGGCCCTGCCGCAAGACTCGCCAGGTCTCGTCCGTCAAGCCGCCGGGACGCGGCAACGGGGTCGAGGATTGCGGCGGCTGAGCTTCATAGGCGCTACGACCCGCCAACAATTGATAGACCAGGAGCGCCAGGGCGAAGACGTCGCGCCGGAAAGCGGTTTCGAGCACGTTGGATTCGCTGGCCCCCTCAGCGCTGACGCCACCCGCGCTGGACAGGAGACTGCGCGGCTCCCGCGTTTCGGCCGCCACGCCGAAGCTCAACAGTTTGACCGCGCCCGAATTGGCGACGAAAACCGTATCCGCGTCCAGATGCTGATGCGCCAGCCGATGTTCCCGACGGGCATAATCCAGGGCGTCGGCCACCGGACGCAGCCACGCCATAAGGGTATTCCAGTCGACTCCTTCTCCTTTTCGCTCGCGCAACAAGTGCGCTAGGCTGTGGCCATGGAGATGGTCGGCATATTCCATCTCAGCGAAAGGCCAGCCATCCGCGCCATAACGCCAGCCGTAGACATCGGCGATGTTCGGGTGCGACAGCTTGGCGGCCAGCTCCACCCGAGCCCGGACCTTGGTCAGATAGGTGCGCAGTCCAATCAAATCGGCCCGCTGCATGCGAATTTCGCGTTCGGCGTCGCGCGCCCCATAGCCGCTCGGCAGGAAGATCTTGATCGCCCGGAATTCATCGTCGGCCCCGTTGCCCGGCATCGGCGCGGCCACCACCCGCGCCAGCCAGATGGCGCCTTTGCCGCTGAGATCGTGCAGCAGCCGCATTCGCCGCTCGGGTGGCCCGATCACCATGCCTACTGCCAGAGTGGCCGATGCGATATTGTCCATGGCGGGGCGCGCTTCTGCAGCCGACTCTTCCAGGGAGCCCGACGCCGGGCCTGCTACCGAGGACGGCGGGTCATCCCAACCATCCTCGGCCATCACAGCCCTGTTCAGCAGTTCTTCCCGAAGACGTGACAGTTCGGCATCGTCCAACTGGCCGGCGGCGCGCGCTTTTTCAAGCTTTTCAAGACGGGCTTTGATATCCATAACTCACTGATCTGCTATCATAATCCTAGGTTTTTCCCGACACATTACCGACACATGTATTATTATGATTTAGTCTAGCAGAAGCACAAAGCATCATTCTAATGGCCATCCCTCGATCCGGGCATACGGACTTGGTCGATCCTCGCTCACTATCCATTCACCGTCATGACCAACGCACCGTCATGACCAACGCTGTTGTCCAAATCCATGCATACTCCTCCTTGTGATTCCATGCGCGATGCCCCGAACGCCGGCGATCAGGCATCGGCTCCTGCCGCTCCTCGCCTGGAAATCGCCGTACGCTCCCTGCGCTCGCCGACCGGCCACGGACGGCGGGAGAATCAGGATAACTATCTCATCGTGGACGATCGGGGCGCGGTTCGCTTTCTCTGGCACGAACAGGAAACCCAGTTGCAGTTGCCCGACTGGCCGACCGGCCACCGCCGGATCGCTATCCTCGATGGCATGGGCGGCCACAGCCACGGTCGCGAAGCTGCTGAAAAAACCGTCGCCGGCCTGCTCGACCTGCCGGCCGCCGCTTCGCTCGGTCAGCTTTCCGCCGACCTGAACGCCTTGCACCAGCGGCTCTATCACGAGTTTCAGGTCGCCGGTCTGGAAACCGGCTGCACCTTGATCCTGCTGGAAATCCCGCTCGAAGGTCCTGCCCTGCTGTTCCATGTCGGCGATTCGCGGATGTACGCCATCGACCCGTGGCGGGCGCAATACCTGACCGTCGACCATGTCCCAGCCACCCATCTGGCCATGCTGGGGATGCTGGACGGCGTTCAGTGGCACCAGCAGGTCCACCTGCAGACCAACTCCCAGATCAGCCAAGCCTTCATCCTCGGCAGCACGTTGGGTGTTCCCAGTCTTTACATCGAAGCCATCGATGCGGAACTATACGAGCTGCACGATGGTAACCTGCCCCTGTTCCTGCGCGGCCTGAGCGACCGGCGGCCTCTGGCGCTGGAAGCGGGCCACGTCTATCTGTTCGCCACCGATGGCCTTTGGCATCTGGCCCAGCCGCAGGAGTTCATCCAGCGCTGGCCGGCGCTGCTGGCGCAACCGCAACGCTCGCTGGAGGAGATCATCGACCAGTTGCTGGCCGAATTGGCCGATGCCATCCGACAACAGCACAGCCAACCGGATGACAATTGCACGGTCATCCTGGTGCGTCAACCCGGACCGGTCGAGGATCCGTCAAACCCGTCCTGATTCGATGGAGAGCACCCGCTTGAAAATTCGGCATATCCTGATTGTCGTCCTGGCCGTGTTGGCGATCGCCTTCATGCAACCGCTGGTCTTCTTCCTGGGCGGTCTGACCTTATTGCTGGGCGCGGCGGCGCTGATCTTCCGCGACTTGCCGCCGGCCAGTCAGGATGCCATGGAACAACGCCTACTCGGCTGGTTGCGCCGGGCGCGCACCGGCTCGGCGCCGGACCTCCCGCTGCACGTTCCCTCCTCCCTCAGCGCGCCGGTGGTCCTGACCGACGCCCGCAGCACACCCGGCGAACGCCCGCGGCGGGCGCGCGCCAAGAGCGCCGCTCCCACGACCGTCGCCGCTCCGATATCCGATGCACCGCCGAATCCGCACCGGCCCGGTGTCACTCCCGGCAACGACCGTTTCCCGCCGACCTTCTAAGGGTCCAGGCGGGGAAACCGCTGGGCGATATCGCGGCCGGTGAATTGCGCCACCCAACCCTCGGGGGTAGTGAACAGGCGGATGCATTTGAACGAGGGATTGGGACCCATATCGAACCAGTGGGTGGTATGGGCCGGCACGCTGAGCAGATCGCCCCGCTCGCACAGGACGCCGTAGACCCGTTCGCCGACATGCAGGTAAAACAAGCCCTGACCCTCGACGAAAAACCGCACTTCGTAATCGTCATGGGTATGCTCGTCCAGGAACTTGGCCCGCAGCGCGGCCTTGTCGGGGTGGGCCGGACCCAGCGCCACCACATCTGCCGACTGAAAACCGTACTGCCGCATCAGCCGCTCCACCGGCTCGCGATAGGCGGCCAGCACCGCGTCCTGATCGGCATCGGCGGCCAACGGCTGGCTGGCGGACCAGCGCTCGAACCGCACGCCGATCCGATCGAGCTGGCCGGCGATCGCTGCAAGCTCCACGAACACGGCAGGAGGAACAGTCGGTTCCGCCGCCTGATAAATCTTCAACTCGCTCATCGTCTTGGCAACTCTACTATGGGTTGGGGAATCCTGTCAGCATTGGACAACCCGCCCACCGCGTCAAGCCGATGACGCCAACAACGAAAACGCCGGATGTCGCGATGACACCCGGCGTTCTGGCCCCCTCCACCGAGAGAGGCACGCATCCCGTTCAGGCCGGCGCGCTGCTGGCCCGAACGATCCGGCGCAGGATCGAATAAATCTCGTCTTTCAGATGCAGCCGTTGTTTCTTCAGGGCTTCGGTGTAAAAGTCCGAGGGCGTTTCAAGTTGCAGTTCGATACGCTCTACTTCGTCGTTGATCTTGTGGTATTCCCCATACAGAGCGGCGAAACCAGGGTCGGCCGCCTGCAATTCGGCGATGCGTGTCTTATATTCGGGAAATTCGTGAAACAGATCATGGTTCTCTCCAAACATCGGGATATTCTCCTCTTCATCTGGTTTGGCGCGGACTTAGGGAATGTTTCAGAATGATGTCGCTTCGAATCCAGTATAGAAGTATCCCGAACTGGCGTCACGTTGGTTTCACATCTTTGTCAGAGTGGAAAACAGGCAGGAATCGAACATCGAGCCATGAATCGCGCACCCGTCATCGTGCGATTGTCGTGGGTGGCCTTGCTGGGTCTGGCGGTGGTCCACCTGAACGCCTGCAATACGGTCAAGGGTGCCGGTCAGGATATCAAAGCGCTCGGCACTGCCATCGAACGCAAGGCCGAGCAGAAAAAACACGATTGAGTCCGAATCGGGCCAAAGGCCGGAGCAACGCTGGTCAACGGCCTGCGCTACCCCGGCCCGACGGGATCAGTCTTCTTCGCGGCAGAACTTGATCAGCGCCATGGTCGAGGCATCATGTCCGGCCACCGGCCGTTCACCCTTCAACTCCGGCAGGATGGCGTTGGCCAACTGCTTGCCCAGCTCCACCCCCCACTGATCGAAGGAATTGATGTTCCAGATCGCGCCCTGGGCGAACACCTTGTGTTCGTAGAGCGCAATCAGGGAACCCAACAGCTGCGGGGTCAGCCGGCGATAGAACAGGCTGGTGCTGGGCCGGTTGCCGGGGAAGACCTTGTAGGGCAGCAACTGCTCCAGCGCATCGCCACTCAAGCCCTGCTTCTCCAGCTCGGCGCGGGCCTGGGCTTCGGTCTTGCCGACCATCATGGCCTCGGCCTGCGCCAGGCAGTTGGCCAACAGGATCGGATGATGGTCGCCGGTGGGCACTGGGCTATGCGCCGGCGCCAGGAAATCGGCCGGCACCAGATGGGTGCCCTGGTGCAGCAGCTGGTAAAAGGCGTGCTGACCGTTGTTGCCCAGACCGCCCCACAGAATCGGGCCGGTGTCGATCTTGACCGGTTTGCCATCACGATCGATGGACTTGCCATTGCTTTCCATATCCAGCTGTTGCAGGTAATCCGGCAGCGAGCGCAGATAATCGTCGTAAACCAGCATGACCTGGCTGTCGGCGCCGAAGAAGTCGATGTACCACACCCCCAGCAGCGCCAGGATGACCGGCAGGTTATCCTCCAGCGGCGCAGTGCGGAAATGCTCGTCCATGGCGTGCGCGCCTTCCAGCAACTCGATGAAATGGTCCATGCCCAGATAGACCACGATCGGCAGACCGATGGCCGACCACAGCGAATAACGCCCGCCGACCCAGTCCCAGAACTCGAACATGTTGGCGGTGTCGATGCCGAACTTGCTCACCCCGGCGGCATTGGTGGACACCGCGACGAAGTGTTTGGCCACCGCCGCTTCGTCGCCCAGTTCCCGAACCAGCCAAGCCCGCGCGGTATGGGCGTTGGTCATGGTCTCCTGGGTGGTGAAGGTCTTGGAGGCGACGATGAACAGGGTGGTTTCCGGGTCGCATTCGGTCAGGACATGGCTGATGTGCGCGCCGTCCACGTTGGAGACGAAATGCATCCGCAAGCTCGGATCGCCATAAGGCTCCAATGCCTGACAGATCATCTTCGGCCCCAGATCGGAGCCGCCGATCCCGATGTTGACCACGTCGCGGATGCGCTTGTCGGTGAAGCCACGCCACTTGCCCCGACGGATCTGGTCGGAGAACTTGCGCATGTGCTCCAGCACCGCGTTCACCTCCGGCATCACGTCCTGTCCTTTGACGAAGATCGGCCGGTTGCTGCGATTGCGCAGCGCGATGTGCAACACGGCCCGTTTCTCGGTGTGATTGACGATCTCGCCGTTGAAGGTCCGTTCGATCCAGGCCGGTACCTGCGCCTGACGGGCCAGCTCGATCAGCAGGCCGAACGCTTCGTCGGTAATGCGATGTTTGGAAAAATCCACCAGCAGATCGCCGAACCGCCGGGAAAACCGGGTGAAACGATCAGGATCGGCGGCGAACATGTCACGCAGATGCAGGTCGGCGACAACGGCATGATGGGCTTGCAGCGCTTGCCAAGCCGGCAAATTGCTGGGAACGGACATGGACAGCTTCCTTATCAGGGTTGTTGAACGGCTGACAAAACCGAATGAAGGCCGGTCATATTGCAATGGGCGATTGGCCAGCGTCACCACGCTGCCACCCGTGGACAGGCCCCCAAGATAACTATAAATTCCACTGTGGTATCTGTCGAATGTCCACCGCCAAAACCGCGACCGCTACCGAATTTTCAGCGAATGGGCTTGCTACCGTCTCTCGGGGGACGAAGACGCCATTTCGGGTTCATTCTTTCAGTCCATCGTTGCCAATGGGACTCCGCCATGCCGACCTCTTCCGACAAACCACTGCGCGACCGCGTCAAACTGCTGGGTCAACTGCTGGGCGAGACCCTGCGTGACCAGGAGGGCCGCTCTGCCCTCGACGCCGTGGAAACGCTGCGCAAGGGTTTCATCGAACTGCGCCGCCACTCCGAACCCGCGCGGGACATTCGCGAGCGCCTGATGCGGTTCATCGCCGCCCTCAATCCGGAGATGTTGAACCATGTGATCCGGGCCTTCAGCGCCTACTTCAGTCTGGCCAACATCGCCGAGGAATCCTTCCAGCACCAGTTGCGGCGCGAGATGGTCCGACGCGGCAAGGAGCTGTGGCGAGGTTCCTTTGACGAGACCCTGCGCACCCTGCACGCGGCCGGCGTCAGCGCCGCGCAATTGCAGAAGCTGCTCGATCAGTTGTGCTTCACCCCGGTGTTCACCGCCCACCCGACCGAAGCCAAGCGCCGGGTGCTGCTGGGCGTGCAGCGGCGTACCTTCCTGACCAGCAGCAAGCTCGACAACACCACGCTCAATCACCAGCAACACGCCGAAGTGGTCGAAGAACTGCGCAGCCAGATCCAGGTGCTGTGGAAAACCGACGAGGTGCGCAGCAACAAACCGCAGGTGCGCGACGAGATCAAGACCGGGCTGCATTATTTTCACGAATCCATCTTCCAGGCGGTGCCGCTACTCTATCGCAATCTGGAACGGGCGCTGCAGACCGTCTACGCCGACCAAGGCGGCAAGGCGGCAGTGCGGATACCGTGCCTGTTGCGGTTCGGCTCGTGGATCGGCGGCGACCGCGACGGCAATCCTTTCGTCACCCCGGAAACCACCGAGCTAGCCATTCGCCTGCAGTCTCAGGAAATCCTGCGCGAATACCTGCGGCGGGTCGAGGGACTGAACCACCATCTGACCTTTTCCAGCTCGCTGGTCACCCCCTCACCGGTGTTCAGCGCCAGCCTGGAGGCCGATCTGGCGCGCATGGGCCACGTATTCCGCGACTCGCCGCAGCAATACGCCAACGAGCCGTACCGGCGCAAGTTCTTCCTGGTCTACCATCGTCTGCAACATAACCTGGAACAGGTCCGGGCACGGACCGAGGGTCATCTCGAAGCCATCCCAGCGCCATTCTGGGGCTACACCTCCGAGCAGGAATTCCTCGAAGACCTGTACCTGGCCCGCGATTCGCTGTATGGCCATGGCGATGGCGCCGTCGCCGAGGGCGAACTGAAGGACTTGATCCGGCTGACGGAAACCTTCGGGTTCTATCTGACCGCGCTCGACGTCCGCCAGGAATCCAGCCGCCACACGGCGGCAGTGACCGAATTGTTCGCCATGGCCCCCAACCTGCCCGACTATGCCGTCCTGAACGAAGAAGAACGGCTGCGGGTACTGAGCGAATTGCTGGCCCGTCCCGGCACGCCGCTGCTGTACTGCGGCTCGCTCAGCGACGCGACCCGCGAGACGCTGGAGGTGTTTCAGGTCATGGCCCGGATGCGGGAGGAGATCAGCCCGCAGGCGTTCGACAACTACGTCATCTCCATGACCCACGAAGCCAGCCACATCCTGGAAGTGCTGTTTCTGGCCAGCTTCGCCGGTCTGGTCGGTCGCCGCCCCGACGGCGGCTGGCATTGCGCCATCCGGGTCGCGCCACTGTTCGAGACCATCGCCGATCTGAATCGGGTGGAGAGCCTGCTCACCCTGCTGCTGGATCAAGACGCCTATCGGGAGCTGCTGACTGCGGTAGGCGGCATGCAAGACATCATGGTCGGCTACTCGGATTCCTGCAAGGACGGCGGCATCCTGGCCTCCAACTGGGGACTGTACCAGGCCCAGCAACAGGCGGTGAGCCTGACGGCGGCGCGCGGCTTCGGCTGTCGGCTGTTTCACGGCCGCGGTGGCACGGTCGGGCGCGGCGGCGGCCCAATCCACGATGCCATCCTGGCCCAACCGCCGGGCACGGTGCGCGGCCAGATCAAGATCACCGAACAAGGCGAAGTGCTGTCGTTCCGCTATCAAAATCTGGAAACCGCCACCTACGAGCTGACGCTGGGCATCACCGGGCTGATCAAGGCCAGTCGGCATCTGGTGCAAGACGGCCCGGTCGATCCGCCAGTGGCGTCAGAGGTCATGGCCGAACTGACCCGGCATGGCGAGGCCGCCTACCGCGACCTGACCGAGCACACGCCGGGCTTCATGGATTATTTTTACGAAGCGACCCCGGTCAGCGAGATCGGCCAGCTCAACCTGGGCTCGCGCCCTTCGCACCGCTCCAAGGGCGACCGTTCCAAATACTCGGTGCGAGCCATTCCTTGGATGTTCGGCTGGGGCCAGTCGCGCCATACCCTGCCCGGTTGGTACGGCATCGGCAGCGCGCTGGCGACCTGGCGCGGCGACGATCCCGAACGGCTGGCGCTGTTGCAGCGCCTGTACCAGGAATGGCCATTCTTCCGCGCCCTGCTCAGCAACAGCCAGATGTCGCTGAGCAAGGTCGATCTCGGCATTGCCCGCGAATATGCCCGGCTGTGCGAGGACGCCAGCACCGAAACCGGCATCTACGACCGCTTCCAGGCCGAGTACGAGCTGACCTGCCGGGAGATTCTGGCCGTAGTGCAGCTGCCCACCCTGCTGGAAGACAATCCCGCTCTGTCCAAATCCCTGGAGCGGCGCAGTCCCTACCTGGACCCGCTCAACCACATCCAGGTCATTCTGCTGCGCCGCCATCGTCAGGCCATCGCCGAGCATGGCATCGGCGCACCCGCTGCGGAAACCTGGCTACGGCCGTTGCTGCGGACCATCAACGCCCTGGCGGCGGGAATGCGCAACACCGGCTGAAGCGCTACTGAATCTCCTCATCATTTTCCAGCGTCGGCGCCGGCTGCGCGATCATCGCAGCCGGCGCCGACCCATTGTTGCGGCTTTCCGAAAAACTCGCGCTGCCCAAGGGCGACGTGCACACCACCCCGCATCCCTACCCGATGTCCGAGCCGCTGCCGAGCGTAGCCGAAGCCGCCCCGCTATCAAACTGTGGTCTTCACCGTCGCCTTGCGTTCCAGCTTGCCCCAGCCGACCCATGCCCCCCGCAACGAGGTCAGGGTGCTCTTGATCGCCACGTAGTACATCAACTGGCGATAGAAGAAGCGCTGCCAGAACAGCCAGATCAGCAGCCACCAGTTTTCCTTGCGCTCCAGGGCGAAGGCCAGGATGGCGGCCAGATAATCCACCGCCACGAATAGGGCGTAATAGAACAGCACCCGCCACAGGGCGTCGGGGGAATACTCGGCCGGATGATGCCAGTAATCGAATGCAGCGCTCCCCAGCGAGCCGATCAACAACAGATCCATGATCGGCGAGACCAGCGGAAACAATACCTGGAAGATGATCACGTTGGGCAGCGCGACGAAGCCCAGCGCGCCATAGCGCGGCCGGAACAGGATATCGCGATGCTTCCACGCCGCCTGCATGGTGCCGTACATCCAGCGGTAGCGCTGGCGGATGAATCCGCGCACGGTATCGGGCGCTTCGGTCAGCGCCACGGCTTCGTCCTCGTAGACGATGGCATAGCCCATCTTGCGGATCGCCAAGGTCAGGTCGGCGTCCTCCGCCAGGGTCAGGGGGGTAAAGCCGCCTGCCTGGAGAATCAACTCGCGCCGCCAAGCCCCCACCGCGCCGGGCACCACGGTGATGCAGTCGAGCACATCGAAAGCGCGACGGTCGAGGTTCTGGCTGGTGATGTACTCCAGCGCCTGCCAGCGGGTCAGCAGATTGATCCGATTGCCCACCTTGGCGTTGCCGGCGACCGCACCGATCTTGGGATTGGCGAAATGGCGGATCAGCTTGCGAATGGTGTCGCGGGCAAAGATGGTATCGGCATCCAGAGCCACCACGATTTCCGCCTGAGTCCGGGACATGCCGAAATTGAGCGCGGCCGGCTTGCCGCCATTGGCCTTGGTGTACACCCGCACTCGTGGATCGTCGGCGAAGGACTCGCGGGCCAGCCGGTAGGTGGCGTCGCTGGAGCCGTCGTCCACTACGATGATTTCGAAGTGTTCAGGCTGATCGCAGGCCAATAGCGACGCGATGGTCTGGACGATTACCTTCTCCTCGTTGTAGGCCGGCACCACCACCGCCACCGTCGGCGCATAGGCGGGATCGAACGTCGCCCGGCGCTGACGCCAACGTTGGTATAGGGCCAGGGTCCCGACGAACAGCAGGCGGGCGATGCCCAGCACGATCCCCAACAGGAACAGCCAGTGGATGGCCGTCACCGACCAGTTGAGCAAGCCAAATGCCGCCCCATCCAGCCAGATCCGCCACAGACTGTCGGGCGGCACCGGCGGCATCACCGCGTCGCGGCTGCGCCCGAGCAGATCGGCGACCGTGACGAACTGGAAACCCTTCTGGCGCAACTCATCGATGATGCGGGGCAGCGCCTGCACCGTCTGGCTGCGATCGCCACCGGCATCGTGCAGCAGGATCACATTGCCTTCGCCGCGCTCGGCGGCTTCCACGGTCCGCCGCACGATCCAGTCCACTCCCGGTCGCTCCCAGTCGTCCGGATCGACCTGCATACCCACCACCAGATAACCCTGGCTGGCCGCCACTTCGATCGGCCGCACCTGATCGATGGTCTCCGGCTCGGAATCGATGGCGTAGGGTGGCCGGAACAACAGCGAATGACGCCCCACGACGCTGGCCATCAAATGCTGAGTAGCCGACAGTTCGAGCTGAAACTGGGTCAGGGAAATGCTCGAGATGTTGGGATGGGTGAAGGTGTGGTTGCCGATCTCATGGCCCTCCTCCACCTCGCGCCGCACCAGTTGCGGATTCATCTGGGCGTTGGCCCCGATCAGGAAAAAGGTGGCTGGAACCTTGGCATCGCGCAAGACATCGAGGATCGGGGGGGTATACAGCGGATCGGGACCGTCATCGAAGGTCAGCGCCACCTTGCGGTCCGCGCCGCCGTGCCGGGTGATGATGTACGGCGAAGGAAAGGTGGTATAGCGTTCGGCGGTGATCAGCCCTCGCTTGGGATCGAAATCGATGACCCGCAGGCCAGAGTGCGGCTGGGCGGTCACCTCCAGCACCTCGCCTTTGCCCTCGTAATCCAGACCATAGCCGAAATGGATATCGCCGAGTTCGGCGGCGCGCGCCGCATCCAGCGGGCCTTCCTTGCCAAAGATCTTCCACAGCGACGGATCCTCGCTGCCCAGACGCCATAGCGCGACGCCGCGCGGCTGCACCGAACGGATCGTCACCAGCTGGTTGAAAGCCGTCACCGCATCCAGCATCCACACGTGGTGGATATGGTCGTTGTCGTCAGCGTAATCGAAGGTCGGATTGAGCGAGACGCGATCCAGATGGATATCGCCTTCCGATTCCTTGGCCACTAGCACCGCTTCCTCGAAGGTCCGTTCCTCGGCTGGATGACCCTGTTCCCAGTCGTAACCGTAATTGCCGATCGCCACGATCATCTTGTCGGCCGGGATATCGCGCTGACGCTCGCGCAACACCTTGGCAAACCAGGGTAGACCGGCAATCGGGCCGGGCGAAGCGGTCGACCAGTGCTCGTCGTAGGCCATCACGATCAGATAATCGGCGTTGCTGGCCAGCTTGCGATATCCGAAAGACGGATCGCTGGCCGGCACGTTCACTGACACCTGCAGATTGCGAGGATGGAACGCCGCGTACAACTCGGCCATGAAGCGCTGAAAATTGGCCTGGGCCTTGGGGTCGATGTTCTCGAAGTCGATGCTGATCCCGGCGTAATGCTGACGTTCGACATACCTCACCAGCTGATCGATGGCGCGAGCCCGCGCCGCCGGATCGGCCAGCATGCGGCCCAGTTTGCCGCCCTCCCATTCCTGGCCGTTCCAGTTGTTGACCAGCGGCACGATCGGAAGATCGGGATGACGGGCGCGGATGTATTCGGTCACATGGGTCGTTCGCACTGGATCGTTCTCCCGCAACGATCCATCCTCCGCAGCCAGATGCAGCCACTCGGCGATCACCATGTCCAGACTGTCCAGGTTCTGCTTGAGCGAGCTCATGCTGGAGTCGTCCCAGTTGACGAAGAACCCGATCGCCAGCGGCCGTTGGCTCGGCACAAAATTCGCTTTGTGCGGCAGGGCCAGCAACTGGTTCAGACTGCGTTCGCGCTCGCGGACCAGCTTGATCTCCTCATGATGCAGGGCACGCTCGCGCCGGGTCAGCGGGTGCTCGGGGGCCAGCGCCGGCACATCCGGCACGGCGTGCGCGCCCTGCGGCAGGAAACTGGCCCCCGGCAGATTGAGCGCCGGCAACACCGGACTGGCCAGGATGCTCAGAACCAGCATGCCCAGCAATAGAGACAGGGACAGGCCGACCAGCGTCATCCCCAACCGCAGGCGCGGCCAGCGCTTGCGATCCGGATCGAAGAAGATGGGTTTGGCCGTCGCTTCGCCTGCGCTGGAATCCGGCGGTGGATCGCTTGACGGATCGCTCGGCCGCTCGGCCGATGGATCGTTCAGGGGGGACTGGGACATAGGGGTCTGATCGTGACTCTCTGGCTCTATGGCAAGCTGGGCTCGCGCGAACAGATCGCGCGCGTGACTAATGCGCCGTATCCGGCGGTGGGCTGGGCTGCGGCCCCTCGCCCTGGACGACCGTCAATGACCAGGGCGGCAGATCGATCTGCAGCGGCGCATCGCCGCTCAGCATGCTGTGTCGGGGAGGCAGGCTGCGCAACGGACGACCCCGTTCGCCGGCGGCCTGCCACCGGTATTGCACGGCGGAGAACTGGTACAGATCGGCCGGACCTCGCAGCGGCGCAACCACCTCGGCCGAACCGGCAAAGCGCGGCGCGACGCTCCAGGCTCGCAGCGGGTCTTTGTTGACCAGCAACAGCGCCCAGCGACCATCGGGGCGATACAGCGCATAAGCGGTCAGCGGCCATACCTGGTCCGGCTGGCCGCCCTCCACCCGCGCCGGATAGACCTGATGAGCTTGGTCCGGGTTCCCCAGCCAATGACGGTTCAATAGCGTAGTCCCGTGATAGGTCGCGGTGCGCGCCAGAATGCGGCGCTGGTCATCGGACAGGAACAGGGTGTTGTTGCCCCAGTTGTCGCAGTGGGTCGATTCCCGGTACAAGGGGGTGGGTTCGAGGCCATACAGGTAGGCGGCCTGGCCGCCCAGTCCCAGGAAGGTCCCAACCACATCAGCGTTGAACAGCGCGCCAGGCAAGTCGACTTCCTCCTGGGCGGAAAAGGCCGAATAGCCGTACTCGGTGATGATCAAGGGCGTGCCGCGGGGCAATCCCTGGGCGTATAGATGGGCTACGGCCTCGCTCAGCAAGGCCGGCCCCTGCAGCAGAGCGTCCACCGCCGGCGCGCACACCTCGTCGAAGGGATACCACTCGAACGACAGGAAGCCCAGATCGGCCAGCCGGCCCCGCTCCCGCCAATAGTTCAGCAGGCGATGCAACCACGACTGGTCGGGCGCGACCGCCGTGCCCGACCACGCCATCATGGCGCTTCCATTGGCGGCTTGAAACGACTGGAGGGACGCTCCGCCCACCACGACAGTCAGATCCACTGCCCGCAACGCGTCCGCCACCTGCAGATATAAAGCACCGTAGTCCTCCGGCGCTGCATACTGGCCGTCCGGCTCCTCGCCGATCTCGATGCGCGGCGTCAGATAACCGCGCCGGCGCAGATAACGCAGCAGAGCCGCCGCATTGTCCGGGGTATCGTACAAGGCGCCCACCGACATCAGCATCGGCAGTCCGCGGGTCAGGCCGCTGGCGAACACCCGATCGATGCCGGGCTGTTCGACGTGCGGGTCCAGGTCGCTGGCGCGGTGCCAGGGATCGGTGGACGATACGAAAAAGCGCGTTTGCCGATCGCGGTCGGGGGCGTGGCGCACCACATCCCGCAACTGGTCGTCAGAATCCAGGATCCCGATGGCAATCTCCCGCACCGCATAGCCGAGCGCATCGCGCGGATCTTGCGCACCCGGCGGGGCGGTCCCGGACCCCTGCTCCAGCAACACCCGCAGAAAGCGCACCGGCACGGGCTCCGCCCCCAAGCGCAGCAGTGGATCGCCGCCGCGGCCTTCGCTCACGGCGCCAGCAGGGAAATCTTGCCAGCGGCCTTTGGGATACTCGTCCGGATCGCGCGGGTCCTCGCCTTCCCAGTATTGCACCGTATAGCGCACCGCATACGGGTTCCCCCAGCGGATGCGCAGTGCGTTCACTGGCTGGGGCTGGCCCAGATCGGCGATCAACCATTGCGGATGGCGATCGTTGTCTTCGCCGGTGTAGCGCCGGTCTAGATAGGGATTGCTCTTCCAGAAGCTGTTCGGATCGCCGTCGGCCAGCCGGGAATAGCCGTCGTTTTCCGCCTGGTCGATCGTATTGCCGCGGCGGGGCAACCGATAGCCGAAAGACGCCAGAATCGGCGTACCCAACCGGTCATCCGAGGTCCAGTAGCCTTGCGCGCGCCGCTGGTCGCTCCAACGCCCGCGCGGATTCCAATGCCAGGCTTCGATGCCCAGCTCGGTGCGCAACCGATAGCTGAGCGGCAACAGGCCAACGGAGCGCATGGCGCGTAGCGTGGTCGAACGATAGATGGCGGCAGCGTCGCCACGGGAATGGCCGTCCACCCCCGCGCCCAGCGCCGCTGACGGAACGAAGGCGCTGACCGGACCACCGCGCAGGTCGATAGTCACCTGCAGCGACGCTTCGGCGGCAGAGCCCAGCCGCATGGTAGCCAGCATGACGACAGCGCCTGCAACGACCAGACGGAGGAAAAAATCGGACATGATTCAGGCTCGGATCGGGCGAAAGCATCAGAACTGGGATGGTAGGGCGACAGCCCCTGGGATTACGGTTCCTTCCTGGAACACGGCCGCCATTATAGCGATGGCCGGGACATCGAATAGCGCGGCCGGGCGGACTTGCAGCCATCGGTAACCTAAACATAATGTTGTGGAAGCTACGCTTACCCTTCATGGATTACGGTATATTTCACGGCGTGGCACCCACGCCTCCTGTCAGTTAGAGATGACTCGCGATGAACGAACTCGACCTGCTCCGCCAAACCCCGTTCGAGGTGGACTTTAGTGTCGCCGAATTTGCCGATAACCCGGAACCACGCTGTCCCTGCGTGCTGCTGCTCGACAATTCCTGGTCGATGAACGGTCATCCGATCATCGAACTGAACCAGGGGCTGGCCACCTTCAAGGAGGAGCTGCTGGCCGATAGCCTCGCCGCCAAGCGAGTCGAGATCGCCATCGTCACCTTCGGGCCAGTCCAGGTGGTCACTGAATTCCAGACCGCCGAACATTTCACCCCGCCGCAGTTGACCGCGCAAAAAGATACTCCCATGGGCCAGGCGATCGTCCAGGGACTGGAGCTGCTGGACCAGCGCAAGACCCTGTATCGGGAGCACGGTATCCCCTTTTTCCGCCCCTGGGTGTTCCTGATCACCGACGGCAGCCCGACCGACGACTGGAAGGCCGCCGCCCACGAAGTGCGGTTGGGCGAGGACAAGCACGCCTTCGCCTTCTTCGCGGTGGGGGTCGAGGGCGCCAACCTCGATGTCTTGCAGCAGATTTCGGTTCGCCAGCCGTTGCGCCTGCGCGGCCTGCGTTTCCGCGAGCTGTTCCAATGGCTGTCCAACTCGATGCGCTCGGTGTCGCGTTCGGTGCCGGGCACCGAAGTGCTGCTGGCCAATCCCACGGCTCCCAGCGGCTGGGCCTCGGTGTGAACGAAGGCGGGTGGCGCTACGTCTGCGCCAGCGTCCCAGGCGTAGCCCACCTGACTGAAGGGACCGAGTGCCAGGACGACTGCGCCAGCCGCGTGCTGGCAACGCCCGACGGTGACTCCATCCTGGCGCTGGCCGTCGCCGATGGGGCCGGCAGCGCCGCCGAATCCCGCACCGGCGCGGCGCTAGCCTGCCAAACCCTGCTGGACGAATGCGCAGCTCGCTTGGCCGACCCCCCGACCGCCGACTGGATGCCGGCCATGGCTGCAAGCCTGTTCCAACGGGTGCGGGCCGCGCTAGAGCGACGCGCGGCCGAAGCCAGCCTACCGCTGCGGGCCTTCGCCTGCACTCTGCTGGGGGCGGTGGTCGCGGCCGATCGCGCGCTGTTCCTGCAGATCGGCGACGGCGCCATCGTGATCGGCGGCCCGACCGGCTACCGGCCGGTGTTCTGGCCGCAAGGCGGAGAGTACGCCAACGAGACCTATTTCGTGACCGACAGCAACGCTGTCACCCGGCTGGAATGCGCTGTGTTGAACGAACCGATCGCCGAAATCGCCCTGCTCAGCGACGGCCTGCAACGGCTGGCCCTGCACTATCAGACCCGGCAGGCCCATATTCCCTTCTTTCGTCCGCTGTTCCAGCATCTGCGCGACTATCCCGCGACGGGTCGCCCAGAGGAACTGGCGGCCGCGCTGGAGCGCTTCCTGGCCAGCCCGGCCATCGACCAGCGCACCCACGACGACAAGACCCTGATCCTGGCCACCCGGCTACCCGTCGCGGCGGATGCAGCAACCTCGGCTCCTTCGATCCCCACCTCAACGGTTCCGGCGGAACCCCCTCCCGCCGATCTTCAGCTCGACCCTCAACCCACCGATGCCGCCGCTCTCCCCGACGATCCCGCCCCGCTCGCGTCCGCCGTCTGATCCCCGTCCGGCGACGCGGCTCTATAGCGGTGCCGGTCACCCGGTCGAGCCGGGCAAAGCCCTGGGACGCGGCGGTGAAGGCGCGATCCACGAGATCGCCGGCCGGCCCGGCTTTGTCGCCAAGGTCTATCACCAGCCCATCGACGCCGACAAGGCCCTCAAGCTGGAAGGCATGGCGCGGCAGGCCCATCCCGGCCTGCTGGAAGTGGCGGCCTGGCCAGTGGACGTGTTGCGCGCCAGCCCCAGCGGTCCGGTGCGGGGCTTCATCATGCCGCGAGTCAACGGCTACCAGGAAATCCACAGTCTCTACGGTCCCTCGCACCGCAAGCGCGCCTTCCCCCAGGCCGACTGGTCGTTTCTGGTCCACGCCGCCCGCAACCTGGCCAGCGCTTTCGAGACCATCCACGCCCGCGGTCACGTCATCGGCGACGTCAACCCCGGCAATGTGGTGGTCTCGGCCCAGGCGCTGGTCAAGCTGATCGATTGCGATTCCTTCCAGATCGATACAGGCGGCCGACTGTTCCTGTGCGATGTCGGAGTGCCGCAGTTCACCGCGCCGGAATTGCAGGACCGGCCGTTTCGCGGCTTGCGCCGCACGGCGGACCACGATGTCTTCGGCCTGGCCCTGCTGTGCTTCCACCTGTTGTTCATGGGACGTCATCCCTTCGCCGGTCGTTATCTGGGCAAGGGCGACATGCCCATCGAACGCGCCATCAAGGAGCACCGCTTCGCCTTCGGCCAGCACGCCGCCGCCTGGCTGATGGAGCCGCCGCCCCACACCTTGCCGCTGACGGTCTTACCCCGCCCGATCGCCGATCTGTTCGAACGCGCCTTCGTCCCGCTGACGCCGGCGCAAAAACGGCCCACGCCCCGCGAGTGGCTGGCGGCGCTGGAGCGGCTGGGCAGCGAGTTGCGCTCCTGCGGGCGCAACGCCATGCACAAATATCCCGGCCAGCTGTCAGCCTGCCCATGGTGCGCGCTGGAGCAGGCCAGCAGAACCACCTTCTTCGCCCCAGCCCAGCGCGCCCCGGTCCCCCATCCGGTGGCCGAGCATCCCGATTTCGACCTGGACCAAGCTTGGAGCCGGATTCTGGCGGTGCCCCCACCCGGCGCTGAGGTCATGCCGCGCACCGCAGCGCCGGCGGTCACGTCCACGCCGCTGCCCGATTCTCTGCAGCAGATCCAGCGGGTCAACCTGATCAAGGCGGCGGCCATCATCGGCGCGGTCCTGGCCGCCATCCTGATCCGTCCCCGTCTCAGCTGGCTGTGGCTGCCGCTGGCTGCTGCCGTTAGCTCGCTGTTCTGGGATCGCAGCGTGCACCGCGAACACCAACGCCGCCGCCTGGCGCTGTTCAACGCCCGCCGCGAGCGGCTGGAATTGCAGGCTGCCTGGCAAAAACATGCCAGCGAACAGCCATTCGCAGCCCGGCTGTACAACTTGCAAATCCTGCGCGACCGCCACCGCAATCTGTCGGCCGACTTCCTGCGCGATCTGCAACGGCTGGAGACCGCCCGGCGACGCATACAGCTGCAGACCTTTCTGGAAAACCATTTCATCGACGCCGCCCGGATTCCCGGCATCCGCACCACCGACCGCATGGCGCTGGAATCCTACGGCATCGAAACCGCCGCCGACATCACGTCCGAGGCCATTCGGGGGGTGCCGGGCTTCGGTCAGCGCCTCGGCCGCCAACGGGCGGCGGCATTGCTGGCCTGGCGGCAGACCCTGGAGCGGCAGTTCCGCTACGACCCCCAACAGGGCACGACGCCGGCGGCCATCGCCGATCTTCGCCGGCAATACCTGCAGCAACGGCTGCAAATCGAACAGGAGTTGATGGCAGGTCCCGCCGAACTGGCTACAATCAAGACAGATATCCTCAAACAACGCGCCCAGATCAACATTGCCCTGATCCGCCAAGCCGTGCAAGAAGCGCAAGCCCGAGCAGATTTGCGAGTTTTCCACCTCGGTCTCGGCGCTCTCTGGTAACGGTCCCGCCGCGCCGCAGCGGTCGCGAACAGCCGGAGACTTCTTCAATGGGTAGACGCAATGAGCATACGCGGGAAGAACTGCGCGAAATCGCGCTGCGAGCAGCCGAGGATCTCGTCGCCAGCCAGGGACTGACCGGCCTGAGCACTCGCAAGATCGTCACGCGCATCGGCTACACGGTCGGTAGTCTGTATATGGTGTTCCGCAGTCTGGATGATCTGATCATTCAGATGAACGAACGGACCCTGGATGCCCTGCACCGGCAACTGCTGCGCGCCACCGCCGATTCGCCGCCGCCAACGGCGGCCATCCGCGCCCTAGCGCAAGCCTATATCGATTTTGCCCTTACCCAGACCAACCGTTGGCTGGCCGTCTATCAGCATCGGCTGCCCGAGGGCGAATCCATCCCCGATTCCTTCACCGAACGGGTGACCCGGATGTTCGAACTGGTCCAGCGCCAGCTGGCGCTACTCTGTCCCCGGCGCTCTTCCGACGAGATCGCGCTGGCCAGTCGCGCGCTGTGGAGCGGGGTGCATGGCATCTGCATCCTGGGTTTCGATCAAAAACTGGAAGTCGCGGGCGGACACTCGCTCCAGGATGTAGCCGGCTCCATGTTGGATCACTACCTGAGCGGCTTCACCCAGGCATAACGCCGACGACCCCGCTGATCGATCGGCCGCCGTCATCCCGCAGCCAGCCGGATCCTGCCCCACTGCTCTTCCAGGCGCTTGACCGACACCGGGGCGATGGTCTTCAACTCCTGGGCGAACTGCGAGACCCGCAGCTCCTCTAGCAGCCAGCGAAATCGGATCAACTCCGGATCGTGGCGTTCGCGCGCGGCATTCTCGGTCAATTGCCGCTGGCAGGCATCCCACAGCCGGACGACATCGCCACGCCGCTGGCGGTCCTTGTCCGGAGCCTGGCGGAGTTTCTGCCAGCGCAGGGCGATGGCGCGCAGATAACGCGGTAGGTGCGGCAACCATTCCGGCGGGGTCTGGCCGAGAAAGCCGGGATAGACGAGGTGGTTCAACTGCGCGCGGATATCGACCAGGGCTTCGGCCCAGACCGGCGAGTCGTCGAGCAACGCCCGCCGCACCTCGTGATAGGCAGCCAGGATGGCGGCGGCCATGTCGCACACCGCCAGCCGCTCGACCGCCAGTTGGGACTTGCCTGCCTCCAGCAACGCCTCGAAAGCGGCCCGATCGCGCGGCAGTGGACGGTCAGCCAGGAACGCCCGGTCGAGAATGGCGGCCAGCACATCCTCGCGCAACTGCTCCTGGGTCCCCAGCCCGACGAAATGCAGCGTCATGCCCTGGAGTTTCGGCAGGTCGCGCGCCAGCGTCTTGTAGGCCGGCCCCAACCGCCAGCCGATCAGGCGACGCAAGCCGGCCCGGGTCGCCGCCTCGGCCCGCGCCGACCCGTCCAGCACCCGCAACGCCAGCGAACCATCGGCTTCGGCCACCAGGGCCGGATAGCCGCGCAACCGGATGCCGTTGCGGACAAAACTCACCTCGGTCGGCAAGGCTCCGAAATCCCAGTCGCGCAGCTGCTCCCGCTCGAACTCCGGGGTCGGCAGGGCGGCGAAGCTGGTCCGGGCCTCGCCGCGCAATTGCGCCTGAATGGCCTGCCAGTCGCGCCCAACCGCCAGTTCCCGTCCCTCGGCGTCCACCACCTGAAACCGCATCTGCAAATGGGTCGGGATCGCGGCCGGATTCCACGCCTGTTCGGGAATCGCTACGCCGGTCATGCGTTGCAGCTGCCCGGCCATGGCCTCGGTGAGCGAACCCTGGCCTGGTTCCAGCACTTCCAGCAGCGCCTGCACGTAATTGGGCGTCGGCACGAAGTTACGGCGCAAGGCTTTCGGCAGAGATTTCAGCAAAGCCGCCATCCGTTCCGCCCGCAACCCCGGCACCAGCCAGTCCAACCGCCTGGGATCGACCTGGTTGACCGCCGCCAATGGCACGGTCAGGGTCACGCCGTCATCGACCGCACCCGGCTCGAAACGATAGCGCAACGGCAGTTGCAACCCATCGAGATCGAGATGATCGGGAAAGCGCTCGCCACCCGCTACCGGTCCCGCCGCCGCCAACAGCGCGGCCCGATCGAGAAACAGCAGCCGGGGCTGGTCCCGTTCGGCCTGCTTGCGCCAGCTTTCGAAACTCGGACCGTTGTAGATTCCGTCCGGAATGCGCGCCTGGTAAAAGCGGTAGAGCGCCTCCTCGTCGGCGCTCAAGTCGCGGCGCGCCCGAACCTCCAGTTCTTCCAATTCGTCCAGCAGTTGCCGATTGTGCTGGAAAAACGGTGCCTTGCAGTGGAATTCGCCCGCGACCAGCGCCTGGCGGATGAAGATCTCCCGCGCCAGAGCCGGATCGAGCGGACCATAGTTGACGCGGCGACCGACCACGATCGGCAGGCCATATAGGGTCACCCGCTCGGTGGCGGTCACCTGCGCGCTGCGTTTTTCCCAGTGCGGCTCGGCATAACTGCGCTTGAGCAGATGTCCAGCCAACCCCTCGACCCACTCCGGCTCGATCCGGGCCAGGGTGCGGGCGTACAGTCGCGAGGTTTCCACCAGCTCGGCGGCCATCACCCAGCGCGGCCGCTTCTTGAACAAGCCGGAGCCTGGAAACAGATGGAACATCCGGTCGCGCGCGCCAAGATAAGCGCTGTCCTCCTGCTTCAGGCCGAGATGACCCAGCAGGCCGGTCATCAGCGCCCGATGCAGGTTGTCATAGGACGCCGGTTCGCCGTTGGGCCGCATCCCCATCGTGGTCGCCAGCGCCAGCAATTCCTGGTGCAGATCGTGCCATTCGCGCATCCGCACGAACGAAAGAAAATCGGCCTGGCACCGATTGCGCAACTGATTCTTGGACAGCTGGTGGGCCTGATCGTGGTAATAGTCCCATAGCTTGAGCAGGGCCAGGAAATCGGACTGCTCGTCGCGGAACCGGCGATGTTTCTCGTCGGCAGCCTGCTGTTTCTCCAGTGGCCGCTCGCGCGGGTCCTGGATAGCCAGCACCGCGACGATCACCAGAACCTCGCGCAAACAGCCCTCCCCCTGCGCGGCCAGCAACATCCGGCCCAGTCGCGGATCGACCGGCAGCTTGGCCAGTTGCCGACCCTGCTCGGTGATCTGTCGCTGTTCATCCACCGCCTGCAATTCGAACAGCAGGCGGAAACCGTCGCTGATCTGGCGCGAATCGGGCGGATCGACGAAGGGAAATTCCTCCGGGCGACCCAGATTCAAGGCGCACATCTGCAGGATCACCGCCGCCAGATGGGTGCGCAAGACTTCCGGATCGGTGAACGGCGGGCGGGACTGGAGATCCTCTTCCGCGTACAGGCGGACGCAGACCCCGGCCATCACTCGTCCGCAGCGGCCGGCGCGCTGGTTGGCGCTGGCCTGGGAAATCTTCTCCACCGGCAGGCGCTGGATCTTGCCGCGCGGGCTGTAGCGACTGATGCGAGCCGTACCGGGATCGATGACGTAGCGGATGCCGGGCACGGTCAGCGAGGTTTCCGCCACATTGGTGGCCAGCACGATGCGCGGCCGGCCACGAGGATGGAACACCCGATTCTGTTCGGCCGCCGACAACCGGGCATACAGCGGCAACACCTCGGTATTGGGCGGATGATGCTTGCGCAGGCTTTCCGCCGTTTCCCGAATCTCCCGCTCGCCGGACAGGAAGATCAGGATATCGCCCGGCCCTTCCTGCCACACCTCGTCCACCGCATCTAGAATGGCTTGTTGCAAATCGCGATCGCGTTCGTCCTCGTCCGCCGCCAACAGCGGCCGGTAGCGCAACTCCACCGGATAGGCGCGCCCGGAGACTTCGATGATGGGAGCCTGATCGAAATGGCGGGAAAAGCGCTCGGGGTCGATGGTGGCCGAGGTGATGATCAGCTTGAGATCGGGCCGGCGCGGCAACAGTCGCTTGAGATAGCCCAGCAGGAAATCGATGTTCAGACTGCGCTCGTGAGCCTCATCGATGATGATGACCTCGTATTGCTCCAGCAGCCGGTCGCTCTGGGTTTCCGCCAGCAGGATGCCATCGGTCATCAGCTTGATGAGGGCATCCGGGCCAGTATGGTCGGAGAACCGCACCTTGTAGCCGACCTGGTCGCCGACTGTGCTGTTCAGCTCAGCGGCGATGCGCGTCGCTACCGAACGAGCAGCGATCCGCCGTGGCTGGGTGTGGCCGATTAGCCCCGCCACGCCCAAACCGAGCGAGAGGCAGATCTTGGGCAGCTGGGTGGTCTTGCCGGAGCCGGTCTCGCCGCAGATCACCACCACCTGATGCGCGCGGATCGCGGTGGCGATCGCCTCGCGCTGGGCGCTAATCGGCAGATGGTCATCGAACGATGGCGTCGGCAGCGCCGCCCGCCGCGTCTGCAGACGCTGGGCGGCTGCGTCCAATTCGGCGCTCAATTGTTCCAGCGCGCGATCCACCGGCTTGCCGTCGCGCACCCGCCGCCGCAGTCCTTGCAGGCGGCGGCGCAATAGCGCGCGATCGCGAATGAGACAGTCAGCCAGGCGAGCTTGCAAGGCAACGAGAATTTTTTCCACGGAGATTTCCAAAGTTTTGTTTGGCAAAGCTTTAGCTTCGTCCAGAATATCAATGGTGGATAATTGGCCCCCAAGACCAGAGCTGATGCCAATAAAATTCACTTGCGGAACCCTTTTCTTTCACGTACTTTCGGCGACGGGCGGCGAGGTTGCGCACCTCCACATGCCCAAAGTCGGCTCCTGGATGTCCAGGGTTTTCCATGAAAATTCGGCTGTTCGAGGAGCCCGGCAGGAAAATATTTTGTCTTGAGGTTGGTTTAATGCGTACTGGCACTGTGAAGTGGTTCGACGAAGCCAAAGGTTTCGGTTTCATCGCCCCCGAGGACGGCAGCAGCGATGTATTCGTCCATTATTCGGTCATCGAGGGCAAAGGATTCCGGACTTTGGCGGAAAATCAGAAAGTCGAGTTCGAGTTCAAGGTCGGCCCCAAGGGTCCGCAAGCCACGATGGTCAAAAAATTCGCGGCTGCAAAATAAGATTCCACCACCACCCCATCCAGCCAAAGCCCCGCCCGCGCGGGGCTTTGTCGTTTGACCACTCATCCGCACTCGGCCACTATAGCCAACCGTCCCGTTCGGCTTCGCTATAATACCTCGTTCGTCTTAGCCCGGCAGAATCGCACCGTGATCGCAAAACTCCGCAACATCGCCATCATCGCCCACGTAGACCATGGCAAAACCACCTTGGTCGACAAACTCTTACAACAATCCGGCACGCTCGGCAACCGTGGCGCTCCGGTTGAACGGGTGATGGATTCCAACGATCTGGAGCGGGAGCGAGGGATCACCATCCTCGCCAAGAACACCGCTCTGCACTGGAACGACTATCACATCAACATCGTCGATACGCCAGGACACGCCGATTTCGGCGGCGAGGTCGAACGGGTCTTGTCCATGGTGGATTCGGTGCTGCTGCTGGTGGACGCCGTGGACGGCCCGATGCCGCAGACCCGCTTCGTCACCCAGAAAGCCTTCGCCATGGGCTTTCGCCCCATCGTGGTCATCAACAAGATCGACCGGCCCGGCGCGCGTCCACACTGGGTGCTGGACCGCACCTTCGATCTGTTCGACCGTCTGGGCGCGACCGACGAGCAGCTGGATTTCCCCGTCATCTACGCCTCGGCGCTGCACGGCTACGCCGGACTGGACGAGGACGTGCGCGGCGGCGATATGACCCCGCTGTTCGAAACCATCATCAACCACGTCAGCTCGCCCGACGTCGATCCCAGCGGCCCGTTCCAACTGCAGGTCAGTTCGCTGGACTACAACAGCTATGTCGGGGTGATCGGCATCGGCCGCATCCGCCGCGGCAAGGTCAAGACCAACACCCCGGTGGTGATCCTCGACCGGGAAGGTCAGCGCCGCAATGGTCGGGTGTTGCAAATCCTCGGCTTCCAGGGCCTGGAGCGGATCGAATTTCCCGAAGCCGCCGCGGGCGACATCATCGCCTTCACCGGCATCGACGGTCTGGGCATCTCCGATGTGATCTGCGATCCCAACGCGGTCGAGCCCTTGCCGTTGCTGAAGGTGGACGAGCCCACCATGAGCATGACCTTCCAGGTCAACACCTCGCCGTTCGCCGGTCGCGAGGGCAAGTACGTCACCAGCCGCCAGTTGCGCGAACGCCTGCACCGCGAGCTGATACACAACGTGGCGCTGCGGATCGAAGACAGCGACGATCCGGACAAGTTCAAGGTCTCCGGCCGCGGCGAGCTGCACCTGTCGATCCTGATCGAGAACATGCGCCGCGAGGGTTATGAACTGGCCGTTTCCCGCCCGGAAGTCATCGTGCGCGAGATCGACGGTGAGCCGTACGAGCCCTATGAGCAATTGACGGTGGATGTGGAAGAGCAGCACCAGGGACCGATCATGGAAAAGCTGGGCGAGCGGCGCGGCGATCTGCTCGACATGCAACCCGACGGCAAGGGTCGGGTGCGGCTGGACTATCTGATTCCGGCCCGCGGCCTGATCGGCTTCCAGACCGAATTCCTGACCACCACCTCCGGCACCGGGCTGATCTACCATGTCTTCGACCGCTACGGACCGCTGAAGAAAGGTGCAATCGGCGCGCGAATCAACGGCGTGCTGATCGCCAACGCCACCGGCAAGGCGCTGGCCTATGCGTTGTTCAATCTGCAGGAACGCGGGCGGATGATGGTCGGTCCGGGCGACGAAGTGTACGAGGGCATGATCGTCGGCATCCATTCCCGGGAAAACGACCTAGTGGTCAACCCGCTCAAGGCCAAGCAGCTGACCAACATCCGCGCGGCCGGTTCCGACGAAAACATCCTGTTGACCCCGCCGGTGCGCATGAGCCTGGAACAGGCGCTGGAATTCATCGACGACGACGAACTGGTCGAGGTCACCCCGAAATCGATCCGCTTGCGCAAGAAATTGCTGCTGGAAAACGAGCGCAAGCGGGCCGCGCGGAAAGAAAGCGATAAATAGCCGTCCTTCGGTTTCCCGACCCGCAGTGGCGGGTCGGGCCGGCAACGGGTCCTATCGACCGGATCGAATGGCCGTATCCGAGGCGCAACAACACGCCTTGAAAAATTGACAATATGACAATTACTTCATCTCTATCTATACTCTCTGTCATCGAGTTCCTACGACAGTAGCATTCAGGAACAGGAGGGAGGGCGGCCCGATGAAGCGCCTATCGGGGGAATTGTGGCGAGGACTGGCGGCAGCGCCCCGATGGCTGCCCCCGGTCCTGCTCGCCCTGGCCATCGTCACTCTCATGGTGGTCGGCATCCACTTGGCCTACCAACAACACTACAACGAAGAAGCTGCCCGGCTCGGCGCCATCGTCGATCTCAAAACCCGCCAAATCACCGACTGGCTCCATGAACGGCAGGGCGACGCCCGTTTTCTCCAGAACAGTCGGTTTCTATCGGAAACCTATCGGCGCTGGCGCGAGACCCAGGATCCCGACAGCCTCGATCGACTACAGAAACGCCTGAGTGAATTCCAAAAATACAACGGCTTTGCCAAAATCCTGCTATTGGATGACCAAGGCACGCTGATATGGGATTCGACTGGTAACGCGCCTACTATCGCACCCGCCCTGAGCGCCGCAGCCCGCCAGGCGGCGGCCGACCAGCAGACGAGCCGACTGGGTCCCTATCGGGATGACTTCGGGCAAGTATGGCTGGATTTTCTCGCTCCGCTGCCCAGTGTAGGCGGTCGACCCGGCCCGGTGTTGGTGCTGCAGGTCGATCCGGCGGATCATCTCTACCCCATGCTGCAAAGCTGGCCGGTGCCCAGCGCCAGCGGCGAAACCCTGCTGGTGCGGCGCGATGGCGATGCGATTTTTTTCCTCAACGATCTGCGCCACCGCGCCAACACAGCGATGCAACTGCGACTGCCGATCACCACGGAAAAGCTGTTGGCAAGCTATGTCGTGTCGAGCAAAACACCGAAAAACCTATTCGAGGGTGTCGATTATCGGGGTGTGCCGGTCAGCGGCCTGGGGACGGCCATACCCGGCACCGACTGGTACCTGATCGCCAAGGAAGACCGGGCCGAAATGTTCGCCGGAATGACCAGCGCCGCGCTTGGGATCAGTCTGATTGGCTTGCTGGCTCTGGGAATGGCCGGAACCAGCGCCATACTGTGGCGCCAGCATCAGCGCATCGTCGCCACTCAGCGCGAGTGGGCACTGCAGACGGAGCGATTGCGCGCCCTGCAACTGATCGACACCATCGTCAACAGCTCCACCGACGCCATCTTCGTCAAGGATACTCAGGGCCGCTATCTGCTGCTCAACCAGGCTGCGGCCGCCTGGGTCGGCAAGTCCGCCATGGAGGTGCTGGGCCGGAACGACACCGACCTGTTCTCCCCCGAACAAGCCCGCAAGATCATGATGGAGGATCAGCAATTCCTGGCGGATGGGCGCTTGGTCACCATGGAACAGCAGCGCTTTCTTCCAGGCGGTCTATACACCTTCCTCATTACCAAAGGCCCCCTACACGATACCGACGGAACCGTGATCGGCCTGTTCGGCATCGCCAGGGACATCACCGAACGCAAACAAATCGAGGAAAAGCTGCGGGAGAGCGAAGGGCGCTATCGCACCTTGTTCGAAGAGTCGCGCGACGCCATTCTGGTGGCGGATGCAGAGACTGGCCTGATCCGCGAGGTCAACAAGGCGGCCGAAACGCTGATGGCCCGACCGCGCGCCGAACTGATCGGTCTGCATCAGACCCAACTACATCCTCCCGGCGACGCACAGAAGTACGCAGCCGAATTCCAGCGCCATGCTCGTGGCGAAATCGCCTATATCATCTCCGAGATCTACACCGGCGACGGGCGCCGCGTTCCAGTCGAGATCAGCACCGGCCTCTTGCAGTTACCCGATGGCTCCTTGATGGTGCAAGGTTTTTTCCGCGATATCACCGTTCGCCAACGCACCGAACTCGCTTTGCGAGCCAGCGAAGCGAAATTTCGTTCCTATGTCGAACATGCACCGTTCGGCATTCTGGTAGTCAATCGGGCCGGTCATTTCGTGGAAGCCAACCACGCGGCCATCGAGACATTGGAATACGACATCGCCGAGCTGCTCGGTCTGAGCATCCCCGACATCCTGACTGCGGAAGATCGGCAGGCCGGGTTGCAACATTTCGCCAAGGTCATCGACGAAGGATTCGCCGATGACCGACTGCGCTTCCGGACCCGGAGCGGACGAACGGTTTGGGTCCTGGTGCGAGCCGTGCGGCTCAACGATGATCGCTTCATGGGCTTCTGCCACGACATCACCCAGCGAGTGGAAGCGGAACAAGCCTTGAGCGACAGCGAACGACGCTATCGTGAGCTGGTCCAGAACGCCAACAGCGCCATCATTCGCTGGTCGCGCGATGGCACGATCACTTTCTTCAACGAATACGCGCAAACATTCTTCGGCTGGAGCGCAGATGAAGCCCTCGGTCGACACATCAGCATCATCATGTCCGACCAAAAGTCCACCAGCGTCGACCTGACCACGCTCCTCCAAGACATCGTCAACCACCCAGATCGCTACGCCAACAATATCAACGACAATGTCTGCCGCGATGGCCGTCGAGTCTGGATGAACTGGACCAATCGCGCGATTTTCGATGATAGCGGTCAAGTGCAAGAGATTCTCGCCATCGGTAACGACATCACCGACCGTAAGCGAGCCGAGGAAGCGCTGTTGCATCGGGAAATGCTGTTGCGGGATGTAGGCGAGCTGGCCCACATCGGCGGCTGGGAATTCGATCTGATAACACTCCAGGTCCGGTGGACCGAAGAAACTGCCCGTATTCATGAACTGGACCCACACACCCACATCGACGTCAACCTGGGTTTGAGCTTCTTCTCGGGCGAATCCCGCTGCCGGATCGAGGCGGCGGTCAAAGCGGCCATCGAACACGGCTTGCCCTACGACCTCGAACTGGAGTTGATCTCGGCCAAAGGCGTACGCAAATGGGTGCGTATCATCGGCCATCCCGTAGAGGAAAACGGGAAAATCCTGTGCATCCGCGGCTCGATGCAGGACATCACCGTATCCAAACGAATGGTGGAAAATCTGCGGGCCAGCGAGGAAAAACTCAGGCTGTTCATCGAGCACGCCCCGGCGGCCATCGCCATGCTGGATCGCGATATGCGCTATCTCTTCGCCAGTCGCCGCTGGAGCGACGACTACCAGCTCGGCGACCGCGAGATCATCGGCCACAGCCATTACGAGATCTTTCCGGAAGCCCCGGACCGCTGGAAAGCGATCCATCGCCGCTGCCTGGCGGGTGCGACCGAGCATTGCGAGGAAGACCCATTTCTGCGACTCGACGGGACTGTCACCTGGGTGCGCTGGGAGGTTCGGCCCTGGTACGACAGCAGCGGCACGATCGGCGGCATCGTCATCATCTCGGAAGACATCACTCAGAGCGTCCAGGCGCGAGCTGCGCTACGCAAGAGCGAACAGCAATATCGCATGCTGACCGAAACCATGAAGGATGTGGTCTGGGTGCTCGATATCGATGCGATGCGATTCCGCTATGTCAGCCCGTCGGTCCAGCGGCTTTACGGATTCACTGCCGAAGAAATCATGGCCGGACTGGTCGAAAATATCCTGATGCCGGACGATTTCGCTTGTTTCGAAGACATCTTGCAGCAGCGAGCTGCCGATTTCCGCACCGGCCGGACCGATTCCAACCAGTATTACACCGATCGGTTCGAGCAACCTCGCAAGGACGGCTCATCGGTCTGGACCGAGACCGTCGCCAGTTGCTTCCACAACGACCAAACCGGCCATATCGAGTTGCGAGGCGTGACCCGCGACATCACCGAACGTAAGCAGGCGGAAGAGGAAATCCGACGGATCAACGCCGACCTGGAACGGCGGGTGGCGGAACGCACCGCCGAACTGCAACACACGAACCGCATCCTGGTGGGAAAAGCGGCTGAAGTCGCCGATCTCTATAATAGCGCGCCCTGCGGTTATCACTCGCTCGATGCCTCGGGAATGATCATCGCCATCAATGACACCGAACTGTCCATGCTCGGTTATAGCCGAGAAGAGGTGGTTGGGCGAATGTGCTTCAGTCAGGTGATTACTCCCGCCAGCCAGCTGATATTCGAAGAGAACTTCCCAAAGTTCAAACAGCGGGGCTACGTCTACAACCTGGAATTCGACATCGTGCGCAAGGACGGCTCCCTGCTGCCGATCGTGCTGAACGCCACGGCCGTGCACGACGCCGATGGCCGCTACCTGTTCAGCCGCTCGACCATGTTCGACAACCAGGAACGCAAGGAGCGGGAAAAACAGATCGAGATACTGAACAACGAACTGCAGCGCCGCGCGGTCCAGGCCGATGTCGCTAACCAGGCCAAGAGCGCATTCCTGGCCAACATGAGCCACGAAATCCGCACGCCGCTGAACGCTATCATCGGCCTGACCCATCTGCTCAGGCGGGACGATCCTTCTCCCACACAGGTCGAGCGACTGGACCGAATCGTTGCTGCCGCCCGTCATTTGCTCACGCTCATCAACGATATCCTCGACCTGTCCAAGATCGAGGCCGGCAAGCTGACGCTGGAGCAAACCGATTTTCATCTTTCATCCCTGCTGGACCAGATACGTTCGCTGATCGCTGATTCGGCCCGCTCCAAGGGGCTGATGCTGATCATCGACAGCGATGCAGTACCGATTTGGCTGCGCGGGGATGTCACCCGGTTGCGTCAAGCATTGTTGAACTACGCCACCAACGCGGTAAAGTTCACCGAACACGGCATGATCACTCTGAGAACTCGTTTGGAGGCAGAGCAGGATGACGACCTGATGGTGCGATTCGAGGTCGAGGATACGGGCGTCGGCCTGGATGAAGGTCAGATCGGCCGGATTTTCAAAGCCTTCGAACAGGCCGATGCCTCGATCACGCGGCGCTACGGAGGCACGGGGCTCGGGTTGGCGATTACCCGACGGCTGGCCGAGTTGATGGGCGGTCAGGTGGGAGTGGAAAGTCAACCGAACATCGGCAGCAGCTTCTGGTTCACCGCCCGGCTGACGCGAGGGCACCCCACCGACTTGCCCGCCAGCATCGTGAACACCGAGAGCCCCCTCTATTGGCAAGGAGCCGACCTTCGGATACTGCTGGTGGAGGACAACGCGGTCAACCGGACAGTGGCGCTGGAGTTGTTGCGCGTGATGGGTCTGGAAGCCGACACCGCCGTGGATGGCCGGGAGGCTATAGCGCGCGCGCGTGAGACAGCTTACCAATTGATTTTGATGGATGTACAAATGCCGGAACTGGACGGATTGGCCGCCACCCGCGCCATCCGCGCCCTGCCCGGTTGGGCGG
>Ga0208823_1000204_pt1 | contig 51442 bp, 45 predicted proteins | sample AD_UKC075_MetaG_FD_184440 | JGI IMG/M metagenome (GOLD analysis project Ga0208823, IMG submission 184440) | Active sludge microbial communities of municipal wastewater-treating anaerobic digesters from USA - AD_UKC075_MetaG (SPAdes) (version 2) | ecosystem: Engineered > Bioreactor > Anaerobic >...
CGGCGACGAGGTTGGGTAGGATTCACGGGTTGCCCGGTGCGAGCCGGGGAGCGGGGCTGTAGCGCAGTTGGTAGCGCACCTCCATGGCATGGAGGGGGTCAGGGGTTCGAATCCCCTCAGCTCCACCCCACGCACAAGGCTCGAACCCTTGCCAACGTCAATGTTGGTAGAGGTTCGGGCCTTGTTGGTGTCTGCGGCCCAGGTCAGTGCGTTGGCGTTGACCTGTGGGTCGAGCAGCATTTCGAAGGGTCGGTTGTGCTCGACGCGCAGCTCGTTGTCCTCGTCAATGAAGACCTTGGTGAAGAACGCCTGGTTGCAAAGCCGCCGGTTCGTGTCGTCGCAGCGGGCGTAGATGTCGGCGCAGTTCGCGAGGAGCCCGAGCGCGTCGTCGAGGTGCGCGCGGGCGTCGGCGTAGTCGCCGTAGTGGGCGTCGATGCGCCGGGTCACCTTGTCGAGCTCGCCCGTGATGCGGTCCTGCTCGCGTTTGAGGACGCTCAGCGGTATGGCGTCGGCATAGTGGGCCTGCATCAGCCGGTCCTGTTCGCCTTCGAGCCGGTCGCGGTTCGCGGTGAGCCGTGCGAGTTCGTCGGTTTCGGCGGCCATGAGCCGGTCGAACTCGTGATGCAGCATCCCGGCGAGCGCGTCCTGCTGGGCCGGGGTGATCTGGACTCGCTTGTAGTAGTCCTCGACGAGCTTCTCGACGTCCTCGATGAGCATGGCCTGGCGGGTGCAGTCGGTGCGCTTGGAGTGTCGACCGGAGCACACGAAGTAGCAGTAGACGTTGCCGTGGCGGTTCTTCGCGTTGGAGACGATGAGCCGCGAGCCGCACTGTCCGCAATGGATCGTGCCTTTGAGGTAGTGGCCGTGCACCTGGGTTGCTTCGACGGCGCACTGGTGCGCGGTCAGCACCGACTGGACCTGGTACCAGACCTCGGCAGGGACCAGTGGCGGGTGGTTGCCCTTGTAGCGGGTGCCTCGATAGACCACATCGCCCTTGTAGTACGGGTTCGTCAGGAACCGGTGGACGCTGGACACTGCCAGTGGCTTGGCTGGGCGCTTCGGTGTCGGCAGGCTCCGCAGCCCCCGCGAGGTGAGTTCGTCGTGGAGTTGGCTGACGCTCCAATCCCCGGAGGCGTATGCCTTGAACGCCCACTCGATCATCGGTGCGCGCTCGGGGTCGAGTTCGATCGTGCGCAGCTCGCGGCCGAGCTCGTCGCGCTTGCGGACGTTGAGGTAGCCGATGGGCGCCTTCCCGTTGGTGCCGCCGCCGATGGCCTTCTGGTTCATGCCTTTGGCGACCTCGGTGGCGAGGTTGCGGCTGTAGAACTCGGCGATCGTGGACATGATGCCGTGTAGCAGCATCCCCGAGGGGGTCTCGTCGATGTTCTCCGTCGCGGAGACGAGCATGACCCCGCACTGTTGAAGGGCGAGGTGGATGCTCACGTCGTCGGCGCGGTTGCGGGCGAGCCGGTCGACTTTGTGGACGATGCAGTAGGAGACCTTGTTGGCCTTGACGTACTGGATCATCCGCATCAACTCGGGCCGATCCGAGGACTTGGCCGAGGCACCTGCGTCGATGAACTCCTCGACGATGCCCGCCCCGAGCTGCTCGGCCTTGCGGCGGGTGGCTTCGCGTTGAGCAGGGATCGAGAACCCCTCGTCGGTGCCGCCCTTCTCCGCCTGCTCGCGAGTCGAGACACGGAGGTAGGACACGGCGACAGCGCCGCTACGGGGTGGGTCGATCAGGCTGGCCGTTGGATCGTCGGCGACGGTGGTCATCGGGGCTCACTCTCACGCGATTCGACCCTCGCGCTCCCCGTTGCAGTGGGAGGGGTGTTGATCGTGAGAGCAGCCGATGGAGGCTGTAGGGCGAGAACCGGATCGGGTCTCGGTGCGTGTTGCCCGTCAGATGACGAGGTTTGGGTCACAACACCCCGCATCGCGAGGCTTGTTACGTTGATTCTACCTGGCCGCCTCGGGCGGGGCCAGTGGCAACCGAGTCCGCGCGGTACGTGTCGGGTGCTCGGGCCGCAGCGCGGGCGGCTCTGCTTTCGCCGGTCTCCTGCAACGTTAGCCGGATGAGGACTTCGGCGAGCTTGTGCAGGTCGGCACGGTCGCGGTGAACGGCTCTGACGGAGAACGACCGCTCCTCGTACGGGCGGCGGTCAGTCTTCTTGGTGTATCGGCTCATTGTTCTATGGCGCTTCGTCATTGTCGCCGAGGGTCGCGTAGAACTCATCCTCGGCTTCCTGGCGCTTGCGGACCTGCGCGATCACGAACTCGACGAACTCTGTGTCGCGGTCGTCGAACGTCACGTCCTCAATCGGGGCCTGTGGCTCTTCGCCGGGCCAGAACGCCTGACGGGTCGGGCGGTCCCGATCGCCCCGCGTGCCGCAGGCCGTGACCCAGTAACGGAGCCGTTCGCGTGCGTCGGCGAAGTCGCGATGCCAGCCGAGCGGTGCTGACGCATCCTGCTCGGGGTCGTAGGCGGCGAGCCAGTGCAGATGCAGCGCGGAGAGCTCCCACACGAGTTCTGGGTGATGGTGCCAGAACGGCGGAACGACCGACGCCTGGAGGCCGTAGGTGAGGCGAAGCCAGTCCACCCACCGGTTGAGCGCGAGCCATTCCTGCTCCAGCTCGTGAGCCGTCAGCAGGTTCCAGTTCACCGGATGCGGTGGCTCGGGCATGTCAGCGTTCGTGACGCGGGGCGGCCCATCGAACACGTCAGGTTCGTCGGCTTCGGGCCGGTCGATGCTTGGAGTGTCGGGGTGCTGTTCGCTCATGTTCGGCTCCCGGTCACATGCTGACGGCCGAGGCCTGCGCCGTCGGCGTCGATCGCTGTGGCGGCTCGTAGGCGGTGGCCTCGCGGGCCATCGAGTTGCGGGGCGAGCGGTCCACTTCGTAGCGGGTGCGGGCAGCGTCGTGGCCGATCTTCTTGGCGACGAACTCCTCGGTCTCGACCGCCTGGCCGTTGCGCTCGTAGTTGACTTCGCGCGTGTAGCCCTCGGCGACGAAGTTGTCACCCGGAACGAAGTTCGCGTGGGCGTGCTCGGCGGAGCGACCGAACATCACCAGGTGGTGATAGGTCGTCTCAGTCTGCGTGAACGAGCCGTCCTCTTCGCGCCGGAAGTGCTCCTTCCCGATCCGGGCGAAGAACCTCGCGTCGCCCTTGGCGGTCTGCGTGAGCAGCGGGTCGGACGCGATGAATCCCGAGAGGGACTCCTGCGTGTGAATGGCCATGAGCCTTTCCTCCTGATCTCAGGCGGCCAGCTTGTTGTGGCCGCTGTATCAGGCAGGTGCGCCCCGGTCCCCAGCCCCCCGCGTCAGGGTGTGGGTTGGCGCAGCAGTGCTTCGAGTTCGGCGCGGTCGCTGCGGAGCTGGGCAGCGTCGGGTCGGTTGGGCCAGGCGCGGAGGTCGGTGACGATGGGTGGTGCGGAGCGCAGCAGCGTGATCCCGGTTCCGAAGGGCAGGGTGCGGATGCGGTCGGGCGGCAAGATCGGAACCCGGCGCACGGAGCGCTGGTTGGAGCGGGTGCCGCGATCACCGAGGGTCACCGAGTCTGTGTACTCGTCACGTTCACCGATCAACGTGGAGAGGTCTTGGAGGTCGCGACTGCTGGACGCGCCGCCGAGGATGATCTTGACGATGCTGGCGTCCCAGATCGCGCTGGCCTGGTTCTCGCTCCACCGGTCCCGGGCTTGGGCGAGTGACTGCAAGACGGGCATCGTGGTGATCCCGGTGCCGCCGCCTTCGGCCATCAGCATCGGCAGCGATGGTAGGGGTGCGAGGTTGCCGATCTCGTCGAGCGCCAGCAATAGGGGCGGGTCGAGTCGGGCTCCGGGTGAGCGGGCGGCGAGTCTGCGGGCGGTTTCGATGAGGTCTTCCACGAATGCGGCGACGAGCGCTGCGGACGCGCCGGCCCCGGCTCCGGTGGCGAGCAGATAGAGCGTGCCCTGTTGGGTGAGGAAGGTTTCGGGGTCGAACTGTTCGTTGGGTCCGGGTGTGACGGCATTGAGCACACGGGGGTCGGCGAGGGCTGCGAGGGCAAGGGAGACGCCTTGCCAGATGCTGTCGCGGGTCTTGGGGTCGGCGTCGATCATCGCTCCGAGCGAGTCACCCCACCCCATCGCCGCGTCCGGGTTCGAGTTCAGGATCGCGACAGCCTCGGCCGCAGCGCTGGGGTCTAGGGTCCACCGGAACAGCTCAGCGGGCGGCCTGCCGTCGAGAGCTGCGGCGTGCAGCAAGGCTTGGAGCGCGGTGCGGGTTTTGCCTTCCCAGAACCCGCCGGACTCCACGCCCCCGGAGGAGAGGCCGGTGGCGGCGGCGAGGCCGTTGGAGCGAATCATCGCGGTCAGCGGGTCCTCGCACCCGCGCACGGGAGACCAGCGCAGCCCAGCGGGGATACCCTCGGCCAGGTGCTGCGGGTCGAACACCGCGACCGGCCCACCCGCGCGTCGCCGCGCGCGCAGCGTCGCGGTCAGGTTCTCTGGCCGCGTCGAGGTGGTGACCACCGCGCCGGGTGCGTCAAGGATCGCGTTGACCACGACGTGGAGGGTCTTGCCCGAGCGGGGCGGGCCGATCAGCAGGATCGAGTCCTCCACCGACGCCCACACCCCGGTCCCACGACTCGCTCCGAGGAGGTAGCCGACATCCGCAGGGGTCGGCGTGGTCAGGGATGGGCGCAGGGTTCCGGCGCGGCGTAGGAGGGCTTTCGCGGATGCCGTGGTCTTGACCTCGTGCGCGGTAGCGATCCCGGCGAGGTGGTGCGGGTCGGTCTCGGCCTTCCGGTTGTGGCGGCGCAGCAGCATCCACACCCACGAGGCACCGGCGACGAGCGTCGCGAGCAGCAGGGTCGTGACGATCCAGTAGACGACCGGACTGAGACCGTCCGCGTCGAGCGCGGCAGCAGGATTGCCAGGGTTGAACAGCACCCCGAGTCCCGACGCGGGACCTGCCGTCGGTTGGGGTGTGCCGGAGAGAAAGGCGGCGACCGATCCGGCACCGCGCAGAGCGAGGGCGAGGCCGAAGGCTCCGATCAGGGCGATGAGGGCGGCGTTGGTGAGTTCGTCGCCCATGCTCCCGCCCTGTCTCGGGTTCATTGCAGCCGCCGAATCGCGGCCGTGCCCGAGATGCGCCCGAACAGGATGACCTCGCCTGTTGCGTCGGGCGGGAGGTCGTCGAGATCGACCAGCGCCCGAGCGGTGCCGGTTCCGGCGGCGTCGGTGTGGCTCACGATGACCGCGACAGCGACATCCTCACCAGGCACGAAACCCTCGCCCTCAATCTCCATGAGCCGCGGCGCTCGCGGTGCCGCAGCGCGGCGACCTCGTCGCTTGCCCGGCACCGGTTCCTGCTCCGCGGCTCGGGCAGGTGGGGTTGGTTTGCGAGCGTGGATGATGTCGGTGAACACCCCGCCGTCACACTCGCGGACCTCGACCCGCACCGAGACGGTGCGGTCTTTGGTGACCTCGTCCATCAACGGCCCGAACGTCGCCCGAGTCCACGCACCCGAAACAGGTTGCGGGTGGGCGATGCCATCGACAGATGCAGTCAGGGTCCCGTCCGCGGCGACGGTGACGACCACATGCGGCAGATCGACAGGCACCTCAGGCTCGTGATCGCGGGAGAGGTTCATCGGTGACCCCCAGCCGCCCGAGAGCTCGTATCGAACAGGGCGAGCTCGGCGGGGTGGAGCTGGTGCTGGGTCACGAAGCTCCTGGCCTTGATCCGCCAGAGCCCTTGGCCGATGCCGAGATGCGGCAGGAGTTGCTGCTCGGTGCCGGTCAGCCCGAGCGCGGAGGCGGTGGGTCCGAGCTGGTCGGATTCTTGCCGGTACACGATCCGCGTCTCCGCGTTCGCCAACAGGCTGTTGGCGAGGGAGCGCATGGCGGAGCCTTGGTCGCCGACGTTGTCGAGGTCGGTGAGCTTGTGGAAGATCAGCATGTTCGCGATCCCGTAGTGGCGGGCGAGCCGCCAGTGCGCGTCCATCCGTCGCAGCAGCGCGGGGTGGGACATGAGCCGCCAGGCCTCGTCGTAGATCACCCAGCGTTGCCCACCATTCGGATCGAGCAGCGCTGATTCCATCCAGGCCGACGAGCACGTCATCAACACCGAGATCAGGGTTGAGTTCTCCGCGACTCGTGAGAGGTCGAGGGAGATCATCGGCAGGGTGGGGTCGAACGTCACGGTGGAGGGGCCGTCGAACAATCCGGCGAGGTCGCCTGCGACGAGACGCCGCAGGGCGTGGCCGACGAGGCGTCCGTCTTCGGCGAGGCGATCGTCAGGGTCGGTGCTGGGGCTGAGGATGTGGTCAACGACCATCGGCAGGATCGGCACCTCGTTCTCCCGCACCGTCTGTGTCAACGCCAGGTCGATCGCGGTGTGCTCCAACGGCGACAACCCCCGCGCCAGCACGGTCTCAGCGAGCGCGCCGATCAGGTCGCGGCGTCGAGCGGCGACGGTGGAGGCCCACTGCTCATCCGACAGCCCGGACGGGCGGTGTCCCTCGTCGAGCGGGTTCAGGCGCGTGTTGAGGCCGTGGCCCAGGACGATGGCCCGGCCGCCGACAGCATTGGCGACAGCGGTGTGCTCGCCCTTCGGGTCACCGGGGACGTAGACCCTGCGACCGAACGGCAACGACCGCGTGTAGAGGGACTTCGCGAGACTCGACTTGCCGGAGCCGACGATCCCGGCCAGCACCACGTTGGGGGCGGTGATGATGCCGCGCGCGTACAGCACCCACGGGTCGTACACGAACGAACCGCCGGAGTAGAGGTCTTGGCCGACGAACACCCCATCGGCACCAAGGCCGCCTTCGGCCACGAAAGGATACGCACCCGCCAACGTGGCGGAAGTGTCCTGATGACGCGGGAGCCGGAACCGTCCCGGCGTCCGAAGCAGCGCCACACCCGCCTCGCCGCCCTTTGGCAGGTAGATCGTGGCGCGCCGCTCCGCCCGCTCCGCCTCAGCCCGTGCTTTCGCAGCGGCGAGCTCGGCCTTGCGCTGCTCGGCGTGGAGCCGTGCTTCAGCGCGGCGGCGCTGTTTGCGGAGCTTGCGGCGCTCCTTCGACGGCGCAACCAACACGGCAGTGTGCAGCCGCTCGCGATCCTGGTTCACAGTCCCAGCCCTCGCGACTCTCGGACAGCGGTGATCTTCGCGGGCTCGAACCACGACCGCCCCTGCCTCGGCGACGGCACGTCCCGTCGTTTCGGAGCGCCCGGCGAGGAGTACGACACCAGCAGCTCCAGCCCATCCTGCGTCTGCGACGGCTCGTCAATCGCCTCGGTGCTCGTGGCTGGTTCGGGGTGGCGGCGCAGAAGCGAGACGTACCCAACGTGCGGGTTGACGACCAGGGCGTAGTCGCCGGACATCATCACCCGGTCGTTCGTGCCCTCGCCGGGCTCGTCGTAGACGTACCCGTTCTCCAGCGCCGCCTGCGTGGTCTCCTCTCCGTAGTCCCACTGCGCGAGGTAGTCCACCGCATCGACATGCCCCAGCTCGCCGAGGATGCGCAACGGACGAACGGCCTCGTCGCCTTGGAGGAACACCACGTTGATCCACCGCGACTGTGCTGTCTCTTCGATGGCGGGTTCAGGGTGCCAGGCGATCCGCCCCGCCGCAACGAACCCTTCCGCGAGCCGGTCATGGGCCTGATCTACCAGGCGAGCCGACCGGCGCAACTCCTCGGCCGTGGTGAGAGCGTCCCGCACTCCAGCTGCGTGGTTGCCATCGTCGTTGAACGCGTGCGCGGCCTTCCGCTCGTGCACCTCGGCGAGCTGTTCCAGTACCTGGTGCAGCGACCGCATCCCCGAGGACAGGTCACCGATCACTCCGTACATCTGGGCGGGCTGATCGAATGTGCGGCTCGCATGCGCGAGACCCCGCAAAGCCTCAGACGCCTCGGTGGCATCGGCGGTGGAATCGAAGAACGTGGGCATGATGGACCTCCTGACATCGTGTGACTGGGAGGTGCGCTCGATACCCCAGCAGGATGTCGGTACCTGTCCGTAGGCTTGGAAGATGAGTCCGGAGGTCGTGGCGCTCGTTATCGCGAGCATTTCGCTACTGGTTGCAGGCCTGTCGCTTGGGTGGCAGATCGCGCAGTGGCTTCTGTCTGCTGGTCGTCCGAAGGCAATGCTGCTACACGGTGTGCAAGGCGGCGGAGGCGTTGTCACCGGCCCAGTTCAAAAGACGGGGGCGCCTCGCAGCGTCAAGGACCTGCGCAATCAGGGGTTCAACGGCGCCGAGGTCATCGGAGTCCAGGTCACCAACCACGGCCGGGCATCAGTGATGGTCGAATCGGTTGCCCTTTGCCCAAGAGGCGGCGAGGTTCGCTTCATCCCTCAGGGGGAACTGATTGGCCCGGAGCTTCCTCATCGTCTTGAAGCCGGAACGAACTCAAGTTGGTTTGTGGACGCGGAGCTTGGGCACAGACTGGTTGCCGTTTCGCGCGACGCACTTCAGGAGCGGATCCAGGGTGTGTACATGTCTGTGACACTCGGCACCGGGAAGACCATCAAGACACCGACGACTCTGCGGATATAGCTTCACAAACCGCATCACACGATCCGGCAGAGTGGCAGCGCGGCGGCGGTGAAGGCTGCGGCTTGCTGGCCTACGAGCAGCCGGGTCTCGCAGGACGCTTGGATGGCAGCCTGCTCGATAGCGGCGACAGCGGCGTCGAGTTCCTCCACGGTGGGTGCGGAGATTGCGATCAGTCCGGTGTAGCGGAGGATGCCGTGGCCTGCGGTGAGGTCGGCTTCTTGTTGGAGCACGTCGTGGTATTCGGCGGTTTGGGAGGCGTCCTCGATCTGGCCGATCTTCGCTCTCTGGGCTTGGTCGGAGATGTGTTCGACCTTCTTCTTGCGGATGTCGCGGGCGGCTTGGTCAGAGCGCATCGGGGTGCAGATCAGCGAGAACGACCGCTGAATCCCGGTGGACAGCAGCACTGGCGACAAGAACCCCGGATACACCAGCGACCTGGGCCATTCGCTTACCCACAGCACCGCGTGGTGGGCGGAGTCGGTGCGCAACCGTCCCCAGGTTTCGGTGACCGCGACGGGTCCCGCGGTGGCCAGCGACTGGCCGAGCTGGCCATGGCGTTCCAGGGTTGCGGCGATGGCGGGGTCGTAGACCGAGCGCAGCATGACCGCGATCTGTCCTGGGGTGAGCCAGCCCGAGGGTGCGAGATCGGCGGAGCGGAGCGCGGCGACGAGGGTGTTCATCTCCTGACGCAGCACGTTCGCCGCACCCCGGATGCCACCGCCCGCAGTCCTGATCTGCCGCGCCGCCGCCTTCATATCCAGCGACAGAGACAGTGTGGTGGCGTGGCGTTCACCGGCGGGTCCGGCGCGTTCGATCAACTCTTGGTAGGTGTCGGCGGCCCATGATCCGTCCGGGGTGCCGTGGGCTGCCCACCACTCGGCGAGCCCGGTACCGGAGTCCGGCAGAGTCCGCTCCAACACCTGAAGCGTGGCGACGCGGCCGGAGCGGCACAGGGTGGCGAGCACCCGACCCCAGGAGGTGACGCGGCGTTCCTGCTCGCCGGGGTCGAGGAGCACGAACGCCGGGTGGGTGACCTCACAGACCACGGTCAATGTCGCTTGGTGGGGGTCATGGATCATCCCAGCTCCGGTGTCGGGGTCGTCGAACTCCCGCAGCCGCGCCATGTCGCCGGGCAACGCGAGCGTCCCGACAGGACGCGGGACAACGATTCTGCGGCGGTAGAGCAGTTGCCCGCCGGTGGTGCGCCACAGCCACCAGCACGTCACCGGCAGCCATTCCACGATGGGTCGGCCTGCAATCGGTATCCAGGTCAGCGCCGCCGAGAGCACCCAGACCGGGGCCGTGTAGGCAAGGAGTATCCCGCCTCCGGCATAGAACGCCACGATCAGCGTCGCGCCGCCGATGGCCAGGGTGATGAGCTGGGTCAGGGAGAGGCCGAGGAGGATGCCGCGGCGGGTGAGGCGGGAGAACTTCACCGGCACGAGATCGCCCGTGCTTCGCTGGTTCTGATTCGAGGTCACTGGTCTACTCCTTCGGCGCTTGTGGCGCAGATGGCGGGGTGGGCTTCGGTGGTGGTGCAGGATCGCCCCTTGGCGCTGGCGGTGCTGGACTCGACGACAGCGACGGAACCTGCGTCGGTGTCGCAGGAGGTGTGCTTGCTGGGGGTGGCGGTGGAGTCTGGGCCGCAGCATCCGCAGCGTGCTCACCTTGCGCGCCGAGCGTGGTTCCGGCTTTCGGTCCGGCGGTCGCGGCTCCCTTGGCGACCTGGGCGCCGACGACCACGGCGGCGGCAGGTCCAGCAGCCGCAGCACTACCGCCTGCGGCCGCGGCACCACCACTGCCCGACGCTGCGGCGCCCCCACCTGACGCACCCGCCCCGCTTCCGACCGAGGATGCAGGTGTGGGCTTCGGCGCGGGCTGCGCGCTCCCACTTCCACGGCCCGCGCCGCCGCCGGAACCGCCGGTGTTGCCTGCGCCGTCGAGTACCTTCTTCGGCTCGGCTCCGCCGCCTGGCCCTCGTCCGGGGACGGGGATGGGTCGGTTGAGTGCGTGTTTGGCGTCTTGTTCGGAGCCGATCGCGTGGTACATGTCGAACCCGACGAACGCGATGAACTTGTATGTCAGATACGGCGCGAACGCGGCCATCGCCATCAGCACGATCCCGGCGATGGGGTCGCTGATCGAGGCGAGGTCGGCGTCGATGGGTGCCGAGACCTGGGTGATCGCGACCAGGAACATCACGACGAGCACGAGCTTGGAGCAGATCAGCGCGACTACGAACATCGCCCACTTCCCAATCCATCCCCGCGAGGCATCCCACGACGCGCCCGAGAACGCGAGCGGGGCGAACACGATCGCCACGAGCAGCAGCGCTTTGCGTACGAGGAGGGAGAGCCAGACGATGGCGGCGGCGGTGATCGCAAGGCCGGCCATGAAGATCGTGATGATCGCCCCGACACCGGGGGCGGCGATGTTGATCCCGACCAGGCCGGTGGCGAGGAGGGCGATCTTGTCGCCCATCGACTCGGTGGTCTCGCCTGCGGCTTGGACGATCCCGATGCACAGCCGGTCGACGACTTCCAGCAGCAATGCCGTCAACGTGATGACGACGAACGACCCGAGGACGGACTTCGCCAAGCCGAGGGCGGCGCGGGTCAGGGCCGTGGGGTCGCGTCGGATGAGGCCGGTGATGAGTTGGAGGCAGAAGAAGATCAGCATCACGAACACCGCGACACCGAACAGCAGGTTGTAGACGCTGACGTAGCCGGGCCGAGTGACATCGACGAGGGTGGTGGTGTCGAACACCGACCAGACCGCCTCGAATAGCCAGCCTGCGGCGGCTCCCATGGCTTGGGCGAGCCAGTCGAACGGGGCCGCTACCAGCGTGGCAGCTCCTTCACCGACGGCATCGCAGACCGAGGAGATCACCGGGATGTCGCACACGCTCATCACGAACCACCAAGCCCTTCTCGACGACGCCGGGTCAGACTTGCTGGCCGACGTTCCAGAAGAAGTTGATGAGCGTCACCGACGCGCCGCAGATCACCGCCGCACCGCAGGAGACCAGGACACCGATCTTCCCCCGCGACGCGAGATGCGGGTTGCTGCTGTTCGCGCCGAAACCCCACACGATCGCCGAGACGATCAGCGCGAGGACGGAGAGGATCAGTCCGATGGTCATCACGGCGCCGACGATGGTGCGCAGCTGGTTGATCCCCGGCAGCCCGTTGGTGTTGGGGTCGATGTTGATGTCCATCGGCATCAGGCTGACGACGGGCAAAACGGTAGTGGTGAGCAGATCGAACACGATGGGTCTCCTTGGCGAGCGGTCGGCCCGCCCGCGCGATTCGCAGACGGGTACACACGCCACAGGTGCACCCATCATCCCCGTGCCTGTCGGTGGTCGGCCGTAGCCTTGGACTATCTGTGCGCTGATCGTCCGCACGGGGTGAGTGCGTAAGAAGAGGTGCCGGAAAGATGAGCCAGTACGGAGTGGATTACCTTCAACGATTGCGAGCAGCCGTTGAGAAGTTTGAGGAGGCTTTCAACGCGTGGATGGACACCCAGGTTGAGTCCGACCACATGTCGTCACGTGGGCTCTTTCCAACCGTCTGGACCAAGGAGGGGCAGGATTCATCGACGGTGCAGAGACTTGAGCTCGACGTTGCGGAAGCTGCAGGACTCGCTGCGAGTGCAGTCGCAGTAACAGGCGCCTACATCGCGATTGCGGGCCTTGGGGCGATTGACCCAATCTCGAATTGGTCGTTCATGTCCTCGCCTAAAGCACCGATTACGCCCCGAGACATCCGTACAACCACGGCCAACGTCAAGGGCAGACTGGATGCGATGGTCGCTGATGCTGAGGCGCGAACTGACGCTGACCTGCCGGCCTTTGCGCCTTCCCAGTTCCACCCCGTTGTATGGTCGGGCGCATCGGCGCACTGGACGACCCACCAGTACCGCGTCGCCGTCCGAGAAGCAGCAGAAGGACTCACCGTTCACTGGAAAGAACGCCTCAGCAGGAGCGATGTCGACGACACCGTGTTCTGGCAGCAGACTCTCTCGCCGGGCGCACCTGAACCTGGAAAACCGAAACTGGTGTGGCCTGGTTCCCCTGATGACAAGACGGTCAAGAGTATGCGGGGTGGCCTGGAACCTCTCGCCAAGGCACTCAATGCTCTCGCCACTGGATTGAACCTCACCGTGCGGAACGTGACCACCCACACGCGGAGCGAGCTCTCGGAACAAGAGGCGATGGAGCGTCTTGCGGCCTACAGCTACCTCGCCCGCTTGCTCGATCAATGTGAGCTTGCAGCTGGCCACGTCGATGATGTCCAAGAGTGACTGAAGCCAGTGCGGTCAGAGACCCGCGCCCAGGTTTATGAGCCAGTTCATCCACGCCACTCCCACTCCGGCGAGGGCGGCGGCTCCGACGGAGACGAGGACGCCGACGCGGCCTTTGCCTGCGGTGGAGTAGTTGCCGTGGGCGGATGCGATGGCCCACACGATCGCTGAGACGATCAGCATGAGCACGGCGACGATGAGCACGAACGTGAGGAGTGCGCCGACGACGGCGCGAAGGTCGCCGATGCCGCCGAGGCCGTCGAAGTCCGGGAAGACACCCATTGCGGTCACCCGGCTTTCACGGTGACGTGGAGGTGGTCCCAGTGGCCTCCGGTCACGTCGTCGGGGTTGTGCATGCCGCCGCCGTTGTAGGGTCGCCAGCCGTCGGCGTCGCGGCTGACGGACCAGATTTGGCCTTGCCAGATGAGGTATTCGACGCCGAGGACACCTGCGTTGTCTTTCATCCAGTTCGTCACGGCCCATCCGGCGTCGAGCTGGGCGGGGTTGGGGCGTTGGCCGATCCGGTTGCCGAAGGTGATGTCGCACGCCCGCCCGAGGGGGTGCTCAGACTTGGTGCCGGGGCGCGGTGAGTAGCAGCCCCAGCCGGTGTCGGGGAACGCGGCGAGGGTCTGCTGGTAGAGGTGCAGCAGCCGAGCGGTGATCTTCCCGCCTGTGGTGGGATCGTCGACGAGACGGTCGGGGTCGCCATCGAGGCCGGTGGGCGGTCCCGCGGTTCCCGCCCCGCGGCAGGCGGCTGGCGATACAGCGGTCGCTTCGGGGAGGTTTGCGGCGCCGTGCTGGTTGAGCCAAGCGGCGGGGTCGAAGAAGTCGCCGTTCGTGCCGCCTTGACGGACCTCGAAGTGCAGGTGTGCTCCGGTGGAGTAGCCCGAACTCCCAACGTCGCCGATGTGCTGGCCCGCCCGTACCTGGTCACCCGCTTTGACGTGGATGCCGTGCTGCCACATGTGGGCGTACGCCGTGGCGATCTTCTGGCTATCGATGGTGTGCTCGATGACGATGAGTCCGCCGTATCCGCCAGTGAACTCGGCGACCGTGACGGTGCCGTCGGCGGCGGCGAGGATCGCGGTTCCATCGGCGGCGGCGAAGTCCGCTCCGGTGTGCAGCTTGTACTCGCCGGTGATCGGGTGCACGCGCATCCCGAACGGCGAGGTCGCCACCCAGGTCCCCTCGGGGAGGGGGAACACCACCCGCGACGACGAGATCACGGGACCGCCGGCGCCCGCAGGCGCAGTGCCGCCTGTGGTGAGGGTGGTGAGGATGGTGTCGGCGACGGGTGCGTAGTTGCGGTAGCGGTCGGGGTAGGCGGAGACCTCGACGGCCTGGGCGGCTTCGCCGGGGTCCATCTCCTGCCAGCCGGGAATGTCGAGCAGACCGCGCGGGCTCGGGTAGTTCGGGCCGGTCGGTCCACCGAAGAACGCCCGCGCCTGATAGACGGGGTCCATGAGCTCGGCGACAGTGCCCCAACCCGACTGCGGGCGCATCTGGAACAGACCCAGGGAGTCATGGTCGGAGCCGTCGCCGTCGTTGGGGTAGTTCGCGCTCTCGGGGTAGGTGCCGGTGTTCGACAGCATCCTCAGGGTGGACTCGGTGAGCGCTGCCATGAGCGCGATCTTGATTCCCGGCCGTCCCACGCCGTCGGTGCTGTTACCGATGGCGATGATCGTGGCGGCATGGGTGAGCTGCTGCCGGTTCAGCGTGAACGTCTCCCCGTTCGCCGTGGTCACGGTCAGCGAGTCCGGCACAGGTCCGAGGCTGACCACGCCTGTGGTTGTGGCGCAGTTGGCGGCGGCGGGGTTCATCAGTGCCCCGATCCCGAGCAGGATGACGGACGGGGCGAGGAACATGAGCGCGAGGGCTGCGATAGCTGTCTTGCGGAACACGGCGGCACCTCAGCGCAGGGGGTTGTCGAGCTGGGACAGCCGCAGCAAGTGGCAGGTCGGGTACGTCGGGGCGCAGACCACGAAGACGGTGAACGAGACGGGATGCTCGGAGGTGACGGGCTGTCCGTTCCAGATTCCGGAGCGGTGGCGGGTGCCCTCGATCGTGACCGCAGTGGTGCCGGGTGCGATCTGCCCGGGCTGCGCCTGCGCCACCGCATCGGCCCACGCATCCGGGACAAGCGAGGTGTCGATGACGAGGTGCTGGGTGGTGGCGTACTGGCGTAGCTCGATCCAGGCGTCCCGGTTCGGCAGGTAGGTGGCGATGTCGGACGCGAGGCCCGCTTGCTCATCCCCGGAGGGGTCACCGACGGCGAGGATCGCCGAGGTGTAGTCCAGCGGCCACAACCCCAGCGCGGTATCCCACGCGAACAACGTGGTGGCGACACCTTCGGCGAACGCGACCGGATCGGTCGAACGCGGCACAGATGGAACCTGCGGCAACGACGGCGTTGACGGCCCCGGCGACGGGGACGTGGTCACGCTCGGCGACGGCTCGGGGCGCGGATCGGTCGTGCTGGGGTTGCGGGGGCCGGTGAGGAGTCCGTAGACGCCGACCCCGGCCAGGAGCAGCAGGACGATGCCAGCGGCGATCAGAGCGACGACTCGGCGGCGAGTCTTGGGATCAGCGGATGCGGGGCTCATGCCTGGCAGGTACACACCCGCCACCGGCAGAGCGGTGAGACCTCAGAGCGCGCGCAGGATCGGCTGTGCTGCGTGGGCGTCGCGTGCGGTGCGGAGGTCGTCGGCAAAGTGGGCGGTGGCTTCGGCGACGGTGAGGAAGTTCTCGTACTGGTCGTCGGTCAGCTCGACGGCGAGCACGTCGATGTCGTAGTGGGTCCACCAACTGGCGAGTTCGCCCCAGGTCTGGACGAACGCCCTTACCGGATACCTCACTGGCGGTGCGTCGTCGGGCACGAGTGGCTTGGGGCGGGCCTTGGGCTTCTTGCCCTTCTTCATCGCGTTGGCGCGGGCGACGGCATCCTCGGCGAGCGCGTGCATCGTCGCCTCCCGCACCTCACGCGCAGCATCGGCGCTCTCACGGATCGCCTGGTAGAGCGGATGCACCGGGTCGCCTGCCTCGATCCGCTCCAACGCCGCGGCCGCTTCGGCGCGGAGCGTCTCGGGTTGGGCGGGGTTGGCGGCGATCTCCTCGATGTAGCCGACCTTCTCCAACGTCTTGTACGACGCACCGCCGGGGATCATCGCCGCGGCCTGTTCCCGCGCCTTCCCGGTCGGGCCGTCTGACGGTGGTGGAAAATTTCCACCACCGTCATTTCCTGGCTGGTTCTCGGCGCTGAACCGCGTCGAGGCTTGGCGGCGGGCGGCGTCTTCGGCCATGACTTCCTTGATCTCGCGGTAGAGGCCGGCCGCTTCGAGCTGGTTGTAAGGCTTGTGGAGCATGTTGTCGTCCTGCTCAGCCAGGAGCTTCCCAAGCCGATCCGACAGGCCACCGCGGACCCACACGCTGACGGTGCGCCAGCCGAGCATCTTGATCGCCGCCAGGCGGCGCGCCCCGCAGACCAGCACGCCGTCGATGGTGATCGTCAACGGCTGAAGCAGGCCGTCGCGGTCGATGGACGCGGCAAGCGCATCGATGTCGCCGAGGTCGGTGCGGTGGCGCTTGCCGACGATCAGGGAATCCACGGCCCGGTCGAGCTGGATGCCGGTGCGCGGGTCGGTCATCTCTGCTCACCACCCCGGGTTCTGGGGGCCCCGATGGCGAGGGCGAGGATCAGGTCGTCGTCGCGCAGCAACAGTTCCAAGGTCTCGCCCAGCAGGAGCCGCAGCAGCACCCCGCGCCCGGCGCTGGTTGAGGCGTAGGCGGGGTGCGGGTTGCCGAGCAGAGCCCTCAGCAGCGCTGTCCAGGTGCGGCGGGGTAGATCGAGCAGCGCGCGAGCGTGCCGATCGCGCCGCAACGCCTCATAGGCAGATTGGCGGGTTCCGGCTTTGGCGAGTGCGCCGCAGACATGCTCGACCGAAGCCCGCGCAATATCAGCAGGCCAGTTGAGCAGGCACAGCAGCGCGATCGCGTCCTCGGCAGCTGACGTGGCCGACATGCAGGCCTGCGCCGACCCCAGCAGATCATGCGGATCGGACTCGGCGTCGCTGGGCAGATCGTCAGAGACGTGGAAGGCGGGATGGTAGTCGGCCAGGGCGGTGTCGCGGTCGGAGAACCGTTCAGGGTCGTGGAACGCCGAAACGTGGGAGCGGCGGGCCTGGTGCACCGAGCAGAGCAGGCCTTGGGCGCGTTCTTCGTAGATGCAGGTGATCCGTACGGCGTGGGTGATGATCGCCCACGGATCGCGGGCTTCGAGGGTGGAGCGGTTCTGCATCGCGTCGAACGCCGCCGCGACCGCCTCCCAGGTGTCGAGGCGGTGCTTGCGCGCCAGCGCCTTGTACTTCTCGGCGGCGAACTCCATCAGATCACGGGCGACCGGATCATTGACCCAGGCATCCTCACCGCCCGTGTGGAGCCGGTGCAGCAGAGCCCGCAGGCCCTCGCCGGTGGTGAAGTCCTCACGCGAGGATTCGGTGTGGGGGTTGGTGGTTGTGGTCATGGTGTCGGCACCTCCTGGCAGGTAGGTGCGCGCCCGCTCCCACGAACGCGCCCCTCCCGTGCTGGTTGCCGTCTGGACCATGACCTGCCACCCTCATCCGATCCCGACCCCAGGCCGCGTCGGGGCCGAGGTGGTGACGGTGCGCCGCCCGAACGCCGTGATCGGCGGCAGGCGACGTGCGCGATCTCGCGCGGCCTGCATCCCAACCCGCAGCGGTATGCGGGTGCGGCGGGCGAGCTCGGCTTGGAAGTCCAGGCCGCGCCCGGCGACGTTCGCCGAATGACGGGCCATCAGATCGGTCGGACGTACCCACTCCACACCCCGGCCACGAATCACGGCGGCGTGTTGCTTCTCGGTGCGGGCAACCTGCGCCGCCCGCACCGCCTCCGGCGTCGTCGCTGCCTCCACGGCAGGCTCGGGGCGGTCGCGAGGCACGGAGAGTGCCTCGTCTGCTGGGGTCGGCACGATGCGCTGCGGATCGTGGCGGGGGTCGGTGTGCTGCTTGTCGGTGGTGTTCATGGGGTTGTCTCCTCCCGCTCGTCGGCGGATTCGGTGCTGTCAGTAGTGAGGTGTGCGGGGGTGAACCAGCGGCCCACGGTCGAGGGATGCACGCCGAGCTCGCGGGCAATCCGCTTGTTCGACCACCCCGCCTCGTGCAGCTCCCACCCCAACGCCCGACGATCCGCCGGATCGAGCGGGCCGGCGCCGGCAGGAGCGGACGCCAGCTCAGCGACGCCAAGTGACGCGGGCACCGCTGCCAGCTCATCCGGTGCTGGGTCCGCCGAAGCGGTGGCGAGCACGGCGACCGGAGGTCGGCCAGGTGTCTCCGGTTCCGAGGCGGGAACCGGGGTGCGGGTGAGGATGACGGTGAGGTGGGTGATCGCGAGCAGCACGACCGGGGGTACGGCTGCGACGGAGGCGGCGAGGATGTCGGGCACGTCGGCGTCGGCAGCGACGACGGCGTGGATCGCGTTCGCAGTGACCGAGACGAGCGCGCCACCGGTCAGGAGCGCCCACGGGTACCAGGCGGAACGTTGCCCGGCAAGAGCGACGACGGCGACAGTCGCGACGACGATGATGCCGTCCACGATCAGCGGCCACGCCCACGCCTGCCCAGCCCCGATCCCCGAACGCGCGGCAAGATCGGCCAGCGAGGTGAACGACAGCCAGAACGCCCCAGCGGCAATGAACACCGTCCCCGCCACCGCAGTCCCAGCAGCCCACCGTCGCGGACTCGTCTCACGCATCACAGCCCCGCCCTCCCCGCCGAGGCCACCGGCGATGCCGCCGAGCGGCCGCACCAGCGATCAGCCCGACGCCGCACATCAGCCGAGGTGCTGGCCTCGGGCGCGGGCTGGGTGGCGCGGTAGGCCGAGCGCACGGTCGTGGCGATCTCCCGCTCGCTGAGTCCGGCCCGCGCAGCGGCAGGGCCGAGGGCATCGAGTGTGTCGGCGGGTGGGGTGCCGTTCTCGGCGAGGCGGCACGCGGCCCAGAACAGGCCCCGGTTCCGTTCGCCCTCACCACGCCCAGCGACCCAGCCTGCAAGCCGCTCAGCATCCACCGCGCCCGCGCCCGCGTCGTTTCGCGTCGGCGGGGCTGGTCGGGGGTCGAGGAAGTCGCGCAATCGTGCGGCATCGACGGGTCCGATTGAGTGGGCGGCGAGGTCGGTGATCTCGTAGCGCCGCAGGCTGCCGTCGATGGTGCGGAGCGAGGGCGGAGCGACGATGTAGCCGCCGTCGCCCCGAAAATCGACCCCTGCGCCTGCGGCCTGCCACGACCGCTGCTCGGCACCGTGGGTTGCCGGGAAGTAGGCGTGCGCGCCGCCGGTCGGGGTCCGCACCAGCAGACCCGCCCCATCCGCCAGGCCCGCCTCGGAGGCGCGACGCCAGGCAGCGCGCCCATCGACAGAGCCGTGAACATCGATATCCACGACCACGACACCCGAGGCCGCTCCAGTGGGGAGACCAATGTTGGCATCCGGGGTGCGCGCCCACCACGCGGCGACCTGCCCAGGGTCGCTGCTCGCGTCGAGGAACCCCCGCCGGGTGAGCGGCCGCTTCCCATCCGGCTCGCAAGGGAACACCGGAACGCCAGCTGCAGCGAGGCTGCGCGCCGCCGCGGCGAGGTTCGGTGTCCGGTCGACGCGGATAAGTGCGGCGAGAACGTCAAAGGCGTCGGGCATCACAGCCCCCGTCCCGCCAAGACCGGCGCGGCATGTGGCCGATCAGGCTCCACCAGCCGAGCCGCTGCGCGGGCAGGCTTCGCGGCCGGAATGTCGCGTTCCAGCCCGGGAGGAGTCCCGTCGCCGAGCTGCGGGGTGTCGAGCTGATCCAGAATCGCCAGCGCCGTCTTACGCACCCGTTCGCCGGTGGCCTGCACGATCTGTGCGGGTTCCTTGTCGTCGGCGCGCGCCGCCCAGGTTGAGACGTACGGGATCGTGTAGCCGTCAGTGGTCATGCCGTGCGCGGCACCGATCATCAGCGCGACGGACTCAGCTTCGACCTCGCGGATGCCGCGATGCTGCCGTACCTCCACGTCGTCGGGGTCGTGCATCATCACATGCGCGAGCTCGTGCGCCAGCGTCTTCACCTGCGCCGCAGCAGACATGTTCTCCCGCACCGACACCGTTCGCGCCTCGTAGTCGGTCATCCCGTTCGCGCCCATGATCGCCATCTCGTCCGGCACCGAGACGACCTCGAACCCCGCGGTCCGTATCTGCGCGGCGAGGCCGTCCCACAGCCCGGCGGGGGCTTCGCCCTCCAGCAGCACGGGCGTTGGCGTGGTGGGGAGGGGTTTCCCGTCGGTCTGGGAGACATCCCAGACATACGCCGGTCGGGCACCGACCATGCGGGAGCGCACCACCTCACCGGGCTTCGGCTTCTCCCGCGGCCCCAGTCGCCGCCACGACCCAGAATCCGACGGCGTAGCCGTGGCGAACCTCCCGGTGACCGGAGCGAAGATCATGTACCCCGGCTGGCCCTTCATCACCTGACGCCCCAGCCCCTGCCACTGCCGATACCCCGCCACGAGCGTCGGGAACGGCTCGGGAACCCGGCCGGCCTCGAAACCGGCCTGGTGCTGCACCCAGATCAACAGGGTGTTATTGAACGACCGGGACCGGAACCTGGCCGCGAACGCGAGAGCGTTGCGCCAGTCGTCGCCGGAGACGAGGTGCTCGACCGCGCCCGTCAGTTTCTCGTGCAACTCGTCGAGCTTCGCCTCACGCGCCGCCCGCTGCTCGGGTGTCGATGCCATGACCGGGTCTCCTCTCGCGACCGCCACGACACTCGTGGGCGCGGCGGTACACCTTCGAGGTAGGCAACCCCTCCCGCCACGGCCGGAGCGAACCTGCCGGGTCAGCCCTACTGGGCGGCCTGGCATTGAGGCGCGCCTGCGCGCGGAACCGCGCGGGAACGACGCGAGAGACAGCATCGTTCACCTCCTCCCTGGCGAGAAGCGACCCATCCAAGCAAGTGATTGAGCATGCTCAAATGAGCCAGAGCTTCCATTGGAGCACGACCGTTGAGCATGCGCAAGCCTTGATTTGTGCATGCTCAACGAGTAGCGTTGAGCATGCACAACCGCCCTCTGGGGTGGACAACAGCGATGCCTTGCCCGTCACGAGGGAAAGGAGGTCAGCGGCCATGACCGAAGAAGAGAGCCAGGCTGCGGCAGTCGATCTCGCCAACCGCTTGCGGCTCCTGATGGACGTTGCGGAGGCCGAGACCGGCGCAGAGCCGACCTATTCGCAGATCGCGGACTTCCTCAAAGAACACGGCGTCAACCTGTCGCGCTCGCGCTGGACGTACATGGTCAACGGCCACCGCTACGTCCAAGACCGCGCCGTCTTCGAGGGACTCGCCGCCTACTTCGATGTCGATACCGACTTCCTCCTGGGGGCCGACGGCGCCACCACCCCCGAGAGAGTCACCGCGCAGCTCGACCTCGTTCGTTCCATGCGTGCGGCGAAGGTGAAGTCCTACGCCGCCCGTACCCTCGGTGACATCTCACCGAAAGCACTCCACGCCATCACCAAGTTCCTGGATGAGGAAATGACACACATGCCTGAGCACTGACAGGTATCGCGCAACGCGACGCCGATACCGGCCACGTGCTCTCCACCGAGAGGGGCGCACCGTGAATATCGAGCAGACCGTATCGGCGGCCGTCGCGGACCTCCAGCTCGGCCACACCTTCACCATCGACGACCTCATCCACGCGATCCAGGCCCGACGCCAGCGCGTCCTCCGCGTGCACGAACTCCAAGACCTCGACACCAGCGACGGACTCTGCGCCATCTGGCTGATCGGCGAGACCGAGGATGTCGTGCTCCACGCGCCCAGCGACTCCGCCCTGCACCGCCAGCAGTTCGTTCTGCACGAGTTCGCCCACATGATCCTCGGTCACTGTGACGGCGAGGACTGCGCGGCCACCGACGCGCTGCTGCCCAACATCCCGCCCTACACGCGCGGTCGCCTCCTGAAGCGGCAAGACATCGACGGCGACACCGAGATCGCCGCCGAAGCCCTTGCCGACCGGCTTGCCGCAGGCATCCGAGGGCGAGCATTCGGCGAGTCCCGCTACTCGGAGGTCTTCGGATGACACAAACACTCGTCGCAGCACTCATGTGGGTGCTTGTGGCGAGCCTGCTCATCGTCCGCAGGAAACGCGCCGACCGAAGCATCACCTACGCCTCCATCACCATTGCGATCGCGATGACACTGAACGTCGATGCCGTCTACGCCGCCATCGATCCGGTCCTGGGCGGCACCAACATCGCCACCCTGATCGCCGACACTTTGCTGATGACCGGGCTGTTCTTCCTCGGCCGAGGAGTCATGCACGCGGGCGAGTACCGGCCCCGGCTCGTGCGTGCAGCCGTCAGCCTGCCTACCCTGCTGGTCGCACTGGCCGCGATCGCGGTGATGTTCACGTTCATCGAACGCGGCCACACCACCACGCAGTTCATGGCCGACCTCGGCAATCAGCCGGCCACGGCAACGTACTCGATCATCAACTTCGTCTACTGCGGCATCGTGATTGCCGCCATGCTGACTCTTGCCACCCGGCAGTATCGAAACGCCCATGGCGTTCAGCGCCTCCCAGCGGCTCTGCTCACTCTCGGTTCGGCATTCGGGGTCGCGCTCTGCGTCGCCGTGCTCATCATGGACATCGCGCATGTCACAGACCACCTCGACCTCATGCGCACTGTCCAATCTTTCTATGCGCCCCTGTCGCTGCTCACCTTCGGATTCCTCTGTGCAGGATTCACCGCACAACCCATCGTCCGCCTTGCCCAGCACCACGCCCGCCGACGCCGCACCGTGGCTCTCGCCGCCGACCTCGAACCAGTCTGGGAACGCGCCACTCGCGTTCGGCCCGGCCTCAGCCAAGCAGAACCCCTCGCTGCCAGGACCGACGACCCCGAAGGGCGACTCCACCGCAAGATCGTCGAAATCCGCGACGCCATGATCGACGGCCGCGTCACCTTCACCACCACCGACGACGAACGCGCTCTGCTGGAGCGGGCCGAACAGCACCTCACCGGACAAGACCAGATTGGCCCATCCTTGCTAAGCCCGTCGCAGAACGCAGGCGGCGCGCCAACCGGGGCCATCCGTCAAGAGAGGCCGCACTCATGAAGCGCGCCATCGCGCTGGGGACCGGACTCCTCACCGCCAGCGCACTCGGCACCGGCTGGACCATCGCACGACGCCTCACCGCACCAGTCGGCCCTCGCATCTTCGACCTCACCATCCGCGACATCGAGCACGACGACGGGACTCAGCGGGTCGTGCTCGACCGCACCCCGCAGACCACTGCCGACGGTATCTACAACCTCTGGATCGAACACGGCGGCTGGGTGCAACTCTCCGCAGACGCGTCCGACCGTGGACCGGGTCGGATTGCCCGCACCGTCGTCGGCACCTCGCCGACGCTGACGCTTCGTGTCGGTGACCGTGCCTCCTGGAGCGGCATCTACTACGCCACCCCAGCCGACGCCGGACTCAACGCACGCGACATCACCATCACCACAACCGCGGGTCCCTGCCCGGCCTGGCGCATCGACGGCGACCCCTCGACCTGGGCCATCCACATCCACGGCCTCGGCAGTACCCGCGCCGGAACCCTCCGCGGCGCCCAAGTCGCCACCGAACTCGGCTACACCTCCCTCGTCGTCACCTACCGCAACACCACCGAAGGCCCCTGCGTCGGCACCGGCCGATCGACCCTCGGTCACACCGAGACCGCAGACGTAGACGAAGCCATCGGATACGCCGTCCGAAGAGGAGCGGAACGGATCGCCCTGTTCGGCTGGTCGATGGGAGCTGCCATCGCCCTCCAACTCGCCGATCGACCCCGCCACCACGGGCTCATCACCGCGCTCGTCCTCGACTCACCAGTGCTCGACTGGACCGAGACCATCAAGGCCAACTGCGCCCGCAGCGGACTCCCAGGCGGCGCAGGGCTCCTCGCGATTCCGTGGCTCAGCGCTGGGCCGCTCGCGAGCATGGTCGGGCTGTCCAAGCCGATTCCGCTCGGCCAGTTCGACTGGATCGCTCGTACCGCTCAGCTCACCACGCCCATGCTGATCCTCCACGGCATGAGAGACAGCCCCGCACCCATCTGGCTCTCGCAAGCACTCCGAGACCTACGCCACGACATCGTGACACTGGAAACCTTCGATGCCGACCACACGCTCGCGTGGAACTCCGATCCTGAGCGGTGGCGGGCCGACGTGAGCGGCTGGCTCACTTCGCAGTCAGTGAGCTGATAGGCGCCAGAGCCGCACCGGTTCGGATAGGCCACGCCCGGACAAACCCAGTTCAAACCGCAGCCAACCCGGTAGGCTTGCTGTTGTCGCCCCGTCCGGGGTCACGCCGTGCGAGGGAGGATCAACGTGGCTGAGCCGTGGCTGTCCGCAGACGACATTGCTGCCTACCTCGGGATCACCAAGGACACCGTATACACCTGGATCGCTGAGAAGGCTATGCCCGCGCATAAGGTCGGTCGTCTTTGGAAGTTCCAAGCCAGCGAGATCGATGACTGGGTGCGCCGCGGCGGAGCCGCAGCGGAGGGTGACAAATGACGTGCAGGAGCTTCGAGCGGAGAGCTCGACATCTATCGCTGGACGTTGGTCTGGGAAGGAAGACGTATGAGTGACCAGAGCCTGGTTCCGCTGAGAGTAGCCTGCGTTCCGCGTGACGACGTGTTGCAGGGCGGTCTGGCCGACAACCACTTCGCGGCCCAGCTCGACAAGGTCGTGCGAGACGCCGAGCACTACCCGGTCTACGGCGACGCGGAAGCGTTCTTCGCGCAGACCTATCCGACCTCTGGTTTGAAGACGATCCTCACCAAGACCTTTGGTCGCGTCACGGGAGCGAAGGGCGTCGCAGGGGAGAACGGGGTTCTCCGTCCGACGACCTCGTTCGGCGGCGGCAAGACTCACGGGCTCACCGCCGTCTACCACCTCGCCGGTGGGGCACGTCCGACGAACATCGCGGAGTTCATCGACCCCGCGCTCTTGCCTGATGGGCCGATTCAGGTGGCCGCGCTCGTCGGTGACGCGCTTGATCCCACGGCCGGCGTCGAGACCGACGGGCACCGCACCTACACGCTGTGGGGCGAGATGGCAGCTCAGATCGGCGACGCTGCGTACGACGCGATGGCCGCGAACGATGCCCAGCGGACCGCTCCGGGCACCGGCACGATCAAAGCTGCTTTCGGAGGCAACCCAACCATCGTCATCGTGGACGAGATCGCCAAGTACCTGCGTGCAGTGTCGTCCTCCGGCAGCGAAGACGTGCGTCGCATGGCACGAGCGATCCCGGTGTTCCTGGGGAATCTGTTTGAGGTCGCCTCCGACCCGACCAACAAAGTGTCCGTCATCATCACCTTGGCCTCGACGACCAACGCATTCGGAGCCGAAACAACCGAGATCAGCGACCTGACCGGCGATGAAAAGCAACGCGCCGACACGGCGAACGCCGCATCGGTCAAGGCTGCGGAAGAGACCGGCGACGTGCTTACCCGCGCCGTCCAGCCATCCGCTGTGATCCGTCCGGCAGACGACAATGAGATCGGCGAAATTCTCAAGAAGCGCATCTTCGAGTCGGTCGACGAAAGTGCGGCGAAGGCAGCAGGAGACGCATACCGCGGCCTCTACGAGTCTCTGGGCAAGACCGAGCAGCTGGCGGGCGGCGCGGAACACCCCGCGACCTATGGCGAGCTGGTCACGACGACTTATCCGTTCCACCCTGAGCTGGTCCGTGTGCTCGACAAGCGACTGGGCAACATCACCCAGTTCCAGCGGGCGCGCGGTGCGCTGAAACTGCTCGCAGAGGTCGTTGCGCACATTTACGACACGAATGATGACACGGCGATCATCAACGTTGGTGACATCGACTTCGACAACGACCCGGTCCTCAACCACCTCACTGATGGACTCGGACGGGCCGAATACGCCTCAGTGGCAGAGGGCGACTTCGCAGGCAAGCAGTCGCACGCAGCGGCGGTGGATGCTGATGTCTTCCCCGGCAAACCTGCGTACGCCACCCGCGTAGCGCGCACCGTGTTCACGCACTCCCTGGAAATGGTGGCTACAGCAGGAGCCGGACGCAACGACTGGATCGTCGGCACGCTCCGTCCCGGCGAAGACACAGCCATCTTCGAGAAGGCGCTCACCGAATCCGAGAAGGTCTTCTGGCACCTGTCGTTCGATGGTGGTCGGTGGCGATTCAACATCGAGCCGAACGTCAACGCCATCATCGAGACCGAGAAGCGCAACGTCGCCAACACGGCAGTAGCAGCGATGGTGGACACACTCATCCGCAACGCGTTCGCCAACGACGGTGGCGCGAAAGCTGTTCACTTCCCGTCTGCCCCTGCCGAGGTCCACGACGAGGCAGGACTGAGAGTCGTCGTGCTCGACTACAACGTCGTGACCGTCACCCAGAAGGGCGCAGAACAGCCACCCGCAGCGATCGTCGAGATGCTTGACAAGGTGGGCTCCGTCGGCAGCCCGAGGACCTACCGCAACGCCGTGGTGTTCGCAGTCCCAGATGAGGAGCAGGTCGAGGTTCTGAAGGACCGTGCACGCGCCTTGATCGCTTCCAACAACCTTGCCAGCGACACTGCGCGCCTGTCGCAGTTCAGCGACGAGGTGCGCAAGAAGGTGGAGGTTTACAACAAGGAGGCTGCCCTCAACGCTCGCATCGCTGTGACGCGTTGCTACAAGCACATCTACTTCCCCTCCGGCGACAAGGCCACGGGATACTTGCGCCATCGTGAGCTTCCCGCTCAGGCGCAGGGTGATACGAAGAACGCGACCTCGGCGGTGTTGAGCCTGCTCGAAGATGAGGACAAGATTCGAAGCAGTCCCTTCACAGCCTCCTACCTCCGCTCGAAGACCTGGCATGCCGCGAGCTCGGCGACGACCCGCTCCATCGCCGACTACTTCTGGACCGATCACACGATCCAGATCGTTCGAAATCCGAACCTGATCCGCGAAGCGATCGTCAACGGCGTGAAGAACGAGAACTGGGTCTACTACGACGCGGGCACGGGAAAGACATACACGTCGAGCACGATGGCTGGGTTCTCGCCGGAGATGAAACCCGACGCCGAAGTGATGACCGCTTCCGAAGCCCAGTCACGAGGCTTGCTCGTGCGCAAGCCAACCCAGACCGACTTGCGCGCCGTCGTCACCAACGATGACCTCACGGGGGCCGAGATTCGCTCCCGCCTCGAAGCCCAATGTGGCGGCGAGCCGACCAAGACCGATGTCCTCGAACTGCTCGCCACAGCAGTACAAGCCAGCGACTACAAGTGGTTCGTTGTCCTCGACGCAGAGCCTGCCCCCGGCATCCGGGCATTGTCGCCATCCGCGATCAAGGACAAAGGTCTCGACGGCCTGCGCATCCTCAGCCGGGAAGCGGCGGATGCGCAGGAGATCGAGGTGCCGACCCGCACCCCGAACTCGAAGACCTTCAACGCGTCGGGCCCGGGCGGTGCGGCAATGCAGAGCCTGCTGGATCAGATTTCCGACTTCACCGTGCCGACGGTCAGCACGATGACCTTGAAGGTCACCGCGGACGAGGCGTCTGGCACCAGCGACATCGACCTCGCCGTAGCATCGCTCGGCATGCTGCAAAAGCAGCACATCACCGTTCGTGCAACGATCCGCGCCGAGTTCAAGGGAGTCAACGGCGGAGTCCAGTTCCAGGGCACCGCCGACCGGCAAGACTTCCAGTCTGCGTACAACCATGTGAAGAAGGCCATCACCGGTGCGGTCAAGGTAGCGGGCGAGGTAACCCTCGTCTTCCGCTTCACCCCGGCTCTGGACATCACGGACGCCCAGTTCGGCCAGATTCATACGGTCATCAAGAACCTCGGTATGAAGAGCACCACGATGACAGCCGAGGTCACCAAGTGAGTGCCGCCAAGCGCATCCGCCCCACATCCCACCTCGCGCTAGTCGAAGGGGCCCGAGGGTTCCGCCTCGTTGTCACGCCAGGTCGAGGCGAGACCTTCGGCGTCACGCTTGAAGAAACCTACGGCGAGAACGGCGGCACGATCACCGCGCCGGTGACCACCGCCACACCCGTTCAGGCGGGACGCGTGGTCGATGCGCTCTTCGTTGCGATCCGCAAGGCCGGGCATCAACCGAGCGTCCTTGCGTTCAAGCGCAAAGCACCCATCCGCCTTGGCGAGGCTGAGGGAGTCCGTCTGGCGCTCGTCCTGCTTGCAAGCCAACCCATTGCCAAGCACGAGCGAGTCCGGGCGCTCGTCGCCGGAATCAATGCCATGAGCGTCGAAGAGACCTACTACTGGTACTCCAAATGCATGGGACTCGACGGCAACCGCGCCCGCAAAGCACTCCGAACCCTCCTCGCCGACTAAGGACACGACGTGACCACTTCAAGACCACGAGTTCTCATCGAGGACTGGCTACCCGTCGCAGAGCTCGGCATCGAGTCGCGGCGAGAGGCTGCGCCGATCCCGGGACAGTTCCCGAAGCTGAAAACCCTGCACGTCTGGTGGGCCAGGCGACCACTTGTCGCATCGTCCGCCGTTGTGCTGGCGGGACTCCTTCCCGCTTGGTCGGACGATCTCCGAGATGCGTTCCCGACAACACCGGAGCTGCAGGACGAAGTCGCCTATCGTCAGTGGCTCCTACGGCTGGTCGGCATCTGGGGCGACCCAGTGCAGGCGCGTCGCACTCTCGACGCTGCAAATGCCGCCGGCGTGCGGCTGAAAGGGAACGGATACGGCTATAAGCCGGCGTTCAAGAACTCCCCTTCGAGCAGTGACCTGCGCTTGCTTCACGACGTCCTCATTCAGACTTGGGGTGAGATACCAGTCGTTTGTGACCCCACTGCGGGAGGCGGCTCAATCCCTTGGGTGGCATCGCGGATGGGCCTGCCCGCGGTAGCGAACGACCTGAACGGCGTAGCTGCAAGCGTGCTGACCGCGGGGGTGGCAGTGCCGGCGCGCCGGGCTGGCGCGCTTACCCCCCATTTAGTCCGGTGGGGCCAGGAACTGGTGGACCGGGTAACAGCCCGCCTGAGCGCGTACTTCCCTCGCAGCGATGGAGAGGCCATCGTGGCCTACATTTGGGCCAACGCCGTGCCGTGCCCCCGGACAGGTCGCTTGGTTCCGCTCATCAAGGACAAGTGGTTGCAGAAGGCAGCCGGCAAAGAAGCGGCCGTGACAATGGCGCTCGACCTCGACGAGCACGAGCTTCGTGAGCCGCACTTTGAAGTCGTCTTCGGGCGCAACATCGACAGGCAGGATGCCGCCGCAGGAACGATCGCGCGCGGCAAAGCGACGTCCCCTTACGACAATCTTGTGATTGACGGCTCGTATCTCAAGGCGGCCGCCCAGGAAGGCCTCATGACGCAGGTCTTGTATGCGGTAGCTGTGCGTTCATCATCCGGTGAACGCAGTTTCCGGTCACCGACAAGCACTGATCTTGAAGCGGTAGAGGCCGCGAGGAGCGCCTACGCCGAGTACGCGCCGATCTGGGAAACGAAGAACCTCCTTCCCACCGAAGAACTACCCGAGGGCGCCAAAACCGCCGAGCCCATCAGCATGGGCTTGACACGTTGGACCGACCTCTTCGCCCCACGCCAAGCACTCGCACATGGAATATTCGCCGAGGAGTTTGCTGCGCTGATCCCGGACGTCCAAGCGGAACTTGGCGACGACGCTGGTGACGTGCTGGTTGAGCTCGCAATGATGCAGGGGAAGGCACTGAACTGGAACTCGCGTCTTTCGTCCTGGGACGTTTCGCGACAGAAGGTGCGGAGCACGTTCGACACACACAATCTCGGCTTCAAGTGGACGTTCGCCGAGTTCGATGCAGCTGGGGCGCTGTACGGTTGGTGCCTGGACCAGTTGGTTGATGCATATGAGGAAATCGCAAGACTCCTAAGCGAGTCCGGTGGAGCGGACCTCGTCGACAGCGATGGGTTTACACGGAACGTTCTGGTCGCTCAGGGCAGCGCCGCGACCCTCCCTCTCGAGGACGGATCGGTCACCCATGTTTGCATGGATCCTCCTTACTACGACAACGTCATGTATGCAGAGCTCGCCGACTACTTCTACGTATGGGAGAAGCGCACGCTTGGTCGGCTGCTGCCAGAGTTCTTTGTTGACAGCCTCACTGACAAGGAAAATGAAGCCGTCGCCAATCCTGCGCGGTTCGCCGCTATGGGTCGTCGTCGGCGAGAGTTGGCGGACCTCGACTACGAAACGAAAATGACCACCATCTTCGAGGAAGTTCACCGAGTCCTCCGAGATGCGGGTGTCTTGTCCGTGATGTTTACTCACAAGCGTGCCGAGGCGTGGGACACCTTGGGGATGAGTCTCCTCCAAGCAGGGTTCACGATCGAGACGTCGTGGCCGGTCAACACCGAGTCCGAACAGTCACTTCACCAAGCCAATATGAACTCCGCGGCATCGACGATTATGCTTGTGTGCCGAAAGCGTGACGATCGATCGGACGACCGCAAGGTCTATCTCGATGACATCGAGCACGACATCCGCCAGGCGGCACGCGAGGCTGCCACACGATTCCAACACGATGGAATCGACGGCGTTGACCTTCTCCTCTCGACCTATGGCCCGACGCTCTCGGTGATCTCGCAGAACTGGCCCGTCTACTCATCCACGCCCGATGCCGATGGCCGCGACCAACTGCTCCGCCCCGAGGACGCCCTCGCCTTGGCGCGCGAGGAGATCGTGGACCTTCGCCGATCTCGCCTGGTCGGGAAAGCGGCGAAGGTCGATGGTCTCACGGACTTTGTCCTCTTGGCCTGGGATACGTTCGGTGCTCGGGAGTTCCCGTTCGACACAGCACGTCTCCTGGCTCTCGCAGTAGGAGGGCTGGACGTCGATGAACTGGAACGCGCGAAGATCATCTCGAAGGCATCTGGGAAGGTCAAGCTCTTGACCCCCAAGGAGCGGCTCCGCCGTGGCACCGACTCCGAGCTACCGGGAGTGACGCCAGAGGCGTCGTCATTCGAGTACGTCATCGATGCCGTTGACACCGCGCTCTACATCGCCGAGGTGGACGGCCAGCAGGCCGCAAAGCGGTTCCTCGACCGTCACGGATACACCAACGACGCCGGGTTCGTATCCACCCTGCAGGGTCTGGCTAACGCAATTCCGCGAACCAAGGTCAAGGGCGCTTGGGTGGTGCCGGAAGCTGGGCTCATCGACACACTCTGCACCCTCTACTTCGACGATGTCGTGCTACCAGAGGCGGAGGAGATGGCCGCACTGGCAGACCCCAACGAGAACACGCTGTTCGACGTGGAGTGACATGACCACGGACGACAGCGACGCTCTACTGCCGGGACCGCCGAGCGCACCGGCCGCGCCGGTGATCTCCAATCTGTTCCCCTACGACCCGATCTCGTCGCCCGACTCGTTCCAGATGGTTGATCTTGGAGCAACCTACTCGCCCGATGATCGTCCGTTTGAGACGTTCTACCTACCGCTGCTGTCACGGGCAGTCACCTACGACAGAGCCGTGGGCTACTGGTCGGCAGCCGAGCTTCAGTACGCAGCCCAGGGCACGGCCCACTTCCTCGCAAACGGCGGGAAGATGCGCCTGATCGTCGGAGCGCAACTCGCTCAACGAGACGTGGACGCCGTCATCGACGGCAAGCCCCTCGACGACGTAGTGGCGGAGAGGCTCCTCGCCGACCCGGAACTTGCGGGCGCACGGATCGTTCAGAGCGAGCATCTCAGCGTGCTCGCGTGGATGGTTGCCACGGACCGACTTGAGATTCGTGTCGGTGTCCCACGAGGAGAGAACGGCGAGCTACTGACGCATGAGCAGTCGGGTCGCTACTTCCACACCAAGTACGGCATCTTCGCGGATGGCTACGGCAACCGAGTCGCCTTCAACGGCTCGAACAACTCCTCGGTCACAGCCTGGGCTAAGAACCACGAGACCTTCGACGCCTATCCATCCTGGAATGTCCCCATCTGGGACTACCTGGGCGTCCACAAAGTGCTCGACTTCGAGAAGCACTGGACAGACAACGCCGATGCAGGATGGGCCGTCATCGACCTGCCGACGGCAGTGCGGATGCACCTCATCGAGCACGCGCCCGACACACCACCTCTACCGCCCGGCGTCGTCTTACCACCCTCGGAGGCCGACGGCACCGATGAGTTCGATGTCGAGGCGGCCTGGGATGAACTCGTCGCATTGCGCGACGCACCAACCGAATCGTCCTGGACCGGTGTCGGATCGGCATGGGCACAACCCCTCCCGCACCAAGCAGAGCTCATCAACCGTGTTGTGAGCACCTACCCGCGCGGCTACCTCTTCGCCGACGAAGTAGGGCTCGGCAAGACCGTCGAGGCAGGCATGGTCCTCCGCGAGCTCTTTACCTCAGGTCGCGCGAAGAAGGCACTACTACTCGTGCCCGCGTCAGTGATGAAGCAGTGGCAAGAGGAACTCCACGAGAAGATGAACCTCGATGTTGCCCGCTTCGACAAGGGCATCTTCGTGGATCGCTACGACCAGCCGATCCCCGTTACTCCGAACGCCAATCCATGGTCGGCGTTCCCCATCGTGCTTGCTTCGTCGCACCTTGCTCGCCGTCGCGACCGTCGGCGGCAGATACTCGACGCCGGTCCGTGGGACGTTGTTCTGGTTGACGAGGCCCATCACGCCCGGCGACGCGGCTCCAAGCCGACCGACACTCCGAACTCATTGCTGGCGCTACTTCAAGAGATGCGCGACAAGGAGATGTGGCGGGCGCTGTACCTCGCCACGGCAACGCCGATGCAGATGAACCCACACGAGGCCTGGGACTTGATCTCCCTGCTCGGGCTCAAGGGTCGGTGGGGCGTCAGCGCCGAGGATTTCATTCGGTACTTCAAGCTGCTGGCAATCGACCCGATGCACCGGCATTGGGACCTGTTGTGCGCAATGCTGGAGGACTACTTCGCCGACCCACAGGCCGAGCGGGATGCTGACCTCGAACGGGAGATCGACGACGCACTCGGCTGGACGGGCGCATACGTGGTCACAGCTCTGGCGGGGAACCCGCCGAGCGCGGACCTGAAGGCCAAGTTCCCGAACGAGACCTCCGAGTGGATGGACAAGTGGCTCCGTCGCCACACTCCGATGCGAGATCGTGTCTTCCGCAACACCCGAAAGACCATGCGCGAGTACCAGTCAGCGGGGATCATCCCTGACGATGTGGTCATCCCGTATCGCCACGTCCAGGACGAGTTTATCCCGCTACAACCGAACGAGCGACGCCTTTACGAGCGAATCGAGGAGTACATCCGCCGCCACTACAACGCCTACATGGCCGAGGCGGGCAATCAGGCGCTCGGGTTCATCATGACGGTCTATCGCCGCCGACTGACCTCGTCGTTCGAAGCGATCAAACGGTCTCTTCGCCGTCGACTGAGTGTGTTGGAGGACGGCAAGAACCTCGCTGAGCTTCTCACCGATGACGACAACGTAGATGTCGAAGGCTCGCTGTTCGAGCCCGAGGTGTTTGACACGAGGGCCGACCGACTCCGCGACGAGATCGCCGAACTCAAGTCGTTCCTCCAAGACCTGGACAGCATCACCGGCGAAGACAGCAAGGCCAGCAAACTCGTTGCCGACGTGACCGAGGCGCTGAACACGTACTCGTCGGTGGTTGTCTTCACGCAGTATGCCGACACGATGGACTACGTCCGTGACCGGCTGCTCACGGCGGGGTACCGCCGCCTCGGCTGCTACTCGGGCCGGGGTGGTGAGGTCTACAACGTCGAGTCTGGAAGTTGGACCGAGGTTACGAAGTCTGAGATCAAGACCAGGTTCCGCAGTGGTGAGCTTGAAGTTCTCATCGGTACAGACTCCATGAGTGAGGGTCTGAACCTGCAAACGTCCGGGCGGCTTATCAACTACGACATGCCTTGGAACCTGATGCGTGTTGAGCAGCGGATCGGGCGCGTTGACCGCATCGGGGCGTCGTACAAGGACATCCGCATCAGCAACTACTTCTACGCTGACACGGTTGAGGAGCAGGTCTACAAGGGCATCGCCGAGGACTACGGCGACTTCACCGACATCGTGGGCGACGCGGCCCCAGTGCTCGCCAATATTGAGAAGGCTATCGAGCGTTTGGCGTTGACTGGCCACGCAACGACCACCGAGATCAACTCCGAAGTCGGACAGATTCGCCAGCAAGTCGAGGACATCAAGAGTGAGCCCGTCGGCAACGACGACATGGGCGAACCCGGCGATGGTGGTCGGATCAAGCAGCCGCCAACGCTGGAGGGCGGTACCTCTCTGCGAGACCTGGAACGTGTACTCACGGCGAACGGCCTTACCAGTGACGCTTTCGAGCCCGACCCTTCCCGTCCTCGGGTGTATTGGCTAAAGCCCCCGGCGGAAGCACTCTCAGCTCTGTCTTTCCGAAAAGACGATGGCGTGCACGACATCGAGGAATACTTCGACCCGTCGCCGCTCGCCCCACTGCCGGTGACGTTCGACCGTGCTACCTGGGATGAGAGCGACGACGCTGACCTTGTCTTCCTCACCTACGGCACCCCCGAACTATCGGCGCTGCTGCCCGCCGCATCGCACGACGGCTAGAGATTGCCGGACCGGCCCGATAGCTGCAGCGTCCGCAGAGCAGCGACTGCGTGCAGCGGAAGCACTCCGTTGCCGAGCGCGGTGATCTGTTGATTCTGCGTCAGCTGGTCGGTATCGGTGACCCATCCAGTCGGTAGACCCATGAGCCACTCCACGAACGCGGGTGCCGGGCGGGGGCCGTCGGCGTCGTTCAGGAAAGCTGACGCCGGCGCTGGTCGTCCGGTGATGTGTTCCCACCGGGTGATGGCGTCGGCGTAGCGTCCCCAGCGCTGAACAGTTGAATATTCGCTTCTCTGAGCGCCACGAGTATTGCGGTTGAGCGCCACCTGCTCGTGGGCGCGTTCGCGTCGTTGAGCGCCACCGGGTATTCGGGTTCGGCGCCACCTTCCTAGGCTCCTTCTGCCGCGTGGCTGATCACGCGGCAGAAGGAGTAGTTCGGATGGTACGCAGGATCAAGGCGAAGCTGGTGTTGAGGCTTCGCGCGGAGGGGCTCACGGGTCGGCAGATCGCGGCGCAGGGTATGTCTCGGCACTCGGTGTCGGCGGTGCTCGACGCCGCCGACCGGGAGGGCGTCGGCTGGGACGACGTCGCGGAGCTCGACGAGGCGGACGTGTATGCGCGGCTGTTCCCCGGGCGTGGTGAGCACGAGAGTGTTCACGGCTCATCACAATGCAGGGTGTAGTTGGGGTCTGAATCCGCCGGTCTCGAGCAGTGATCTGGCGATGTAGTGGGTGAGGTTCCGGAACCCCAGGGCGGAACCGCGGAGGTGTTCGAGGCGGCCGTTCAGGGCTTCGGTAGGGCCGTTCGACGTGCCGGGTCGGTCGAAGTAGGCCAGCACGTCGGTGGCGCGTTTCTTCAGGGTGCGTCCGAGGGTGATGACCTCACGTAAGGTGCTGGGGACCCCGCTGCTGATGCTGGCGATGAGTGCCTCCATGCGGGCGCGGCCGTTGGCTCGGTCGGGGTCGCGGTAGGCGGCGACCAGCTGCTGGTAGACGCCGTAGGTGGCCTCCAGTTGCACGTGGTCGTCGTTGCCGACGAACAAGGCGTCGAGGCGGGCTTGTTGTCGGGGGGTGAGCAGGTCGGCTCCGGTGTGGAGGGTGCGCCGCGCCCGGTACAGCGGATCCTGAGCGCGGCCGCGGTGGCCGTGGAGTTCCTGCTGGATCCGGCGCCGGCACTGGTCGAGGGCGTCACCGGCGAGCCTCACCACATGGAACGGATCCATGACCGCGGTGGCCTCAGGCAACTCTTCGGTGGTGGCGGTCTTGAAGCCGGTGAACCCATCCATGGCCACGACCTCCACGCCAGCCCGCCACGCTTCGGGTCGGGCAGCTAGCCACGTCTTGAACGCCTGCTTGGAGCGGCCCTCGACCATGTCCAGCAGGCGTGCTGGGCCGGTGCCATCCCTGATCGGGGTGAGGTCGATGATCACGGTGACGTACTTGTCGCCGTGACGGGTGTGCCGCCACACGTGCTCATCGACGCCGAGCACATGGACGCCGTCGAAACGCCGCGGATCGTTGATCAGGACCCGCTTGCCCTCGGCCAGGACGGCGTCGTTGGCGGTGTTCCACGACACTGCCAGCCCTTCGGCGATCCGGGCTACGGTCAGATGCGCGACCACGAGTCCTTCCAACGCCCACCGCAACGCCCGTCGGGACAACTTCGCCCGCGGCTCGGCGGCTCTGCTCATGTCCTGACGCCACACATGCCCGCACTCGCCGCAGCGGTAGCGACGCACGGTGACGAGCAAGATGGTGGGTCGCCAGCCGAACGGCTCGTGCGCCAGACGACGCACCACGGTGCCACGTGGCGTTCCCTCGCAGCCGCACCGCCGGCACCACTGGTCCGGCTCAACGACCCGGCAGGCCAACACGGCCCGCTTCGGCTCGATCTGTTGGCCGACGACCTCCAGGCCGAGCTCGTCGAGGCGGGTGAACGTGGTCAGGTTGGGGCGCGTGAAGGTAGCGTGAGGCACGTCGAGGTCTTCCGGATGGTGAGTGTGAGAACTTCCATCTTCGGGAGGCCTCGACCCTCATCCGCGGACCGACGCGCCGCCGTGATCACCCCGCCTCTACACCCTCAAATGTGATGAGCCGTGTTCACGCGCAGCCGGACTGGGACAAGGTACATCGGGAGCTCGCGAGGGTCGGGGTGACGTTGAAGCTGCTGCATGGCGAGTACGTCGATGCCTGCCGGGCCAAGGGCGAGACGGCGATGGGCTACGACCGGTTCTGCAAGACCTACCAGCGTCACGTGCTGGTGATCGGGGCGGCATCGCGGGTCGGTCACAAGGCCGGGCAGACGGTCGAGGTCGACTGGTCGGGCAAGACTATGCAGCTCAGCGACCCGGTCACCGGGCAGGCGACGAGGGTCTACCTGTTCGTCGCGACGCTGCCGTTCTCCCGCTACTCGTTCGTCGAGCCGACGCTGGATATGAAGCAGGACACCTGGCTGCGCGCGAACACGGCGATGTTCGACTGGTTCGGCGGCAGTGTCCCCCGGATCGTCCCGGATAACCTGAAGGCGGGTGTGATCAAGCACCCTGCCGAGGGCGAGGTGGTGCTGAACGACGCGTATCGGGAGCTCGCGGCGCACTATTCGGCGGCGGTGCTGCCGGGACGGGTGAAGAAGCCGAAGGACAAGCCGAGTGTCGAGGGCACGGTCGGGAACGTTGCGACGGTGGTGATCGCGGCTCTCCGCGACCGCACCTTCGCGACGCTGCCGGAGTTGCGGGCCGCGGTCTACGAACGCGTCGCCGCTTACAACGCGAAGCCGTTTCAGAAACGCGCCGGGTCGAGGCTTTCGGTGTTCGAGGGTGAGGAGAAGCCGCTGCTGCGGCCGCTCCCGCAGGTTCCGTTCGAGATCTCGCAGTGGCTCTACGGCCGCAAGGTCCAGAAGAACGGACATGTGGTGTTCGAGAGGAACTTCTACTCGGTCCCTTACGAGAACATCGGCCGGTCCGTCGACCTGCGCATCACCGACACCACCCTCGAGGTGTTCGCCGGCGATCAGCGGCTCACCAGCCATCTCCTCGCCCCAGCCGGGGTGGTCAACGAGTACCGGACGCACGACTCGGATCTGCCCGACGGGCCCCGCTACCAGCAGATGGACCCGCAACGGGCACGGGAGTGGGCCGCTCGGATCGGGGAGAACACCACCACGATCGTGAACCGGATCTTCGAGTCCGTCCCCGTCGACGAGCAGGGGCTGGGAGCTGCGCTGGCAGTGCTCAGGTTGACCCGCCGCTACTCCGCCACCCGGGTCGAAGCCGCCGCCGGCATCGCACTCGATGCCCGAGTCCGATCACCCAGGTATGCGCACCTGCGGCCGATCCTCGACTCGAATCAGGACCAACGCGGCAGAGGCCCATGGTTCGAACCCGCCGACGAGGAACCCGCCGGCTACGTCCGCGGCGCCGACTACTACGCAGGAGGCACCCGATGAGCCGGCTCGACTCCGAGACGAAGCGGAAGCTGCGAGAGATGGGCGTCCCCGCCCTCGTCGACGCGCTCGACATCCAAGACGAGGGCCTCACGATGGGGCTGGTGTTCGAGGAGCGGATCAAGCTCGCCGTCGACGACGCCCACGCCGCGTTCACCCACTCCAAAGTCGAAGGCCTCATCCGCCGCGCCGGGCTCCGCTACCCGAACGCGGACCTCCGCCGCGTCGACATGCTCGAACAACGCGGGCTCGACAGAGGCGTGATCGCGCAGCTCGGGACCTGCCAGTTCATCCAGAGGCACATGAACGTCGTGTTCCAAGGCTTCACCGGGTCCGGGAAGAGCTATCTCGGGTCGGCGCTGGCGAAGCAGGCGTGTCAGCACCGCTACCGGGCGCACTACATCCGCATGCCCGACCTCGAAGAGACCTGGACCGCGGCGAAAGACAAGCCCGCCGGTCGGGAGAAGTGGTTGCGGAAGTACTCCACGTTCACGCTCCTCGTGATCGACGAATGGCTGCTCGACCCGCCCACCGACGACGTCCGGTCCATGCTGCTCGAGCTCCTCGAACGCCGTTACGACGCGACCTCGACGGTGTTCTGCACCCAGTACGCGAAGAAGGACTGGCACCAGCGCCTCGGCGGCGGGGTCCACGCCGACGCGATCATGGACCGCATCGTCCACAACACCCTCTGGATCGAGACCGGCGACGTCAACATGCGCGAGCACACCGCCGCCGCGGCCGGCTGAACCCGGGCCGGTGAGCGTCGCGCCGACCGGGGTGGCGCTCACCGGCAATACCGGTGGCCCTGAGAGTGAATATCGACTGGCCCTCAACCGCAATAATCAGTGGCGCTCACGACTCCAAATACTCAAACAGTCCGTCGATCAGGGACCATAGGGTCTCCGATTCGGCCCTCCTGCTCGGTGAGCCAACTGGCCCGTGGAGTGCGAAGTCGATGATCTGGTGCGACAGTGCGATCGTCCCTCGTCTCGCTCGCACTCGGTCGAGCGTTTCCCCGCCGCGCGATGAGTCCGTCGCCAGCGGGGTGCGGAACAGTGCGCCGGGCGAGCGCGAAGATGCGGAAGCGTTGGTGAGGAGCGCCGACAAGGGAAGCCGGTAGACCGATCCATCGCGCATCCAGCCGCAGGTCGGCCAGATCGCCGAGAACGGCGCCGAGAGCCCGTAGAGGTCGAGCTGCGTGGTCTCCCAGATGCCACGGGTCGGGCTCCAGCTCGCTAGCGGTTGCGTCGCCGGGGTTGCGTGAGTCATTCCGGTCTCCTTCTGCTGGTAGTCGCGTCGCTGGTGAGGACAACAGCCCTCGAACGTTCTCGATGACGACCCACTTGGGTTGGAGTGCGTCGATCGCTTCGGCCATGTGCGCCCACAGCCCCGACCGGGTGCCGGGGGCGAGACCCGCGCGCTTGCCGACGGTCGATACGTCTTGGCAGGGGAACCCGCCGATGAGGATGTCCACGGACTCCACCTTGTGCCAGTCGATGGTGGTGATGTCGCCGAGGTTCGGGACGCCCGGCCAGTGATGTCCGAACGCACGGGCGACGGGCTCGTTGAGTTCGGAGAACCACACGGTTTCGGCGTTGAAGACATGTTCGACGGCGAGGTCGAGGCCGCCGTAGCCGCTGAACAGCGACCCGATCTTGAGTCGGCGCGGGTGGTCTTCCTGGTCGTGCATGAGGACTCCGAATGACGGGCGACCCCGGCCTCAGCTCTTCGAGTTCTGATGCCGGGCTGGTCACCTGTCAGGTGCACGACCACGCCACGCGTAGCCGTCCTCATCGGCTCCGGATCTCGCCGTCACACGACTGGCCCGCCTCGCCATCGCCGACCAACCAGGCCGCTCGTCTCTCGGACCCACCTCCTGAGAGGACACGCCTCTTGCAGATCGAGGTAGACCGAGCTTGGTCGCCGCAAACGTCACCGGTCGACGGTGCTCACCTGCTCGTCAGGACGGGAGACAGCGATGACGGTTTCGATGCGTGTCATGTCGGCGGGCGATGGTTACAAGTACCTGCTGAAGACCGTCGCGGCCGCTGACGGCGACAGGCTCCTCTCGACGCCACTGACCCGCTACTTCATTGATGAAGGCACCCCACCAGGCCGGTGGCTCGGTAAAGGTGTCGCGTCACTTGGTAGGGGCGAGCTCGTCGTCGGTGACTGCGTCTCAGAAGCCCAGCTCCAGCTCCTCATGGGTATGGGACGCGACCCGATCACCAACAGCCCGCTTGGCCGTGCATTTCCCGCCTACAAGGACGCATCAGCCCGGATCGAGGCCCGAATCGGGAAGCTCGACGCCACCCTGACACCGGGCGCGAAGGGCGAGGCGGTCGCGCTGATCGTGGCCGAAGAGAACGCGCGGGCCGGGCGTCGGGCAGTCGCGGGGTTCGACTTCACGTTCTCGATCCCGAAGTCCGCCAGCGTGCTCTGGGCCGTCGCTGATGCGGGGGTGCAGGCGATGATCGGGGCCGCGCATCACCGGGCGGTTGCGGAGGTGGTTGCGTTCATGGAGCGAGAGGTTGCGGCCACCCGTACCGGTGCAACCGCTGGCGATGGAGCCGTTGCGCAGGTCGATGTCGAGGGGCTGGTCGCGACCGCGTTCGATCACTTTGACTCCCGCGCAGGCGACCCCCACCTCCACACCCATGTCGTCATCAGCAATAAGGCCAAGACGAAGCTCGACGGGAAGTGGCGCTCGCTCGATGGCAGGCCGATGCACGCCGCTGTCGTCGCGCTGTCCGAGCTGCACGAGGCGGTGTTTGCCGATCACATGACCCGCATCTTTGGCGTCGAATGGGAGGCCAGGGACATGGGCCGCGACCGCAACCCTGCCTGGGCTATAGCCACCGTTCCTGAGGCACTGGTGACGGAGTTCTCCAGCCGCGCCCGCCACATCGACATCGAGACCGACCGACTCATCGACGAATACGTCGCTGCGCACGGCCGACGCCCGACACCAGCAGCGTTGATGAAGCTCCGCGCTCAGGCGACTCTCTCCACGCGACCGGACAAACAGGTTCAGTCCCTCGCCGATCTGACCGAGGAGTGGCGAACTCGAGCCACCGCCGTGCTTGGCCGCGACGCGACCAGTTGGGCGATGGACGCGACCGACAACGACCGAGCGTTGTTGCTGCGTGCCGACGACATCCCCCTCGACGTGATCCGCGACATCGGCCGCACCGTCGTCGAGACGGTCGGTGAGAAACGTTCGACCTGGCGCAGGTGGAACCTCATGGCCGAAGCGACGAGGCAGACGATGGGGTGGCGCTTCGTCACCATGAGCGACCGCGAACTGGTGATCGCGATGGTCACCGACGCCGCCCAGCTCGCCTCCCTCCGGCTCACCCCACCCGAGCTCTCGCTCTCGCCAGTCGTGTTCCGCCGCGACGACGGAACATCGGTATTTCGTCCGGTCAACTCGGCGATCTTCACCTCCGAGGGGCAACTTGCTGCGGAAGACCGGCTGCTCGACCGCTCTCGCGACCTCACCGGCCCGACCGCCTCTCTCGCGACCGTGGAGAAGATCACCCGCACGCCAGATGCCGACGGCTTGGTGTTGGGTGAGGATCAGGCCGAGGCGTTGACACGGATCGCAGTGTCGGGGCGGGTGCTCGATGTGCTCGTCGGTCCCGCTGGGGCGGGCAAGACGACCGCCATGAACGCGCTCCGCCGAGCCTGGGAGGCAGAGCACGGCAAGGGCTCCGTGGTCGGGCTCGCGCCGTCGGCGGTGGCGGCGCAGGTCCTGGCTGACGATCTTGGGATCGAGACCGAAAACACCGCGATGTGGTGGCAGAACCACCTCACCAAAGGACTCAACTTCAAGCCGGGCCAGTTGGTCATCGTCGACGAAGCCTCCCTCGCTGGCACCCTGTCGCTGGACCGGATCACCGGCCTCGCCCAGAAGGTGGGTGCGAAGGTGCTGCTCGTTGGCGACTACGCACAGCTTCAATCGGTGGATGCCGGGGGTGCGTTCTCGATGCTCGCTCACGACCGCACTGACACTGTCGAACTCATCGATGTCCACCGTTTCCACCGGCCGTGGGAGAAGCTCGCCTCCCTCGACCTGCGCCACGGCCACACCTCCGTGATCGACACCTACCTCGCCCACGGCCGCATCCAGGACGGCGACACCGAGACCATGACTGATGCCGCCTACACGGCCTGGCGGGTCGACCGAGACGCCGGACGCATCACCGTCCTGATCGCCGAGACCCGCGAACAAGTAGCCGAGCTGAACCAACGTGCCCGCGCAGACCTACTCATCGACGGGACCCTCACCCAAGATCGGGAAGTCGAGCTGCGCGACGGAACCCAGGCCGGTGTCGGGGACACCGTCATCACCCGCCGCAACGACCGGAAGATCGCGGCCGGCAGCGGGAACGATTGGGTGCGCAACGGCGACATCTGGACCGTCACGGATGTTCGCGGCGACGGGAGCCTCACGATCCGCAGGCCAGGCCGCGCCTACGGTGGCGCGATCGTGCTCCCCGCTGCCTATGTTGCTGAGCATGTCGATCTCGGATACGCCGTAACCGCGCACCGCGCCCAAGGCGTGACGACCGACACCGCGCACGTCATGGTGGAGCCGACGGCGACGAGGGAGAACTTCTACGTCTCAATGACCCGAGGACGTGCAGCGAACCATGCCTATGTGATCCTCGACCGCGCTGACGACCACCAACAGCCGCACCCCGGCGACGACCCGAACGCGAGCAGCCGCAGCGTTCTCGCTGGAGTGCTCCAGCACGTCGGCGCGGAACTGTCGGCGCACGAGACGATCGCTGCGGAGCAGGAACAGTGGGGCTCGATCGCGCAGCTCGCCGCCGAGTACGAGACCATCGCCGCCGCCGCACAGCACGACCGCTGGGCCTCCCTCGTCCGTGCATCCGGCCTCACCGCAGAGCAAGCCCAAGCCGCGGTCGAGTCCGAAGCCTTCGGGCCGCTCACCGCAGAACTCCGCCGCGCCGAAGCCAACCACCACAACATCGAGACCCTGTTCCCACGCCTCGTCGCGGCGCGCGGATTCGATGATGCTGACGATATCGCCGCCGTCATCCACTACCGAGTCGCCCGAGCAACCTCACGCCCCGCCGGATCAGGACGAGCCCGCAAAGCGCCCAGGCTCATCGCTGGACTCATCCCACACGCAGACGGCGTGCGCGACGGTGAGATGCTAGTTGCACTCGATCAGCGAGAGGCACTCATCGAAGCCCGCGCTGAAGCCGTCCTGGACACCGCTCTCACTGATAAGGCTCCTTGGGCGAAGGCACTCGGCACGCCGCCCGGCGATGCACGGCGAGCAGCAGCATGGCGGAAGGCAGCGCGTGTGGTCGCTGCCTATCGAGACCGCTACCGCATCACCGACGACGCCCCGCTCGGAGCGCCGCCCGCGTCCGAGGCGCAGAAGATCGACGCCGCCAGAGCACGAGCAGCACTTGGCAGCGTCCGACAAGCTGCGCAGACCGGGCCGGCTGCGCTCGCGCTTGCCCGTCAAACGTCGGGCCGGGTGGGTCCGACACTGTGACGCTCGATCAGCCGTTCGTAGTGGGATCGGTACCGGTTGTAAGAAGTTGCTCGCTCGGACACGGTGTCGGCTCAGAGACTCGCTGCTACTTCTGTGATCGGACCGTTCGCTACGCCGGGTTCAAGCATCAAGACTGGCTGGTAACGTGCACCATCCTTCGGACTGGCGTCCCACTCATACACGATGGTTCGCAGAGTGTTCAGGTGACGCCCGATGAGAACGGCCATCGCGAATGGGCCGTGGAAGGCGAGGTGCACCTCGGCACGTCCTTGGCTCGCGGACAATCTCTTGATTTGATGTGCGACCGCCGCGCTGAGACGAGCTGCTTCTCGTGGGATGATTCGTTCTGTACCCCCGATTGACACGACTTCGGCAGCATCGAATCCAGCGGTCGGATCGTTCACAAGGTTCTCGAACGCTGTGCGGTCTGCATTTGGCGTCAAGGTTACAAAGACGGCCACGCGATGCGTGGGTGCCGCCGCCTGCTCTCTTTCGATGTGTGCCGCCTCGATCGTCAGCTCAGTACTCGGCGGGTCATCATCGAGCGTCGTGGACATCCAGGCATTGTCCCGAGGATCGATCACGATTACCTCGCCGATCTTCGTTTCGGGCAGCGCCGCGCCAACTGCGAGGCCGACTGCCAAGTGGGCTCCGCCCGATACGCGCACGCTCTTTGCGCCGGACGCGTACACGGCATCGCTGGTCAGCGGGAGAGTCTTCTGGAACAGCTCCAGCCCTTCGCAGGAAGGAAGACGCCCGTCGTCCGACGGTTTGAGTCGGATGTGAAGGTCCTCCTCGTCGGCATCAAGGGCAGATGATGCAGGGCGGCTTTGCACACGAATCGTAAAATCGCGCCCTTCTGCGCGAATGCTCGGCTTTCGTTGCTCGATGCGGTGCATGAGGAGGTCGCGCACGATCTCGACTTCGCCGGACGGCTGATGCATGTTCGCTTGCTTCTTGTCGGCCAGGGTTCGTGCTGGCGCGAGTCGCAGGAGCCGATCTGGTGCGTCGTAGTCACACTTCAATCCTTCGCCCGCCCGCGCGACAGTGTTCGCGATGCACAGGCTGAAGTTGGGATCAGCGTCGAGCTGGAGCAGACGTGGCAGCTCGCGTTCGCGGACGATGTCGCTGTGTGCGATGTCGGGGGTAACGACGAGCACGCCTGCCGAGAGACCTCGGGTGAGCGCCTGTTCGAGGCGGTCGGTGGTTGTGCCGGGTCGCAGGTCGGTGTGATCCCTCCACACGACAAGCCCGGCAGCCCTGAGCAAATCTTCAAGAGCGTCGGCTTGCGCGCTGCCGTCTGATTGACGGTAGGAGATGAATACTGGGCCGTCGCCGCGGACGGCACCGTCCGGTAAAGGACCGAGGGGAGGGAATCTCGAAGGAGGAAGCGAGACGACTGCTTCCTTCGTTGTGGTCTTCCCGAACCGTTGGCGCCGAGCGATGAGTCCGAAGAACGCACCGGTTGCGCCAGGCGCAAAGACGAGCAGTGCGATCGGGTTGGAACTGGCCTTGGCGGTCGCGCGCATCGCTGCGTGATCGACGGTGCTCGGTCCGGATGGGGAGGGGTGGCTGTGCCACTCACCGACGTAGCCGATCGGATCGTCGTCAGCTCGTTGCCCCAGAAACTCCTGCAAGAGCTCGTCCGCGCGAATGTCGTCGCGAACGTACCTGTTCGTCGTTGCCCCTTGCCCCTCAACAACCACGGCGTGAGTTGCCACGATGGTGCCGTTCTCCTGATAGCCGAGGAGGATGCCACCGGTCTCCCGAGGGAGGTGGTTCGCTGTCTCGAAGGCGATGGTCTCGTAGGCATCGACCCGCAGGTTGATGCGCGTTGGTTGTCGAGTCATTCGTGACTCCTCACTGCGCCGATCGACAGGTCTCGCGTCTCCCCGGCCGGGTGGAGAGGGCGATCGACGAGCAGGCCGACGGCGTGGCGCACGGTCGCTGCGGCCGCCTCGATCACCGTGTAAGGGGCCGTCGGAGAGATGGGACTGCCACAGCCGGCTTCGAACAGTTCAGACTCAGGCTGGTCTACAACGTTGGACGAGGGTGGCAATGGTTCGGCTCCGTCGGGCGGTGGCAGCACATCGATTCGGTAGCTCGTGCCACCGTTCTGGATCGCCGCTGAGATGATTCGCCTGCGTACTGCCCTTGCAGTGACATGGAGGAGCGCGGTGGTGGTGAAATCAGCGGTGGCGTTCACCACGAGATCGTGCTCGCTCAAAAGCTCGACAGCCTCGTCACCCGCGGTGAGTGCGTGATCGACCACCGTGATGTCGGCAGCTGCAATCTCGCGGCGGTCAACCAGATGCTGCTTGACCGCCGCGACCTTTGACAATCCCACAGCTTCAGGGCCGACAAGGTGACGGACAAGATTCCCTGGCATAACGACATCGCCATCGAGCAGGGTGAGATTCTGAACACCGGAGCGCACGAGCATGTCCGCGATAAACGAACCAAGGGCTCCGACGCCCACAACTGCGACTCGACGTCCGCGAAGCTCGGGAGCGAGCAGACCTGAGCGCGCGGCCTTGGCAGCCTCGGTGTCGGCACCTGAGCTCAGGCGTCTCACCGCGATGCCGCCATCCACGGTAGGCCACACTTCGAGTGTGATTGCGCCGTCGTGAGAGCCACGCCTGTAGATCAGCACCACGATCTCCATCGTGTGGTTGCGGATTCTGCGGTCGAGGTCGACGCTGGGGCTGATGCGGGCGGAGATGTCGTCCCATGATCTTGGGGGCACGTCTACATCGCCGAGGTTGGCAATGTATCCGAAGCGATCCTTGCTGTGCTTCGAGGACTTCGCTGGCTTGGTGCCGCTGGCGATTCGCATCAGGTTGTTCGCTGCCGGGCGGAACCGAACGAATCCGCTGGGATATCGGGTCAGGTCATCGTAGAGATACAGTCGCGCATCCTCGGAGGACTTGAAGTAGCGGTCGAGGTCGAGATCAGGCCGGTCGTCTGGCCACCCTGCTGCCGCCTGTTGGAACCAGGCGGCGACGTGTTCGAGGAACGCCGGAGCTTCGGTCCACCACAGTCCCTCGTGATCGTCTTCGGCGATCAAGCACAGCGATCCGTCCAGCTCCCGGTGCCAGGACCACGCGACCGCATCTGAGTCGAGCGGAACCACGCGAGGAGGCTGAAAGGGGTAACGGGAACGCAACTGTATGAGAACGTCGGTCGCACCGCCAGGGTGAACGATTGTCCCTCGCCAACCGTTGTCAGCCTCTGTGAAGCCGGCTCGGATCAGCCCTTCCTCGAAGTGCTGCCGTGAGTATGCGACGTAGTCGTCGTACTCGGTGAGGGTCACCCGAAGGTCCTCGTGCCCGCCGGGACGGTCCGTGCGCCAGACGAGATAGCGGATGCACGCTTCGACCCATCCTCGTTGAATCCCGGCGGCATCGGGAACACTGTCTCGTCGTCGCCGTTCTTGCCCAGCAGTCCCTGGAACGCCAGTGCGGCCTTGCCCTCGTCCTCCTCGTCGAGCGCGTCGCGTGCGGTTTCTGCAGCGTCAGCGAAACGCGCCTTCGCTGCATCTAGCTCATCATCTGTCGCACGAATGCTGATGGTGCGTCCCGGCAGCGTGGGATCGTTCACCCCGATGCCGAAGGTGACGTAGTCGTCGATAATCTTGCTGACCTCTTCGAGAGCGGAGACGTAATATTCTGCGTGATCGTTGCCCGACACCAGGCCGGAGGCGAAGGCCTGGTACGTCGCGACCTCGATGAAGAACCCACCAGGCTTCTTGCCGGAGCCAAATATCGAACGTCGGGTCTGACGGAGCAGCTTCACCGTGGGAACGTAATAGCCGTCATGCGCCGCGTTCATTTCGCTCGACAGCGACGTGAGCTTCTCCGGATTGGTACGCACCCACTCGTCCTCATCTCCCTTCTGCGGGATCTCCCACGTCTCACCGTCCCAGTAAGGACGAGCAGGCACCGCGTCGACATACAGGTCATACTCGGGGAACGACACTTGCAGACTGCGATCCTGGCGCTTGGTTCGCCGGTGACCATCGCCATCACTGCCGAACTCTGCATGCAGGACGGTGAAGAATCGGTCGAGGATGTCTTTCGACGTGACGTCGCTCGGTAGGTCAGGGAGACGCACGAACACGTCAACGTCCTTGACTCGCTTGATCGACACGTTCCTCTTGTACGAGCCGATCAGCACCGGGTCCACTCCGTACTCGGCGAGCTTCGTGTCGGCTTCGAGTGCATCGCGCACCAGTCGATGTGCCTCTGGCGCGTTGGCCTTGTCATCGCCGGGCTCGATGGAGCTCAGCGCATCCTTGAACTGCTGCTTGAGGTGAGCCATCGGGCCCTCCGATCTTGTTGTGATTGCTTGGACTTCTCTGAGCCTGCCCCATGCCACCGACGCTTCGGCGAGCATGAATGGCAGGGGGCGTACTACTTTTTGCCGCGCTTGCCGGTGCTCTCGTTGATCGTGGTCTTCGGGTGACGCTTCACCGTGGACTGCTTCACGAACCGACCCGTGACCGCGCTGCGCCCTCGCTTGCTTGCCATGCTGCTCACCCCCATTGCCTCACGCTCGGTGCCGTGGCCCCGGATTGGAGCCTGTCGTGACTGTATCAGCAAAGCATCAGCGCCGTGCAGGAGACACGCCGTGTCGTGTCAGCAACGAGTCAACGGCGCGCTACGCTTACGTTCATGGAACGGAGACGCGCCGAGGTGGCTAACGCAACGGGGAAAGCATGACAGGGCCCTCCGACACTTCACCGGGTGTGGAGCGGCTCGACCTAACGCAACTAGGCGTGATGCTCCGTGAGCGCCGTGGGAAGCTCTCGCTTCGTCAAGCCGCTGCCGAAGCTGGCGTTAGCTTCAGCACCTTCACCCGCATCGAGGCGGGTGCTCAGCCTGACCTGACCTCGTTCACGCTCTTGTGCGCTTGGATTGGTGTCTCGCCCGGGCAGTTCTTCATGCCGACGGCGTTGAGGGAGATGGCGCCGATCGATGAAGCGATCGCGCACCTTGCTTCCGATCCGCGCCTTGAGCCCGATGCTGCATCCAAGATCGCGGATATGCTGCGCAGCATGTATGACGCGCTAGCCAAGGCACCGGCTCAGCGCCAAGTGGTTGCTTGCCACCTTCGTGCTGCTTCGATGCTTCGCCCCGGGGTGCCCGAGCGGCTCAACTCGCTCTTGGGGGACATGCACGACAAGTTGGCGGCACGCGTTGCCGCCGGGGAACTGTGACGCTACGGCGCGGGTTCAAGGCAGAAGCCGAGCGCGAGGCGGCGAGGGTTCGGAAGGAACTCGGTCTTGCCTCGCACGATCGCCTTGACCCGCGCGACCTCGCCCAACACCTGAAGGTATCGGTCGTCAACGCCGGTGACTTGGTAGATATCAGCGACCTCGAAGAGCTAGAGCGACTTCAAGCCTTCGCCTTCTCCGCTGCCACCTTCGAGATCGATGATCGCCGGATCATTGTCGTAAGTCCTCTCCGGACACCAGGGCGACAGAACAGCGATATCGCGCACGAACTGGCCCACATCATGTTGAAGCACGACCTCGCTGAAATCCGCGAACTCAACGGGATGCCCTTCCGAACCTGCAAGCCGGACGAGGAGGAGGAGGCTACTGCCTTCGGAGGCACGCTTCTTCTCCCGCGCCCACTGCTTCTCAGCGCAGCGCGCCGACGAACCCCCGTCGACCAGATCGCCGGCCAGTACGACGTCACCGTCGAGATGGCACGCTTCCGTTACAACACCACGGGTGTCGCCAAGCAAGTTGTGTCTCGATAGCTGGGCCGAGAGCGGTCCACGGCCGTTGACTGCTGCCGTGCAGCTTGCCAACCGAATGCGCTCGCATCGGCGGGAGCGTTTCTGTGTGCGACCAAGGACTGGACATCCCCTACGTCGGTGACCAGCCTCGCGAGACCACATTGTACGAGGTGGTGCGTGCCGATGCTCGTCACGCTGGTCACCGGTCCCGGCACGGCGCCGACGGCGCGGCCAAGCTCATGCGCCTCGTGTGCGACCTTCATGGATCCTGACCGCGCCCCAGCTTCAACCACGACCGTCGCTGCGGACAGTGCCGCCATCAGCCGCGCGCGGGCAAGGAACCGATGGCGGGTCGGCGTTGCACCTGGTGCCACTTCGCTGACCAGCAGACCGACATCTGCGACACGACCGAGCAGTTCGCTGTGGCCCGCTGGATATGCGCGATCAACTCCGTTCGCCAGGACTGCGATTGTGTTGCCACCGGATGCCAGTGCCGTGCGATGGGCGGCACCTTCGATGCCGTAGGCGCCGCCGGCAACAACGATCCGCTCGGCGGCAGCCAGATCGGCAGCTAGCGTCCCGGCGACGTGCTCGCCGTAGGAGGTTGAGGCTCGCGCGCCGGTGATCGTCACCAGATCGGTGAGTGGGCGCACCAGGAACGATGACGCCCCGCGAGTCCAGAGCACGTACGGGGTTCGCTCGCCGAGGTCGCCGAGCGAACTGGGCCATTCGTCGTCGCCGGGGATCAAGAGGCCGAGCCCCATTCGCCGTGCATGGAGGAGACGCTCGCCAAGTGAGTCGACGCCCGGAGCGGCGAAGTGTCCGCGCCAAACCTGGGCGTCAACGTCGCCGAGGCCAGGCACAGGGCCGTTGGCCTCAGCAAGCCGCAGTGTCTCGACGCCGCCGACCGCAGCGAGCAGGCGGCCTGTCACGGCGTCGTCCGGTTCAACGAGCATCGAGAGCACCATCCGCGCGGTGCGCTCGTCTCCTGCGATCTCACTCAAGCTCGGCATGGTCGTGCTCCTCTCGTGCTCATGCCTGAGAGGTGCGCAGAGACCAGCCAGGTCTTCCGTGCGCGCCAAGCCCGGCGTAGAGTGGAGCACGAGGCAGGTTCTCCTCATATTGCGGGTCCTTCGGGACGGCCCTCGGGCACTCATACACGTTCTGCCTCCTCGACGGAGAAACACGTGTGTTGAGAGGCCCGCCATGTTCCGCTTCATCTGGACGCTCAGCGTCCATACCCGCAACTTCCTCCACCGCTACATGCCGAGCAACCGGCTGCTCGCTGTCATCCGCACGCGTCGCGGTCTCAAGTGGGGGCTCCCTGCCATGCTCGTTGCCGCCCCGTACCTCCTGGTCGCAACCATCTGCTCCAGCTTCGTCGCCGACGGCGGCCCCGGCTGGCTTCACCTGGTCGTGCTGTGGGGGTGCTGGAACGCGTTGAAGTTCATCCTCATGGGGCCGATCAGCGTCGTACTGCTCGCCCGTGTGCGTATCCGTGAAGCGATGATCCGGCGCGACCAGCGGCGCGACCAGCGGCGCGACCAGCGGCGCGAAGCGCGTGCCGACGAGCGCGAACCGCTCGCGCTTGCGTAGGCCTCCGCCCCTGGGCACATCGCGGATCAGGAGGCAGCGGCCATCCGGCTGCGTCGTCCACCGCCTTCGCGAATCGGAACGCCATGCTCGGCCAGCGCGCGGCGAACCGCCTGCGGCCCCGCACCGACCTTCAAGCCGACCTCTACCAGCGTCAACCCGCTGTCGTAGAGGTCGGCTGCTTCGTGAATGCGGGAAGGGTCGAATCGTCCACGGCGGATCGGGACCTTCCGCCGCGTCAGATGCTCCGCGACCGTCCGGCGGTGGATGCTGAACAGCGAGGCCAGCTCAACGAGAGTCGCGCCGTCGCGGTACCTCGCCACCAGCTCGTCGACTTGCTCGGCCCGAAGAAGGGTTTGAGCCATCCCAAGTGAACGCACCATCCGACCCCTGGAGTCCACCATGGAGGGGCGAGACGAGCGTCGGTCCTGCTTGTAGAACCCGCGCGACCTGCGCAAAGACAGGGTCTTCAGGTGTGGGCAGGGGTTCTCAAACTCTCTACGGAGGTCCACAATCGGTTGACGTTGAAGCCCTGCCCCCGGTGATCGGTGGGCAGGGCTTCGTCGGTTCTTGGCGACCGCCTCTCGTCGGCCACAAGAACGGGCAGGCCCCCCTGGTGCGAGCCTGCCCGTTC